>ERZ778017.2616-NODE-2616-length-14205-cov-5.153074_pt1 | contig 14205 bp, 15 predicted proteins | sample MGYA00375747_ERZ778017 | MGnify/ENA primary metagenome ERZ778017 (study PRJEB29350, sample SAMN05509838) | bioreactor metagenome | biome: bioreactor; material: wastewater | place: South Africa: University of Cape Town | collected 2014-03-17 ... | reverse complement strand
CGACGACCGGCTGGCCGACGTCTTCGCCGCGGTCGACGCCGCGATCGCCCAGGCCGATCGCACGCTGGCGGGCGAAAACAATGGTCCGCGCCAGCCGCAGCCCGAGCGGGACCCGCTGGTCTACGACATCGACTGGGACGAGGACGAACGTCTCGACGCCTGGCGTACGGTCGTCGACCAAACACGCACCCTGCCCCCGACGCTGGCGTCGGCAATCGCGGCAGACGCCTGGGCCGCGATCGAGCCGCTGCAGCATACACCCTGGCTCGGACGCCTGCTCGGCGCCAGCCTGCTACGCGCACGCGGTAAGAGCCGCGCGCATCTGCCATGCCTGCACGACGGCCTGAAGGCGATCCCGCGCGAACGGCGGCGGCCGCGCGACAGGGCAGGACGCCTTGCCGTCCAGCTCGAGGCGATCGCCGCCGCGGCCGCGGCCGGGCTGAAGGACCACGACCGCTGGCTGACCGCCGGAACCCTGCTGGCCCGCAAGCTCGACGGCCGCCGCTCCACCTCCCGGCTGCCGGCGCTGCTCGACTACGTGCTGACCCGCCCGATCGTCTCGGCCGGCATGATCGCGGAGGAACTGAAAATCACGTCGCGCGCCGCCCAGGATCTGGTGGCGGAGCTCGGGTTGCGCGAGGCGACAGGCCGAGGGCGTTATCGGGCGTGGGGAATCCTCTAGTATGACGACCTCACGCCAGCCGAAATCAGCACCGATGCCCGTCGCCATTCCGCCCGCCATGATCAAGGAGCTTCGCCACCTGTTGGCATCAGCGATCTCTGACGCCAAGGCTTATGACGTGCCGGGCTTATGCCGTCGGCTGAACCTGGCGGACGGCGACGAACAGGAGGCGTTCTCCAGCAAGTACAAATATGCGCAGAAGCGGCTCGTAGAGGTCTCGGCCGAACAGGTTGTAGCGAGCGCGCGCCAGCTCGCTGCTGAAGAGCAGCATTTCGAGCTCAGTGAGCAATTGGCTAAGATTGACGAGCTAAACGGCCCGGCGGTGACGACACTCACGCGACGACGCCTGATCGCGCTGTTCGAAGGCCGTCCGCTGGCGCGCGAGATCGACGACATGGAGCTCATTCGCAGCCTGTGGCCAATCGCGTCGATGCGCGCGCCGCATCCGAGTGATGAGGCATCGCTGGAGGATTATCTGCATCGACATACCGTCCGCAACGACGACCTCAGCCAGCGCGACGTGTTGGAGACATTGGGCATACTCAGTTGCTCGCGCGCGCATCTGTTCAAATTCCTGGCGGCTGTCACGGCGCCGGATGCGTTTTCGGGCAATGAGCAGGTCGAATTGGCCGAGAAAATCGACGGCCTGTTGCGGGCCGATGGCTACACCTTGGCGTTGGCGGGCCGAATCTCAGGAAGTCCGTTTTACGCTGTGCGGCCGGCCCCGACCGGATCGCCAGCGGATGCGAGCATCTCCGCGACGCTGGCCGCCTTCGACCCGACCCAGGTCCACGCGCGCTGGACCATGGCTATGGAGCGGCGCGCCTCGGAGCCTGCCGGCGCGATCACCTTGGCACGCACTCTGCTCGAAGACGTCTGCAAATGGATTCTCGATCAGGCGGGCGAGACCTGGCAGGAGGCTGACGATCTGCCTGCCCTCTATCGCAAGCTCGCCAAAGTCCTGAAGCTCGCACCCGATGACCACACGGAACAGGTCTTCAAACAGATTCTGGGAAGCTGCCAGTCTGTCGTCGAGTCCTTGGGCGCGCTGCGCAACAAGCTCAGTGATGCGCACAGCCCTGGACCGAAGCGCGCGCGCCCGCAGCCGCGGCACGCGGAGCTGGCATTCAATCTGGCTGGCGCGATGGCAACGTTTCTTGTTGCGACCTGGGAGGCGCGCAAGAGCGATCCGGTTAGCCCAACGACGGCGCCAGGATCGTCCGCGACGGGCGGGAAAAAGAGCGCATGACGATGCTAGCAGCCATAGGCGCAGCAGCAGCAGCACGGCAACTGATCGCCCTCTCGATGGGAGGGGAGCGATGCGGCTTTATCATTTCCTGAATGCGGAATACGGCCTCCTCAACATCCGCCATCGGCGCCTCAAGATCGGGCGCATCAACGAACTGAACGATCCGTTCGAGTTTCTCGGAGTCGCAACGAAGAGCACAAGTCTGCGCAGGCGTTATCAGCGCCTCAAAGACGGACTCAACGAGTATATGGGCGTGGTCTGTTTCAGCGCTAACTGGAACAATCCGGTGCAGTGGGCTCATTACGCCGATCGTCATCGGGGCATATGTCTGGGATTTGAAGTGAGCGCTCAGGCGCAGAAGGTCTCCTACGTTTCGGAACGATTGCTGGCGCGGCCGTCGGCCATGGAAATCGAGGGGCCGAAGGCGGAGGCTCACGTGCCCGAGATTCTGACGACCAAGTTCGAACATTGGAGCTACGAGGACGAGTACCGCCTGTTTCCGCGGTTACAGGAGCGGGATCCGAGCGGGCACTACTTCTTGGAATTCGACGATCAAGTTGCTCTACGCGAGGTGATCGTCGGCCACCGATCCGCGATCAGTCGAGCCGATATCGCGCAGGCGCTTGGACCGCTCACGCCACAGATCACCGCCTACAAGGCTCGGCTTGCGTTTCGGAGCTTCGATGTCGTGCGTCAGAAGAACGATCGCCTGTGGGAGTAAAGTTAGTGACCCTATTCGCCAATGCACTCGAATCAATTCAGATCGGCGTTGAAGACCTGTTGAAGAACGACGATCGTCGAGTGCTATCGGCGGTGCGGAACGTCCACGCGGGGGTTCTTCTGCTCTGTAAGGAAAAGCTGCGGCGGCTATCGCCCGACGGTGAGATCCTGCTCGCCCAGCGTTTTGAGCCGCAGCCGGACAATAACGGTGACGTTTCAATCGAAGCTGTCGGACGAAACACCGTCGGCGTCGATGACATTAAGAAGCGTTTCAAGGCCTTCGGCGTATCGCTGGACTGGAAGCGATTCGACGCGATGGCCGACATTCGCCATCACATGGAACATTCCTACTATAAGGGCAGCCGGGAACGGGCACGCCAAGCCGTCGCTGACGCCTTGCTCGTCATTCGCCAACTCCTCGTCGAGGCATTGCGGGAGGATCCCCGGAACGCTCTCGGATCGGAATGTTGGACGGCACTCCTGGAAAACGCCGATTTGTTTGAAGCGGAGCTGCAGACCTGCCGCGCGACGCTGGAAACTGTCGACTGGGAGACCGAGGCCGCAGCGCGCGCACTTCCCGACTTCGCGTGCCCGTCCTGCCGCTCCGCGCTCATCCGACAGCGCGATCCCGCGAACACGTCGCAACAGAAGGCTGTATTGATCTGCAGCGCATGCGGCAAAGAGGCGGAACTTGGACCCGTCCTCAGCCAGGCTTTCGACGAGACCTTCGGCGGCGAAGCCCACATCGCGGTAAAAGATGGCGGGGAGCCGCCGATATCGACCTGCCCAGAATGCAGCGAAGAAACGTATGTGCTTGAGGAGGGACGATGTGCGGCTTGCGATTTTGCGCTGCCTGAAGACGCTGCTTGCGCGGTTTGTGGAACCGGCCTGAGTGCTGAAGAATATTACGAGCACGATGGGCTATGCAGCTATCATGCCCACATTGCGTCAAAGGACGATTGAATCGGCCTTTGAACGATAGCCGCGCTGCCGCATAGGTGAGCCCAGCGTAAGGAGACTCCATGTTGCCCTCGACGATCTCATCCCGCGAGATGGATCGTCACCCGTGAGGGCGGAGACTGCGCAGCGGGCTCCGGGAGTGTCGCGGAGCGATGCGAGTAGAGCGAGACGGCCGCAGGCGTCTCGCCCAACCGACCATAGCGATCGGCTGCTAGCACTATCGGGGCCGAGCCGCCGCCTCACCCGCTTCCAGAAAAAACGTTTGCATGGTCCGACCGATCTTCACCGCCTGACCGATATCTTCCGGGACGGTAGGATAGATATCAATCACTGGCTCGCCCGGATCGTGAAGGAATTTTGGAACAAGCGTTCCGACACGACGACGGCCCTCGCGCAGAGCGTCCAGCTTGTCGAACTCCTGCGCATGAAGCGCCTCGGAGATCAAAGCCTCGAACCGCTCGTACTCGACAATGTCCTCAGGGGTCAGCGCCGCCGGCGGTACATAGAGCGGCATGCGATGCGCAGCCGGATTGCGGCGGGTCTTCACATCTTTCTCCCAGCCACTGAACGGCTGCAAGGCGTCGGCTATGGGTTTCAAGGCAGGATCGGCGGCGAAGGCCTGTTTGAACAGGCCGATCGACAGGGGCTTCGCAGTTTTTGTCGCCTCTGACCCGAGCTGATGCACCGCCACCCAAGCGTAGTTGTCGAGAAGGCCGAGGAGGTCGATGTAAATCGCGTTGAGGTCGCGGCAGACCCGATCGGATTGCTCCTGCGATAGTGGAACGGTCCGGTTGGGCGGAACGATGCTCTGGAAGCTTTTGAACGATGAATCGATCATGCGCAAGCGACGCATCACCCCGAACCGGCAAAAGTGGGAAGCCTCCGCGGTGAACGCTATTCGTGACAGGAGGGTCAGGGCGTCTCCCGTTAGTTCAAGCAGCGCATTGTTGACCCCGTAAATGTGGTTCTGCTGCGCTTCATGTATGAAGAATAAATTGTTCGCCGCATTTCCTTCGATCAGGAAAGGAGCCGCAAACTGCCGATACGACCTTTCATATTCGACTTCTTGAAACCCGAACTCATTAAAGGGCATCGTCGTCTCGCGCGTCATTGCAATGACCTCGACGATTACTCATCCAGGCCGCGTTTGAAAGTCTGTGTCACAGATTTTTCCCGGCCTCGCCAACGGCCGGGCGAGCGTGCGATTTCGCGGCGCCATGTGGCGCTGATAGCAAGAACACGAACGCCTGCAATTCGATTGCCGCTCAAATGCTGGGAGGAATTGAGATGACGGAAATCACACTCTCCGCGACGCCGAAGGGCAACGGCTATCAGGCGACGGTGACGTTTCCGGGCGGCGTTTCGGTGAGCTCGGCGGAAACCTATCCAACGATCGCGGAGGCAATCACCGCCGCCGCGCAGAAGTTGCTCGCGATGCCAGAGCGCCTCGCGGCCTTGGATCGATCACATCCCAGCGACGCATAACTGGCTCGAGAGGCGGATCGCGCCGAAGCTGGTGTGACGGATTGATCAAGCCGGTGAATCGATCAGATCAGATCGATTCATAAATGGCGTTGGACGTCGCTTCCAAAGGAAGCGAGACTCACGACATGGCCAGCGAGGATCCCGAACAGCTCCATCTGCATCGCATTGATCCGGACCTGAACATGCGGCGCTTCTACGCGCTTGCGCTTCAGCCGACGCTGTTCGGCGGCGCGTCGCTCATTCGGAATTGGGGTCGCATCGGAACGAATGGCCAGTCGATGATGGAGACCTTCGACGAGCCGGAAGAGGCGACGGCCGCGCTCGGCCGGCTCGAGCGTACAAAAAGGCGCCGCGGCTATCGCGATGCCGACGTTCCAGCTCGCAGTTAGGGCCTTCGAGGCGCGTCACGAGCGTGCCGAAGGCCCCGCCTTGCGGCGGGGCCCTCTTGTCGCCCGGATCAGTCCCGGTTCGGCCGGGACCAGATCAGCTGCAGGCCTTCCTCGCCTTCGACTTCGACCAGGGTCGCGTAGATCGGGGCCGGGAAGCTCGGATCGTCGAGCTTGACCGAGAGGTAGTCGCGATCCGTCTGGTCGGAGTGCTTCTGCCAAGCGGCGCCGAGCTCAACATTCGCCGCTGCGAAGATGCGGAAGTGCGGACCCTTGTCGGAGGGGTTCTCGATGCGGACCAGCCGAGCTTTGACGTTCAGGGTCAGGGTGCGGATGGTGCCCGTGAAGCCGTTGCCGTTGGAGGTGAAGGTGCCGATGTTAGCCATTGTCTCATTCCCTTGTTTCAGGGCCGCGCCCATCGCGACCCGATGGCGGTCGTGAGACCGGAGGCGATCGACCCGCACCCGAAGGGCTGAAACGAAGTGGAAGGCGGCCGGAGACGGCTTTTTTGCCTCGCGATGCAAAGCCGAAGGCGGCGGAAAAAAGTCGTCGCAGGACGTTGCGGGGACAAGATCGAGAGAACGCGCGGCGTGCTCGTCCTTCGGTCAGACCAGGCCAATCGGGTTCGTATTGGGGGTGGCTGTCGTAAACGCCTTGGGAATGACGACATGCGCGTCACTATCGCTGCCACAATCACGCCCGACGGCACCATCACGGTGCACTCGCTCTCCCCCAGGCCGGCGTCCAGCTCGCCAACCGCAACCGCATCCCCGCAGCGGACCCACGATCCCCAGCCTTCGCTCGAATGTCATGCGCCTGCCCTTGCCAGGCACCCGATCGGCAGGTTGCCGCCCCTCATGTCCAACCGAGCCGACGCCCCGTACTCCCGGCCTCGCCAGCGCCAAACGCCGGTCATTGCCAAAGGCTGGCCCTGCAGATGCCTCTGCGCCGGCGGCGCGGCCACCCGCCCGACAAAGTCCACGTCGCAAGGCGTGACCTTGGCCCGAGGGACGCAAGCGCTTCGGTCCCGATGCAGCATCATCGCCGGCCATCGCCGACAAAAAAGGGGGCTAAGCCCCCTCCGCCTCGCGCTGCCGGCGTTCGGCTTCCGTGAGCGCCTGATCGAGGCGTTGCTGCGTTTCGCGGCGCTCCTTACGCGTCAGGATGCAATGCGCAAGCTCAGCGCGGAGCTCGGCGATTTCTGCGTAGATGTCGTGAACGTTTTCCATGTGAACCTCCTTCGTCTCGATGACGGAGGCAGGCCGCCGGGCGTTGGAGGGCCGGGTCAGGGATCGCGCAGCGACCGGCAGAGCCGGCGCGCGGGGGTGCCGATTTTCTGTCGCCGCCCGGCGGGTGGCGGCGGAAAATTGGGGGATGACCGCGCGTCCTTGACGCGGTCCGACTGCCGGTATCATCGGCCGTTTCTGAGAGAGAGATGGCCCTGGCACAACGGTGCGGCTGGCTGCCTCTTCCTTCCCCCGGCCGCGCAAGGCCGCGGTCGTCGCGAAGCAACAGTCGAGGCGCCGCGTCGCGCGGCGCCATCGGAACCGGCTCAGTGAGCCGGGCCGCGCTCGTAAGGATCAAACTCGTGGATCAGCTCGAGGTCGTCGCTGTCGTCGAGCTCGTTCGAGGGCAGCGCGCCGTAGGCATCGCCGGATTTGAAGAGCGTCACCGGGACCATCAGAGTGCGAGCGAGCTGGAAGGCGTGGTTCTGGGCAAGGGAAAGATCGTGCGACATTTCGAAGGCTCCATCCGGAGCGGGCCAATTCCCGCTCGATGGCTCCTCGAAGGACCGCCTTCGGTCGCGATCACCGCGAAGGCGAAGCCGTAGCGGCGGCAGCTTGCTAGCCGACCCCTTGCGGGTTGATCGTGGAAGACCCGGAGGCGGGCCAGGACGCCATCGCTGAAGAGCGGGATTGGTACGCGCAGCCGAGACGAGCCGCGGCCAACGCTCCATCCCTTGTCCAGCGGGAGCCATCAGTTATCGCATCTGCAATCATCTCGAGCTTTACGCCCCGACTCATCGAACGGGGGGGCAACGTCGCACCGTCAACGATCTCTCTCGCGACGACTCGCCGGCTACGAGCGGCAGAAACAGATAGACATCGCGCTACAGGAGATCTGATGGATCATGCCCACGTTGTTCATGCTCGACTGCCGCCGCGCAGATTCCCAAGTCGCTCTTCAACGCGCGCGCACGCTAGTGATGATACCGCACGAGAAACATCTCTACCTCCGTCACTATCACGCGACCGGTGGCTGGCCGTGTTGTGCGGCCCCACAGGGTAGATATAGAGCGATGCTGGTGCCTTCAGTCGACGTGCTTTCGATTGACGCCTGCCCCCCCAGTGCCCGCGCGAAGTCCGACACGATGGCAAGCCCCAGTCCGTTCCCGCCGGCGCGCGCACTGAAGCGGGGCTCGAAAGCCCTAGCCGCAACGGCCTCGGACATGCCGTGACCCGTGTCTGAGAATCGCAGAACAATTGCCTCGTCAGCATTCGAAGCGACCCCGACAACACGACAGGCCTCGACCTCGACGTGCCCCCCGAACGGCATCGCCTGGCGCGCGTTGATGACGAGGTTCAGTAGTGCATTCTCGAGCTCGGTCTCCACGCAATGCAATGGAGGGAGATCATCCGAGGCCCGCACCCGCAACGTCGACTGCGAGCCGAGAGCCAAACGCATCGGAGTTTCCAGTCGACGCAAGAAAGTATCCATCTCAACGCGTGTGAACCGCGAGGCGATCGCCGTGCCGCGTTGCAGTGTCTCGCGTGCGAATCCGCCGGCCCGATGTACTGACGCGTCGACCTGTGCCAGGAGCGAGATCGCGTCGTCGCTTCGCCCTTCTCGAATGCAGCGCTCAGCGACCTTGATTCCACTCGATACGATCTGAAGAAGATTGCCTAGGTCATGCACCGCGCGGTCACGCGATGCGCTGTCCGTCGGATGAGACCGAAGCGCATTTCCATCCTGCTGGAGGGGCCCGAATGGAATGTGATCGAGCTTAAGCTGACCGGACCACTCCGCAAGATTCACTTCCATTGTCTTTACCCCCGGCCAGATAATTGCGAACTCATCTCCGGGCGCAGGATCGATTATGGGACTCAATGACTCAATTCTACGGGCGTTTTACCGATTTCAACTGTGGGATGTTTGTCTAATATTTTTGTATAGGGCGGGACCTTGAATACGCCATCGCTGGGGACGGAATTGGTGCGCCCGGATCGAGGCGAGGCGCGCGTCACGTACGTGTATTCGGCAAGACAGTGGACACTAGGGCGAGAAATATAGCCCACGTCGACATGGTCTTGATGCCGACCTGTAAATTTCACCGCGCCAACAAGCGCAGCCACGATCGCCAAGATGCCCAACCGATCGCGAATATTCCACACGACAACCGCGGAGGCGCGACGCCGTGGCAGCGTTCCCTTCCGGAAGCCATCTCGAAAAAGTGGGTCGCGCTCCCCGGGGCGCTACAGCAGCGCGAGCTGCCCTTCTGAAGCCGCCATCGCGTTCTCGAGCGATGACACCGTGACGCCGACCAGCCGAATCCCCTTCTCGACCGGGAAGAGCGAATCGAGCAGCGCGCGAGACAGCTCCTCAACCTCCGCAGCGGTTCGGAACGGCAGGGAAACGGTCCGGCTTCGCGTTACCTGCTGGAAGTCTGCATACTTCACCTTCAACGTCACCGTGCGAGCCCGGAGCTGCTTCGACGCGCACAGACGCCATACCTTCGCGACCAGAGCGTTGATCTCGGGATAGACGCTCTCGCGGGCGAACAGATCGATGCGGAAGGTGTCCTCCGCCCCAATCGACTTGCGTGGCCGGTCCGGCTCGACAGGGCGGTTGTCGATGCCGCGGGCAATGCGATAGTACCAGCTCCCCGCCTTGCCGAAGTGCTGCTGCAGGTAGGCAAGCGGCTTCGTCTTGAGATCAGCGCCGGTGTAGATTCCAAGCCGTTCCATTTTCTCTGCCGTCGCTGGCCCGACGCCGTGAAATTTCTTCACGGCAAGCGCCTCAACGAACGAAGGACCCTTGTTCGGCGTGATGACAGCCTGGCCGTTCGGCTTGTTGAGGTCACTCGCCATCTTCGCGAGGAATTTGCAGTACGAAATACCGGCGGAGGCGTTGAGACCCGTGACTTCCTTGATGCGCGCACGAATTAGCGTCGCGATCTCGCTCGCGATCGGAATGCCGTGCTTGTTCTCCGAGACGTCGAGATAAGCCTCGTCAAGCGAGAGCGGCTCGATCAGATCAGTGTGCTCGGCGAAGATTTCGCGGATCTGCGCCGAGACGGCACGATACACATCGAAACGGGGCGGCACGAAAACGAGGTCGGGACAACGCCTTTTCGCGGTGACCGACGGCATCGCCGATCGGATGCCATAGACGCGGGCCTCGTAACTCGCCGCGGCAACCACGCCACGCACCTCCGAACCCCCGACAGCGACGGGCCGACCGCGCAGCCCGGGATCGTCGCGCTGTTCAACCGAGGCGTAGAACGCGTCCATGTCGACGTGGATGATCTTTCGCGGGATGATAGCCGATTCCGTCACCGCCACGGCCCATCGTCAAAGTGCGAGCATCGGTTGAGCTCGCCGCCGGTGAAGGCGGGACATCTGAAAGCTTCCAGCGGGCAACGCCCGCAGCAGGTCAGCCTCAGGTCGCCCCCGGTCGAGCCAGCTCATGCGCTCCTCGCGGCGGAGCACCACCATTTGCCGATCGTGGTACGGCGCGATGTCGCTATTCGATTCGATCGTGATGATCGCATAGGCTTCGGGCCAGTCGCGCGTAGCGGGCCGCCAAATCCCGGCAAAATAAAACCAATCGCCGTTTGCGAGTTGGAAGCTGTAATCCTTTCCGTTGCTGCGATGTCGAAATTCGGATGCAGGGACGAGACAGCGGTAGCTTGGAAACGTCCGGCCTTCCGCGCGAACAACCGTAAAGGGCCGCGCGTGCGGATCGCGCGGCTGAAGACCCCACGCCAGCTCGACCATTTCGACGTCGCCGCCTGAGCGTCTGACGACGACTCGGCGTTCGTCGAGCGGTGCATCGGAATTGAAAGGCTTCACGTTCATAACGATTTAGAACATAATAGGAACAGCGCGTCGGCGCAACGCCAAGAAAGGAGGAGTGATGTGTAATGACTATCGCCTGATGGTGGACGTCGCCTCGATCGTCGAGGATTTCGCCGACCTCAAGATCAAGATCCGGTTCAGCGAGGGCTCGCCGAACATTCAGGCGCGTGAGGATATCAAGATCACCGACATGGGTCCGATCATCCGCTCGTTCGCAGGGGCACCCGGGGAGGGCGATCTACTGCAGCGCCGCTGGAGCTGGCCGGGCCGGAACAAACGGCCGGTCTACAATTTCCGCTCGGATGGTCGCGAGTTCACCAACAATCGGTGCCTGATCGTCGCCGATGGCTTCTACGAGTTCACCGACCCGGCCGAAAAGGGAAAGAAGCGAAAGGATAAGTGGCTCTTCACGAAGCGCAACGAACCGATCTTCTGTATCGCCGGAATTTGGCGTGAGACAAAGGATGTGGGAGAGGCCTTCACCATGTTGACGATGGAGCCCGGGCCCGACATCGCGCCCTATCATGACCGGCAGATCGTCATCCTCGAGCGCGAAACCTGGGCGGATTGGCTCGATCCGACCGTGCCGGCGCGAGACTTGATCAAGCCACTCTCGGCAGGGTCGCTTTTGGTCGAACAGGTGGGTTAGGACAACGTCGTGATGTCAACTCCGCCTCCTCCGATCATGCGCTTCCTCGAGAAGGTGGATGCGGCACACAAGGTCTTTCGCTCCGTGCTCGGCGCTGCCATCCCGGATCAGGTTTTCACCGAAAGAGCGGTTACCATCTCGGACGATGGTCAGCGGCTCTACGAATTTACGGGAAACAATCGCGTTCTCGCCGAAGCGGTGCTCGGAGTGGATTTTCCGCGCGCGGCAGGTCCGATCGAGCTGGATCACTACACAACGCTTACGGGCCTCAAGGCCATCGTGGCTTCACGGAAGATTCATCTCCGCGCAGTCGCGACCTATCTTCATGAAGGCGAGTTTGCCACGTTCGCGCAAGAACATGGGCTCCAGGGATATTTCGACGACAATGGCCGCGGCAAACAGGTCCTCGAGGACCTGTCGGATAATTTGTTCTTCATATCGCTGACGAAGCCGGGCAACCCGGACGAGACGACGCTCTGGGATGCATTCGCCAATGAAGGGCGGGGCGTCCGGCTGCGCCTGCGGGTCACCCCAACGCCAGCGGGCGACTTGCGGACCATGAGCTATCAGACCGGCCATCCGACGGCGCTCAAGCAGATCAACGACGCCCTGGCCAGCGAGGGTCTCGTCTACACGCCCTGGACGATCTCTCGCATTTGCGCCTTCTATCTGCCGCTCGGCTACCGCGTAGAGCGCGAGGTGCGGCTGCTTGTGAAGCGCCACGAGGACGGCGTGGATCGTACGATCCAGAGGGGCCCCCACACTGTCTGGCCGGTGGCGCTAGCGGCGCCGGGTGCGACCACAGGCGATCCGGCGTGCGAGATCGAACTTGTCGAGGTGACGGCTGGACCGCGTTGTATGGCGACGGCGGTTCAGGCTGCGGTGGCCGGCAGCGTCTATGCCGAGGTAGCGGTCTCGTGATGACCTACGGGCGACGCGGCACCACGTTAGACTACTGGAAATTCCGTGACTTCACCTTGATGGTGTCGATGTGAAGGTCGGGAACGTAGATGTCGCGCGTGCGCGCCGGCTTCGGCGGCTGTTCGCGCGGATCGGGACCTGAACCGCCGTTACGGACCTGATCGCCGCGGCCATGGGGCAGGGGAAAGCCTGCCTCGCGTTCCCCGACGCTGGCAAGCTCGGCTGAGAGATCGACGATCCGCTGCGCGACGAGGTGGACCACCTCGCCTTCGCGCTGGATGCGGCCCCGCACGGAGATCATGCTCGCCGACAGGACCGCACGCCGGTTGGCCTCGAAGACCTTCGGCCAGACGACGAGGTTGGCGATGCCAGTCTCATCCTCCAACGTGATGAACATCACGCCTTTTGCCGATCCCGGCCGTTGACGGACAAGGACGATGCCGGCCGCTTCGAGCCAGCGGCCGTCGCGCGATTCCATCGCTTCTGCGCAGGCGACGATCCGCCGGCGGTGCAGGTCGCTGCGAAGAAAGGAGACCGGATGACTGCGCAGCGACAAACCGACATGATGATAATCTTCGACGACTTCGCCGCCTGTCTTCATGGATCGCAACGCGATTGCAGGTTCATTGAGTTCGGCGCTCGGTCCGTGATCGCGCGCCGCCGCGGCCACGAAGAGCGGCAAGGGTTCGTCGCGCAGAGCCTTGATCGCCCACAGTGCCTCGCGTCGCGCAAGCCGGAGCGCTGGCCGGAAGGCGTCAGCCTCGGCGAGTTGGACAAGCGCCGCCTGCGGCACATCGGACCGGCGCCAGAGATCGTCGACCGTCGCGAAGGGCTGACCGCCGCGTGCAGCGACGATGCGGGCGGCATGCGCATTGGCAAGGCCCCGCACCATGCGAAGGCCGAGCCTGACCGCGAAGCGCGCTTCATCGCCGGTCGGCTCGAGTGTGCAATCCCATCGCGAGGCCGCGACACAGACGGGGCGCACCTCGATGCCGTGCCCGATCGCGTCCCTGACGATTTGTGCCGGCGCGTAAAAGCCCATCGGCTGACTGTTGAGCAAAGCCGCGCAAAATACGTCAGGGTGCCAGCATTTGAGCCACGCGCTCGCGTAGGCGATCAAGGCGAACGACGCTGCATGGCTTTCAGGGAAGCCATATGAGCCGAACCCCTCCAGCTGTCGAAACGTCTGCTCGGCGAACGTGCGCTCGTATCCGTTGGCCACCATGCCGTCGATCAGCTTGGCCTTGAACGACGAGACGCCGCCGGTGTGTTTGAAGGTCGCCATCGACTTGCGCAGCATGTCGGCTTCGCCCGGCGTGAACCCCGCGCAGGTGATTGCGACCCTCATCGCTTGTTCTTGGAACAAGGGCACACCTAAGGTCTTTCCGAGCACCTGTTCGAGCTCGGGCTTGGGGTAATGGACAGGCTCGCGCCCTTCGCGGCGGCGAAGATAAGGGTGGACCATATCACCCTGGATCGGACCGGGCCGAACGATCGCCACCTGAACGACCAGGTCGTAATAAGTGCGAGGCTTGAGGCGCGGCAGCATCGACATTTGCGCCCGGCTCTCGATTTGAAATGTCCCGAGGGTGTCGGCCTTCCTGATCATCGCATAGGTGCGAGGATCCTCGGCAGGAATCGTCGCGAGGTCGAGCTCGATGCCCTTGTGATGCGCGAGGAGGTCGAGACCCTTTTTCATGCAAGTGAGCATGCCCAGGGCCAAGACGTCGACCTTCATAAATCGCAGCGCGTCGATGTCGTCCTTGTCCCACTCGATGACCTGGCGGTCCTTCATGCTCGCAGGCTCGATCGGGACGAGATCGTCGAGCCTGTCGTGGGTGAGGACGAAACCGCCGGGGTGTTGCGACAAATGTCGTGGCGCGCCCATGAGCTGACGCGCCAGGTCCAGGGTCAATCGCAGCCGTCGATCAGCAAGATTGAGATTGAGCGCCTCGACATGGCTGTTTTCCACGCCGTCCTCGGACCAGCCCCAGACCTGCCCGGAGAGCGAGGAAATCAGATCCTCGGGCAGGCCGAGGGCCTTGCCGACGTCGCGCAGCGCCCCTTTGGTCCGA
>ERZ778017.2615-NODE-2615-length-14208-cov-8.706069_pt1 | contig 14208 bp, 10 predicted proteins | sample MGYA00375747_ERZ778017 | MGnify/ENA primary metagenome ERZ778017 (study PRJEB29350, sample SAMN05509838) | bioreactor metagenome | biome: bioreactor; material: wastewater | place: South Africa: University of Cape Town | collected 2014-03-17 ... | reverse complement strand
GCGTTGGTCGGATCGAACAGCAGCACGCGGCCATGCCTGGCGCGGAAGCCGGCCGTCAGCGTCCAGTTCTCGCCCTTGATGTCGTGAATGATGGCCGATCCTGGCCAGGTCAGAAGCGTCGGCACGACAAGACCGACGCCTTTGCCGGATCGCGTCGGCGCGAAGCACAACACATGCTCGGGTCCATTGTGGCGCAGATAGTCCCGTTCAAGCCGGCCGAGCACGACACCATCGGGGCCGAGCAGCCCGGCGGCGCGGATTTCCCGGTTCTCCGCCCATCGGGCGGAACCGTAGGTTGCGACGTTGCGGGATTCGCGCGCGCGGATGACCGACATGGTGATGGCGGCGACGATCGCAATGATGCCGCCGGATGCAGCGATGAAGCCGCCTTCAGTGAAGACTGCGGGCGCATAGGCGTCGAAGGAGAACCACCACCAGAAGAAGGCCGGCGGATAGTAGATCGGCCAGCCCGCCAGCTCGAACCATGGATCGCCAAGCTGCGCCTGAAAGCCGAGCCGCCATGCCGTCCATTGCGTCGCCGCCCACGTCATCACTAGAGCGATGGTGAAGACGACGGCGATCTGGCCCCAAAGGATTCGGCCTCCGCGCATAAGGGCTCCATTTCGGCAAAGGGATGGAGCCGATCAGAGAATAAGCGTTTCGGCGAGAGGCAACAGGAAAGAGGATGCGAGAGGGCTACCGAATGCTATCGGCGGCAAATAGGTTGACTATGATTACCGTGGTTGCTCGCATCAGGGGCCCGACTACCACCCGAAAGAAATTTCACGAAAGGCTGTCGCACAGCTTTGACTTTTGCGCCTGAGCGACGGTGTTTTCGATGAGCCGCTAGAAGACTTCATCGTAAAGGGTAATGACAGCCAGGATCGATCTCCTAACGAGAGGTCAGCATCGCGTGAGGAAACGGCACACGACCTCGCGTGCGAAGCGTTTACGTCGGTTTACCACCCCGATGATCGCTCGTTTCTGAAGAACTCATGCGGCGTGAGCCGCCCGGCTCATCCGGTTCGCGAGCTGGAGCAGATTGCGTAGCACGGCGCTGCGATTGTGCGGCGACCAGACGGCCGAGAATGGCACCGGCTCGGGTTCATCCAGGAACGGCAGGAACACCACGCCGGGAGGCCGTAACAGCATGTGCGCATCGCCTGCGATCGTCACGCCGTAGCCTTGCGCGATCATCGATAGCAGCGAGCCGCGCTCGACGGCGAGACGAACGATCGAAGGCGAAAGCCAACGCCCGGCGAGACGCAGCAAGATATGGTCATGCACCTGCGGTCCCGTGCCGCTGTGGCGGACGAGGAAAGCTTCGCCCGCCAGATCGGCCCAGGTAACGCCGTTGCGTTCGGCGAGCGGATGGCTGGCCGGCAATGCGACGACCAGCGGTTCGGTCCAGATGCACGTCGAGCGGCAGTCGGGATATTCAGGCGTGCCGGCGACGAACGCCACATCGAGCCGGTCGGCGCGAAGCTGGCTCACCACCTCGCAGGCGGTGCCCTCGGTGATCTGAACATCGACTTCGGGATACTTCGCATGATATTGGCCGACAACTTCAGCGAGGAAGCTACCAGGGATCAGTGCATGGACGCCGACGCGCAGACGGCCGTGATTGCCGCGCGCCATCATGCCGACCGTCTTCACGGCATGGTCGAGTTGCGCGATGCCGACCGTCACCTGTTCCGCGAAATATCGTCCGGCGTCGGTTAACCGCACGCCGCGCGCATGGCGCTCGAACAGCGAAATGCCGAGCGTATCTTCCAGCGCCTTGATGCGCTCGCTGACGCTAGACTGGCTGGCACCAAGCGCGTCCGCCGCATGGCGGAAATTCAGATACTCGGCAACCGCCAGCATCTGGACGAGCGAAGCCATGGGAATGCGGTTTCCAAGAAGCGCGCTTACAGCCCCCCGTTTGAACTCGCTGTCCATCGGACGACGCTTCTCACCGCCCTTGATAGTGCAAGCCACGCAACTCGATCCCCCATTGTTCCACCGAAAATGTCAATCCCTACAAAAAATCGCTCTGAAATCCAAAAATCTCTAGGTTCTCGGCGGTGATTCCATCCGTAGAAAAACGCGTACGCCTCATGTATCGTTGGGCCACCGTTTGTGCAGATCATCAATGACAAATGCATGCGCATGACGGTTTTGGGAGGCGTCCGCGAGATGCGGATCATCCATCGTCAGGTTGGGATGCTCATGTTCGACGGCCTCGGGGTCTCTTGCAGGCCACGTTATCAATGCGCCAGCGACGCCAGCGAAGGCGGCTGCCGTGAGAACGGACGCCGCAACAACCATGCCGGCCGTTTCGCCCAACCAACCCGCCAACGGGTAGGTCAGGAGCCAACACGCGTGCGATAGCGCAAACTGAGCGGCGAACACCGCGGGCCTATCAGCGGGCTGCGCCGATCGGCGCAACAATCGACCACTCGGGGTCTGCACGGCGCTGTAGCCAACTCCCATCAGGACCCAAAGCCCAAGCAGCAAAGGCCAAATGCGATCCGGGGGCGCGACGCCCAAAGTGACGCTAAGAATAACGAGAAGACCAGTCAACAGACCGGCGGCGGATATCATCACGGCGCGATCTGGCAGCCTGTCCAATACGCGCGGCAGCAGGAGCGCGGCAAGCATTGATCCGCCGCCGAAGCAGGCCAACGCCAGTGCGACGTCGCCGTCGGGCCGCCCCAGCAGCCCGCGCACCAGGACGACCGTATTGACGATGACCATGGCACCCGCCGCCGCCACCGACAGGTTCAAGGCGAGCAATCCGCGCAGGCGCGGCGTCGCCAGATAGATTCGAATGCCGCGGGTGGTTTTTTCGTAAAAGGATTGGCCGATGGCGGAGGTGGCTGCTGGCGAAGGAAGCTGGACCGACACGACCAACAGTGCTGAGCAAATGAACCCGACAACAGTGCCGGCGAACAGTGTGTTAAATGAGATGACCGTCAACAGCGCCGCCGCCAGGGCGGGGCTGAGCAGATTTTCCAAGTCATAAGCGAGACGGGACAACGACAAGGCGCGCGTGTAGTCGCTCTCATCCGGAAGGACGTCCGGAATGGTGGCTTGAAACGTTGGCGTGAACGCTGCGGAGGCCGCCTGTAGCACGAAAATTAGAATGTAAATCTGCCAGACTTGCGTCACGAACGGCAACGCGATCGCGGTCGATGCCCGGATCAAATCCATTGTCACCAAAAATGGGCGACGCGACACACGACCTGCGAGGCTGCCGGCAATCGGTGCGAGGCCGACATAGGCGATCATCTTGATGGCAAGAGCCGTACCGAGCACAGCGCCAGCCCTGTCGCCGGCAATCTCGAACGCCAGCAAACCGAGTGCCACGGTCATCAGGCCTGTGCCGATCAGGGCGATGACCTGTGCGGCGAATAGGTGCCGATAGGTGCGGTTGGCAAGGATTGACAGCATAAGCATTTTTCCTGTGTCTGACGCCAGACTGCGACGTGGCAACTAGATGCTACGCACGATAACCGTCGTGAACGGTAGACGTGACTTCCGGTTCTGTTGCGTCAACGAATGCACCATCTCGTCGATGTGCCAGCCGATAGAGGGCCGGAAGAACCAGCAACGTCAGGACTGTTGATGATATGATGCCGCCGATGACCACAGTCGCAAGCGGGCGCTGAACTTCGGAGCCTGCACCCACATTGAATGCCATGGGAATGAAGCCCAAACTGGCGACCAATGCTGTCATTAGAACAGGCCGCAGGCGGGCCAACGCACCCTCACGTGTCGCTGTTTCAGGATCAAGTCCCCCCTGACGTAGGCTTCTAATGTAGGAAATCATCACAACGCCGTTTAGGACCGCGACACCTGAAAGCGCGATGAATCCCACGCCCGCCGTAATCGACAATGGCATATCGCGGAGCGCGAGAGCTGCAACACCTCCGGTAAGTGCCAACGGGACGCCAGAAAACACCAGTAATGCATCTTTGACTGAGCGGAAAAGCGCATACAGAAGCATAAGGATTAATAGCAGTCCAAGCGGGACGACCAACTGAAGACGTTTGGACGCTGATATCAGTTGCTGGAATGTGCCGCCGTATTCCACCCAATAGCCCGGCGGAATGGTGACCTCCGCTCGGACTCTTTCCTGAAGCTCCGTCACGAAAGATCCTAAATCGCGTCCTCTGACATTGGCCGTGATAACGACGCGGCGTTTGCCATTTTCACGACTGATCTGATTAGGACCGATGACCGTCGCGACTTCAGCGACCTCAGCCAGAGTGACGTAGCGACGCTCGCCTCCCTTCGTAGCAAGGGGTATCCGCAGCCGACCGATATCTTCAATCTGCCCCCGTTGTTCTTCCGGAAGGCGAACGACAACGTCGAACCGACGGTCGCCCTCAAACATCGTACCCACCACGGTTCCGCCCATGGAAGTGCGGACGACGTCCTGTATGTCGGCAACATTCAAGCCGTATCTCGCGAGCGCCTTCTTATCCGGCGAAATCTGCAAGACGGGCAGACCCGTGAGTTGCTCAACCTTGCCATCCTGCGCGCCTTTAACAGTCGAGAGGACACGCTCGATGGCATTGCCGACACGAAACAGCTCGTCGAGATCGTCGCCAAACACCTTGACGGCGACATCCGCACGGACGCCGGAGATCAGTTCATTGAAGCGCATTTGAATCGGCTGGGTGAACTCATAGTTGTTGCCAGGAATGCGTTCTACGACCTCCTGAATTTCCTGCACCAGGGCTTGTTTGGTCTTGCGTGGATCGGGCCACTCTTCCCGAGGCTTCAGGAAAATGAACGTATCGGCGACGCTGGGCGGCACTGGATCGGTCGCGATCTCGGCCGTTCCGATTTTGGCCAAAACCTGACGCACCTCGGGAAATTCCTTGATGCGTGCCTCGATCTGCGTCTGCATATGGATCGCCTGCTTGAGGCCCGTACCCGGAATGCGCAAAGCGTGCATTGCGATGTCGCCCTCGTCGAGATTTGGAATGAACTCGGAGCCAAGACGAGTCGACAAAAGCCCCGCAAAGACGACAAGACCGATTGCCACCGCGATCAGGGCCCATCTCAACCGCAAGGCAAAGTCGAGCAACGGAACATAGAGAGCCCGAGCTCCCCGCATAAAGAAGCTCTCCGTTTCCCTGACGCGCCCCGTTACAAACATGGCGACGGCGGCAGGCACGAAGGTCAATGAGAGGATGAGTGAGGCGGTCAAGGCGATGACGACAGTGAACGCCATGGGATGAAACATCTTACCTTCCACCCCGGTAAGGGCGAAGATAGGCACATAGACGATTCCAATGATCATAACGCCAAACAGACTCGGTCGAATGACCTCCGCCGTGGCCTTTCCGGCAAGGTCGAACCGCTCTGATCTAGTGAGCAGTTTTCCCAGACGATGCTGCGCCTGCGCAAATCGTGCGAGGCAGTTTTCGACAATGATAACGGCTCCATCGACGATCAAACCGAAGTCCAAGGCGCCAAGGCTCATCAGGTTTCCAGAGACCTTTCCCTGTACCATTGCGGTTACGGTCAACAGCATCGAAAGCGGAATGATGGCGGCCGTAATAAGCGCTGCCCGGATATTGCCGAGCAAGAGAAACAGGACAACGATGACCAAGAGTGCGCCTTCGGCGAGGTTCTTTTCGACGGTCGCGATGGTGCGCTCGACCAGCGTCGTTCGGTCGTAAACCGGACGTGCAATAACGCCTTCCGGCAAACTGCGAGATGCGATCTCCAATCGCGCGGCTACCGCCTTGGCAACAGTCCGGCTGTTTTCACCGATCAACATGAAGGCCGTCCCGAGGACCACCTCACGTCCGTTCTCCGTAGCCGCGCCGTTGCGCAACTCTTCGCCGAAAAGCACGCCCGCGACGTCTCCAACGCGAATGGGAACACCGTTGCGTTGCTCAACAACGATGTTGCGCAGGTCATCCAAACCACGAGCCTGACCGATTACGCGGATCAAGTTTTGTTGGCCGTGGCGCTCCACATAACCTGCGCCGACGTTGGCATTATTGCGTTGGAGAGCACTGATCACGTCCGAAAGAGTTAGTCCAAAGGCCGCAAGCTTTTGGGGGGATGGTGTGACGTGGTACTGGCGCACGAACCCGCCGATCGTGTTGACCTCCGTCACCCCCGGAACGTTCCGCAATTGAGGTCGAATGACCCAATCTTGTAACGTGCGCAGATCCTCCGGTGTCCATTGCGATCCATCGGATTTACGGGCTCCCGGCTTGGCTTCGACAGTGTACATGAAGATTTCACCAAGGCCTGTTGCGATCGGCCCAGGTGTCGGCTCAATGCCAGTGGGCAAGGTGCTTCGCAGGCCTTGAAGGCGCTCATTGACGAGTTGACGGGCGAAATAGATGTCGACACCGTCCCGGAAGATCACCGTCACTTGTGACAAGCCGTAGCGCGATACGGACCGTGTGTAGTCGAGACCTGGCAAACCGGCCAAAGCCGTCTCTACGGGAAAGGTGATGCGCTGCTCCACTTCCAGTGGGGAGTAACCTTGAGCCTCCGTGTTGATCTGAACCTGGACATTGGTGATGTCGGGTACGGCATCGATCGGCAAGCGCTGGAAGCTCCAAATTCCGAGTACCGCCGAAGCCAGGACCGCCAACATGACGAGCCAACGATTGGCTATGGATAGATGGATAATGCGTTCGAGCATGGCGCCCTCAATGGTCGTGAGTAGCGCCGGATTTCTCGATATCGGCGCGTATCAGATATGAATTTTCGGAGACATAGATTTCGTTCGGTTCAAGTCCTTCCAGCACTTCAGACCATTCGTTGCTGCGTTGGCCCAATGTCAGCATGCGGACCTCGTATGTGTCCCCGACCTTGGCAAACACGACAGTGAAATCCCTGAAACGTTGGAGGGCTTGCGTTCGAACCGCCAAGGGCACCTTGCGGGACGCCACAGCGATGCCTGCTTCGACCGCCATTCCCGGTCTCCAAGCACCTTGTGAATTGTCGATGTCCGCCTCGATTGCGATTGTTTGCGTTGTCGGATCTGCGTTGGGTAGAATTCGGCTTACGCGTGCCGTCGTCTTTTGGTCACGCAAACCCCGGATTTCGACTGTCTGGCCGACGGAGATTCGTTCGGCATCGCGCGAGAATGCATGAAGCGCCGCATAAAGTTTTGATGTATCGACGATCACGTAGATCGGCTGTGTTGCAACGTCACCAATGTTGGCATTGCGTTCGGCGATGACGCCGGAGATGGGCGCATTGATCTGATAGGAGCGTAAGCTGTCGCTTGCTTCGACCCGCGCCAGAAGTTCCCCTTGTTTGACAGGCTGACCAATTGTCTTGGTCATTTCGACAATACGGCCTGGATACCATGGTTTGACTTCGGCACGCCCCTGCGGAAGCAACGCGATCCTGCCAGGGAGATCCACGATCTCTTCAATGGTTGCCGGACCCGCCGGTTCGGCCTTGACCTCCGCTGCCTCCGCAGCGTCAGCCGCGATTGTCGTGCGCCCCTCGTAGGACGCATACGCCCAAGTGTGCTTTGCACCATCATGGTTGGCGGTGACGGTGACATCGAAGGAGTGGGGTTCGTGAACGACACCATTGCCACGGAGGAAATCGTCCTTGGGCGTGAAGGAGAACTTGTCGATTCGACCACCCAGACGCGTCAAGTTCATCTCGAGATGAACATCACCAGGATCGAGCGGCTTGTCGTCGCGATACGGATAGACGTGGAACTCCGGATCGACGCCTTCTTCGAAGATGGTGACTTCGACGGCAAAGTTTCCGGAACGAAGCATCCGACCACGGTGCGGCCCGCGTTCATAATCGCCTTGTGCGGCCTCGACCACACCGTTCTCGCGCTTTTCTGACGAAAAAGGATTGCAGCCAACCAGCAAGAATGAAAGGAGCAGGGCGGGCGCAAAGCCGCGTCCGGACCTGTTGAGTGCGGAAATTGACGGCATTGTCAGCGGCTTCCGATGTGGGAGAGAAGGTTCATGTGACGGCCCGTCAGGCGATTGAGTGCCGCCATGTCGAGGTGATAGGCCTTGATCGCCTCAATGCGGCGCAGTCTCGCGTCACTCAACGTGCGTTGGGCGTCGGTGAATTCGACATAGCTGAAGCCACCCCGTTCCATTCCCTCCCTGATCAGGCGGACGGCGCGTTCGGCCACTGGAACAACTTCGTTGTTGATCCGCCTCGCTTCCGTAGCATTGGCGACCATGCGAGCTTGTAGGCGGGTCAGTTCGCGTCGGAGCACGACTTTCGCTGCGGCAATGTCAAAATCGGCGGCGCGCCGGTTGGCCACGGCGCGATCAATGTTGCCCTGGTTGCTGTCGAAGATCGGAAGGGGAATTGAAATACCCGCGACGAGGGCGGTGTCTTGCGTTTCCCCGAGGTATCTAACACCAACCCGAACCGCCGGGTCCGGTATGCCGCGTGCCCGCTCCAAGGTGACACGGGCGGCAGCCAATTCTCGTTCGGTTTGGAGCAGTGCGACATCTACGTTGAAGACGGGCTTTCCCGCCGTAGGAGGTGCGACCTTCTCGAAGGCATCGATATCGGGCTGGAAGTTTGCGCCGCCCCTCCAGTATCCGGCGAGGTTGACGCGAGCGATGCGCGCCGCAACCTTACCCTGATCAACAGCGATTTGTTCTACTGCGACCTGCGCTTCGGCGCGTGACTGCAAGTAGGAAGGATCGCGACCAGATTCCGCTCGCCGCGCTATTTCTCCCTCCAATTGCCGTGCGATGGTGAGACGATCTTCGGCAACCTTGATCTGGGCGGTGGCTGCGGCAACGTCGATCCATGCAACCTCGACCTCCCGGAAAAGGTCGAGAGCCCGCAGGGAGCCCCGCATGCGAGTGGATTCCAACTCTGACCGAGCGACCGTCGTGCGCGCTTCGCGTTTTCCACCCAATTCAAATTGCTGTTGAGCGTAAAGGGTCGTTTGTGGCGCTCGCAAGCCACGATATGCGCCTGTCCCGGCGAAGTTTTCCACCTCTGCACCGATGGTCGGGTTCGGACCCCGCCCAGCCTGTCTGACGCCCGCTTGGGCACCTTCGATGCGGGAAGCCGTCGCCGATGCACCGAAATCGGCATCGAGCGCGCGAACCAGCGCCGTCCGCATTGAAAGGGGTTGGGCTGCTGCCACCCCGCCAGCAATTGTTCCGTTAACGACGAGCGCGATCGCCGCAACCGATAACAACCGGTGCGCGCATGCGCTCGCACCAAGAGTGCGAATAGACATGGCTGAATCCTGTTACGATTTTGCGTTTACGACCCCGAGGGCTCGCAGGCGTCAGGATTCAGGCTTTGGGGGGACGATCCAATGTTGAGAAATTACCCAGCGGCATTGATTGCGACGCGAGCCTTTCTCGAACGATGGGATGAGGATCGATGCCATTTATTAAGGGCATCAATGACAGCACAATCATAGTTGCCACGTCGTTGACGTGCTCGTGGGCTGCACCGTGATCCGGTTCGCCGTCGTGATGGTCGTGATCGTTGGCATCGACAATCAATGTACCCGCTAGCGATCGAGCATCGTGCTGAATATCCAATTGGTGTTCGATACGATCGAACAGAACCAATGTCGATTGGGCGCAAAACAGAAGGGCAATGGTCACGCAAAACGCGCCCACCCATCGTCTAATCTGCCCCAGTCGAGTCAACACAATCAACAACCTCCAACTGCGGCCTATACCACGAAATCGGATATTGGAAAACGCTGTTATAGGCAGCTTTATCGCGCGGACGCAGATCGACGATACTGTATTGCCCTGCCTTGAGAAGTTCTCACGAGGACGATCGCACTTGAGTCAAGAATCTTCTTGGATTCCACCGCTTTAGGCTCAACGCTGGTTTCTCCACCACTTGCCACGAAACGATGGCAAACAGTGGAACGATCACAATCGACATGCACAGCAATGCGATCATCGGCAGGCCGGGAAACAAAACCACTAGGCTCTGTTGGACGGGCCATCCGTAGATGTAGGTGCCATAGGAAATATCGGCTCGTCGGCTCTTCTCTGTGAGCACACCATAGTTCTGTGCCCCAGCAACTAAAACCAAATATGCAACAAGAAGGACGTAGGCCGCCTCATTGATCCGCGAATTTTAACAACCGACGATCAGGGATGCGGGTAGAAGCAGGAAAATCGGCGAGAGAAGAAGTCGCTCGCGAAGATGGCAGGCGAAAGAACCAAGCAGGAAGCAAAAGCCGTAGCGTCCCAATTGGTAGAACCAGGAGTTGCTGTCCGGATCCGATGATTGAGGTGCGAGGAGAAAGACGGCCAGTGTTATCGACAGCGCCATCAGCAACGGAACCAGTCGCCGGATCAGCCCAACATGCGCAAAGGCCGCGAGCCCGACATAGGCGGCAATTTCGTATTTAATCGTCCACAGTGGGTTGTTGGCGGCCTCCGCGAAAGGAACATCCGAGAATATCCCATGCGGAGGGATGGCGCGGGCAAACTGTACGAGGACGGCGAGGGGATACAGCCACGTATGGGCATCGGAGAAATAGTCGATCCATTCCAATTACGTGAGAAGCGGTCCAGCGACGAATGCCAAAAGAATGCCGTATGCGAAAAGTGCCGGAAAAATCCGCAAGAATCTCGACCAGGCATAACGGATGAGATCCGCATTGCGCTCGAGGCTGAGGGAAAGCGTTAATCCAGACAGTACAAAAAAACCATTGACCGCATGCTGCCCCAACGAGAAAGGCGTTTCCACTGCCAACGGCTCGGACGACAAAAGCCCCGTTTGAATGGAGAAGGAGTGCAAAACTAGTACAGAAATTGCGGCTACGAAACGGACGAGGTTAAAGGAGTTTTGTTCGGAATCGATGATCTGGGAAAGTGTCACGCGCCACGACATATTTGATTCCTGGTGCATCGAAGCGTTGCTCGAATGGTTGCCATCAAAAAGCAAGCAGGCACGGTATGATTACCGAACTCTACTTTGGGTTGATTTCCCAATTCTTACTGCGCCAGCTACAGCCCCAATCCCCGCTGCCGACCCAACTGCCACGACACCGATCCGCCCTGCACGACGCCCATGACCTCGCGGCCAAGCTGGCGGTCGATGACCGGCCGCCACGGGACAAGGGTAAACTCGTGGCTCTTTTCCACGATGGCGAACTTGCCGCTGGATAACTGGACGGTGCCGGTGAACTTGCCGGAGACTGTCTCGCCATCCGTAGTGGCGCGGAACGGCAATTCCTTGGCCGTCGCCATGTTCGCACCGACGTGGGCGATCTCGCGCCCTCGCAACGTGGCGAGGAGATTGCGCCGGTAGATGGTGCGGCCGTCCTGCTGCCGTGCTGCATCGCCGTGGTCGATATGATGCTCGCGCCGCCGCTCCATGGCGTCGCGCACCTGCTGGCCGAAGCCAGCCGGGGCAAGGTCGGGTGCGTCGGGCGACACCAGCCGCCGGTCGAGCCAGGTCGCGCCGTCTGCCGTGATCTGGCTTTCCAGATCGAGGGTGGTGATGACGCGGATATTGGCCTGACTGCCACGCCCGGCGTCGAATGCCATGCTGCGTTTCTCGAAATCCTCCGGTATGCGCCATTGGTCGGCGTCGATCCGCTCGGCAATCCCGGCGCGGCGCAACGCCTCCAGCCGCCGCACATGGGCATCGACATAGCCCTCGTAGTCGCCACCCGGAACGCGCCCCTCGAACTTCGCCTGCTCCAGATGGCGGCTCGGCCGATAGATGCCGTCCTCGGCGATCGCGGCAATGGTGCGGTCGGATGGCCGGGCGCTCGCCTCGGCCCGGCCGATCTCGATGACGCTGCCGATCCGGGCATCCTCCAACTGCCTCGGGTCGATGTTGGAGATGTGATGCGTCCGGCCGTCGATCCCGTCCACGACGACGGTGAGATTGTCGCCCAACTCGTTGGCGAGATATTTGTCGAGTACGCGGCCGGTGACGGGCGCGGCGGGCACCGCCTTATGGATATGGAACGTCAGCGGATCGCGCTCCAGCCCATCGGCGGCGAGCGACTTTTGCATGGTGCGGATGATGTCGCCGCGTTCGCCAAGCTCGCGCAGGGTCGGTTCCAGCCGCTCGTTCAATTCCCATACGCCGGGCGCATGTTCGGTGGCGAGGTTCATGCGGCCCAGCTTGGCGAGCCGGCGCAGCCGAAGCGTGCGCTCGAATTGCGGCTTGGGTTCGCCCGGTTCATGGCGCAGGTCGAGGAACCGCCCATCGGCTTCCTCGGCCATGGCGCGGTCTATGCGGGTGAACCGATCCTGATCTATCTCGGCGGTGAGTTTGCGGGTCTGCTCGATCTCCCTGACAGGGCCAAGCTCCAGCGTCGCCAAAGTGCTGGCGCGCTCGCGGACACCATGAACGATGTAGTCACCGTTGATGACGAGATCCTCCCCCAGCTCGTCCTTGCCACGGACGATGACATGCACATGGGGATGGCCGGTGTTGTAGTGGTTGACCGCGACCCAATCGAGCTTCGTGCCGAGGTCGCCTTCCATCTGGCTCATGAGGTCGCGGGTGTAAGCCGTGAGGTCGGACAACTCCGCGCCGTCTTCCGGCGAGACGATGAATCGGAACTGGTGGCGATCGTCCTGGCCGCGCTCAAGGAAGGCTTGCGGCTCGGCGCGATCATCGGCGGCCGAATAGAGCTGGCCGCGTTCACCGTCGCGCGAGGTGCCGTCGCGCTGGATATAGCGCAGATGGGATTGCGCCTTCCGGTTCTGGCCGGGCCGGAGAATGTAGCGCTGCTGGACCATGACGCGGCGCGCGCCGGGTTGCCGGTGCTGCCATCCTCCGCCGCCGAGATTGCGGGAGCGGACGAATATCGCGCCGCGCCCGCGCTTCACTCCCTTGCCGCTCGATAGAACTGCATGGGGACCGGCCGGCGCTGCCGGGGTGAACGCCGCCGTTCCGAAACCGACGCGGGGCGACGTGCGGCGCTGCTGGCGCGCGATCTTCTTCGCCTGCGTCAGAAAGCTCTTGGTCTTGCCCGCGCGCGGCGTGTCCGAACGGATGTGGCCGGGCCTCGGCCGGAAGCGGTTTTCGTCGTCGGCGCTCATGGACGCGCCTCCGGCCGAAACCGGCGAAAATCGCGCAATCGGCGGCCATGGTGCCGGTCGAAACCCAGCAACGCCAAGGCGTTGCGCGAAATCGCGGCACTCCACCGCTCAAAGCCATAGTGCCGGAATCGGCCGCCTAACCAGTGTGCAGACAAGGACAATTTCGGAAACCGGCCCGACAGGGTGCCGGTTTCTTCAATCTTGCCCTCCGCCTTTTCTGCCGTTTCTGCCCCTCTAACCGGGAATGCAGCCAGGCGCAAACATGCCTGCCTGCACACCGGAAAGCGCGCTGCCGGACGCGGGAACGTCATCCTCATGGCGTTCCTCCGTCGCCCGCGCGCGCGACAAACATGCTGCCGGCCTGCGGCTCCGCACCGACGCGAGCGCGCACCGGAACGGTCGCGCGCGTGTCGCCGGATGGCAGCGCGGCGACCGTTCCGCTGTCGTTCGGGCGCACGATGAACAGCGGCGCATCGCGCCAGTCGGACGGTGGCGCAGCTCGCCGGGCCGCCGCATCGGGTGCCGCCGTGCTGCCGAAGACCGGCAGGAGCGCGGCGACATAGGCGCGCGTTTCCTCCGGCAAGGTTCTGCCCGTTGCGCGATATTCGTCATAGCGCGCGGGGCCGGCATTGTAGGCCGCGAGCATCGCGGCGACATTGCCGTAACGATCCCACATTTCCCGCATGTAGGCCGTGCCCGCCAGAATGTTGTCGCGCGGCTGATACGGATCGCGGCCGAGACCGTAGCGATCGCGCACGTCGGCCCAGGTCACGGGCATGACCTGCATCAACCCCATCGCGCCGGCCTCCGAGATCGCGCGCACGTTGCCTGCGCTCTCGGCGCGTAACACCGCACGAATCCAGTGCTCGGGAATGCCGAAGCGCTGCGATGCTTCGGCAATGTGTGCTGCATAAGGATTGACGGCGACCGTGCGCGCGGCCGGCGTGGATTGCGCGATCGACACGCCCGATCCCGCGCAGAGAGCGAGCGCGCCGATGACGACAAGAACGGCATGACGCCGTGCTTGCCTTTCTCCGCCACGCCGCCAGCCTGCCAGCGTGCTCGCTACGGTCAAGGGCAAGGCGCAAGCGCCGGCCGATGGCCGCCCTTGACCTGCGCTGCGCGCGCCGGCGTCCTGCGGTCGAGCGGGACGAAGGGATGAGACGGCTTTTCCGCGAACAAAGGG
>ERZ778017.2608-NODE-2608-length-14251-cov-4.838757_pt1 | contig 14251 bp, 12 predicted proteins | sample MGYA00375747_ERZ778017 | MGnify/ENA primary metagenome ERZ778017 (study PRJEB29350, sample SAMN05509838) | bioreactor metagenome | biome: bioreactor; material: wastewater | place: South Africa: University of Cape Town | collected 2014-03-17 ... | reverse complement strand
GGTTTGTTTCTTTTTCTTCCACGGCCTATTCATTGGTAGGATAGCGAATCTGTGGTGACTCCGGGGAGAAAAAATACCTAGACTCTGCAACCACGGTTGTTTACTCTGCCTGTACGTTATCAGTAGCCTATGGTTTTCTTCCGTTTACAGCCGTTTTGCGTCGCCGCTTCGAGTGCCAAGCTGTCATATTGTTCGCTGTACATCTGGCGAGGTGGTCCCGGTGGTAGCGCTACCGCAACTACCTATTATGATACTAGGTTGACAATTCGACGCATGGGGCGATGGTTGCGGAACGATACGTGGTTTACGCCGCAGATGATAACGATTGTGTTCCTGAGTCGGGGTTGCGCCATGCTATGGAAACATTGACACTCACGATGGAAATTACCGTCACGGCACTTACCCGTTTGAGTTCCATGAGTGGAGTGCAAGCATAACATCCGTGCGAGTTCTACGTGTAGTACAGTGTAGTGGTAGTTGACACTTGTGTCGGTTTCCTGTCAGACAGACACTTATTGTCGGTCTGATAATACGTCAATGCAAGTCTATTTCTACAGCAGTTATGACACGATGTTGCTATGTCCGAACCCACGTCGGTGTCGTACATCTGGTGAGTGTCCACTTGAGGTCTCTACTATAGGTGAAATGCTAGTATCTAGTGGTAAATGGTGTTTAGATAGAGCAGCACCTGAATGGAATTAATATCCTACAGCACGCAGCAAACTGTCTCGATTAGGGCAATTGGTTTGCAAGGTCGTGGGCCATACTGGTCAAGACAATTTTGTCTTGTTTCTGTCTGTTTTACCAGACAAAAATAGTAAACTTCAAGCATAGACACAACCTTCTCTCGCCCGTAGCAGAAATGTCGTCCCATCGCACACAGAGCTCATACAGTCTTAACCTCTCTTCCTAACCCCAGAGACGACATTCGTAGAAGCGATTACTGCGATTTTATGTAGTGACAAATTTCCCACCATTGCGAAACGATGGCATATTAAAAATTGACAAAAAAAATTTTGAACCGTATAGTTATTGTTAGACATGGACAACAGAAGAGTCGTAAAGTCGTACAAGACAAGAGTAAAGAGCCAGTCAGGACATGGTTCCGCTGGACTAGTTTCAAAGTTCAAGCGGTTTTTTTCTGGTACCAACAGTACCACCTCCGACAATGGCCATGCCATCACGACATTGTCAGAACCCAAAGTTGTAACCACAGACACAAACCGTACCAGCAATGGCAGAAATACAACCACCCAGAGCACGGCCAACAATTCGATCCGTAATGCCAACGGGAGCATGATAAACACTACGGTGTCAGTACCAGGTTCGTTTGAATCGCCAAATAAAATCATTTCGTCATTTTTTGAGCAAAAGGGCGACGACCCATTGACGCAGGTTGAATACGAAGGAATCGTGTCTTTGATCAACAAGTCGAAGAATAACGAGTCGTTTGTGGATAATTCGTCATTCGTCGATTTGAACTCGATGAAACCCATCGGCACCTCGTCCAAACCCCAACCACCAGACACAAATGAAAGGTCGTTTGCCAACTCCAGGTCGTTGAGAATACCGCAATCAAGAAAGCATTCGATATCGACTGATATCTACAACACTCCCTACAATCAAAGAACTCTCAAAGTCAACAACTCGGCGGTGTTCTCTACTCCAGACTATACTCCAGCATACCACACTATAAGCAACACCACGTTACCGTCGGTGAAAAGAGTGTACCAGTTTTCCGGTTTACCATCGCCATATAAAACTAGAATTAGACCACCTTCCAGCATTTCCAAAAACCCCAATGGAAACACCACTATTGGCTCGATTGCAACCATTTCCGAAACTCCATCTACAAAGCGGTTGAGAAGTAGTACGGCGAACACATTATTGTCTATTTTGGACAACAAAAATGACGTGAAAAAGCAAAAGTCTAGCGAGGAAATTGCACCATTTGTAAACCCTTACAAAGCAAACAACAAGAAGAAAAGAACCACCATCACCGCCAATGACATCAAGAAAACAATGTCGTTTGACACTTCGGAGAAACTAGCAGGCTCTGGGGCCATAATTAATGGGCCAGCTCAAACTGAGGACAAGAAACAAGCACTAGGCGACGAAAAGACCAAACTTAACTCCAACGAAAACGGTAAACCTGCAATCAATACATCCAAACCTACAATCAGTACAGAAAAACCTACAATCGTTACAGAAAAACCAAATCCATTGTCGTTTGCAAGCACAAGCAACGGGACTACAGACACAAAGTTCAATTTTGGCCCAATTTCCGTACCAACACCCACAACCTCCAACGGACAAGAACCACAGGAAAAGTCGGCGTCCTCCTCCACTACACACTCGAAGCCATTTCCAGACACAAATAATAACCCGTCAACCCTGACGTCCACCTACCAATTTCCTAAAGTAGACATAATCCAAGTGACACTCGACCACAACAAAGTTGAAGGATACCTCCCATTGTTCAGTTTCTAGAGAAAACCGTGGGCTAATTGCATGTATATGTTCAATAAAAAAGTTGAATTAAAATGGTAAACCAGTAGAAATTTTGGCTCGTAGAACTGCGCGCGATGAAAAATTAAACTTATGTAAATAAACGACACCAAAGCAGACAATCAAGACACAGGGAAAATGTCGTTAGATAATGTCCTCCTTGTGGGGGGTTCCGGTTTCCTAGGATTACATTTGATCGAACAATTCTCCAGACATTGTCCCGACACAAAACTCACGGTTTTTGATGTCAGACCATTACCTGAAAAATTATCTAAATATTTCACATTTGATCCATCCAAGGTAGGGTTCTTCAAAGGGGACTTGACATCGGAAAAAGATGTTGCGGATGCTATTAAACAGTCCAAGTGCGATGTCATTGTGCACTCAGCGTCTCCAATGCACGGGTTGGCCCAGGAAATCTATGAAAAAGTTAACGTTCAAGGGACCCAAGTCTTGTTGAAGGTGGCCAAAGAATTGCATGTTAAGGCTATGGTGTACACGTCATCTGCTGGGGTTATTTTCAACGGTCAAGAGGTGTACAATGCCGACGAGTCATGGCCTTATCCTGCTGTCCATATGGATGGCTATAATGAAACTAAGGCTACTGCGGAACAGACAGTCATGAAAGCCAATTCTGACGAGTTTAAGACTGTCTGTCTTAGACCAGCGGGGATTTTTGGCCCGGGAGACCGTCAATTGGTTCCTGGGATGAGAGCTGTTGCCAGAAACGGACAGGCCAAGTACCAGTTAGGTGACAACAACAACTTGTTTGATTGGACATACGTTGGAAATGTAGCTGATGCACACGTTCTTGCTGCTCAGAAGATCTTGGGCGCCGATGCCAGTAAAATCGGCGGTGAAACGTTTTTCATCACCAACGATGCCCCAACATACTTCTGGACTTTATCTAGAACTGTGTGGAAAAATGACGGATACATCTGTAAGTCAAACATCAAGCTTAATAGACCGTTAGCTATGGTTTTAGGTTACGTGTCTGAATTTGTTTGTAAAGTTTTGGGCAGAGAGCCAGGTATTACTCCATTCAGAGTTAAGGTTGTTTGTGCTAACAGATACCATGACATCACTAAAGCTAAAACATTACTTGGGTACAAGCCAGCAGTCGACTTGGAAACTGGTATCAAATACACCTTAGACTGGATGGATGAAACAGCAGAGAGTAAATAACGGATTTTATGTAAATACAAGTCAGCTGGAAAGTCACACATTTAATTGAATATCATCATTAACATGAACGTACTTGCAAACACTTGGAACAGAAGGTTTTGAGATACTACGGTTGCGTCTGATTTCAAATTGGAAGTCGTATATTCGAGTAATTTCTAACGCTGGGCATAGAGAAGTTGAAAGAGGATTTTAGAAACGGGCTTCTACTGCTGTGGTTCTTTAAGACTGTGAAAGGAATAGTCCCACCAGACGACACTGTTAAACTGCCGTTTGTTGAGTTGTCAGCAGAGAGATGCGATGCAGTGTTGCTAGATGTCTCTCTTTGGTCATCGTTAGAAGCTTGTAGAGAAGTGGTGGGATTGTCGAATTGCAAACTTGTGATGTCCATGTCTTGAGCCATTTCCGAGAATTTAAGCTTTGAAGAAGCAACATCTGATTTGGTTGGCAGGTTGGATGCGTTCACATCGCTCAAGTGTCTGCAATCAGACAATAATACAGAAAACAATGACGATTCATGAGATGGACACAACTTGTAGCACCTGTTATCCATCGGCTGTAACGCACAACACGAACATACTGAGTCGTTTGGTTGACATGCACGCAAGAGTTTTGGTAGTTCTAACCGACACCTGGTCAATTTGTCCAACTCCTTCTGGATGCATGTATCATAAACTATTGGATTTAGACTTTTATTCGATTCAGTGTCCAGTTTTGAACAGAAAACCGGACATGCATGTATAGAGATGAGGAAGGCTATGAAGGAAACCATGTCTAGTAACTTTCGTATGATCCACGTATTTGTAGCAGCTACACCAGCATATTAAAGTTTATTTGGAACAAGTCCACAAATGGCTGCGAAAAACTGTACCACATTTCTAAAATCGCCCAATTAAGCAATGCATCGAATTCTAACCAAAAGCGTTAAAATTACGATAAGTAGTGACTAACCAATTTGCAACGATGATGGTGAATTACAGTACGTTGAAGACTAGAAAATTCTATTACTTGGTATAGATTCTGGTTGATGATCTTGTATGTCATCAAAAACGCACTAGTAGAATTCGATGGAATTCCAAACGACGAAAAGTCATGGAATCTCTCGCGGCAAAAGCATCTCAGAGCTGCAGGGCTTGATTCTGTAAGATTTATTACCGTTTCTGGGGTCGTATGACCATCTTGACTCTGAGATATATTTGCTGTGCATCTGCGGGAAATTCGCTGCGTGCATTTTGCTACAGACACAAATAGATGATGTGAAGACCCTAGGCAAATATATCGCAAACTATATTTAAGGAGGTACATTTTCCCTGTTCTGTCGTCATCACAAAGTATCACACTTGAATAAGCAACTCAAGCAAATCAATCAAATAAATCTAATCTAAAAATGTCTGGCTACACTTTAAACATTAAGAACTACTGCGGAGGTGACTGTTGCTCATCAGCCTCCAAATGCTCGTGCGAAAAATGTTCATGCAGCCCATGCCAATGTTCTTCCAGTGGGAAATGTTGCAACTAGAGTTGTAACGAGTTAGAGTGTCAGAAAAGCGGTATATAGTAAAAATAAATGAAGGGTAGTATAATCTTGTAGTGCTGCTGCGTGCATATTGTATTGCCAAAAATAACCCCACTAGTATTACGAAGAAAAACACTGTCGGCATCTCAAAATAGATCGGAGGCCATTAAGGTGCCTTGGTGTCCCTCGCATCTACGGCTGCTGGACTTGGCCAGCCATAGAGGCGCATTCTCGCCAGTATACGCCCTCATAGACCCAGTTTCACACCCAAAACTGGGTGCAGGGCATTTTTACCATCTTCGTAACAAACCATCGAACACTACCATGACGCCAAAATGTGTCTGTCGCGCTCGTGGTGAATAGCCTGACATTAGCAATGGTGTATTTCCTGTATACAGTCCATGGAGTCGTCGTCCGGCACCCAGCCCTCATAGCCTCCCAAGCCCAGACCAACTAAGCCACGAGACACGGTTAAGCCAAAGGTACCACGACAAAGCCTGCTCGTCACAGAAACCACACACCGCGATCTCTAGTGAAGTAAAACAAGCAATACAAACGGGTAGCACCGCCGACATGAAAGGATCCCTCCCCGGCCCCACCACCACTGCCGGATGCGCCGTTTCGTTTTATTTAGAAGTTCCAAGACATTCATGTTTATTTACATCATCACCAAATTAGTTAAATTGTCTGTTTCAAGAAAAATAAACCACGGGTATTTTTATTGTTACCCTTGGTGCAAACAGTAGCAATACCGAATGTATTGTATATTGACCGCAGGTAATTTTTGCCGTTATTTTTGTCTGGTGCATTGCCAGTGATTCAAACACGGAAGATTTAAACTGGTAAAATTTGTCCTTTTTTTCTTCCTATAAGCCATTTTCTTTAACCATGAAGTTTAGCGTTTTAACTTCGACTTTCGCTACGTTGGCTATGGCCGTGGCCGCCGACCTTCCTGCCATCAACGTTGTGGGCAACAAGTTCTACTTCTCCAACAATGGATCCCAGTTCTTGATGAGAGGTATTGCCTACCAGCAAAACACCGCGAACTCCACCAACTTGTCCTTCATTGATCCTTTAGCCGATGCCGATGCCTGTAAGAGAGATGTGGAATACTTTAAGAAAGTCAACACCAACACCTTAAGAGTGTATGCCGTGAACGCCTCGTTGAACCACGACGAATGTATGAAGACTTTTGCCGATGCCGGCATCTACATCATTGCTGATTTATCCGAACCTGATGCCTCCATCAACAGAGACTCTCCCGAATGGAACTTGGACTTGTACGAAAGATACACCACCGTGGTGGACATGTTTGCTAACTACACCAACGTGTTGGGGTTCTTTGCTGGTAACGAAGTCACCAACAACAAGACCAACACCGATGCTTCTGCCTTTGTCAAAGCTGCCGTCAGAGACACCAAGGCCTACATCAAGTCCAAGGGCTACCGTGCTATTCCCGTTGGTTACTCTTCCAACGATGACGGTGAAACTAGAGTTGCTATTGCTGATTACTTTGCTTGTGGTGAAGGAGACGAAAAGGCCGATTTCTTCGGTATCAACATGTACGAATGGTGTGGATCGTCTTCTTTTGCTACTTCTGGTTACAAGGACAGAACTGAAGACTACAAGAACTTGTCGATTCCTATTTTCTTCTCGGAGTACGGTTGTAACGAAGTCCACCCAAGAAAGTTCCAGGAAGTCGGCACCATCTACTCTTCTGATATGACCGATATCTGGTCTGGTGGTATTGTCTACATGTACTTCCAGGAAGAAAACAACTATGGGTTGGTGTCTGTTTCTGGTGACAATGTCAAGACTTTGGACGATTACTCGTACTACTCTTCTGAAATTAACAAGATCTCACCATCGTTGGCTTCTATTTCTACTGACGTCACCACCTCGTCTGGTTCCGGAATTGCTTGCCCTGCTACCTCGGACACCTGGTCTGCTGCCACTAACTTACCACCAACTCCCGACAAGGACACCTGTGACTGTGTCGCCAAGACGTTGGAGTGTGTTGTTGATGATTCTGTAAAGAGCAAGGACTACGCTGATTTGTTCGGCCAAGTGTGTGGTGCTGACGGGGTTGACTGTGGTGTTATTTCCGTGAACGGGACCAGCGGTGTTTACGGTGGGTTATCGTTCTGCTCTGATAAGGATAAGTTGTCTTACGTCCTCAACCAATACTACATTGGTCAAAAGAGAGATTCGTCTGCTTGTGACTTTGATGGTAAGGCCAAGATCAACAAGGATGCTTCCACCGGTTCATCTTGTTCCTCCAAGATTGCCTCTGCTACCAAAGCTGCTTCTGGCCCAACTTCAGACTCTTCAGGTTCCGGTTCTTCTGGTTCCTCTTCTGGATCCAAATCGTCCAGCTCGGCTTCCTCTTCCAAGGAATCTTCAGGTAATGTTTCCGTTAAACAATTGAGTAAAGTTGAATTGTTCGCCATTGCTGGGTTAGTCACTTCTTTTGTTGGTGGTGCATCATTTATCTTTATGTAGATACTATCATTGACTGGTTTTAGTCTATATTGTGTGAAAATAGAATATAAGAATTCTTGTTTGGAAATGTATTTAGCAGTGTTTTTGTAGTCGGTAAAACTACTTTGTCTACGATGATGAGTTCGTTATGATGCATGCTGTTAATCTATTTGAATCTAGTTTAGTTTAGCTGGTGACCATGAAAATTTCGTTCAACGCCTTTGAGTCCATCACCGCCGCCCGTTTTTGTTTAATCCATTTTGACCTAACATGGAGTCTGGATGCAATTGGTGGGGTGGAAGAAGATTCTCTTGAGATTCCTTCAAGTTTATGTTTCTTTGGTTCTTTCTTGTCCTTTTTGTCTTTCTTGTCCTTCTGCTTCTTCTCTACTTTTCCGGTCTTTTCCTTCTTCTCTTTCTTTTCCTTTTTTTCCTTCTTCTCTTTCTTCTCTTTCTTTTCCTTCTTCTCTTTCTTTTCCGTCTTTTCCGTCTTCTCCTTCTTTTCTTTCTTCTCTTTCTTTTCCTTCTTCTCCTTCTTCTCCTTCTTTTCTTTCTTCTCAGACTTTATCTTCTTCTTTTTGCTCTTTCCCTCTTCTTCTTCACTGTCCCTCTTCCTCTTCTTCGAAGATGTATTATCTTCACCTTCAGCTCCTGTCTTCAAAGAACTGCTGGTTGTGTCCCATGTGCTCTGTAACGTCTCTCCTTTGACAAAATGCATCCCCCATTTTCCATTGATAATTTTTTCTGTTCTTTGTCTTTCCAACTCATCGTTGATCTGTTGCTCTTTACCATTAAGTCTTCCCAAAATTCTCTGAAAAACATCTAGCCCAGCACATTCACCACTGTCAAATTCATCTTTCTTCGACCTCTTTGACAATTTCGCTCCAAGACCCAAATTGTCATCCTTTATCGATACCTTTATATGAGACGTGGTTGCATGCTCTACTAGGCCTAGCCCTTTACCAGGCTTCCATCCCATCCGCTCGAGGTATTTATGTCCAAACCTTGAAGTGTCATTAGACCAGTTCGTGTTACGTGGATCCAATCCAAACCGTTGCTTAACCTTAGTACCTGCTAATCCCATGCTGTTGACTTCTTTATCTAACGGCTGATGTGATGAGCTTGAAAATTATCTAGAGTGCGATGGCTCTACTGCATATAAGTATGTCGCCAGTTTTCCTATATTTACTACATAATACAATATCCTAATACTAAAACCCTAAAACAGTACACCATTTGTCCGTAACCCAATACCCATCGTAATCTCCTTGTGTGATATAGTTACTTGATATTAACCAGTTTGTTACTGCGAAAAAATCGCGGTACCCCAATACTGTCAGTAACTTGTTGTAAATGAGATAAGGTGGAATACCTGGTCTAAACGAGATGAAGTAAAGGATGGCAACGATAATTTTCGTCCATAACTGTTCGTTAATGTTGCCGTTAAGATCTAGCCAGATGTGCGAACATGGTTTGCCAATTGGAATGGGCACTTTCTTCTCGTTGTCGTCCTTTATGGGTTCGTCGTTGAACGCGACTATATCGCACGCAAGCTTCTCTTTGTCCACCAATCTAGATTCGTATCCGTCTGGCAATTGTGACTTGTCTATATGGCAAATGGTTGATTTTCTAGTAGACAACAACTGAAGCAATGCTGCCACTTCTCCATTCGCAATACCTTGCGACAAAATTAACCCTTTATTGGCTTCGAATATTGATTGTATATGGGCCCTAAACCCAGCAGCTTGGGTAAAGAATTTCGGCTTTAACTTAACATTTAGACTATTTTGTACACGTTCAGTTAAAACAAACCTGGTAGCAACATCCTCTGTTCCGTAATACAACATCTCACGATCTCTGATCAATGCTATAGATGCCTGTTTCGTTTCTTCGTCATCATATTGGGCTAATATCTGTTTAACTTGAGCGGCGGTGTATTTTTCTTCGGGCGTCGAAATAATCGCTTTCAACACAGTACGCACCTCATCGTGATCTTTGCTGGTTATTTCTGGCAATTCGACATTGTAAAACGTCTTTCTAGCCAAAATCGATTCTTTTTGACGCATGGAATTATCTTCTAGTTGTTCAAATAAGTCACCAACAGTTTCGGATACTTCATTTCTGCTATACATCGAAAGATTTTCTTGAACAGATGAGTGTAAGGGGGTTTTGTCAAAAGCCTCCAACACGGAGTTGTCAGTCTCCTTCCAAAGTTGTAAAAAAAACGAAAACTTGATATCTTCCAAATCTTCTGTTGTGACTACACCCTCTTCAATTCCTTTGATAACAATGTGTTCGAAAGCTTCTTTACCTTTAGTAACAGCTTGCAAACCTCCAACTTTCTTTCGAACCATTGTCCATTTCTGCTTTATAACTTTTTCGTCAGCATCATCAAACAACAGTGCAATTTGTTCAAAGTCAATTCCACCACGTTTGAATGATTTCGAGATAACAACGGCCCTAAATAAGGTAGTGGCATCTGACTTATCAAACTTGATTGTTTGTCTAAATCTTCTTGTCAGTTTCGATGGTTCTTTTTTAATCTTTGCTGGTTTGATCTTTCTCTTGTGTTTCTTGGAAACTAGTTCAGGCAAGACGTCCACGTCGTTGTTTAAATCCATAAGTTCACTATCATTGCCTACATTATCACTTTCCAAGGTGGCTTTAACTTGCCTCTTTGATTTAGCACTAGATGCCCTTTCCTTTTTGGTAGATGCTGCTGCACCAGGCCCACGCTCTAGGGACTCCAATCTAGGCTTTGTCTTTTTTGCAATAGGTCTTGAAGTTTCATAAAGTGTAACTTCACCCTCAATAATCCTTCTATCCCTAGCCTTGTTTCTAACACCGTTGTCAGCAAGACATTCTTCTTTTGCTTGTTCAATAGCCTCCTTTGAGGGTTTCAATTTCTCATCTGTCAAGATTAACAATCTCCGTTTAACTAATTGTCCGCTTCTTTCAAACTCGATGGTCTCTGCTTCAAGCTCTCCTGTTGATATAAGTATAGATATGTCTCTCGCTAATGTTTTGATATCAGTAGTTGTTGAAACCCCAAGTCTTTCGTCAAGTGAACGACGAAGCTTGGCTGTCGTATAAGTAACACCTCCAAGTTCTTTGATGATTTCGATTAATTGCAATCTCCTTCTCTTACCCTTTAATGAAACTTTGATAATAGGTTTCTTTTCAGATCTCCGTTTTTTGGGAGCATCACTCACTATATCTGGCTTTATGCTTTCCACTTCATTGATTGATATCACTTCGTTCTCCGACTTGACTGCAACTTCAGAGTTCAAAGTAGTGTCTTGGTCTGTCACGTTATCAGTATCTATGACAGGAGAAATTTGGCTTCTAGCTCTCAAGGTAGTCCTTGCCATCAACTTTGGCTTTTTTGAGATCTTACCCTCAGACACATTGTTTGCTCTCTTTCTGATGGTTATGAAAGATCCCTTCGGAGACTTTCCAAGCGGAGTAAATAATTTAGTAGATAAACTGACTAATGATTGTGGTGAAACGGCAGATTTCGGACGCTTTGATTTATGATCCTTGACCGATTGTGCAGAGACTTGGCTTCGTATGAAGTACCTGTAGAACTTGAATTTTCCATCAAAATCGTATGTTCTAACGATGCTATTTTCATCGTAGACATCTGGGTAGTTTTTAATAGGAACCAAGTTGTGGTTATCGTCAACAACATAACTCGACATGATATCAAGTAACCTAGCAAATGGTCTGTATGCTGAGTTCCCAGTTATGTTTCTAATGATTTCTTTAGCTGCTGCACCTGAGGTACCAGTGGACAAAATTTGTTGATACATTTGGACTGAAAATGGGAAAAAATCGTTAATCAAGGCAACTTTATCGGTGACTACTTCATCCTCGCCGTTGGTCTCAGATTTATTACTATCATCTTGTTCGATATCGATGTAGTCAGAGACGTCGTACAAGTCTCGAGGCAAATCCTTGATATATTTGATACAGTAGACCAATCTTTCTGACTCTGGTTCGTTGACCATCAATCTTTCAACATACCCATTCGAGTGCAAATACTCCACCATTGAACCAAAAAATTTATGAGAAGACTTGGAGTTGTCCATCTTCAACTCTTTTTTCAAATCTTTAAAACCACGCAACTGATTAGGTGCATCTTTTACCGATTGGACAATGTACTGTCTGAATTTGTATGCGTTTCTCGAGGCAATGAAGTCTTGAGATGGTGATTGGATATTACTTTCGGCAAATTTTGAATGTATACACAAGTTTGTGTGCTGACGAGATTTGGCATCATAGATGGCTTTTTTCTTGATAAAGCCTAATTCTTCCAACTTCTTGAATCTTACAGGCAACGAACGGGGGTCCTGGCCAGTAGCTCTACAAAGGTCTGCCGACAAAATACCATCGGCGCCATATCTCGCGATTTCAATCAACAACTGGAACGGCTTTTCCCCCAACTGGAACTTCATCTTCTTGGAAACTTCAAGTCCTGTCAAATACTTCCATTGTGTGTCGTTAGTAGGCATAACCCTAATAGAGTCCTCATCGCCGTGGCTGGAAAGAAAAGTTTCGTAGTTTGGCGCAATTGTTAATGGCGTCCCATCTTTCACCACGTACAACTGAAGAACATTGTCGTCGTCACTGTGGAAAAACAACCACTGCCATATGATCTGTTTCTGGAAATTGTCCAAGTCGTCCAGGTTCAACCTTTTAGACACCAATTGCCACATTTCCGTCAACGAAAGCCCATGGAGACCTGAGAATGCTAGAGACTCTAGCACGTAGAGAATCAATTCCGATGGAGGACATGTAAACGACATGACTCCGTGGTGTCTTGATGATTGTTGTGGTAGAAATAATCTTTATCGTACATCACGGTGCGAATTGTTGATGGTCGTGTCGTGTTCAATTTTCTCGATCAAGTTTCGCAGACTTTGCAACTAAACGAGGTGCGACAAAGCAACAACGGTACGCACAAGCAGACAAGATGGAATCTGACGACGAGCTTGTATTGTCAGCCGACACTTTGGCTGCGCTTCAGCAATTTCGTGACGAGGAAGCAGAACGTGTCGAGAAGTTTTCCAAGTTGTCGCAACAGGCAGAAGACCAGTTTGAGAAGACTAAGGTTTCTATAGACGATTTCCAGGAGGACTGGCAACTTTCACAATTTTGGTACAGTGACGAGACGGCAGCAATTTTGGGACGGGCACTTTTGGAAGGAGCCGACGAAGATACAGTCGTGGTGATTGCGAGCGCACCTTCGGTATATGCTGCTATCAGGTCGTTTGCCCCAGAAGAAGTGCCAACTAACCATATATACTTGCTTGAGTTTGACGCGAGATTTGAGGTTTTGGCAGGAAAGTCTCATTTTAGCGTGTATGACTACAACTACCCCGACAAGATCCCATCGCACTTGCAGAACAAATGTCACCGGCTATTGATCGACCCGCCATTCTTGGAGCCGGAGTGCCAGACAAAATCGGCCATTGCTGCTCGCAACTTGCTAGTCAAAGACAAAGAAGGACTAACCAAGTCTGGCGACAGAAAATACAAGTTGATCTCGTCTACTGGGGAGAGAATGCAGCACGTCATCAAGGAAAACTACCCCGATACCAAGATGACGGATTTCTATCCTGAGCACAAGAACGGGTTGAGCAACGAATTCAGATGCTACGCTAACTTTGAGTGTAAATACTGGAAATATCAAACTTAGCATAACCACCATCCCTGTTTCGAGTGTGACAACCCCTTAAAATATGACGTTACAAATAAATAGACACATCGCTACAAATGACGGGAAATTCCTCGAATCTAAATGTACGCATAATACACACCACAAACTACACCAACACACCCAATTCCTCCAGAAACCAATGGAGGGTTGGTTGGTTCCCGTAAGTATGAATCGAGCTGGACCCAGATTTACGCGCAACCCCCGTCGCCGCGTGTAATTCTGTGTCCGATTCAGCCCTAAAAAATTTTCCTGTTCACGTTGGCCAGGCATCGAAAATTTTTCTGTTTTAACACTGGAAAATTTAAAATTGTTGTCAATTCTTTTCTTTTAAATAACGAATAATAAAATGTCTTTTTCTGATTTCTCTAAAGTCGAAACTATCAAATCTTTAAACGATTTCTTAGCTGACAAATCTTACATTGACGGGTATGTTTGAATGGTGTTGATTTCTGGTTTGAAAAATTTTTCAATTTCGATGGGGTGTCCTATTTGATTTCCATCGATTGATCAATTGTTCATACGAATTGGTGAATAATGAAAAACATGATGATCGCAATCTTTGGTCCGTGTTTATGAGGTGCTTAAGACCCACCGCATGAGTGACAAAGGAGATTTAAATCTGTTTGCTGATTTTTTTATTATTTTAGTCAAAACTAGAATCAATATGGATTGGCCCAATCAATGGTGCTGCAACGATGTTGAATGTTTACTAACATGTATAGTACTTCTGCTACCCAAGCTGACGTCACTGTCTACAAACAATTCCAAAAAGAATTCCCACAATTTGCCAGATGGTTCAACCACATTGCTTCATTCACTGAAGAATTCGAAACTTTACCAGCC
>ERZ778017.2607-NODE-2607-length-14251-cov-5.218090_pt1 | contig 14251 bp, 13 predicted proteins | sample MGYA00375747_ERZ778017 | MGnify/ENA primary metagenome ERZ778017 (study PRJEB29350, sample SAMN05509838) | bioreactor metagenome | biome: bioreactor; material: wastewater | place: South Africa: University of Cape Town | collected 2014-03-17 ... | reverse complement strand
GAGGGCACCCGCGAGGTGAACACACTGATCGTGGGCCGCGCGCTCACCGGGCACAGCGCCTTCACCCGTTAGCGCGAGCCTGTCGGTGTGGTCGCACGCGAGACGATCTCGACCGTGCCGGCGCCGCCGTCGACGCGCACGATGTCGCCGGTGCGGATCGTCGCGACAGGATCGGGCTCGGCGGCGATCACTGTCGGCACGCGCGTGACGATCGCGCCCAGCGCGGCCTTGGTCGTCATCACGCTGATGACCATCGCGGCGGGAGCAGTGCCCATCAGCCGCGTGGCCTGGAAGTGACCCGACCAGCCCGACGAGCCCTTCGCGGTCGGGAAGACGAGCACCTTGCCGGTGAAGCACTCACCGACCAGCTCGTGCCGCCGTTCGACGATCGTGCCGTTCGACGAGTCGATGCCTCCCCATCCGGAGATGCCGTCGCCGGTCACGAGCGCCTCGGCTTCGACGACGCCGGCCACGATGCCGCGGCCGCGCATCACGACGCTCATGCCGCGGCCAGCTCTGCGCGCCAGCGGCCCGTCAGCGCCGCCTGGATGCATTCGTCGAGCGTGCCGAACCACGCCTCGATTCCGAGGATGGCGGGCAGGTAGTGCGCCTGCTTGGCCGAGTCGGTGGCGAACACCCGCGCACCGGCCGGGGCCGTGCGCGACATCGCCGGGCACGAGTCCGTGAGGACGTGGCCTCCGGCGGCTTCGATCACCGCCGTATAGCCGTTGCGGTCGGCGACCGAGCGCAGCGCGCGCGGCGTCATGACCCACAGCTCCGTGCCGTCGTGCAGCCTTCTGCCCTCCAGCAGACGCGCGATATCGGCGAGTTGTGTGAGCGAGGCGTGCGGGCAGCCGAGCAGGATGAAGTCCACGTCCTCGGATGTGCCCTGCGAGTTGAGCGCCTCGTACACCGCCCGGCGCTCGGCCGGCCCGTACTCGATCGCCTCGGGGATGCGGTGACCGCCGAACGCGGCCTCGAGTGTGGGCGCCTCGGGGGTGATGCCGGGGATGTGGTAGATCTCGACGCCGCCGGAGGTGGCGGTGGCCGCCCCGAAGTGCTTCAGCTCATCGAGGATCGGCTGTCCGAGACGGCCGGTGACCGCGGGACGCTCCTCCTGCACGGCCTCGCCGACGAAGTAGCCGAACATGCCCCACTCCTGCATGGAATCGATACGGACATCAGCCTGCACGAGACGCGTCGCGTACCGGTTCTCCGGAACGTGGTTGCCCCAGTACGGGATCTTCCCGGTGAGGCTGGCGGCGCCGGTGGATGCCGCGCCCTCGCAGTTCGTGCGCGCACCCAGCAGCGAATTGCAGTAGACGACCGCCGAGGACTCCATCCACGCGCAGTGCTCACCGCGAACGGGGAGGTTTCCCACCTGGTACGGCGTGCAGGTGGCCAGCACGTTCACACCGCGATCGCTGAAGAAGGACTCCGCATCGCTCTGCAGCTCGATGTTCCGCGACGGGTACGGGGACAGCCCCGAGACCTCTTCACCGAACCCGTGCTGCAGTTGACAGGTCGGCACCTTCATGCGGGGGATCTCGATGTCGTCGTCGCAGTCGAGGTTGATCACGGCGTACGACTTTGCCCACCCGCCCTCGGCGAACAACCTGGCCTTCGCCGGCGAGGGCTGCGTCATCGTGCCCGCGACATTGCGGGTCTCGCAGAGCCTCTCGGCCCCGAGCGCGTCGCCGTAGCGGATGAGCAGGTCCATTGCTGCGGCGACGGCCTCGCCTTCGTCACCGGCGTGCATGCTCTTCTCTTCGTCGGTCAGAAACATCCTGCGCTCATCTCCGCACGCCGGATCGTGGAACGACGCGCCCTGCTCCGAGCATGTCACCGTGCTCCGGGCCTGCGCAGGCGATCTTCCACTGGCCGGAAGCGTCAGGCCGCCGGGAACGTGTCGCTGTGCCGCCCGGAGGATTTGAGCAGCAGCGAGATGCGCCGAGCCGTGACGCGCACGAGGTCCACCTGCGTGAGGGGGTTGACGTCGCGGTCGGTGAACGCCAGCGACAGCGCCGCGACCACGGCTCCGCTCTGTCCATAGATCGGCGCCGCCACGCTGCAGTGGAACTCGTCGACATGGCGATCGCAGATCGCGTATCCGAGATGCCGCACGCGTTCTATCACGGCTTCCACGTCGGCGCGATTGGTCAGGGTGCGGCTCGTGAAGCGTTCAAACGGCGCGTTCAGCACTTGCTCGCGTACCTTGTAGGGCGCGTACGCAAGCAGCACGTGCCCGATCGCGGTGGCGTGCATCGGGTAGCGTCCGCCGACGATCGGCCGCGAGACCGGCCGACGGCCGCCTTGGAACCGCTCGACCGAGACGAGCTCGAGTCCGTCACGGATCGCGAGGTGGGTCGCATGGCCGGTCGCCTCGAACAGGTCCTGCATGAACGATCGCGCGACCCGCTGCAGTCGGGACGGCTGCGGCGCCAGGGCCGCGACCTCCCACAGACGCAGGCCGATGTAGTACCGTCCGTCCTCGCCTCTCTCCAGCGCTCCCCATTCGGCCAGGTGCTGCACGATGCGGTAGCACGTCGCGATGGGCAGCCCCGTCGAACGGCTGATCTCGGACAGCGTCTGGCGACGCTGGCGGTTCTGGAACGTGCCGAGGATCAGGAGGGTCCGATCCACGGTGGACTTGGGGAGACCGCGTTCGTTTGCCGAATCGACTGCGTGGTCGTCGGCGACCTCGCTCATGAACATATGGTACCGGGCTCCCTTGGTCTGATCTTCTTCGCGCGTGCGCGCTCGGCTCACACGATCCCGCTGACGAGGTCGTCGCTCAACGAGTCCTCGGTGAGCACATACCGCTGAGCCATCAGCCACGACGGGAAGGTCGCGATCTTCGCGTCGATGACGAGCGGGCGGTCCCGGGGGCCGTCGACCCAGCTGCGTACCGCCGCCAGATCGTCGACATCGCGCACGGTCACCGCCTCGGCGCCGATGCCGCGCGCGATGCGGGCGATGTCGGTGTCGGGGAAGCGCACGATGTCCAGCTCGTCGGTGTACGGGTGGAAGAGGTTCACCTCTGCCCCGTAAGCCGAGTCGTTGTAAACAATGACGACCATCCCCAGTCGCGCGCGCACGGCGGTGTCCAGCTCGGCCAGCGACATCATGAACGCGCCATCGCCCGTGCCCACCACCGGCATCCGGTCCTGCTGAGCGATGCCCGCGCCGATTCCGGCGGAAAGGCCCATCCCCACCGCCTGGAACGCGAGCGGGAGACAGAACCCGCGCTCGTCGGGCACCCGCAGATGCGCAGCCGGGTAGCAGTTGACATTGCCGCCGTCGGGGATCACGACGCGCTCGATCGGCAGCAGCTCATCGAGCAGATTCGTGAGCTCCCGGGGATCGACGCATCCCGGGTCGTGCAGCGGCTCGAACGGCTGATCACGCCAGTACCGCACCTCCTGCACGCACCGCCGTACCTCCGGGGTGCGGTAGCCGCGAGCAGCAGTGCCTCGCTCTCTCAGCGTGTCGGCCGCCTTCGCCGCGACCACCGCCGCATCGCCGATGACGGCGAGATCCACGTCGCGGTGCCGGCCGATGGCGCTCGATCGATCGTCGACGTGCACGATCGTCGACGTGCGCAGCAGGGCTCCGTCACGGGCCGTCCACTTGTTGAACGACACGCCGAAGCCGGCCACGACGTCAGCGCCGGCGATGAGCTCGGCGGCGCCCTCGGTCGAGAATCCGCCCATGATGTCCAGCGCCCACTCCTGGTCGGCGAACAGGCCACGCGCCCCTGCCGAGGTGACCAGCAGCGCACCGACGGCGTCGGCCAGCCGCACCAGCTCGTCCTTCGCATGCCAGGCGCCGCGCCCGGCGACGATCACCGGCCGCCGCGCGTCGGCCAGCACCTCGACGAGGGCGGCGAGCGCCTGCGGCGACGGGCCAGAACGCAGCGGTTGCGGTACGCCGACGGCCGGCTCGCCGATGTCGACGAGGTGGTCCTGGATGTCCACCGGCACCGACAGCACGACGGTCTCGCGCTCTACCACTGCCCGCGTCAGCGCCGTGACGGTGTCGGTGATCGCCGTCTGCGGCGAGTACACGCGCGCCGGCGTCGCGCCTACGGCCGCCACCGCGGCGTCCTGATCGATGTGAAAGTTGGAGTTCAGGTCGCCCTGCGCCGTGTCGCCGGTGACCACGAGAAGCGGAGTGTGGCATTTGGCCGCTTCGGCAATACCGGTCAGGGCGTTGCTCAGGCCGCATCCCTGGTGCAGCGAGACGGCGGCCACGCGCCCCGACGTCCGTGTGAACGCGTCGGCCATCACGGTCGCGCCCATCTCGTGCCGCGCCGCGGTGAACGGCACCCCGGCGTCGACCATCGCATTCGTCAGGTGGAAATTTCCGCTGCCGACCACCCCGAAGACGTGAGCCACTCCCGATGCCGCCAGAGTCCGGCCTATCGCTACCGAAACCGGTGCCGTCGCGGTCATCGCATGTCCTCCACAACTCTGTCGGCGTGCGGAAAGGTTAGATCCGCCCATCGATCACGTGCCGCGTGTTTTCATCCAGCGGAAAGCGGCGGCATCACGACGGCGCGTCGGCTCGCTCGTGCAGTTCCTGCACCATCTCGGCGCGCAGCAGCGCGAGGTCGATCTTCCCGGTCACGCCGCGTGCGATGCGCGAGCGGAACACGATCGCGCGTGGCTTCTTGTAGGGGGCGAGCCGCTCACCGACGTAGCCGGCGAGCTCGGCCTGCGTGGCGGTGCCCGACTCGCCGAGCACGATGGCGGCGGCCACGATCTCGCCGAACCGCTCGTCGGGCACGCCCACCACGACCGCGTCGCGCACGGCGGGATGCGACAGCAGCACGTCCTCGACCTCGTCGGGGTAGATCTTCTCGCCGCCCGAGTTGATCACGGCGCTGCCCCGGCCGAGCATCTCGACGTGCCGGTCGTCTTCGACGATGACCCAGTCGCCGGGCATGACGTAGCGCACCCCGTCGATCACCGGGAACGCCGCGGCCGTCCTCTCCTCGTCGCGGAAGTAGCCGATCGGGATCGCGCCTGGGCGGGCGAGCATGCCGCGCGCCCCCACCGTGTCGTCGACGCGCCGGCCGTTCTCGTCGATCACGACGGCGTCGGGGTACAGCCGGGCGCGCCCGGGCAGGTCGCCCACGCCCTTGGTGACGGTGACGGCGAATCCGCCCCCTTCCGACGACGCGATGATGTCGGTGATCGCCAGGTCGCCGAGCAGGTGCAGCCGATGCTTCGTCGACGCGCTGAAGCGCATGCCCGAGCTGACCACCGAGGACACGAGCGGCAACGTCACGTTCATGCGCTCGGCGGCGTCGGCAAGGGGGATGGCGACGGCGTCTCCGGCGACGACGATCTGCGTCGCGCCTTCGCGCAGCGCCAGCCGTACGGCGGCGTCGGGGTGGAACCGCGCGGACGACGTGACGACCACCGTGCCGCCGAGCGCGAGCGCGGAGATCGCCAGCGACAGGGCGGTGCCGTGCATGAATGGCGCCAGCGGCAGGTTCACCAGCTGAGCGCGGCCGTAGTGCAAGGCGGTGGCGACGGCAGCGTCCAGGGATGCCGGCTGCTCGAGCCCGTTCATGTCGTAGATGCTGAACAGCTTCGACCGGAGCATCTCGATCGCAGGCCACCGCACCGCCTTGGGCTGTCCGGTCGTGCCGCCGGTGTAGATCCACATCTCGCCGTCCGCGGGGGCGCGCTCGGGCAGCACCCCGTCGCCGGCGATCACCTCGTCCCACGGGATCGCCTCGGACGTCGCCGTGCCCTCGTCGGACACCTCGATGAACGCCACGGCCTCGTGCGCGATCGCGACGGCGTCGGCGACGAGCGCCCGGTACGAGCCCGCGTAGACGATCGCGCGCGGCTCCGAGTCCATCAGAAGCCCGGCCAGCTCGATGCTGCGATACCGGAAGTTCATCGGCACCGGCGTGAAGCCGTGCGCGAGGCACGCGAACAGGGTGATCAGGAACTCGGGCCGGTTGTACAGCACGATGCCCACGCGGTCACCCGGTCGCAGCCCCAGACCGCTCAGCCGACTGCCGAGCGCACCCGCCTCACGGGCGAACCGGCCGTACGTCCACCGGTGGCCCGACGGGGTCACCATCGCGATGCGGTCGGGCGCGGCGCGGGCGATGCCCTGCCAGATGTCCGAGAAGCCGCCGTCGAGCATCGCCGGCCGCCCACTCATTGAACGGTCGCCGACTCATGCCACGGGATCGACACCCTTTTCGCGACGGTGACGAGGAAGTAGAGGATGAGGCCCAAGGCGGAAAGCAGCAGGATCACGGCGAACAGTCCGGAGGCATCCAGGTTGTTCAGGGTCTGCACGAGCTCGTAGCCCAGCCCCACACTGCCGCCGAGATACTCGCCGACGATCGCGCCGATCAACGAGAAGACGATGCCGACCTCCATCCCCGCGAACACGTACGGGAGGGTGCTCTTCAGTTCCAGGTGGCGGAACGTCTGCCACCGGGATGCGTTCAGGCTCCGCATGACGTCCCGCTGGCCGGGGTCGACCGATCGCACGCCCAGCTGCACGTTGAGCATGATCGGGAAGAACCCCATGAGCGCGGCGATGATGATCTTCGAGCTGATGCCGAATCCGAACCAGATGACGAACAGCGGGATCAGCGCGACCTTGGGGACCACCTGCGAGCCGACCACGAGCGGCCGCATACTGATCTCCAGCAGCTGGGACTTCCCGAGGATGACACCCGCGATCACTCCCACGACGACGGCGATCAGGAACCCCACGACGGCTTCGGTCGTCGTGGTCTGGGCGTCCTGCCAGATCGTCGGCCCCTGCAGGAGCTGGACGAGCCGCACGAAGATCTCGCTCGGCGCCGGGAGGATCAACGGGTTGACCTGGAAGGCCCGTACGGCTGCCTCCCACACCGCGAAGACGACGATCAGTATCGCGGGGGTGGCCCCCCACTTCGCGATCTTCTGCAGTCTTTCGCCTCGCAGCATGGTCACTCCTCGTCATCCAATGCGATCCGCAGGTCTCGGACGATCTGCACGAACTGCGGGTCCGACTGTGCCTCGATCGCCCGCGGGCGGGGGATGTCGACCGTCGTGACGTTCTGGATGCGGCCTGGCCGGGGCGTCAGGTGCACCACACGATTTCCCAGGAAGACCGCCTCGGCGATGTCGTGTGTGACGAACACGACGGTCGCCTTGATCGCCGAGGCGATCCGCTGGAGCTCGATGTTCATGCGCTCCCGGGTCAGCGCGTCCAGAGCGCCGAACGGCTCGTCCATGAGCAGCAGCTCGGGGTCGTAGCTCAGCGCTCGGGCGATCGCCGCCCGCTGCCGCATCCCGCCGGACAGCTCTCGCGGGTACGACTTCTCGAAGCCCCCGAGTCCGACCAGTTCCATCAGCTCGCGTGCGCGACGGTGCCGGTCCGTCTTCCCGACCCCCCGCAGCCGCAGCGGAAGCGACACGTTGTCCACGATGTTGTACCAGGGGAACAGGTTGGCGTCCTGGAAGACGACACCCAGCTGCGTGATCACCGAGGAGTCGACGGTGGCCCCGGACCACAGCGACTCCCCTCCGATCCTGACCTCGCCGGATGTCGGTGGTATCAGCCCGGCGATGATCCGCAGCATGGTGGTCTTGCCGCAGCCGGACCGGCCGATCAGGGAGATGAACTCCTGCTCGAAGATGCTGAGGTTGATGTTCGAGAGCGCATGAGTGGTTCCCCGTGCGGTCACGAAGTCCTTGCTGACATCTTTGATCTCAAGTTTCACGGGCGATCCCGTCGTCCTCGTCGCCTGGCCGGTCGGCGACGATATGGCCGAATTCTCGCGGGGATCCGTGTTCACGTTTTCGATGGCGGGTACCAACCTCTTCGCTGTTCAAACGGTCCGGGAGCGGGATGAGACTCTAGCTCGGGAGCAGGCTCGTGTCGATGAGGTCCTCGATCTTCTTCCCGCCGGGCACGAAGCCGGCCTTGACGAGCTCCTCATACGACTTCTCGATCGCGTCCATGTCGGGCGCGCCGATCTGACCGGACGGGTTCTTCCACAGCGCGACCTGCGCCTTGAGCGCGTCGGGCGCGATGTGCACGTCGTCCAGCGCCGCCCACGAGTACTTGCTGCGCAGCGCGTCGATCGCGGTGGTGATGGCCTTGTCCGGAGCGTCGACGAGGCCTGACTTGACCTCCTTGATCGCGGTGAAGTACTTCTTGAGGGCGTCGCCGTTCTGCGCGACCTGATCCTTCGTCGTCATGTAGATGTTGATTCCGGCGCCCGTGGACGGCGTGAACACGCGAGCCTCGGGGTTCTGCTTCGCCACGAGGAACGCCGTGTCGGCGCTGACGATGTAGCCGACGAGGGTTCCGTTCTTCACGAGGTCGAAGGTGCCCGCAGACAGGCCCACCAACTGACGTTTGACGGACTTGGGGTCGATCCCCGCCTCGATCAGCGACATCGAGAGGGTCTTGTCGCTCGTCCCGTTGACGGACGGCACTCCCATGGTCTTTCCCGCCCAGTCGGACGGGTTCGGGTTCTTCGCCGTCGTGACGATCCGGATGCCCGTCGCGTACGTGTCGATGCCGGTCACGACCACCGGCTGGTTCTGCGTGAACGCCGCGACCATCGCGTCGATCAGGCCGTTGCGCGCCACCTGACCCTTGTTCGCGAGCAGAAGCTGCGTCGCCTGCGCCGACCCGTGCACGGGTTCAAGGGTGATGTCCAGGCCGTTCTTCTTGAACGTGCCGTCCAGGTCTCCGAGCATCTCGGGAGTGACCGTGAACGAGGTGAGCGGGAGGAAGCTCAGGAAGGTGAAGGGAACGGTCGGAACGTTGCCCGCTCCCCCGGTGTTGTTCGATTTCGCCGGTGCCGCGCTACCGCCCGGCGCGCATGCTGCCAGTATCGAGGGCGCCGCCACGCCCATGAGAACTGCTGCGCCCGCTCGTGTGAGAAAGCCTCTGCGACTCAAAACGGGACCGTTATTCGACATGTACCGACTCCTTCGTTGGATGATGCAGCACCAGTGTCCACATTGACTCTCGCCGGCGCCCCACGGACACCGACAGCCGGATTACATCACACTCGAGATGGGCCGGTCCGCGCGCTTTCCAGTGACTGAAAGGGCACGGCCGGCGCAGCGTTCCGGCATGCGCACGGCGACACAGACGACCCCTGCTTTCCACTGTGAGCGTCACCCGTGCGGGCCCGTTGGCACGCACAGGGCCGCCGACGTCTTCGCCGACGGCCCTGTGCGGACGATGTCAGCCCTCGCCGCGGTTGGCGCGGATGATCGTCGTGATGTCGTGCAGGCTCTCGATGACATAGTCCGGGCGGATGCCGCGGCTGCCGTCGGCCTCATTGGCCAGCACGCCGTCGCTCTGCTTCGCGGTCGGCCGCTGCAGCCGGGCCGCCAGCATCCCGAACGACATCGCGCCCTGGACATCGAACGACGGCGCCGCGCAGAAGAGCACATCACGCGGTTGCAGGTCGTTCTCATGGAGCACCCAGGCGTACGTCCGCGGATTCGGCTTGTGGAAGCGCGCCTGCTCGGTGCTGCCGACGAAATCCGGCGTGAACCTCTCGAACTTGCTCACGTACATGTCGAGGTATTTGCGCTCGACGTCGGAGTACGTCCAGATCTTCACGCCGAGGTCCTGTTGCTCCTGCAGAGCCGGCTCTGTCTCAGCGAACAGGCCGACGTCCTTCTGCAGATCGGTGTAGGCGCTCACATCCTCGGCGGTTCCGGGAACGTCCAGGATGTGGAACGTGTCCAGCAGCGCCTCGGTGATGATCTCGGTGACCGGTCGATACCCCGCGAACGCGGTGCGACGGTGGTGTCCCTCGAACAGCCGCACCCAGTTCGCGGCGAACTGCTGGGGATCGACCGTGGACCCGTATCTTTCCACGATGGTCTTCGCAGCCGTCGCCCAGCTCCAGCCCCAGTCGAACAGGGTGGTCTTCGAGTCGTAGAAGATCGCCCGGGGCCATGAACCCTTTATCGCCATTGTTGCCTCCTCGTTCACCCGGAGGCTAACGCGGCGGCTTTGCGCCGCGGTGACGGTTTCCGTTCGTTGAAAGCGATGTTTCCCGAACCGGCGGCGCGCGGGGTACGGTCGGGTCGACACGCGAGTTCTTGTCGAGCGTCGAGGAGGATCCCATGCGTCCCGAGCGCGAGTACGGTCATGTCCGGCCGCCGTCGGCATCCCGGCTGCAGGAATACGCGCAACGGCACCGCTTTTCATTGACCGACGACGAGGCGACCTCGCTGGTGCCGATCCTGGCCGGCGTGATGGAGAGGTTCGACACGATCGACGAACTGCCGGAGCCGCAGATCGAGGCGTCTTCGTTCCCGCATCGGCGCATCGGCCGTGCCCCGTCGGCCGAGGAGGACCCGTACAACGCGTTCATCCGGTTCTGCGAGGTGTCCGGCGCGGACGACGGCCCGCTGGCGGGCCTGACCGCCGCGGTCAAGGACTGCATCGCCGTGGCGGGCATCCCGATGACGAACGGCTCCCGCATGCTGCCGACGTTCGTGCCGACGGAGGATGCCGTGGTCGTGGATCGGATCCTGCGCGCCGGGGCCACAGTGGTGGGCAAGACGAACATGGAGGACCTCGCGCTGGGCGGCGGCGAGGGCAGCGTCTACGGCCCCGCGCGAAACCCGTTGGACCCGCGGTTCGGCACCGGCGGATCCTCCAGCGGATCCGCGGCGGCGGTCGCCGCGGGAATGGTGGACTTCGCTCTCGGCGCCGACGAGGCCGGCAGTGTACGCATCCCGGCGGCCTGGTGCGGGTTGGTGGGCATGAAGCCGACCCATGGGCTGGTGCCCAGCTACGGACTGGCATACATGGATCACACGTTCGACCACATCGGGCCGCTCACGCGGGATGTCGCATTGAATGCGACGGTGCTGGAGGCGATCGCCGGGCCGGACTGGCGGGATCCGCAGTGGATGCGCGGTGACCCGACGCCGCAGCCGTACACGCGGGGGCTCTCCGACGGCGTTTCAGGCCTGCGGATCGCGGTGATCGAGGAGGCGCTGGCCTGGTGCACGCCCGACGTCCGTGTCGCGTTCGAGCAGGCGTGTGACGTGCTCCGGTCGGCGAGCGCGGTCATCGAAACCGTATCCGTGCCGCTGTGGACCCACGCCGCGACGATCCGAAGCGGCATCCAGACGTTCACCGCGCGCGCGATGCTAGACTCCGGCGGCGTCGGCTACGGCCACAAGGGACGGATCGACGTCGGCGCGTTGGAGGTCACCGCGTCGCAGCTGCGCAACAGCGCCGACGACCTCGCGATCCTGGCGAAGCTGAACCTGCTCGTCGCCGAGCACCTGCGCGATCAGTACCTCGGCGTGCACTACGGGAAGGCGCAGAACCTTCGCCTGGAGCTGACCAGGCAGATCGAGTCGGCGCTCGGTGAGGCCGAGGTGCTGCTCACACCGACGACCCCCACGGTGGCCGCCGAGCTGCCCACCGGCAGGTTCACGATGATCGAGATGCTCGCCCGGCACGCGGCGGGGTCCTCGACACTCAACACGTGTGCCCTGGACCTGAGTGGCCATCCGGCTCTGACCGTACCCGCTGGTTCCGGCGACGAGGGCTTGCCCGTCGGCATCCAGATCATCGCGGGCCTGTTCCAGGAGCGCACGGCATACCGGGTCGGCGCGACCGTCGAGGATGCCGGGCTCTGGCAGGCACCACGATCGTCCCCCGCTGCGCGGGTCGCACTCTGACCGTGCGCGGGCGCACCGCGTGCGGCCCCACTCGGCGCGGTCCGGCGCTACGCGGGCAACGCGAGGTGCTCGCGCACGACGTCGGCCAGGCGCCCCGCCACACGCGAGGCGACATCGGCGTCGGATGCCTCGACCATGACGCGCACGATCGGCTCGGTTCCCGATGCCCGCAGCAGCACGCGCCCGGTGGAGCCCAACATCGTCTCCGCGTCGACGACCGCCGCAGCCACCAGCGGATGCCCGACCTGCGTCCGGTCGACGCCGGTCACGTTCACGAGCACCTGAGGGTACACGGTCATGATCGATGCGAGCTCGGCCAGGGTCTTGCCCTGCCGCGCCATCTCCGCCAGCAGGTGCAGGCCGGTCAGCAGCCCGTCCCCGGTCGTCGCATACCGGCTCATGATCACGTGGCCGGACTGCTCGCCGCCCAGTGAGAAGCCGCCGGCGTTCATGCGCTCGAGCACGTACCGGTCGCCGACGCTGGTCTGCTCGACATGGATGCCGTGCTCCGACATCGCCCGATGCAGCCCGAGGTTGCTCATGACCGTCGCCACCAGCGTGTCGTCGGCGAGCGTGCCGCGCTCCTTCATGGCTACGGCCAGGATCGCCATGATCTGGTCGCCGTCGACGAGCCTGCCCGCAGCATCCACGGCCAGGCACCGGTCGGCATCGCCGTCGTGTGCGATCCCGACGTCGGCGCCCAGGCGCACGACCTCCTCGGCGAGCTTGTCGATGTGCGTGGAGCCGACGCCGTCGTTGATGTTGATGCCGTCGGGGTCGGCGCCGACCACCGTGACCCGGGCGCCCGCATCGCGGAAGGTCTCGGGCGAGACGCCCGAGGCCGCGCCGTTCGCGCAGTCCAGAACGACGTGGATGCCGTCCAGCCGATGCGGCAGCGACTGCAGTAGGTGCACCACGTAGCGGTCCTCGGCGTCCGCGAACCGGCGGATCCGGCCCACGTCGGCGCCCGTGGGCTGCAGTTTGGGGCCGATCATGGCGGCCTCGATGCGCTGCTCGACGATGTCGGGCAGTTTCACCCCGCCGCGGGCGAAGATCTTGATGCCGTTGTCGGGAGCGGGGTTGTGCGACGCCGAGACCATGACGCCGAAGTCGGCGTCGATCGATCCCACCAGGAACGCCGCAGCCGGGGTCGGGATCACGCCCGCGTCGAGCACGTCGACGCCGGATGCCGCGAGCCCGGCAGCCACGGCCGCGGCGAGGAACTCTCCGGACACGCGCGGATCGCGTGCCACCACGGCAGTGAGCCGGCGGCCTGCCGCGCGGCGCGCATCCGCTGAACGGCCCTGGCCCAGGACGACGGCAGTCGCCTGGGCCAGGGTGAGCGCGAGATCGGCGGTGAGGGGGCCGTTTGCCAGCCCCCGCACGCCATCCGTGCCGAACAGAGCCATCGGCTCGATCAGCGCTTCGAGTACTGAGGAGCCTTGCGGGCCTTCTTGAGGCCGGCCTTCTTGCGCTCCTTCACGCGCGCGTCGCGGGAGAGGAAGCCGGCCTTCTTCAGGGTCGGTCGGTTGTTCTCCGCGTCGATCTCGTTCAACGCGCGGGCGATTCCCAGGCGCAGCGCGCCTGCCTGCCCCGAGTCGCCGCCGCCGTGGATGCGGGCGATGACGTCGTACGCGCCGGTCAGGTTCAGCACCGTGAAGGGGTCGGTGACCAGCTGCTGGTGCAGCTTGTTCGGGAAGTAGTCCTCGAACGCACGGCCGTTGATCGTGATGGTGCCGCTGCCGGGGATCAGGCGCACGCGCGCGATCGCCTGCTTGCGACGGCCGACGGCCGCACCCGGGACGCTCAGCACGGGGCGGGGAGCGGCCTCGGCGGCCTGCTCGGCCGCGCTCTCGGTCGTGTAGTTGGTCAGTTCGGTGGAGTCGTTGTTCGCCACGAGTATGTCCTTTGTGTCTGCGGCGCTTACTGGGCGACCTGGTCGAAGGTGTACGTCTTGGGCTGCTGCGCGGCGTGCGGGTGCTCGGCGCCGGCGTAGACCTTCAGCTTCGACAGCTGCTGGCGGCCCAGACTGTTCTTGGGGAGCATGCCGCGCACGGCCTTCTCCACCGCACGGACCGGGTTCTTCTCGAGCAGCTCCTCGTACGCGACGGCCTTCAGGCCGCCCGGGTAGCCGGAGTGCCGGTAGGCGATCTTCTTCTGGAGCTTCTGCCCGGTCAGCGCGACCTTGTCCGCGTTGACGATGACGACGAAGTCGCCCGTGTCCAGGTGGTTGGCGAAGGTCGGCTTGTGCTTGCCACGCAGGAGTGCGGCAGCGTGCGAGGCCAGGCGGCCGAGCACGACGTCAGTGGCGTCGATGACCAGCCATTCGCGCTGGATCTCGCCAGCCTTGGGGGTGAAAGTGCGCGTCACAGTAGTGCTGCTTTCTTGATCGAACGGAGAGGTTCGTGAATCCCGCTCCGGGGTGGTTCCGTCTTCGCTTGTTGAGCGAGCGAAGCGAGTCGAAACGACGGCTCGCGGCGGAACACGCCAGTGGAGGGCTCACGTTCGGATGCGTCAGCAGAGCGAACGCACCAAAGACCTACTTT
>ERZ778017.2604-NODE-2604-length-14263-cov-5.118384_pt1 | contig 14263 bp, 13 predicted proteins | sample MGYA00375747_ERZ778017 | MGnify/ENA primary metagenome ERZ778017 (study PRJEB29350, sample SAMN05509838) | bioreactor metagenome | biome: bioreactor; material: wastewater | place: South Africa: University of Cape Town | collected 2014-03-17 ... | reverse complement strand
CTGCTGATCGCGATCTTCGTGCTGATGTCGTGCGTCTTCGTCGTCGACCAGCGCCAGTTCGCCGTCGTCTACGCGCTCGGCGAGATCCGCAAGGTGATCGACGCGCCCGGCCTGTATTTCAAGCTGCCGCCGCCGTTCCAGAACGTCGTCTACTACGACAAGCGCATCCTCACGATCGACACTTCCGAGAGCGATCGCTTCATCACTTCCGAGAAGCTCAACGTGATGATCGACACCTTCGTGAAGTGGCGCATCATCGATCCGCCCAGCTTCATCCGCTCGGTGTCGGGCAGCGAGCAGATCGCCGTCGACCGGATCAACCGCAGCCTGCGCGATGCGCTGAACAACGAGATCGCGCGGCGCACCGTCTCCGACATGATCTCGAGCGCGCGCGACCAGGTCGTCGAGAACGTGCGCGCCAAGGTCAACGACGATTCGAAGCAGATCGGCGTCGAGGTCATCGACGTGCGGCTGAAGCGGGTCGATTTCGCCCCCGAGGTCTCCGAGCGCGTGTTCGCGCGCATGGAGTCCGAGCGCAAGCAGGTCGCCAACGAGCGCCGCGCCACCGGCGCCGCCGAGTCGGAGAAGATCCGCGCCGAGGCCGACCGCCAGCGCGAAGTGATCGTCGCCGAGGCCTATCGCGAGGCGCAGCAGATGCGCGGCGAGGGCGACGCGCGCGTGGCGCAGCTGTTCGCCGCGGCCTGGGGCAGGAACCCGCAGTTCGCCGCGTTCTACCGCAGCCTCGAGGCGTACCGGCAGGCCTTCGGCAGCAAGTCCGACGTCCTCGTGCTCGATCCGTCGTCGGAGTTCTTCCGCTACTTCAAGGCGCCGGACGGGTCGCCGAAGTGACGATCGACGACTGGCTGCGGGCAATCGGCCTGGTGCTGATTCTCGAGGGCGCGATGCCGCTGTTCGCGCCTTCCGGCTGGCGCGAGATGTTCCTGCACATCGCCCGCCTGCGCGACGGGCAGATCCGCTTCGTCGGATTCGGCGCGACGCTGGCCGGTCTCGCGCTGCTGTTGATCTAACCTACAATAGCCGGTTCGCCCGGACGCGGCGTTTGCCGCGCCCGGCCTTCGCACGAGGTACTGCTCCTTCCCATGCTGCGCTGGCTGCTGCCCGAGAGTATTGCCGACGTCCTGCCGGCCGAAGCGCGCGCCATCGAGGAGTTGCGCCGCCGGCTGCTCGATCTGTACCGGTCGTACGGCTACGAGCTGGTGATGCCGCCGCTGATCGAGCACCTCGATTCGCTGCTCACCGGCTCGGGCCGCGACCTCGGCCTGCGTACCTTCCAGCTGGTCGACCAGCTCTCGGGGCGCACGCTCGGCGTGCGAGCCGACATGACGCCGCAGGTCGCGCGCATCGACGCGCACCTGCTCGATCGCGACGGCGTCGTGCGCCTGTGCTACGCGGGCTCGGTGCTGCACACGCGCGCGCAGGGCGTGCTCGCCACGCGCGAGCCGATCCAGATCGGCGCCGAGCTGTACGGGCACTCGGGCATCGAAGCCGAGGTGGAGACGATCGACCTGATGGTGCGCTCGCTCGCCGCCGCCGGCGTGGAGAAGCTGCGCATCGACCTGTGCCACGTCGGCGTCGTGCAGGGCCTGCTCGATGCGCTCGGACCGCTCGACCCCGAGGTCGACGTCGACGAGCTGTACCGGCTGCTGCAGGGCAAGGACATCCCCGGGCTGCACGAGGTGCTGCGCGATTCGCCGGCCGCGCTGCGCGAAGCGCTGCCCACGCTCGCGCGGCTGCACGGGCGCGCCGGCGCCGGCTTCGACGGCACCGGTTCGGCGCTCGCCCGCGCGCGCGCGCAACTGCCCGATGCGCCGGCGATCCGCGACGCGCTCGAGCGGCTCGAGCGCCTGTGCGCCTCGCCCGTGCTGCAGCGCTGGCAGCAGCTCGAGCTGTCGATCGACCTCGCCGACCTGCGCGGCTATCGGTATCACAACGGCATCACTTTCGCGGCCTACGTCGAGGCGCTGCCCTACGCGATCGCGCGCGGCGGTCGCTACGACGACGTCGGTCGCGCCTTCGGCAGGGCGCGGCCGGCCACCGGGTTCTCGATCGAGCTGCGCGCGCTGGCCGGCCTGCTCGAGAACGGCGCACCGGCTTCGGCGATCCGCGCGCCCTGGTCCGACGATGCGGCGCTGGTCGAGGCGATCGACGCGCTGCGCGCCGCCGGAGAGATCGTCGTGCAGGCCCTTCCCGGGCGCGACCCGGGGCCGCAGGAGTTCGTCTGCGATCGCGAACTCGTGCTGCGGGGCAACGAATGGATCGTCGACCCGGTAGCCGCGTCGCACTGACGCGACGCGACCGGGCAATCGAACGCGAAGCGAGGAAGCTGCTGCAGATGGCGAAGAACGTCGTGATCGTCGGAACCCAGTGGGGCGACGAAGGCAAGGGCAAGGTCGTCGACTGGCTCACCGACACCGCGCGCGGCGTCGTGCGCTTCCAGGGCGGTCACAACGCCGGACACACGCTGGTCATCGGCGGTCGCAAGCAGGTGCTGCGCCTGATCCCGTCGGGCATCCTGCGCGACGACGTGCACTGCTACATCGGCAGCGGCGTCGTCGTCTCGCCGGCCGCGCTGCTGCAGGAAATCGACGAAATCGAGGCGGCCGGCATCCAGGTGCGCGGCCGGCTGCACCTGAGCGATGCCGCCACGCTGATCCTGCCGTACCACGTCGCGCTCGACCAGGCGCGCGAAGCGAAGCGCGGCACCGGCGCGATCGGCACCACCGGTCGCGGCATCGGCCCGGCCTACGAAGACCGCGCCGCGCGGCGCGCATTGCGCACCGGCGACCTGCTCGATGCCGCGCGCTTTCGCGCGCAGCTCGACGAGACGCTCGAGCTGCACAACTTCACGCTGCAGCATTTCCTGAACGCGCAGCCGCTCGATGCGCAGCGCGTGGCCGACGACACGCTGGCGCTGGCCGAGCGCATCGCGCCGATGCTCGCCGACGTGCCGTCGATGCTCGCCGCATCGATGGCACGCGGCGAGCCGCTGCTCTTCGAGGGCGCGCAGGGCGCGTTGCTCGACGTCGACCACGGCACCTATCCCTTCGTCACCAGCAGCAACTGCGTCGCCGGCGCCGCGGCGGCCGGCGCCGGCGTCGGTCCGCAGGCGCTGCATTCGGTGCTCGGCATCGTGAAGGCCTACACCACGCGCGTCGGCGCGGGTCCGTTCCCCACCGAACTGCACGACGAGGTCGGCCGGCACCTGGCGACGGTCGGCAAGGAGTTCGGCTCGGTTACCGGCCGGCCGCGTCGCTGCGGATGGTTCGATGCGCCGGCGCTGGCGCGCTCCATCCAGCTGAACGGCGTCAGCGGCCTCGTCGTCACCAAGCTCGACGTGCTCGACGGGCTGCCCACGGTGAAGCTCTGCACCGCGTACCGCCGCGGCTCGCGCACGCTCGACATGCTGCCTTTCGGCGCCGACGCCGTCGCGCACTGCGAGCCCGTGTACGAGGAGATGCCCGGCTGGAGCGAGAGCACGGTGGGCGTTCGCGACTGGTCGGCGCTGCCGCTGAACGCGCGGCGCTACCTCGAGCGGCTCGCCGAGCTTGCGCGCGCGCCGATCTCCCTCGTCTCCACCGGTCCCGATCGCGACGAGACGATCGTGCTGCGCCATCCGTTCGCCTGAAACGCGGGGTGCAGTGCCGTCATGCGCGACCTGCACGTCTCGTGGGACGAATACAACCGGCTCGTCGAGAAGCTCGCCCTGAAGGTCTGGGATTCCGGCTGGAGCTTCGATGCCGTGGTCTGCGTGGCGCGCGGCGGACTGCGCATCGGCGACGTGTTCTCGCGCCTGTTCGACAAGCCGCTGGGCGTCGTCTTCACCAGCTCGTATCGCGAGGACGAAGGCAAGCGCCGCGGCGAACTGCACATCGGCGAGCACCTGGCCTGCGCAGGGGCGCTGCCCGGGCCGAACTGGCTGCTCACCGACGACCTGGCCGATTCCGGCGCCACGCTGGTGCAGCTGGTGCCCGCGCTGCTCGGGCGACACCCGCAGGCGAGGGAGATCCGCACGGCGGTACTATGGCGAAAGGGCGCCTCGATCGCGCAACCCGATTACGCCGTCGAGCATCTGCCGAGCAACCCGTGGATTCATCAGCCCTTCGAGGAGTACGACCACATGCGGCCGGGCGACCTGAAGGCGCGATGGGGGTAGCCGCGAAAACGAAAAAGCCCGCTCATGCGGGCTTCGCGAAAAAGCCCGCTTGCGCAGGCTTCGTGATGGTGCCCAGAAGAGGACTCGAACCTCCACAGTGTTGCCACCGCCAGGACCTGAACCTGGTGCGTCTACCAATTCCGCCATCTGGGCGATGGGCTGCGGAGGAACTCCGCAGGCTGCAACCGGAGGGAAGTCCGGTCGCGCGTAGAGGCGGGATCTTACACTTCGACCCCGGCTTTGTCGAATCGCCGACGGCGACGCCGCAGGCAACGCAGACGCTGGAGAGATCGGCTTGACCGACAAGACCTGGTTCGCGCCGACGCGCGAAGCGATCCTCGAGTGCCTGCGCGCGGCCGACGTGCCGATGACGCCGCACGAGCTCGCCGAGCGCCTGGCGGTGCCGTCGACGCATTTCGAGAACCTGAACCGGCGGCTGCTCGCGATGGAGCGCGACGGACAGCTGCTGCCGAACCGCAAGGGCGTGCTGCTGCTGGCGAGCAGGCTCGATCTGGTCGCCGGGCGCGTGCAGGGGCATCGCGACGGATTCGGCTTTCTCATCCCCGACGAGGGCGGCATCGACGTGTTCCTGTCGCCGCGCGAGATGCAGAAAGTGATGCACGGCGATCGCGTGCTGCTCAAGCGCACGGGCTTCGATGCGCGCGGACGTCCCGAGGGACGCATCGTCGAGGTCACCGAACGCGCGAACCGGCGCATCGTCGGGCGCTTCCTCGAGGAGCGCGGCGTCTCGCTCGTTGTGCCCGAAGACCAGCGCATCAAGCACGACATCGTCATCCCGTCGGGAGACACGCAGCGCGCGCAGCAGGGGCAGGTCGTCACGGTCGAGATCATCGAGCCGCCGGCGGGCGGCTCGCCGCCGATCGGGCGCGTCGTCGAAGTGCTGGGCGAGATCGACGACCCGGGCATGGAGATCGAGATCGCGGTGCGCAAGTTCGACGTGCCGCACGAATTCAGCGACGCGGCGCTCGATCGCGCGGCGCGCCTGCCCAATGCGGTGCCGGCGGCCGACCTCGCCGGGCGCGTCGACCTGCGCGACGTTCCGCTGGTGACGATCGACGGCGAGGACGCGCGCGATTTCGACGACGCCGTCTACTGCGAGCCGATGCCGGCGAGCGCGCGGCGCGATGCGGCGTTCCGCCTGATCGTCGCGATCGCCGACGTCGCGCATTACGTGGGCGACGGCGACGCGCTCGATCACGATGCGCTCGAGCGGAGCACCTCGGTGTATTTTCCGCGCCGCGTGATCCCGATGCTGCCGGAGAAGCTCTCCAACGGGCTGTGCTCGCTGAATCCGAACGTCGATCGTCTCGTGCTCGTCTGCGACATGGTGATCGAGCGCAGCGGTCGGCTGCGCGGCTACCAGTTCTACGAGGCGGTGATGCATTCGGCGGCGCGCCTCACCTACGACGAGGTATGGGCGATGCTCTCGGGCGGCGCCGCGTCGCTGTCGGTGGCCCCCGCGCATGCCGCTCTCGCCCCGCAGTTGCGCGATCTGCACGAGCTGTACCGCGTGCTCGCCGGCGCGCGTCGCGCGCGCGGCGCGATCGACTTCGAGACGGTCGAGACGAAGATCGTCTGCGACCCGGCAGGTCGCATCGAGCGCATCGTGCCGAGCCAGCGCAACGACGCGCACAAGCTGATCGAGGAGTGCATGCTCGCGGCGAACGTCTGCGCCGCCGACTGGATGCGCCGCGTCCGCCATCCGGGGCTGTATCGCGTGCACGAGGGGCCGGTTCCCGAGAAGCTCGCGAAGCTGCGCGAATTCCTGCGCAGCCTGGGGCTCGCGCTGGGCGGAGGCGACGATCCTGCGCCGGCCGACTATGCGGCGCTCGTCGAATCGGTGCGCGCGCGCCCCGACGCGACGCTGCTGCAGACGATGATGCTGCGTTCGATGCAGCAGGCGGTGTACTCGCCCGACAACGAGGGGCACTTCGGGCTGGCCTACGACGCCTACGCGCATTTCACCTCGCCGATCCGGCGCTATCCCGACCTGCTCACGCATCGCGTGATCAAGGCGCTGCTGCGCGGCGGGCGTTATCGGCCGGCGCCGGACGCCGCCCTGCTCAGCGAGGCGATCCGCATCCGTCCGCCCGGCGCCGACGACGACCTGATCGAACCCGGGATCGACGACGAGGGCGCGGCTACCGGGCTGACCTTCGATGCGCGACGGCCGCACGATGCGGAAGGCGGAGCGGCGGACGCGGTCGCAGGGGCAGGGGCAGGGGCAGGCGGGACGGCGGGTTCGGCGCGCGGCGCGGCGATGGCCTCCGCACGTACCGGCGCCGGCGCGAAGAAGTCGCAGCGAGCGGCGAAGCGCGCGGCGCCCGCGTCGGCTCGCACTTCGTCGCACGCTTCGTCTGCCGCGCCGTCGTCGCGCGCCGGTGCACGCGCACCCGCATCCGCGCGGGTCGATGCCGGCGACGCGCGCCGCGAGCACGAGATGTGGCGGCTGCTGGGCGCGATCTGCTCGATGCACGAGCGGCGCGCCGACGAGGCCTCGCGCGACGTCCAGGCGTGGCTGAAGTGCCTGTACGTGCGCGAGCGCGTCGGCGAGGCCTTCGTCGGCCGCGTCACCGGCGTGGCGCCTTTCGGCATCTTCGTCACGCTCGACGAGCTGTACGTCGAGGGCCTGGTGCACGTCTCCGAGCTGGGCAGCGAGTATTTCCAGTACAACGAGGTCGCCCACGAGTTGCGCGGCGAGCGCACCGGCAGGCGCTATCGGCTCACCGACGAGGTCGAGGTGCAGGTTTCGCGCGTCGATCTCGAGGCACGGCGCATCGACTTCCGGCTGGTCGATCGCCTCGGCTTCCGCGAGCTGCAGCGCGGCGGCGAGATGCGCGACGCGGAGACGCCCTCGGCGCCGAAGGCGGCGCCGGCGAAGTCGGAGAAGGTGAAGAAGGCGCGCGCCGAACGCGCTGCCGCACGCAGCAAGGCGCCCGCGGCGTCGGCGAAGAAGCGGCGCACCGGCCTGCGCCGGCGTCACTGAAGCGATGCTGATCTACGGTTTCCATGCGGTGCTCGCGCGGCTGCGCCGCGCGCCGGCCGGGGTGCGCGAGTTGTACGTCGACGCGCGGCGCGAGGACGTGCGCGTGCGCGATCTGCTGCGCGTGGCCGAGGCGGCGGGCGTGCGCGCGCATTTCGTCGATGCCGATCGCCTCGAGCGGCTGTGTCCGCACAAGCGGCACCAGGGCGTCGTCGCGCTGGTCGAGGCGCCGCCGAAGGGGCAGCGACTCGACGAGTTGCTCGACGCGCACGAGAACGGTGCGGAGCCGATCCTGCTGCTCGTGCTCGATGGGGTCACCGATCCGCGCAATCTCGGCGCGTGCCTGCGGGTGGCCGATGGTGCGGGAGCCGCCGCGGTGATCGCGCCGAAGGATCGCGCCTGCGCGCTCACCGAGATCGCGATGCAGACGGCGAGCGGCGCCGCCGAGAGCGTTCCGTACCTGATGGTGACGAATCTCGCGCGTGCGCTCGACGAGATCCGCGATCGGGGCATCTTTGTCGTCGGAACCGACGAGCGTGCGTCGGTCGGTCTGTACGAGCAGCGGCTCGAGGGGCCGCTCGCCTGGGTGCTCGGCGCCGAGGGCACGGGCATGCGCAGGCTCACGCGCGAGCGTTGCGATGCGCTGGTGCGCATTCCGATGCGGGGTGCGGTCGGCAGCCTGAACGTGTCGGTCGCGGCGGGCGTCGTGCTGTACGAGACGTTGCGTCAGCGGGGGGCGGGGGCGAAGTGAAGGGCGTTCGTTGCTCCGCGCGTTCGCGGCAGGCGGCAGCGGGCCGGGCCGCTGCCGCCTGCCGCTCGAGCGTCGTCGTCTGTCAGCGTGAGTGTCGATGTCCTGCGACCGCGACGGCATGAGGCAGCCTGCGACCGAGACCACGATCGCGTCGGACGCCGTCGTCGCTCGGGCGCGCGCATGGCTGCGCGAGGCCGAGCGCGTCGTCGTCTTCACCGGCGCCGGCGTGTCGGCCGAGAGCGGCATCGCGACCTTCCGCGATGCGCTCACCGGGTTGTGGGCGCGATTCGATCCGCAGGCGCTGGCGACCGAGGCCGGTTTCCGTGCGGATCCGGCGCTCGTCTGGCGCTGGTACGCCGAGCGCAGGGCGGCGGTGGCGAAGGCGCGGCCCAATGCCGGGCATGCGGCGATTGCCGCCTGCGAGGCGCGGGGCGGCCGACGGGTCGACGTCGTCACGCAGAACGTGGACGGCTTGCACCGCCGCGCCGGCAGTCGCAACGTGCTCGAGTTGCACGGCGACATCACGCGGGTGAAGTGCCTGGAAGGATGCGGCACTCCCGAGTCGATCGATGCAGGCTTCGACTGGCGCGGCGATCCGCGCGAGCCTCCGCCGTGTCCGCGCTGCGGGGCGCCGCTGCGGCCGGACGTGGTCTGGTTCGGCGAGTTTCTTCCCGAAGCGGCGCTCGCCCAGGCGCAGCGCGCAGCGTCGACCTGCGACGCGATGCTCGTCGTCGGCACTTCGGCGCTCGTCTATCCGGCCGCGGAACTGCCGGCGCTGGCGCGGCGCGGCGGCGCTCGGCTCATCGTGGTCGATCCGGCGGAGACGGCGATCGACGACATCGCCGATGCGTGCATTCGTGCGCCGGCGGCCGTCGCGCTACCGTCGTTGCTGCCGGAATAGCCAGGGCGCCCGCGGATCGTTCTGGCGCCACAGTCCGGCGCGCCGGGCCTGCGCCTGTGCCTGCGCCTGCGCATAGCGTTCGCGCTCGGCGGGAGAGAGATCCGCGTCGTAGCGCGTGAAGTGCCAGGCGAGACCGCGGTCGAGCTGTTCGAGTCCGATGTCGCGACCGGAGACGAACACCCGCCCGACCACGCGTCCGTAGGCGTCGACCTTGATCGCCTCGACACGCACCTCGCGCTCGTCGATCGTGTCGCGCAGCGCCTTGCGCGAGACGTTGGCGAAAGGCTGCGTGCGCTCGGGGGCGTCGATTCCGGCGATGCGCACGCCGATTTCGCGCCCGTCGCTCGTGCGCAGGCGGAACGAGTCGCCGTCGTAGACGTGCTCGACGACGCCGTCGATCCAGGCGATTTTCCGCGCCGACTGCGCATCGGCGGCCGCCTCGAAGGCCGAAGGCGATCGCGATGCGTCGCGCGCGTGGGCCGCCGGCGCGGCGGCGACGGATCCAGGCAACAGCGCCAGCAACAGCGCGGGCAGCAGCGCGCGCGCAGGCAGCAGCGCGCGCGTGAAGGGCAGGGCCGGGAGCGTGCCCGGCGTCAGAGCCGGGGGTGTCCCCGGCGCCGGCTGCGGAATGATGGCCTTCCTCAGCGTCGCGTCAGCAGCACGCCGAGCAGCACGCCGACGGCAGCGGCGATGCCGACCGCGTTCCACGGATGCTCGTGCACGTATTCGTTGGTATCGGCGGCCGTTCGACGCGCGGTTTCCAGCGCGGCCTCCTGGAACGCGTTCAGCTCGCCGCGGGCCGCGTTCACGCCGCGCTCGAGTCGATCGCGAACGAGGTTCAGTTGCTCGTTTCCGCTGCGCGAGGCCGCCTTGAGCATTTCCTCGGCGTCGGACACCAGCGAGCGCAGTTCGGCGGCGAGCCGATCGCGTGCAGCGGCCGCCTGTTCCGCGGCCTGTTCCATCGCTTCCATTCGTTGTTCTCCGGTTCGTGGCCTGGGGCCTGTTCGCGATGCCCGGTGCGCTCAGCGAAACACCAGCACCGGAATGCTCGAATGCGTGAGCACCTTGTTGGTTTCGCTGCCGAGTACCAGTGCGCTCAGCCCGCGTCGGCCGTGCGAGGCCATGAAGATGAGGTCGCAGCCCCGGTCGCGCGCCGTGTCGATGATCGCGCGGTACGGCTGCGTGTGCCTTACCGAGACGGTGTCGCAGTCGACGCCGGCCGCTGCCGCCGATTGCGCGACCGCTTCGAGAACGATGCGCGCGGTTTCCTCGGTGGCCTTGGTGAACTCGGCGAACGAGGCCTGGCCGGCGGCGGGGAATTCGGCGAAGGCCGGCGGAATGTACTCGGGCATCACGTGCAGCGCGGTGATGCGCGCGCCGCTTTCGCGGGCGAGTCCGATGGCGCGTTCGACCGCGTTGTTCGACAGCTCCGATCCGTCGGTGGGAACCAGCAGGTGCTTGTACATGCGTCTTCTCCGCGAGCAACGATGGTTTGCATGCTAGTCGATGCGCCGCCGCCGCGCGAGCCGCGCCGAGGCCGCTGCACCGGGTTCCGCCGCGGTCGTTACAAACTGTTACCGGCTGTTGCCGCACTGCCATCGAAGGGCGGGCTTCGATCGGTAGATTGGCGTCGAACCGGGCAACCGGCCCGGTGTGCAGGAGTCTGCTCATGTCGATGCCGCACCTCGCCGAATCCCGCGTCGCGCCGCTGGGTCTTGCTCTCGTCGAAGGCCAACAGCCCGCGAGCGCGCAGGTCGCCCGTCCGCGCATGCCCGCCCGGCGCGCGGACGGCCTGGAAACGCTGCTGGCCGCCGCGTCGGCCACCCGTCGGCGAGTGCGCCGCGGCGAATATCTGTATCGCTACGGCGATCCCTTCCACTCGCTGTTCGGCATTCGCGCCGGCTCGTTCAAGTCGGTGCTGCTCACCGAGGACGGACGAGAGCAGGTCACCGGCTTTCACCTCGGCGGCGAAGTGCTGGGCGTCGACGGCATCGGCCTGGACGTGCACGCCGGCGACGCCGTGGCGCTGGAAGACAGCGAGGTCGTCGAGATTTCGTTCGCCGAGCTGGACGCGCTTGCCACGCGCGATCCGGCGCTGCAGCGCGAGCTGTTCCGCATGCTCTCGGCCGAAATCCAGCGCGAGCGTGCGCTGATGCTGCTGCTCGGTTCGATGCGCGCCGAGGAGCGGCTCGCCGCGTTCCTCATCAACCTGTCGCAGCGCATGGCGGCGCGCGGCTTCTCCGCCAGCTGCTTCGTGCTGCGCATGACCCGCGAGGAAATCGGCAGCATGCTCGGGCTGAAGCTCGAGACGGTGAGCCGGATCCTGTCGCGCTTCCAGGCCGAAGGCCTCATCCACGTTCGCAATCGCGAAATCGCGATCGTGTCGCAGCAGGCGCTGCGGGCGGTGATCGGCCGCAACGATACGCGGCGCGAGGCACGCTGAGCGCGATCGTCAGCCGCCGGGCGACGTGATCGGCCCTGGCGCCGGCGCGTCGAGCGTGCGGCGCAGGATGCGCGCCAGCTGGTCGATCCGGTAAGGCTTGGCCAGCAGTTCCGCTCCCACCCGGCGTCCGAGCAGCTCGATGGTCTCGGGCGCGTGTCCGGAAGTGAAGACGACGCGCAGCCCCGGGCGCCGGCGCGTCGCTTCGCTGGCGAGCGCCGGTCCGTCGATGTCGCCGCGCATCACCACGTCGGTGAACAGCAGGTCGATGCGCTCGCCGGAATCGACCCAGGCGAGTGCCTGCGCCGCGCCGGCTGCCGGCAGTACGCGGTAGCCGAGCTTGCCGAGGAAACCGACCGCCACCGAGCGCACTTCCTCGTCGTCTTCGACCACGAGGATCGTCTCCGCTCCGCCCTCGTAGTCGGCGTTGCCGGCGCGATGCACGCGCGGCCCGGCGCTGCCGTCGTCGGCCGGCAGGTAGAGAGCGATCGACGTGCCGGCGCCGGGCGTGCTGTGCACGTCGAGGTGACCGCCCGACTGCTTGGCGAAGCCGTAGACGAGGCTCAATCCCAGGCCGCTGCCCTTGCCGCTCTCCTTCGTCGTGAAGAAGGGTTCGAAGGCGCGCGCGAGCACTTCGGGCGACATGCCCGAACCGGTGTCGGCAACGACGATCCGCACGTAGTCGCCGGGAACCAGCGGCTCGTCGCGCGTCGCCGTATGCGCCGGCGCGCTCACCCGGCTGGCGGACAGCGTGAGCCGGCCGCCGTCGGGCATCGCGTCGCGCGCGTTCACCGCGAGATTCAGCAGCGCGGTGTCGAGCATTCCGGGGTCGGCTTTCGCCGGCGGCAGCGCGTCTTCGACCTCCAGGCGCACGTCGATCTTCGCGCCGAGCGTGCGACGCAGGATGTCGACGATCGAATCGAGCAACTGCGCGACGTCGATCGCGCGCGGCTGCAGGGTCTGGCGGCGCGAGAACGCGAGCAGCTTGCGCGTGAGGTCGGCGCCGCGGCCCGTTGCGCGCAGCGCCGCCTTCGCCAGCCGCGCGCCGAGCGCGTCGTCGACGATGCGGTCTTCGAGCATCTGCAGGTTGCCCGAAACGACGGTGAGCAGGTTGTTGAAATCGTGCGCGACGCCGCCGGTGAGCTGGCCCAGGGCCTCGAGCCGCTGGGACTGGAAGAGCCGCGCCTCCGCGCTCTCGCGCTGCAACGCAGCGCCCACCATGTTGGCCAGCGCCTGCACGAAGTTGCCGTCGTCGCGCGAGAAGCTGCGCGAGGTGCGCGAACCGGCCAGCAGCAGGCCCAGGCACTGGCCTTCCTCGCCGGGAATCGCACAGACAATGGCGGTGGAGGGATCGGCGGCATCGCCGGAGCCGAACAGCATCGGCTGCTCGAGCAGCATCGGCCGATCGAGCAGCCGCTCGGCGTCCTCGGCGACGAGCTGTCCGAGATGCTCGCGCAGCGCTTCGATGCTCTCGTCGGCGCCCAGGCCGAGCCGGGCGGCGATGTCGATCCGGCCTCCGGCGAGCGCGACCCGCCCGCACAGCGCGAAGTCGACGCGCAGGTGCTCGATGATCAGCGCGCAGGCCTGCTGCTGGATCGCGGCGAAGTCGCGCGTGGCGAGCGCCAGGCGCCCGAAATCGGCCACCGCGTTCGCCTGCTGCGCGCGGACGATGAGGTCCTGCGCACGACGCAGATCGTCCACGTTTCGCACGCTCGCGCAGGTCCAGACGGCACCGTCGACGCGCAGCGGATTGAGGCTGATCTCGACGGCGAACTCGTGTCCGTCGCGATGCCAGGCGGTGAGCGCGATGTTCGTGCCCATCGGGCGCGCGCGAGGGGCGCTGCGATAGCGCGCGCGATGCTGCGCGTGCGATTCGCGGAAACGCTGCGGCATCAGCTCCTCGATCGAGCGGCCGACGAGATCGTCCAGGCGATAGCCGAACACCGCTTCGCAGCGGGCGTTCGCGATCCGGATGCGGCCCGCGTCGTCGACGATCAGCATCGCTTCGGATGCCGATTGGAAGATCTGGCGGTACAGCGCCGGTTCGTCGATCGCGGCGGCGGTCTGCGCGCCTGCGGTTTTCGACGCGGTTTTCGACGCAGTTTTCGATTCAGCGCGAGGCATCGCTCGACCGGGCGTCTGGCGAAACCCGTGCAGCGAACAGGTAGCCGACGCCGCGCACCGACTTCACCAGTTGCGGCTCGGCCGGATCGCTCTCGATCTTGCGCCGCAGCCGTCCGACCAGCACGTCGATCGCGCGGTCGAAGGGGCCGGCTTCGCGCCGGTACAACGCGTCCATCAGTTCGTCGCGCGTGAGCGCGCGGTTCGGCTGGCGCACGAAGGTGGTGAGCAGGTCGAACTCGCCGGTGGTCAGCGCGACCGGCGTGCCGTCGGGGCGAGCGACCGAGCGCGCCGCCAGGTCGATGTGCCAGCCGTCGAACTCGAATCGCTGCGATGGCTCCGCGGCGGTCGCGGGCGGCGGCTGCGCCGCACCCTCCGGGCGCAGGCGCCGCAGCACGCTGCGCACGCGCGCGACGAGTTCGCGCAGGTCGAAGGGCTTGGGGATGTAGTCGTCGGCGCCCAGTTCGAGGCCGAGAATGCGGTCTACCGGCTCGCCGCGGCCGGTGACGATGATGATCCCCGGAACGTCGGCGCGGCTACGCAACTCGCGCGCCAGCACCAGTCCGTCCTCCTGCGGCAGGCCGAGGTCGAGCAGCACGAGATCGACCGGATGCTCGGCCAGATGGCGGCGCATCTCGCTGCCATCGGCCACCGCCGCGACGTCGAACCCGAAGTCGCTCAGGTACGCGAACAGCAGTTCGCGGATTCCCTCTTCGTCGTCGACGACGAGGATGCGCTCGGCCATCTCCTTCGCGCTTGCCCTAGGAGAGCGTCGGCGTCGCCCGCCTCACCCGCACTCGCCCTGGTGCCCGCAGGCGGTGCAGAACATGCAGCCGTCGCGCCGGATGTAGGCATGCGCCCCGCACGACGGG
>ERZ778017.2602-NODE-2602-length-14280-cov-49.891037_pt1 | contig 14280 bp, 9 predicted proteins | sample MGYA00375747_ERZ778017 | MGnify/ENA primary metagenome ERZ778017 (study PRJEB29350, sample SAMN05509838) | bioreactor metagenome | biome: bioreactor; material: wastewater | place: South Africa: University of Cape Town | collected 2014-03-17 ... | reverse complement strand
GCCTGGCGCGCGAGGCCGGCATCAAACGCATCGTGTATCTGTCGGTACTCAACAGCGATGCCTACACCGACGTGCCGCATTTCACGGGCAAGTACACGGTGGAACGGATGATCGAGCAGTTCGACCTGCCGGTGACCGTGCTGCGTCCGTCCTACTTCATGCAGAACGATGCGGCGCTCAAGGACGGCCTGCTGCAGGGGCGTTACGGCATGCCCATCGGCAACGTCGGCGTGGCGATGGTCGACGTGCGCGACATCGCCGAGATCGCGGTGGCTGCGCTGCTGCGCCGCGCGCGGTCCGCGACGCCGCTGCCGCGCGAGGTGATCGAGATCACCGGGCCGGACGTGCTGACCGGCGATGCGCTGGCGACGATCTGGTCCGGCGTGCTGGGCAAGCCGGTGACGCCCGCGAGCAACGACCTCGATGCCTGGGAGACCGTCATGGCCGGCTTCATGCCGTCGTGGTCGGCTTACGATCTGCGCCTGATGCTGGCGCGCTTCCACGTCGACGGCATGCTCGGAAAATCGAACGCGGTGGAGCTGCTCACCGGCCTGCTTGGCCATCCGCCGCGCCGCTATCGCGACCTTGCCGGGGAACTGGCCAAGGCGTGGCAGGCGGCTTGAGGGAGAAGAGAGGCCGGAGACATTATCTTCCGTAGGACGCCGGCTAGCCGCAAGGGCCAAGGCAACTAATCAAGTCTCTGATGGTTTAAAGATGGTGAACCACGTGGGATAGCCAAGGTACCAGTTGAGGCAAGGACCCGAGACCTGCCTCTAGCGTCTTCTCCATCAGTTTCTCCAACATGTTTCCCGGCATCTTCCTAATCGACTGTTTCAGCTCCTCTTTCGCGCTCGGTTCCGCATCAGCGGCGTCAATCTTAGCTACCAGTAACTGCTTAATCGTGCTTTCATCGAAACGCACGGTCATTACCCTAAGAATTGCTCCGAGCCCGCCGTCATCAGCCAAAAAATCAATGCCCTTCGCTGTTATTTTTGCGTCGATCACTTCCTTGTTGCCATCAAAAAATTCAGCGTACTTGCATTCGACTAGACCGTGTTCGTGAAGGTAGTAAAGATTGACCAAGACGTCGTTTGCCTTGCCTCCAAAGCGGTCATCTTCATCGAAGCACAGTGCGTTCGGATACTTATCTGCTAGATATTCGAGGAGCTCGCGTTGCAGAGCTCGTTCAATAAGAGAGGCCACGTTATTCCTCCAACCAAGGCTTGCAAGCTAACCGAGCGAAAGCAGAATTAAAGGGGCGTAGAATCAAAGGGCGTAGCCAACTAAATTCGTTCGTCGTCAGGCCACGCGGCCACCGAGCTACCTGCTGGGCTTAATTTAGCCACGTCCCCTTTTTTGAGTGCCGCCCCGGCTCAGTTTCTTTGCGTCAAACGACGCCGTCTGGCCAACTGGCACCACTGCGAAGGATGTTTGCGCCAAGGAAAGAGCCCAGCGGTGCGGGATGGATACGGCGCACGTTGATTGCGTCGACGTTGCATCCATAGAGCTTCAACCGAAAGAGCAGGTTGCGCATCTGCAACACGGTTGGGGCATAGTGGCCGCTGTCGTTGACTACCTCGACGACGCGACCTGCCACGATCTTGATGCGTCCCGCGGAATAGGCATTGGCGCCGCCTATAAGCGAAGAATGCTTGAACCACATCGCGGTTTTGTCGAATCCGGCGAAGATATGGCCACGAGTGTTCATGACGAAGTGCGTCAATTGATCGAGGGATTCCGATTCGCTGTTGTTGCGTGTGTCGAAGATGGCGTTCTCGCCTGCGTTGGCGTCCCAGCGCCAAGCCACGCCGTCGCGAAAGCGGAGCTTGTAGCGGCGCTGCAGGTGCGCCTGTTGCAGAAAAATGGCGACTTCGCCAATGGCCTGTATCTGTGCGATCTGATGGGCGTCCGACCCGGCATGGAGGCCGACACCATGGCTGGCTTTGCCATATACCAGTTCCAATGAAGTAACGGATGCCGCAGCCGTGTCGTGGTGGGTATGTACCGCAAGTAGCTCGCCCGTGATCGTCTTCAGGGCAGACATCGCGGATCGTCTGTCGACACTCCCTACGACTTTCTTGGCCACTGGCAACCGCGCACCCGTAAGCCCCTGGATTGGTTCGCCCGTGTTGTCGCTATCCTTGTTGAGCTTGTTCAACCAGAAGTTGGTGGCTTGGAACAGGTAGAACAGTACGTCGATCTGGACGGCGACCTCGTTGGGATCGTTGTAACGCCGTACCAGTTCATCAATGATGCCAAGCGTCGGGTCGCTCATGCGCCAAGTCGAGTAACCCCAGCCTGGTGCGGCGCTGTCGGTTTCCCAGACTTCCTGCGTCGGGAAGGAATCATAAGGGATTGCCATGGCACGCTCCTGTGCAGGGACATGATTATAGACATACTGATTCGCCCTTTTGAACGGGCTGATCGCGATGTCTTCGGGCGAAGATGATTTGTTCGTCCTGTAATGATGCCTTTAATGCATCACCGCTGAGGAAAGGCTTGGATATCCGGATCGCGTGCTTCCTTGCTGTGGCGAGTATCTCCGAAGCCCTCCTGTTGCCCACAAGAAAAAGTGGCTGCCAGGCCGCGATACAACACTGATACCAACCGCGGGATCTAGAGAATGGTGGCTTGAGCCGGATCTCTGGAGCCTTTGGGGGAAGGTAATCAACCACGATCTTCGGTCCTGCCAGACCATGATCTGGTTACCGACAGGCTATCCGGCGCCCGGCTTGCGGCGACTGATGCCACCCCGCCCCGCCTGCGCCACATGCCTTGGCGCCGTCGATCCGCGCACCACCAGCTCCGGGCTGAAGCCCTCGTTCGCGTGCCGGGCCGGCTCGCCGTTGGCTTCGCGCTGCAGGTCGCCGATCAGGCGCTGGGCGGCGTGCCGCGCGATTTCCTCGGTGGCCTGGCGGGCGGTGGTCAGTGCCGGCCAGGACTGCTTGGAGAACGGGCTGTCCTCGAAGCCGGCGATCGACAGTTCGTAGGGCACGTTGATGCCGTCGGAATGGGCGGCGGCCAGCACGCCGGCGGCGATCTCGTCGTTGGAGCCGAAGATCGCGGTGGGGCGATCCTTCAGCGCCAGCAGTTTGCGGGCGCCGCGGAAGCCGTCGTCGAAGGTGTAGTCGCCGGCGAGGATCAGCTTGCGGTCGAGCGGGATGCCGTAGTCCTTCAGCGCGTCCTCGTAACCCTGGTAGCGCTCGGGGCTGGAGCGATGCTCGCGGCCGCCCCACAGGAAGCCGATGCGCTGATGGCCGAGCTGGATCAGGTGTTCGGTGATCGCGTAGGCGGCGTCGCGGTCGTCGACGTAGACGCAGGGAAAGCCGTCCTGTGGGTCCTTGCGCGCGGAGATGATCCGGATGAACGGGATCTTCGCCTCGACCAGGCTGCGGATCAGTTCTGGCTGTTCGGACATCGGCGGCGCCAGCACCAGGCCGGCCAGGCGCGAGCGCTGCACCAGGGTGCGCAGCTCGTCGGCCAGCTTCGGCGAGGCCGAATCGCAGGGATGGATCTGCAGGCCGAAGCCGCTGGAGCGGCACACCGACAGCACGCCGCGCTGCAGGTTGATGATGTAGTGCGCGTTCGGGTTGTCGTAGACCAGGCCGATCGCATAGGCACGCGTGCTGCGCAGGCTGCGCGCGGTGGGGTCGGGCTGGTAGCCGAGCGCGTCGATCGCCTGCTGCACCCGCTCGCGCGTGCGCGCATGCACCGACGGCTCGTTGTTGATGACGCGCGACACCGTCTTCAGCGAGACGCCTGCCCGTTCCGCGACATCCTTGATGGTGGCGCTGCGCACCGCTGGACCTCGTGCATCGTGAGTGGGGCGCCGGCAGCGCCATGTGCCGACACCGCCGCACAGCCGATGTGCGGCGGCGTGTGCATCCTAGCGTATGGCCCCGGGACTGGCGAACGGCGCGATCATTCTGCCGCCCGCCGCTGTCCCACGCGGTGGCCGGCCAATCCGTAGTACAGGATGTACAGGTAGCACGGCACCATCAGCGCGCTGAAGGCGAGCTGGAAGTCGATGTGCTGCTTCAGGTGCACGAACAGCTGCGGCACCACCGCACCGCCGGCGATCGCCATGATCAGCAGTGCCGAACCGCGCTCGGTGAGCTCGCCCAGACCCCTGATCGCCAGCGGGAAGATCGCCGGCCACATCATCGCGTTGGCGAAGCCCAGCGCGGCGACGAAGCCCACCGACACGTAGCCCCGGGTGACGTACGCGCCGATCGCGAACAGCACCCCCAGCACCGCCGACACCGCCAGGTAACGCTGCTGCGAGATGAAGCGGGGGATCACCAGCAGGCCCACGACGTAGCCGGCCAGCATGCCGAGCATGGTGTAGGAGGTGAAATGCTTGGTGGCGTCCAGCGGCAGGCCGAAGCCCTGGCCGTAGATGCCGATCGCGTCGCCCGCCATCACCTCCACGCCGACGTAGAGGAACAGGCACAGCACGCCCAGCCACATGTGCGGAAAGCTGTAGATGCTGCGGCCGGCATGGCCGATCGCCCTTTCGTCGTTGGCGCCGGCGGGCTTGATCTCCGGCAGCGACGAGCACACCACCCAGATCGCCAGCAAGACCAGCAGGACGGCCATCGCCATGTAAGGCCAGTACACGCGCGCCGCAAAGCCGTTGAGCAAGGCCTCGCGCGCCGCCGCGGTGGGCGCGTCCTTCACCTGCTGGTCCAGCGTGTCGATGCCGCTGAGCACCAGCGCGCCGAATACCAGCGGCGCCAGCGCGCCGGCCACCTTGTTGCAGATGCCCATGAAGGCGATCCGCTGCGCCGCGCTATCGATCGGTCCCAGGATGCTGATGTAGGGATTGGACGCGGTCTGCAGCAGCGACAGTCCCGCGCCGATCACGAACAGCCCGACCAGGGCGCCGTGGTAGCTGCGGATGTTGATGAATTCGCCGAACAGCACCGCGCCGATCGCCATCACGAACAGGCCCAGCGCCATGCCCTTCTTCATGCCGGTGCGTCGCAGCACCACCGACGAGGGCAGGGCCAGGCAGAAGTACGACAGGTAGAACGCCACCGGGATCAGGAAGGCGCTGACGTCGTCGAGGTTGAAGGCGAGCTTCACGAAGATCGTCAGCGGGCCGTTCAGCCAGGTGACGAAGCCGAAGATGAAGAACAGCACGCCGATGATCAGCATCGGACCGAAATAGCCGCGTTGGGACGGTGCCGCCGTCAGCGTCGTTGCCATGGATGTTTTCCCCGAGTCGCCGCGTGCGCCGATCGGATGACCGGGCTGGCTGGAATGTCTCTTTATTCGCTGAAAAGTGCAACGTTGTCAATTATGGCAGGGCGTACGCCGTGGCCGGGCGCCCCCGGGGCGGCCGTCCAGACGTCCGAAACGAAGCCTCGTGTGGCGTTGCGTCAGCGCCCGGAAGGTCGGTTCCAACTCGCGCCATCGCCGTGCAGCAAGGCTGCAGCGGGCAAAGTTCAACGCCGGCGCAGGAGTGTCGCGACAGCTATGTTGCGACGCCGCAGGGCGCTTTGAAAAAACTGTCGGGCACCCTGTTGACAACGTTGTCATTTTGACAGCAGACTCGGCCCCCATCAGCCCCGGCCAGGTGCGTCCATCGCACCGCTTTCGCCAGCGGGCCAGACACGGGAGAGGGCAGTGGGGGAACGCGCCAACCAGCGCCATGCATCCGCAGCAACCGGCACGTCGCTGGGCGACGGCCTGTCGTCGACAGGCGTCGGTCGTGCCGGCCCCGTTGCGGCGCAGCCGTTCCTGGCCGCCGATGTGGGCGGCACGCACGCGCGCATCGGCCTGGTGGTCGCGGCGCCGGGTGGGCAGTCGGTCAAGGTGCTGCACTACCACCGCTACAGCTGCGCGGACTGGTCCGGCCTGCCCGCGATGCTCGGCGACTTCGTGGCGCAGCTCGAGGCATCACCGCACGCGGCCCTGTGCAGCCAGCTCAGCGATTGCGCGGTGGCCTGCGCCGGCTACGTGCTGGAAGACGCCATCGTCAACGAGAACCTGCCTTGGCCGGTGTCGATCGGCGAGATCCGCGCCGCGCTCGGCATCCGCCAGCTGGCCGTGATCAACGACTTCGAGGCGGTCGCCTACGCCACCCAGTTCATCGGCGCCGACGACGCGATATCGATCATCGAGAGCAGCCGGCCCGCCACTCGCGGACCGGTGCTGGTGATGGGCCCGGGCACCGGCCTGGGTTCGGCGGTGCTGCTTCCCGGCCAGCCGCGCGCCCAGGTGCTGGCCACCGAGGCGGGCCAGATCTCGCTGGCGCCGGGCACCGAGCGCGAGATCGAGATCCTGCGCCTGTTCCGCCGCGAGCGTTCGCACGTGTCGTTCGAGGACGCGCTGTCCGGCCCCGGCCTGCTCAAGCTCTACGGCGCGCTGTGCGAGCTGCGCGGCTGCACCGAGCGCCAGCTGACCCCGGCCGAGATCACCGCTGCCGCACTGGCCGGCAACGATGCCGCCGCGGTCGAGGCGCTGCAGGTCTTCTGCGGACTGCTGGGCAGTTTCGTGGGCGACCTGGTGCTGCTGTATGGCGCCCGCGCGGTGTACCTGGCCGGCGGCATCCTGCCGCAGATCCAGCCATTCCTGCTGGCCAGCACGTTTGCCGAACGCTATTTCAACAAGGGCGTGATGCGCGCCTGGCTGCAACAGGTTCCGGTTCGACTGATCGAGCACGGCCAGCTTGGTGTCATTGGTGCCGCCGGCTGGTTTCTGGATGAGCACAAGGGAGATTGAGATGAGATTCCGTCCGCCATCCGGCGACACGGCGCCAAGCAAGTCACAACCAACGTCCGCGACCGTCATCAGCCGGTCCTGATTCAAGCCAGCCTCTGAGGGGAGGAGATCATGAATTACCGCAAGACATTGCTAGCCGCGAGCATCATCACCAGTCTGTGCGTATCCGGCGTGGCGTTTGCGCAGGACGCACAATCGACCGGCGACACGACCAGCACGACCCGGCAGAAGGACAAGGACGCCACCCAGCTTGGCACCGTCACCGTGGTGGGTATCCGCGACAGCGAGGCCGAGTCGCTGAACCTCAAGAAGACCGCGGCGTCGCACGTGGAAATCGTCACCGCCGAAGACATCGGCAAGCTGCCGGCCAAGAACGTGGCCGATACGCTGCAGCGCCTGCCCGGCGTCAACATCAGCTCGTCCAGCGCGGCCGAAGGCGGCTTCGACGAGAACGATCGCGTCAGCCTGCGCGGCACCAACCCCAGTCTGACCCAGACCCTGGTCAACGGACACACCGTGGGCACCGGTGACTGGTTCGTGCTGAGCCAGGTGCAGACCGTGGGCCGCAGCGTCAGCTACAGCCTGCTTCCGTCGGAAATCGTCAGCCAGGTCGTGGTGCACAAGACCTCCGAGGCGAAGATCGTCGAGGGCGGCGCGGCCGGCTCGGTCGACATCATTTCGCGCAAACCGCTCGAGTTCGCCAAGAATATCACCGCCGAAGCGTCGATCGGCGGCGTCTACTCCGATCTGCCCAGCAACACCAAGCCGCAGTTCAGCGGGATGTTCAACTGGAAGAACGACAGCAACACCGTCGGCCTGCTGGTGCAGGGCTTCTACGAGAAGCGCAGCCTGCAGCGCAATGGCCAGGAAGTGGTCGGCGGCTACAACCAGATCACCGCGGCCTCCGCGCCGAACACCGTCGCGGCGCATCCCGAACTGGCCGGCCTGTACTACCCGAACGAGATCGGTGCAGTGCTGTTCACCCAGACGCGCGAGCGCAAGGGCGGCGTGGTCGACCTGCAGTTCAAGCCCACCGACAACCTCACGCTCGACTTGAACGGCTTCTATTCCAAGCTCAAGGCCGACAATTACAACCGCAACTACATGATGTGGGCCAGCAGCGCGCTGGGTGGTGCGGGTGGCGGCGTGCTGACCCCGGGCTCGGTCAACAACAATGTGGTCACCAACGGCACGATCAGCGGCGGCACCAACCCCTATGGCGTCTATGACCAGATCTCCCGCCCGGGTGCGGCCTCCGAATCGAAGTTCCTCACCCTCGACGCCAACTGGCGGGTCACCGATCACCTGACCCTGAAGGGCCAGGTGGGCAGCACCCGCGGCACCGGCAGCAGCCCGACCCAGGACGTGATCGAACTGGGCACCGCGGGCGGCGCGGGCGCCAGTTGGGACATGCGCGGCACCGGCCAGCCGATCAACTGGACGCTGGGCGGCGACAACGCCTCGCCGTCCGGCATCCTGCCCGGTTCCGGCTGGATCTTCGGCGGCCAGGGCATCAAGGTCACCGACAAGGAGAAGTGGGGCCAGCTCGACGGCGAGCTCGCGTTCGATGATGGCGCGTTCTCCTCGCTCGAGTTCGGCGTGCGCTACGCCGACCACACCCGCGAGAACCCGTTCGAAGTGGCGCAGGGTCCGAACTGGGCCACCGACTGGACCAATCCGGCGCTGTACCCGACCTCGCACCAGAACTACCCCGGCGATTTCGGCAACTCGGTGGGCGGCAGCTTCCCCAGCAACATCTGGTACTACACGCCGGGCCAGCTGGCGCAGATCGATTCGCAGTTCGCCAATCGTGATCCGGTCGGGCGGTTCTACTTCAACGACATCTACCGGGTGAAGGAGAAGGACACCGCCGCCTATCTGCAGATGAACTTCGAAACTGGCGCGGTCGCCGGCAACTTCGGCGTGCGCTACGTGCAGACCAAGGAAGACATCGGCTACAGCAGTACCGCACCCGATGGCGACGCCAATACCGTGGAAGGTCCGATCACCGGCTCCGCGTTCGGCGACTACTACTGGAACACCTACAAGAAGACCCACAGCAAGTTCCTGCCCAGCGCGAACCTGCGTTACAGCATCAACGACGACCTGCTGCTGCGCGTCGCTGCCTCGCAGACGATGACCCGCCCGGACTACTCGGCGCTGGCCGGCTACGTCTCCGCCGACGATCTCACCCACACCGGCAGTGGCGGCAACCCGAAGCTCAATCCGCTGATCTCCAGCAACTTCGATGCGTCGCTGGAATGGTATTTCGCGCCGCGCGGCCTGCTTTCCGCCGGCGTGTACGCGATGAACCTGAAGGACTACATCAACTTCGGCAACGAGACGCGCACGTTCAAGGACATGCAGGCCTCCCAGGCAGCCGGCCACGACGTGTTCAACGACTACCTGATCAGCGTGCCGCGCAACGTCAACGGCCAGGTGCGCGGGGTGGAGCTGAACTACATCCAGCCGGTCGGCGAGCACTTCGGCGTGCAGGGCAACTACACCTACGCCGATGGCCATGCCACGGGTGACGAGCCGTTGCAAGGCACCTCGAAGAACACCTACAACGTGTCCGGTTACTTCGAGAACAAGCTGCTGAACGCCCGCGTCAGCTACACCTATCGTTCGGAGTTCTACGCCGGTGTCAGCCGCACCGACACCTACTTCCAGCAAGGCATCGGCAGCCTGTCCGCTTCGCTGGGTGTGAACCTCACCGACTGGATGTCGCTGTCGCTGGACGCGATGAACCTCAACAACCCGAAGCTGAAGTACTACACCAAGAACGACGCCTACGGAAAACAGCCGTATGCGTTCTATGTGAACGGTCGCCAGTACTACCTGAACCTCCGCTTCAAGCTCTGATCCGCGTTTTCTGACCTGCGTGCTCTGAGCGGCATGCAGAAAACGCGAGCCATGGATGGCGCCGCATCCTCCCCGAACGGGCCCGGGCAAGTCTTTCCGGGCCCGTTTTTTTGAGCAGGCCTTGCGTCCACGTCCATGGCATCCTGCGTGGACCATCCTGCGGAGACCGCCGATGACCTTGTCGACAACGCGCCGCCAGATCGTCCTGTTGCGCTGCATGCTGGTTGCCGTGACCTGGCTGCTGGCCAATCCGCTGCTGGCCCGGCCACCCGTCACCTCCCTGATTCCCCAGCCGGCCCATGTCGACCTGGCCGAAGGACATTTCACCGTAGACCCGGCCACGCCGATCGTGGTTGTCGACCAGGGCGCGGCAAGCCTGCGCACCGCGCAATGGCTGGCTGACCTCACCGGGCGCACGCGGGGCCTGAAACTCGCCGTGCACCAGCGCGCCGCCGCCACCGGCGAGATCGTACTGCAGCTCGACCCCGGGCTTGCGCCGGCGAACGACGAAGCCTATGTGCTCGACGTGAAGCCGCAAGGCATCAGGCTTGCAGCGCGCACCGACGCCGGACTGTTCCGTGGCGCGACCACGCTGTGGCAACTGCTCACGCCCGATGCGAAGCACGGCGCGGTGCAGGTGCCGGCCATGACCATCCACGACCAGCCCCGCTTCGCCTGGCGCGGCCTGATGCTGGATTCGGTGCGCCACTTCCAGAGCGTGGACGAGGTGAAGCGCCTGCTTGACCAGATGGCCCAGCACAAGCTCAACGTGTTCCATTGGCATCTCACCGACGACCAGGGCTGGCGGATCCAGATCAGACGCTATCCCGAGCTGACACGCATCGGTGCGTGGCGCACGCCACCGGACGCCGGCAAGGACGGCGAGCCGAAACGCTACGGCGGCTTCTACACGCAGGCGCAGATCCGCGAGGTGGTCGCCTATGCCACCGCGCGCCATATCACCATCGTGCCGGAGCTGGACATGCCCGGTCATGCGCAGGCCGCGGTGGCCGCGTACCCGCAGCTCGGCGTCACCGGGAAGCGGCCGGAAGTATCGGTCGACTGGGGCATCAATCCGTATCTGTACAACGTGGACGATGCCACCTTCGACTTCATCGACAACGTGCTCGACGAAGTGCTGGCGCTGTTCCCCTCCAGATACATCCACGTCGGCGGTGACGAGGCGATCAAGGACCAGTGGCAGGCCTCGCCCGCCGTGCAGGCGAAGATGCGCGCGCTGGGCATCACCAGCGAGGACGCGCTGCAGGGCTGGTTCATCGACCGCATCGGCCAGTACCTCGACCGGCATGGCCGCAAGCTGATCGGCTGGGACGAGATCCTCGAAGGCGAGCACCTGCCGGCCGACGCCACGGTGATGTCCTGGCGCGGCACCGACGGCGCGATCAAGGCGACGATGATGGGCCACGATGTGGTGATGTCGCCGGCGCCGGCGCTGTACTTCGACCACGTGCAGGGCGACCGGATCGACGAATACGCCGGGCGCATGGGGGTGGAATCGCAGCGCAGCGTCTACGCTTTCCAGGTGGTGCCCGCCGTGCTGGGCCCGAAGCAAGCCGCGCATGTGCTCGGCGTGCAGGCCAACGTGTGGGCCGAGCACATTCCCACCTTCGCGCATGTGGAGCATGCCGTGTTCCCGCGGCTGGATGCGCTCAGCGAAGTGGCGTGGTCGCCGGCCACCAGCGACTGGCCGGGCTTCCTCGCCCGGCTGCCGGCGCAGCTCGCGCGTTACCGGGCGCAGCATGTCGACTATGCCGACAGCGCGTTCGCGGTGGACATCGCCATCGATCGCACGCTTGCCCTGGCCACCGGCAAGGCCACCGTCACGCTGTCGAACCAGACGGATTTCGGCACCATCCGCTACACACTGGACGGCAGCGCGCCCACGCAGGCTTCGCCACGCTACGACGCACCGTTCAACGTGAGCCTGCCGACCACCGTGCGCGCGGCCAGCTTCGCCGCCGATGGCAGCATGCTGGCCACCTCGCGCCAGCGTGTGCTGGATCGCGCCAACCTGCTCGGCCTCGACGGCAACGACTTGCCGAACTGCCCCGGCAGCGATTTCCGCCTGCGCGTGCAACCGCTGCCCGATGCCGCCTCGGCGTCGCCGGTTTACAGCATCAACGTGTTCAACAGCTGCCAGCTGTATCCCGCCACGCCGCTGGAAGGGCTGCGCCGCATCCATGTCGACGCAGTGCGACTCGAACGCAACTACGCGCTGGCGCACGAGCAGAAGCTGGTGGCGTCGCATCCGAACGAGACGCCGTTCGGCGAACTGGCGGTGCACCTGGACACCTGCGCCGGCCCGGTGCTGGCCAGCATGGCCTTGCCCGATCCCGCGCACAGCGCCCGCAACTTCACCCTGGACGCGGCGCTGCCCGCGCAGCAGGGTGAACGCGCGTTGTGCCTGATCTACACCGCGCCGATCGACGGGCCGCTGTACGCGTTGGGCCGCGTGGCGTTGCAGCCGTGAGTCCCGGTCGACTGGCGGCATCGCGCTCCCTCCCCTGCAAAGCGGGGGAGGTTTGGGGTCGCTCCTGATCGCCCACGCGACCCTGAGCTACCTCCTCCTTCTGCCCGCGCTGGGCCGGGCGACGTGGAGACGCATCCGGTTCGCCGGCTGGATGAAGCTGCGCTTCGGCCCGTACCTGCCGTCGCTGGCGTTCGCCGCAGTGTTCGTGGCGGTGTGGTGGCTGATCGTTCGGGCGATGGATCGCCGGCACATCCATCTCAAGCTCTAGCGCCGCTGCCGCATCGCCCGGACCAGCAGGATCATCAAGGCCAGGCCAAGCGTCAGGCCGATGCCGCCGCCCCAGATGCCGCCGATGTCGCCGCCCACCAGATAGCCAAGCCCGAAACCCAGCGGAAACAGCAGCAGCACGGGCAGGCAGCCCATCGCGTCAGCGCGCCGCCGCCACGGCTTCCGGCTGCGAGGGGGGATGGCGCAGCAACACCTGCTTCGCCAGCCGGGCATCGACTGCCGACAACTCGATCAATGGCACGACCTTGCCGCCGACCAGCGCGGCGATCGGCATGCCGTCGCGGTACAGCACGCGCGAGCCGGCCAGCGCCGGCACCTTGTCGCCGACCAGCACGGTGCCGACCAGGTTCAGCGGATCGCTGCCGCTGACGCAGACCAGCTCGCCGTCATCCGCGCGCTGGCGAATCGCGCGCAGCGGCGCGATCGCCTCGGGCAGGGCGAACTGCTCGCCGACCAGGCCTTCGACGAAACGGCCGCCGCGGATTTCGCCGCGTGCTTCCAGCCGGTGGTAGACGCGCAGCAGTTCGCGCCAAGACGGCAGCCACGGCGCCTCGCGTTCCAGCAGTTTCCAGAACACCACGCCGTAGCGACGAAGCAGAGTGCGCGCGATGTGTTCGATGGCGTCAGGATCAAGAGCTTCACCCCCTCCCAACCTCCCCCTGCTTGCAGGGGGAGGAGCAGGAGCGGTTGTGCTCCCTCCCCTGCGAGCAGGGGAGGGTTGGGGTGGGGTGCTCTTCGCCGTGCTGCGCGCCAGCGACCAGCGCCCCGCATCCTCGATGCCGCCGAAGGTGTGCCGGCGCATGCGCCGATGCCGTGCGCCGTCGCGCTTGGCCGCCGGCAGCAGCAGGGCGCGCAGGCCGGCGAAGCTGTCCGCGCTGATCCGGCCGGCAGCGACCAGTTCGCCCAGCGCGTCTTCCAGTTCGGTGCGCAGCAGGTGGGTCTCCGCCAACAGTTCGTCGAAGAACAGCGCGCCATGTTCGCGCAGCGCGTCGGCCACGGCCTGGGCGCGCGAGGACAGCAGGATGTCCTGCGGCTCGCCCGCGGCGACGGCCGTCCAGACGGCCATCTCCCGTCGTGGCAGCAGCACGATCGGCGTGCTGCGCACCGGCCCGCCACCGCCGCCGCTGCCGCTGCGCAGCCGGCTCCAGGCGATGCGGCCGGAACGGCACAGCTCGTCCAGCCAGCTGATCGAGTAATCGCCCACGCGCGCTGGCAGGATCTCCGCTTCCCACGCGCCGGCCGCAGCCTCGTAACCTTCCAGCTGTGCCAGCGTGGCAACCAGCGCATCGGGGCCGTTCAGGCGGGTGGCTGCCGACACGTGCTGCCAGTCGAACAGGAAACGCATCAGCGCGCGCCGGCTGACCGGCTCGATCTCGCGGCGCAGCCGGCCAATGGTGTAGCGGTGGATGCGTGCCAGCAGGTGCCGCTCGCACCATTCGGTGTCGGCCGCATCGGCGGTGAAGCGGCCCTGCATCACGTAGCCTTCGGACTGCAGCCGCAGCAGCGCCTGTTCGACCTCGCCCGCGTCGACACTCATCGACTGCGCCAGCTCACGCACGGTGACTGGGCCGAGCCCGCCGAGACGGTGGCGCACCAGTTCCAGCACGGCGTCCTCTCGCGACCACGCCTGAGCGGCGTATTCGGCGGGCGCGGCGATCGGCGGCTGCATGGTGGCGGCGGGATGCAAGGCCAGCCACAGCGGCAACTGTTCGGCGGAGGTCCAGATGTCGGTAAACCGTGTCGCGCGCTTGTCCCGGGCCAGCGCCTGCAGCCGTTCACTCCAACCCGTGTTGGCGTCGACTTCATCGGTGGTGGCGAAGCCCAGCAGGGTCAGCGCCTCGTGCATCTCGTCCGCATCGCGCACCTGCGGCCACGCCTCTTCGCGCACCGCGGCGATCGCGTCGGGA
>ERZ778017.2601-NODE-2601-length-14284-cov-5.843629_pt1 | contig 14284 bp, 14 predicted proteins | sample MGYA00375747_ERZ778017 | MGnify/ENA primary metagenome ERZ778017 (study PRJEB29350, sample SAMN05509838) | bioreactor metagenome | biome: bioreactor; material: wastewater | place: South Africa: University of Cape Town | collected 2014-03-17 ... | reverse complement strand
CAAAGCTTCAGGTAGAGGTGGACGCACGCCGGAGCGTAAAGATTTTGCGTCACCTTTGGCGGTTCGACGAATTCTTTTCGAGTACGGTGCTGCTCGAGTTCGACAAGAACAGCGATCTTGTCCTAGACGCGGACGAACTCGACACAGCCGCGCTGACAATCCATGCCTCGCTGGCAGAATACAACTATTTCCAAATGGTCACCGTGGACGGCAATGACGTTGCCATGAAGCCTCCCGCCAAGCTGGCTGTCATCTTTGAAAACGACCAGCTTGTCATGCAGTTCGAGACGCAGCCAAATGAGAAATTGCCGCTCGCGGGCAAAGTCGGCATTGGTGTATACGACCCGACCTTCTATACGGCAGTAGAGTTTGTCGGCGCCGACAGCATGACAGTCAGCGGCCTGCCCGCAAGCTGCTCGCGGACCATTGTGCGTCCGGACCCGGAGACCGCGATCGCGCAGAACCAAAAGAAACTGACAGATGCCTTTTTCACCGATCCATCTGGGACCAACCTCGCAAAAATCTTCGCGACGCGCCTGGAACTGACCTGCTCATAACAAACTACCGGTCATCAGAACCGCTGCGAAGTAGACGGGAGTGGCCCGACGCGGCGCTCACTCAGTGACGGTGCCGATGATGCAGATCAGGGTAGTGAACATGGGAGTGGCGCATGGGCGCGTGCCGATGCGAATGCGAATGCGGTTCGGCTCCCGACTCTTCATGCGTGTGCTGGTGATGCGCATCGTGAACGTGGCTGTGCTCATGCTCTATGGCTTCATGGTCGTGTTCGTGCGCATGACGTTCAGCCAGATGCAGCCACAGACCAATTCCCATGAGAACACCGGCAATCAAAAGCCTTGCCGTCAGCGGCTCCCCAAGCAACGCGATGGCCAAGAATGCGCCGATGAAGGGCGCCAGCGAATAGTAGGCGCCGGTCCGAGCCGTCCCAAGGTGTCGCAAGGCAAATATAAACATCACCAGACTGACGCCTACGCCAAGAAAGCCGACGAGGGCCGCGGCGCCGAAAGTGGCAGCATGGGGGAGAGTCGCGCCTGAAATCAGCGCCAACACTATGTTGACGGTACCCGCTACGAGCCCCTTGAGCATCGCGATGGTGACCGGATCGGCGGCGGATATCTTGCGCGTAAGATTGTTGTCGACACCCCACGCAAGGCATGCGCCGATGACCAGCAGCGCGCCCGGGTCAAGAGCGATCCCCTGCCCTTCCCAAGACAGGACGATCGCACCGGCCAGAATTGCGCCGGCTCCAAAAAGGAGCTGGCGGTCGACGTTCTCACGAAATACCAGCCAGGCTATCGCCATGGTGGCAAGGCCCTCGACATTCAGCAGCAGGGCCGCGCTAGAAGCGGTTGTCAAAGAAAGACCAGCCATCAGCAAAACCGGTGCCACGACACCGCCCATGGCAATTGCGCCAGCCAACCACGGCAGGTCAGCTCGTTGTAGCGAGGCCTCGCTTTGTTTGTCGGCTGATCGGCGGTACAGCCAAAAGACGGTCAGGCCGACGCCGGCGCCAAAATAGAGCAGGCCAGCGAGCATGAACGGGGTCACTGCATCAAGCAATAGCTTGGAGAATGGAGACACTGCGCCGAACAAGGCAGCGGAACCGAGTGCGAGCGGCACCCCAGGCCAGAGATGAGACAGGGTTTGCGGGTTGGTCATGTGGCATCCTGCTCTTCAATTGCGGGGCTGGCGGTGATGTTCACAGGTAACGGCCGCCAGATTGCATGAACCGCCGCCGAGCGGAGGTCGCAGCAACCTCAAGCGATCACTAGAGGTGGATGCACCAATGTTCCAACGCTATATCGCGGTACCGTTATCCATAGCAATGCCGATGTTTGGCTGCGTTGCCGGTTTGCTCAATTCATGATTATGTTAGTTTCCCATTACGAAGGCTTCGTTTAACTGTATTTTCCTTATCGTTCTCTCGAAAGCGCGTTGCGAGGAGCATAAAGTTCAGCGATGAAATCGCTGATGAGCACCGAGTTGATGCCATCCGGCGGATGTAGGATCAGCGCAATTGCGTGGTTATGGCACCGGAAATTGTCCGCAAGCCGCCGAGAAAGCTCTCCAGCGGGCATGAAACGGCTCTTCGCAAGGCGCTCGCGCTGCTGTTCGAGATCGCCTCCTAACCACACCACGGGAGCTTCCATGCGAGTTATCCTGATAGGTTCGAGCGGGGTTATCGGATCGGCCGTGGCGGCTATCGCAATCCACCGGCTGTCTCGTTGTGTTTCAAGCGGTGATCACCCTAAACGCCTTCGACATCGGCCAATCGAATGCGGCCTGTTTCGCGGACTATACAAGCGGCCAATCGTTCCGGCGGGGCCTATTCGCAGGTGCTATTTACGCCAATCCCCGATCTCGATGATCCTGTAAACTAGCCTGCAACATGAGCATGACGCTTGGCCTCATGGCTGTGCAAATGTGCGTGGGCAGGCGCGTCGGCATTCCCATGCGCATGGTCGCCGTCGTGAATATGGCTATGAACATGTGCGCTGACCGGATGATCATGAGCGATCTCGACATCGGTCAAGTTCAGCCAAAGCGCCAGCGGCAGCATAGTTCCAACGATAGCCAGTCGTCGCGCGTAGCCGCTGCCGACCAAGCGCCACGGCCCTTTGGCTGCACCGGTTGACGACCTCTCAAGGAATCCGCGGAGGCGGCGCCCAGCCCAACGTTGATAGCCCCCCTCGAGGAAGCTCGCCAAAGCGAGGGTCAGAACCCCTGTAAGCACAACGCTTTGCCAGAAGGGAAGCGGAAAGCTTTCGCGCCACGCGGTCATGATCGGAAAGTGGATGACGTAGATGGCATACGAAATCGGCGCCAGTTTCGCGAAGGGACCAAATAGGGCCGCGAACCCACGCCAGCCGAGACTCGCCCAGCCTAGAAGCACTGCCATAATCACCAACGCTGCCATGAAGTGACGCAGTTCCAGAAATGGAAACATGATAGATGCGCCGATCTCCAGCGGGACGTTCGTACGAAGCGCCATGAACGCGAGAATGGCAGAGATGAATCCGACCGGCGCGGCGGCGGCCACAATATCCCGGCGGCGCGCGCGCCCAAGATAGGTATCGCAAAGAACGACCCCGATCCACCAGATCGAGAAGTAGGCGATGAACCGCGCCAACTGGTTAGGATAGACGAGCATGACCAGAAACGCCGCGATGGACACCGTTCCCACAGCGAGCGTGCGCGTCTTTTCCGGCACGAGGCGCATCACCAGGGGATAGAGGACATAGAACGCGGCCTCGTACGACAGCGACCAGAGCGCCGCATTGCCCATGTACGGTTCAACGATGGTGCCGGATCGAAATCGATCCTGCAGCATGGCGAGGTTGCCGAAGAGCCCATGCACGTCCGGGTCGATGAAGCGCCCTTCTAGCCAGGCGGCGCAGAGGTACGAGATGACCAGCGCGACAGCGAAGATCGGGAGAATGCGCACGATGCGGGCGACTGCATACCCGGCCCAGTCACGCTTCGGCCCAGTCGTCCAGGAATAATGGATAACGAAACCGGAAAGCACAAAAAATATGATGACGGCTTCCTGGCCGAACCGGAACGGAATCGACAGCAGGTAGGAGTAAGGCTGCAGTTCCGGACGCAAGACATGAAACGCCACGACATAGACTGCCGCGAAGCCGCGCAGGCATTCAAGTTGGTAGAGGCGGTTCGTGCCCTCGATCTTTGAAAGCTGCATCTTGCCTGCCTCAAATGCCTATTCGGCACGAAACCCGTTTCTTGCCATGACTAGCTCGCCATCCTGCACGGGCACTGCTGAAAAAATCATGAGCGGGCATGATTGCGGAATACTCTCCGAATGCGCAGTTACTTGTTTGCCGAATGGACGCGGCTGGATTCAGATCAAACAGGCATCGCCGCGGGCGGATAACCGGGGAGCCATACCGCCCGCGGCACTTGCCCTACATCATGCGCTTCAGGTCGCTATATGCGCCGCGCGTGCGCAGCGTCAGGGTTACCGGCGATGCTGTCCGGTTCCTCCAGAACCAGCCATGGTTGCCCGGAAAAGCCGCTTCCAGGGTTCCTTCCTGTTCCGGCACGCTGCGCCCCTTTTCGTAGGAGATCGAATTGCCGCCGCCGTCACCGTGGGTGTCGTAGTTCACGACCCCACCGTTCGCCGTCCAGTGGAACTCGGCTTGCGCGTCCTGTTCCATGACAAGCTTGATCTCGGCCCCCTCGCCGGGAGCGAGTTCGAAGGAAACCTCGTCCCGCCATTGCGAGGTCCCTTCCGGCTGAGCCTCGGCCGCCGCTGCGAAACGCTCATCGGCCGGTTGCATCGCGGAGGGGACTGCTGCGGTGACGGTCGGCGTAGTCGTGTCCGTCATGACAGCCGGAGGCGTTTTAGCCGGGAGCGCCGGAACCACCGAAGCGAACTCCTGCAGCAGGGTTTCGATGCGATCGAGCCGGGCCGCCACCGATGGCTCGGCTCCTGTGGGTTGCGGGCTTGCTTGCGCGGAAGAAACTACCGCCGCATCCCGGACCGCTTCCTGGGCAAGCTGCGTCTTGATTTCTCCCATCTGCGTCAAGCCCAACATGCGGCCGATCCCGGTCGGATCGATGGCGTATTCGGACGGCAGGATAACCAAGGCGAGTATGGCCGAGGCAGTGATTCCAGCGATCCAGGTGGAACGCTTGAGTTGCGCCGAGCTTGGCAGGTCGGCGCGGCGGGGAAGGTCTGTGTTGTACATGATGTGTCCTCAGGCAGAAGCGAAGAATCCGGCGACTTGGTATCCGGTCAGCACGAAGCCGGCCGTCATCATCGCCACGTTTGCGGAATAGGCGTGCCGCCAGAAGCTCGGCTTCAGCCTCCAATAGCTCATCGCGATCAGGATCATACCGAGCGCAAGCAGCTGACCGATCTCGACCCCGACATTGAAGGCAAGCAGGTTCGGCACGAGGCCGTCAGGCGAGATGTTGTACTCGATGATCTTCGTCGACAGGCCGAAGCCGTGGAAGAAACCGAAGATCAGCGTGGCGGCCTTGGTGTTCGGCTGGAAGCCAAGCCACCTCTGGAACGCGCCCATATTGTCGAGCGCCTTGTAGACCACCGACAAACCAATGATGGCATCGATGATGTAGCTGTTGACGCCGACGTTGAAATAGACGCCGAGCAGCATCGTCGTCGAATGGCCTATGGCGAACAGACTGACATAGATGCCGATGTGCTTCATCCGGTAGAGGAAGAAGATCACACCGAGCAGGAACAGGATGTGGTCGTATCCCGTCACCATGTGCTTTGCGCCGAGATAGATGAACGGGATGATATTCACCCCGGTGATCTCCTGGATATATCCCTTGTCGCCTTCGGCGACGGCATGGGCGAATGCGGAACTGCCGAGGGATAGCAGGATCAGGAGCATGGAGATGATGGACAGGGCGCGCGGCCGGCGCATACGCTGCGGCCAGCCCCGTGTAAGGGGTCTTTGCATTGGAAACCAATCTTCGTCGTTGAAAATGGCCGTACGAACGGCTGCGTTCAGGCGAGGAAGGCTGGTCTTGGCGGACGGTCGAGCCGGGAAAGGAGCGGGCCAAAGGCAAAGGCCGGCAGCTTCATGTGCCAACTCGTTCCGGATGGTGGGCATATATGTGCGGCACCTGCAGAAACGCCTGCAGGCGTGTGGGAATGATCAGAGGGATTGTGGCCGTGTGAATGGCCGGGCGACTGCTCGTCTCCGACCTCGTCGTCGTGGACGTGCCCGTGGCCGCCGGCATCATCCGTGAACTCGACATGGCGCTCGACTTCGGCGACCGCCAGCGCGATCGGACCATGCGACGGGGAGGCACCAGCGGGCGGCAGCATGAGGCCGAACGTCATCGCGAAGACGACGACGAAGCGAACAACAATGCTTTGGGCCCGGACCGACATGCTTAACGGTTTCTCACCAAAATCCTAAAAATGCGTTTCGTTCCGACACGCTTCGCCAATTGACGGGGCTTGCTATATCCCTCCCTGGGGGATAGCATCAAGAGATGAATGATCAACTTCATGTACATACCACCCATCCTGCCATCGCCAAGCGCCTCAAGCGGGCAGGCGGCCACCTGAAGGGTATCGTCAAAATGATGGAGGCGGGAAGGCCTTGTGCTGAGATTGCACAACAGCTTCATGCGGTCGAGAAGGCCGTTGCCCAAGCCAAGAAGACCCTGATCCAGGACCATCTCGAAAACTGTCTTGAAGACGTGGTCGGGCCGTTGCCGCGTGATCAGCGTCGTTCGATCGATGAATTCAAGAAAATCACAAAGTATTTGTGAGGCAGTATGGCATCCCTGTCGCAGCAGCTCCTGTACTGGTTCGATTTCGGCGATGGCGGCCGTGCCGGCCATGGCCATTCATATGACGAAGCCGGCGGGCATGGCCACACCCGCCGTGATGATCAAGCGCGATTGTGGCGAACTGAAGGAGCTCCCCTTGACGCCGATATCGCAGGATGCGCGCTTTGTTCCAAAGCTCGGCCGCACCGGCCGAACCGCACGAGTTCGCGGCGAAGTTGCTGCTGACGATCGAAAGGCGACAGCAGTCCCTACCGTTCCAAATGGTCGAGCCGGCGGGACATCACCACTAATTTCAAGGAAAAAGGACAAAGAAAGGATTCGCGGAAGCCGTCATGGCCTACCGCGGCCTTTCGATGATTTTGAATGATGCTGACTGTTCTCGCAAATCGCACCTACCGCCATCTATTTCTTGCGCAAGTGATCGCGCTTGTCGGAACGGGGCTCGCGACCGTCGCGCTCGGCCTGCTCGCCTATGACCTGGCGGGCGGCGATGCGGGCGTGGTCCTCGGCACGGCACTCGCCATCAAGATGATCGCCTATGTTGGCGTCGCGCCCGTCGCGGCCGCTTTCGCCGAACGCCTGCCGCGGCGCGCGATGCTGGTGAGCCTCGACCTGGTTCGCGCGGCTGTGGCGCTGTTCCTTCCGTTCGTCAGCGAGGTTTGGCAAATCTACGTGCTGATCTTTGTCCTGCAGGCCGCGTCCGCAGGCTTCACGCCGACTTTCCAGGCAACCATTCCAGACGTCCTTCCCGAAGAGAAGGATTACACCAAAGCCCTGTCGCTTTCCCGCCTGGCCTACGATCTCGAAAGCCTTGTCAGCCCGATGCTCGCGGCGGCGCTGCTGACGCTGATCGATTTCCACACCCTGTTCGGCGGGACGGTGGTCGGCTTCCTCGGCTCGGCCGCATTGGTGGTCTCGGTCGTCCTGCCGAGCCCGAAACCCTCCGAGCCGCGCGGTATCTATGACCGGACGACCCGTGGCACCCGAATCTATCTGGCCACCCCTCGGCTGCGCGGATTGTTGGCGGTCAATCTGGCGGTCGCGGCCGCTGGAGCCATGGTGATCGTCAACACCGTCGTCATCGTTCAGGGCGAATACGGCCTGACCCAACGCGATACGGCGCTTGCCCTTGCCGCATTCGGGGGCGGTTCAATGATCGCGGCGCTCGCCCTTCCGAAACTGCTGGAGAGTTTCCCGGATCGTGCTGCAATGCTGGCAGGCATTTCCCTGCTCGTCGTCGGACTGCTGATCGGTGTCGCCCTTTCCGGCTACCAGGCGCTTCTGCCCCTGTGGTTTGCACTCGGCATCGGCTACTCGGCCGCCCAGACGCCGTCGGGGCGACTGCTTCGACGCTCGGCCCGGCCTGAAGACAGGCCAGCCCTGTTCGCCGCTCAGTTCGCGCTTTCTCACGCGTGCTGGCTGATCACCTATCCGCTGGCCGGCTGGCTGGGAAAGGCAATCGGCATGAACGCTACCTTCGTGATATTAGCCTGTATCGCGGCGGCGGCGGTCGGCATCGCGTTCATGGTGTGGCCAGCCGACGATCCTGAGTCCCTGGACCATCATCACCGCGATTTGCCGGAAGACGATCCACATTGGAAACAAGGATCGGAGCGCTATGGGCACAAGCATACACATGTCTTCGTGATCGACGAGCTTCATCCCGAATGGCCGCGCGAGCCTTGACCGATCGGCTGGCATGTCGGTTGCGATGATGGGAGATTTTCCGGTCTATCTCGGACTGTTTGCAGTGGCATTTGCGGCAGCGACCATTTTGCCCATGCAATCGGAGGCCGCGTTTGCGGGCCTGTTGCTCACGGAATCCTTCCCGGCGTCGCTCCTTCTCCTGGCCGCGAGCGCCGGAAACATCCTTGGTTCCGTGGTCAACTGGCTCATCGGCCGTGGCATCGAGCGGTTTCGCACGCGAAAATGGTTTCCTGTCGGACCGGAAAGGCTTGAACAAGCCATAAAATGGTACCATCGCCATGGAAGATGGTCGCTGCTTTTGAGTTGGTTGCCGATCGTGGGGGATCCTCTGACCGTGGTTGCCGGGATGCTGCGCGAGCCCATGTGGAGCTTCGTGATCCTCGTCGGGGTCGCGAAGATTGCACGCTATCTGGCGGTCGCGGCGGTCACGCTGAGTTGGATGTAGGCAGTCGGCATGCAGTGGGTCATCGACGTTCAACGAGACATTTACCTGGCCTTCGGCGAGCACATAAAGACGTTCTCGCAAGGCGGTAGCTGGGCGGCACTGGCGGCGTTCCTGCCGATGGGCATCGTGTTCGGGGCAGTCCATGCGATGACGCCGGGGCATAGCAAGTCGGTGCTGGCGACCTACCTGACCGGATCGTCGGCGGGCATGCGGCGCAGCCTTCTGGTGTCCCTGGCGCTTTCGTTCACCCATGTCTTCCTGGCAGTGGCGATTGCACTGCTGTCGCTTCCGCTGGTCTCGGTGACGCTTGGCAGCGTCGGTCGCGCCCCTGCCTTGGAGACGCTCAGCCGCGGCCTTCTCGGTCTCATCGGCCTATGGATGTTGTGGCGCGCCTTGAGCCACAAGGGACACCATCACGGTGACCAGGAAGGCGCTGCCTTCGGCTTCATGGCTGGGCTCATTCCTTGTCCGCTCACCCTGTTCGTGATGACATTCGCCATCTCGCGCGGTGTTCCCGAGGCAGGCGTCGCTTTCGCCGCGACCATGATGACGGGCGTTGCCCTTACCCTGTGCGCCGTCGCTCTGGTCACGGTGTTTTTCCGCCAGCAGCTGGCGCGCCTACTCGTATCCAGGCCACGCACGATCGCAGCGGTCACGCGCGCCGTCGAGGCAATCGCAGGGCTCATCCTGGTCGCCTTGGCAATTCGCGAGATCATTCGCTGAAGCGAGTTAGAACCTTTGTCGCGGCATCCATAAAAAGGAGAGAGGACGAGCAGAGCGCCCGAGATCTCTGTCCGATCACCTTGACATGGACCGGGATCGGAGCGATTGAATCGCGCATGGGGATTGCGATCTCCCCATGAGGCTCCGGCCCAAGAATCGCGTCCAGAAACCCGGAACACGGAAGGACGCGTCATGTCATCACCCACCACCATTTCGTTTGAAAAGCTTGCCCGTCTCGTCGGCACGCCGAATTGCCCGGCACTCGTTGACGTGCGCAACGACGAGGACTTCGCCCTCGATCCCCGACTGGTGCCGGGTTCTGTGCGGCGCAGCCATCTCGATATCCTGAACTGGCATCAGGAACTGGCCGGACGGTCGGCCATCGTGATCTGCCACCAGGGGCTGAAGCTCAGCCACGGTACCGCGGCCTGGCTCCGCCATGAGGGAATTCCCGCAGACAGTCTCGAGGGCGGCTTCGAGGCCTGGGTAGTGGCCAAGCTGCCTGCGGTGCCGGTGTCGAAACTGCCCAAACGCGACGCCATGGGCCGCACGGTCTGGGTCACTCGGGCACGGCCCAAAATCGACAGGATCGCCTGTCCCTGGCTGATCCGGCGCTTCGTCGATCCGAATGCCGTTTTCCTCTATGTCGCTCCTTCGGAGGTGCGGGCGGTCGGCGACCGCTTCGATGCGACTCCATTCGACGTCGAGGACGTGTTCTGGAGCCACAGAGGAGAACTTTGCACGTTCGACGTCATGGTCGAGGAATTCGGCCTGGCAACAGAACCCCTGTTGCGGCTGGCCTCCATCGTGCGCGGAGCCGATACGGCAAGGCTCGATCTCGCTCCCGAGGCTCCCGGTCTGCTCGCTGCCTCGCTCGGCCTGTCCAGGATGTATGCCGACGACCTCGATCAGCTTGAGGCGGGAATGGGGCTCTACGACGCCTTCTTCCGATGGTGCCGCGACGCCATGGATGAAACCCACAATTGGCCGACCAACAAGCCGGGAGCGTGAATATGACCACGCTCCTTCAAAAGGAGACGTTCGCGGAAGCTGCGGCCGCCCGCGACCACGGCGTATCCTTCGGCGACGCATTCACGGTCTGGGTCCGGGTGGCGGCCCTGAGCTTCGGTGGTCCCGCCGGGCAGATCGCCGTGATGCACCGGATCCTTGTCGACGAGAAGCGTTGGATCGGTGAAAACAGGTTCCTCCATGCCCTCAACTACTGCATGCTGCTACCCGGACCGGAAGCGCAACAGCTCGCCATCTACATCGGCTGGCTGCTGCACAAGACCAAGGGCGGCCTCGTCGCGGGAACCCTGTTCGTGCTTCCGGGTTTTCTGTCGATCCTGGCGCTAAGCTACGTCTATGCCGCATTCGGCAATGTCGGCATTGTCGAAGGCCTGTTCTTCGGCCTGAAGGCCGCCGTGCTCGCCGTCGTGCTCGAGGCCGTGGTGAGGATCGGCAGGCGGGCTCTGAAGAATACGGTCATGGTCGGCATCGCCGTGGCTGCGTTTGTAGCCATCTTCTTCTTCCACATCCCATTTCCGCTGATCATCCTGGCTGCGGGACTGATCGGCTTTGCTGGTGGCCGGCTGGGATCGCCCCTGTTTCGCATCGGAGGCGGTCACAAGGATGCAGACAATGCGCTCGACGACAAGGATTCCGCGCTGGGAGAAGAAACGCCCGCGCATGCACGGCCCAATCTGGCCTGGTCCTTCAAGATATCCGGCGTGTTTCTGCTTTTGTGGTTGCTTCCCGTCGCATCGCTGCTCGTTTTCCTCGGCTGGGACAACATCTTCAGCCAGATCGCTGTCTTCTTCAGCCAGATGGCAATGGTTACCTTCGGCGGAGCCTATGCGGTGCTCGCCTATGTCGCGCAGGAAGCCGTCCAGCACTACGGCTGGCTGCGGCCCGGTGAAATGCTGGACGGGCTGGGCATGGCCGAGACGACGCCGGGCCCCTTGATCCAGGTCGTCCAGTTCGTTGGCTTCATGGGCGCTTACAGGCAGCCAGGCCCGCTCGCCCCAATGGTCGCAGCCCCGCTGGGGGCCGTGCTGACCACCTGGGTCACCTTCATCCCTTGCTTCCTATGGATTTTTCTTGGTGCCCCCTTCATCGAAGCCCTGCGTGACAACAGGGCCCTCACGGGCGCGCTGTCAGCCATAACCGCCGCGGTAGTGGGCGTGATCATGAACCTGGCGGTCTGGTTTGCGCTGCACGTGCTGTTCGGGCAACTCATCGACTGGAAGGGCTACGGCATTGCCGCGATCGTGCCAATCTGGGCAACAATACGCGTGCCCGCGGCTCTCCTGACAGTGGTGGCTATGTTCGCCATATTCCGGCTCGGGGTAAACATGATCCCGCTACTCTTGGTCAGCTCGCTCGCGGGAGCCGTCTGGTATCTTGCGGGAGGAAATATCTGAAAGCCGAGAACAGTGTGTGGAGCTATTTCCGAGACTGCCGTCGTCCGTTCAGAATCCGGACTCTAAGCGATCTCAAGGGGGAGGTGATCTGTGGGCAGGCTCTCGTCAAGGACAGCAGCGTTATTCACTTCGAACGGTCAGGGAAGGTCGAAATCACGCATACCTTTCGCACAATCGGTGGGCCCAAGCAATCGCCTGCGGGGCAGAATGGCGGCTAGGTAGGTACTGGACATCTTCGACAAGTCTGGCACTAGCGATCACCGCCGTCCTGTTCTGGCGCGCCTTTTTGTTGTCGCAATCGATGGCGAACTATGGCGTAGGTTGCCGACAATGCGTGGGCGAGATTGAAGGTTACATTCTCGCCAGTAGATAGTGTCGCTCCTGTAGCGTAAGATCGGAGCGGCGCGATAAGCTTAACCTATGATTAACGCGTTCGTGCAAAATGGTGGCATGCGGATTTTGGGCATATCCTGGCGTTTACGCCGTCTGATCGTTGTGATCGCAGCACTTATGGTGCTGGCGGCTTCGATTGACGTGCATACGGGATCGGCCCTTTTTAGTGTCGGTTCGGTGTCTGAGAGCACGCATACCCACGACAACGACACCGAGAATGTTGCCGATCCTTTCCATAAAGGTGCCCATCACGATCATCATACGGATTTCACTATTCAAGCAGGCCTTGGTTTTGATGCGCCTCCAATTGTGCATGAAGGGCTTCGGGATCGCAGCGAAAGCCGCCGTGTTTCAATTGCGCTCGACCGCCCCCCGGATGCTGCTCAGTGCTGATGCGCTGAGCGATTAACGTTAGGGCGCGCCCACTGCGCCGTCTCCCATTCCGCTCAGCGTCTCGCCGTCGGTCCTTTTCGATCGACCGTCCAAGCCTGAACGGAATCAGAAATCATGTTTGCTGCAGCTACGCATGCGCGGAGAGCAATCCAGCGCAATTTCGACCTTATCAACTACACCCCTAATCCCGACGATTGGCGCTCCATCAAGATGGGCATCAAACGCGATCTTCAGGCACAGGTCCTGCGCCCGAACGTACCGGTTCCCCCGCGGCGTCAAACGCTAAGGTATCTCGACGTCATGCGGCGTGAAACAGGGTCTGTCACCAAAGCGTTAGTTTCACTTGTCCACGATGGGGCCTGGACCTCCAGCGGGGGGTCTTTCCGGCTCGCTGAAGAACTCGGTTACGATCTGGTGCAAGAGGCCGAACAACGTCTCAAGCAACATGGAACATTCCGATACCTTGAGATCGGCGGAGCCTGGGCCGGCCTAAGAGGTCCGGAAACGGCGACACCGCGCGATGTAGCAGGTCTGGCCAAGCATTTTGGCGACGCGCTCGGCCGCAGGGTGTTTCTGCATTTAACCAATCTCACGCGGTGGCATCAAACGCTGCCCAACGGCGTCACCGAGCACCCGTTTGTAACGGCTGCGGGTTTGTCGATCCTACAACTCCAGGGCGTCCAACCTCAATCGGTGGATATCGTCTATTCCCAGGCCGCAGCCTACTTCGAAACCGATCCACAATCGTTCCTGGATGCGGCAGCTTCTTTGCTTCGTGGGAGTGGATTGCTGATCTTCAACCATCAGCCGGAATTCAGCGACCAACTGGCAGCAAGCGCTCAAGCGAACGGCCTTCTTCAAAAAACAAGCCGGACCCTTGGCGGTATGAATGGAACAGTCGTCGCATTCGAGAAAACAGCAGACGAGGTCGCGGCCAGCCATCGCATGCTGCCTGTCCCCGCCACTGAACTGAAAATGGTCATGACGAACTGAAGGTGTATCAAATGGAAGCAGGATCTAGGATATGGAACGTCACCAGCTTATGCTGCATTGCCCTCACTGCATCGCTAGTCATTGCCGCAACACCGGCTGCTGCAAGCTCAGGTGGACAGGGTGCTTACCTCTCAGAGTTGTGGAAGGAGGCGAAAGCACGCGGTATCCCCCGCGACCTATTCGACAATGCATTCGATGATTTCCGGATCGATCCCAAGATCATGGATCTGACAAAGAAGCAGCCGGAGAGCATCTCGACCGTGCAGGATTATGTGGAGAAGCGCGTCAGCGCAACGCGCATTGAGGCCGGCCGGCTGAAGCTGGACGAACGGAGACAAAGCCTTTCACAGATCGAGCAGGCCTACGGCGTGCCGGCGGAAATCATCGTTGCGATTTGGGGGATCGAGACAAACTACGGCGGTTTCGTGGGCGGCAACAATGTTGTCCACGCGCTAGCCACGCTGGCGCATGAAGGCTATCGCGATCGCTATTTCCGAGACGAGTTGATGACCGCGCTCGAGATCGCCCGTGACGGCCACATCCGACCCGATCAGATGATAGGGTCCTGGGCGGGGGCAATGGGGCAAACGCAGTTCATGCCATCGAGCTTCATGAGATATGCGGTCGATTTTGAAGCCGACGGGCGCGCCGACATCTGGAACTCCGTGCCAGATGCGCTCGCTTCGTCGGCGAACTACCTCAGGAAAAACGGTTGGCGGCATGGCGAGGCCTGGGGCTACGAGGTCAAACTGCCGCGCGATTTCGACTTTGCCCGGGCATGGTCCGCTGGAAGGCTTACGCTTCAGGACTGGCAACGTATGGGGATCCGGCGCGCCGATGGCGAGAACTTTCCTCGGCCCGGGGATCCAGCCCGGTTCTTTTTGCCCGCCGG
>ERZ778017.2600-NODE-2600-length-14290-cov-5.516403_pt1 | contig 14290 bp, 10 predicted proteins | sample MGYA00375747_ERZ778017 | MGnify/ENA primary metagenome ERZ778017 (study PRJEB29350, sample SAMN05509838) | bioreactor metagenome | biome: bioreactor; material: wastewater | place: South Africa: University of Cape Town | collected 2014-03-17 ... | reverse complement strand
ATAGCATAAGCAGTTGTTTCACCATCACAATTAGAAATCATCATACCATTTCTTCTTTGCTCAATTTCACCTTTAAATGGCTCGTAGGAATGGTAGATTCTACTTAATACGCCTGTGCCACGTGTATCATTTCTAAACTCACTTTGGTAACCAATCAAACCTCTAGAGGGTACATGAAAAATTATCCTGCATTTATTTCCTCCAGAAGGTCGTAAGTCTTTTAGTTCTCCTTTTCTTTTAGATAGTTTTTCAACTACAACACCACTATAGGGGTCATCCACATCAATAACTACTTCTTCGATCGGCTCTAGTAATTTACCTGCTTCGTCACGTTTAAATAATACACGTGGGCGAGAAACAGATAGCTCAAAGCCTTCTCTACGCATTGTTTCGATTAATACACCCAATTGTAATTCTCCTCTTCCACCTACTTCAAAGCTTTCTGATTGTTCGTCTACACCTAGTGTAATGGCTACATTGGTTTCTGCTTCACGTTTCAATCTATCTAAAATCATACGTGAAGTAACTTTAGTACCTTCTTGCCCTGCTAACGGAGAATCATTTACACCAATATTAACAGCCATAGTAGGCGGATCAATAGGAGTGGATTTTATAGGCTCTGTGATAGCTACATCGCAAATAGTATCGGATACAGAAGCCTTTTCAACACCTGCAATTGCAATAATGTCTCCTGCTGCTATTTCTGTTAGTAGGGTTCTTTCCAGCCCTTTAAATCCAAACAGCTTAGTTAACTTTGTTGATTCTATTAGTTCTCCTTGCAAGTTGATGGCTTTAACATTAGTATTGATTTTGGCTATACCACTGTAAACTTTGCCAATCAATATTTTTCCTACATAAGGGTCAGAGGTTAATATTGTAGCAAGCATAGAAAAGGGAGCGGTTGTATCTACTTTAGGAGCAGGTACATGATTGATAAATAGGTTAAATAAAGGTTCTAAATCTTTGCGCTCATGACTTAGATCACTTACGGCCCATCCCTCTCTACCTACTGCATACAATACAGGAAAGTCTAATTGTTCTTCTGTAGCATCCAATGCAGAAAATAATTCAAAAACTTCATTTAATACTTCCTCTATACGGCTATCTGATCTGTCTACTTTATTGATTACTACAATAGGCCTAAGTCCAAGCTTGAGGGCTTTGCTTAATACAAATTTAGTTTGTGGCATGGGACCTTCAGAAGCGTCGACGAGTAGTACGACGCCTTCTACCATAGAAAGAACACGTTCTACCTCTCCTCCAAAATCTGCGTGGCCTGGTGTGTCCACAATATTCATTTTATAATCTTTATAATAAATAGAGGTACATTTAGCAAGGATGGTGATGCCTCGTTCTTTTTCTAATTCATTGGAGTCCATAATCCTTTCGTCTACCTGTTGGTTTTCTCTGAAAGTATTACTTTGTTTTAATATATTATCTATAAGCGTAGTTTTGCCATGATCCACGTGGGCTATAATGGCAAGGTTTCTAATATTTGTCATTGATTTTTTGATAGGTAAAGGGGCTTGTAAGGTATTATTTACTTTCACAATCGCCCGCTCGCATACGAATACGTAAAGTTAATGCAAACTTTTGAAATAGATTGCTTTATAAAGATAGGAAATTTATATAAAGCTTTGGTATAAGCTAGCGCTTTAACAAGTTGAGCCTATTTTATTGATTGCTTAGATATCCTATTTTTAAGTGATAGCCTGATGGCTAACCTTGAATTCGTTTCTTACTTCTAATAAATTGTGCAGCTTATAACTTATAAAATATTAGTTTTTATTCCTAAATAGTAATTTAACATGTAGGTTACAGGGCTAATTAATTTACATTCAGTTGCTATCAAGAATATATTAGTAACTATTAATGTGTGGTTTATTATATATAATATATATAATCCTTCTTCTAGTATTGTTAAAATTGTTATAGATAACCTAGCATAAGAGCCTCAAATTAACGGGAAAACTATTTCAAGTTAACAATAACTTTCTCTTTAAATCTCTTGAAGTTTCCAAAGTTTGCTATATAAGCTTTCAGGCTGCTGAATAAGCTGTTCGTGAGTCCCTTGTTCAACAATAACCCCTTTGTCTAAGACAATAATGCGGTCCATATGTTTAAGGGTTGATAGTCTGTGTGCAATGGCTAGAACAGTTTGCTTTTTCCCTGAGATAAGCATGTCGAGGCTTTTTTGTATCAGTTTTTCGGTCTGGCTATCTAGTGCAGAAGTCGCTTCGTCTAACAAGAGTATAGGTGCATTCTTGAGAATAGCTCTAGCAATGGCAATACGTTGTCGTTGTCCTCCTGACAATTTAAGACCTCTTTCACCAGCATAAGTTTGGTACTTTTTGGGTAAGCTCATGATAAAATCATGAATATACGCTTTTTTACAAGCTTCAATAATTTCTTTTTCAGAAGCTTCTGGGTTACCATAACGCAGGTTATCTAATAGTGTCCTATGAAAGAGTAGCGTATCTTGTGGGATAACTGCAATTTGTTGCCTGAGTGTTTCCTGGGTTACTTGATTAACATTCTGGCCATCAATCAAAATTTCTCCTTTGTCACAAGTAAAGTAACGCATCAGTAGATTAATAAGGGACGACTTTCCAGCTCCTGAGTGACCTACTACGCCTACTTTTTCTCCTGGTTCAATAATTAAGTTAAGGTCTTTAAACACTACTTCCTCATCTGCATAGCTAAAATCTACGTGCTTAAATTCAATTTTGGGGCTAGCGATATGCAAAGGATTAGCATCTGGTAGATCTAGGTTGTCTTGTGGTATATATAAGATAGAAAATGCGCTTTTTAAATCGCCCACTTTACTCAAGAAATCTTGGAAAGATACAGTAGCACGCCACATATCTTCTGATAGTGCTAGAGTAAGCCCTAATATATAGGCAAAGTCTCCCACAGAAATAAGGCCCTGCATTTTTAAATGGATTGTATAAAATAGGATAAAGGTAAATTTTGTAAAGTATAAAATACCTCCAATAACCTGTATTTTAAAATCGTACTTGTATAGCTTAATCTGCTTAGGAATGAAATCCTGTGAAATGTGTTTGTCTAGCAAATTAACTTCACGTTTGTGAGCAGCGAATGAGAATATAGAAATGATATTCATGATCTTATCAGAGATTTGCCCAATAAGTGCATGTTGGCTTTCTGATTCTGCAAATGCTAGCTGATCTAATTTCTTAGATAGTTTATACATGATAGCAAAAAAGCAGGCGCTCCATATGAATAGGAACAATCCTAACTTAGTATTAACTACAATAAGAAAGGTTAAATTGATTAAAATTTTTAGTGCTACAAGCGCTAGTCCATGATGTATCTCAGCCCAAATCTTATCATATCCACTTAGGATACCTTTCATTTTGCTAGTAATAGCACCTGTGAAATTGTTCTGAAAATATTGATATGAATGATGCTGAACATAATCGTAAGTTTGCAGTAAAAAAGATCTCCGTACATACGGTAAAGATTTCCAAGCCGCTATATGGCTAATACGCCAGATAAATTCCAAACCAAAATTGCTTCCTAAAAAGAGCGCTATAGGCATCCACATATGTTGGTAGCTTAGCGTGTTATTTGCTTTTGCCAGTATATCAAGGAGGAGCTTAATAGAATAATTGTATGCAAACGGGTAAAAGCTGCTAAGAATAGGGGGTATAAGCATAACAATATAAAACCACTTGTAAGGTTTTACATGTTGCCAGAAAAATGAAAAAATAGATTTTGATTCCATGGTGGATATTGCCTACGAAATTGAGGCCCTTCTGCCGCGTTCAGTAAAGAGCTTAAAACGTAATATTAAATAATTCTATATAAATATCCAAATAATACATGTATAAAGTTGTTCCTTCATTATTACTATATAATTGGATGGTTAATAGGCCCTTTATTGGTAATTATACAGGTATATGCCGCTTAATCGATTGAGCTATATTGGCTAGCTCTTCTTGTGTGTATGATAAAGGTTCTTTATTAAAATTTATGTCGCTAGCTTTGTTGAGAGGAATTAGATGTAAATGAGCATGTGGGACATCTAAACCTACTACTGCCATACCTATTCGCACACAAGGGACTACATCTTGGATCCCTTTTGCAACTTTTTTAGCAAATGGCAACATTTGGCTGAGCATTGTATCTGTTAAATCAAATATATAATCAACCTCTAATTTTGGTATTACTAAGGTATGTCCCTGGGCAAGGGGGTGTATATCCAAAAATGCAATAAAATGTTCGTTTTCTGCTACAATATGTGCTGGGAGTTGCCTATTGATAATTTGTGTAAATATGCTTGCCATATCGTATGCTAATTGTCCTTTATTAAATAGGTTATCTATATTATCCCTTTTTGATTGATTAGTAATGTATAAATAAAGCTAACTCTCAATGCAATAATATAGATAACGCTATTACTTCCGTATACTAATGCTTAGATTTATAATCTAAAAGCTAATATCTAGAACCTCAAATTCTATTTTTCCTGCAGGAGCTTCTACGATAGCAGTTTCTCCTACCTTTTTGCCTAATAATCCTTTGCCAATAGGGGACTCTATGGAAATTTTCCCTTCTTTCAAATCTGCTTCTTCTTCAGAAACCATGGTATAAACACTTTCTTTACCCAATTTCTTATTTTTGATCTTTACTTTAGAAAGAATAGAAACTGCAGAGGTATTGATGTTTTCCTTGTTAATTACCCGAGCATTAATCATAAGTTCTTCCAATTTAGCTATTCTACGTTCTAAGATTTCTTGTGCTTCCTTAGCTGCATCATATTCAGCGTTTTCACTTAAATCTCCTTTATCTCGAGCTTCTGATAGCTGCTCTGCTACTTTTGCTCTTCCTTCGGTTTTTAATTGGGTTAGTTCATCTCTGAGACGTTGTAAACCCTCTTCTGTGTAGTAGGAAATTTTTTCCATAATCATCTTGGTTTGTAAATTTTTGTACTAAAAAGTTTATGTTGTGTTTATTATAATATTATTAACAAGGTAAAATATGCACCGACATAGTTACCTTGATGGGAAGATTGTTAAATGTTGGTGTATGATACTATTTTTAACATTATTCTTTTTAACAATAGATGTATAAAAGCACACAGCCTAAATAAAGACTGAAAAATAAGCTAAAATTATCGGTTAGCAATAAGCAATAGTATACAACTACTTACAGCCAACCAGAATGCATAATAATTTAAGGTAGGTATAATAATAAATTGAAGTCGCATACCTATGGCTAATAGCATAATAATTATGGCAACAATTCGTAATTTTAACCTTGTTTTCTGATTCATAATCCTAAATTTGGTGTTGGCAAAAATACTAAAATCTATGATTGCTACTCAACACAGCGATAAATTTTTACAAAACAACAATTTAAGAATAAATGTTGAAATATAAAACGGCTATTATTGGTACAGATATTTCCTTAGCTGCAAAATTGCTTAAAGAAGGGGAAGTAGTTTCCATTCCTACTGAAACGGTATATGGACTAGCTGCCAATGCTTATAATGAAGCAGCTGTCTCAAAAGTATTTGATATTAAGCAGCGCCCAATGTCTAATCCACTTATTGTACACATTGGGAACATAGGGCAGATTACTGATTTTGTAAAAGAATTACCTTCTGAAGCTGCAATATTAGCCCAACATTTTTGGCCTGGCCCACTTACTTTATTATTGCCAAAGAAAGGTGCTATTCCTGATAGTGTTACAGCTGGAAGTGAAAAAGTAGCCATTCGAGTTCCTAATCATCCAGTTACATTACAGCTTTTAAATACATTATCTTTTCCTTTGGCAGCGCCTAGTGCTAATCCTTTTGGTTATGTTAGTCCTACTACTCCCGAACATGTAAAAGCGCAGCTAGGTGATAAGATACCTTATATTTTAATGGGTGGTACTTGTACTGTAGGAATTGAATCTACTATTGTAGGTTTTGAAAATGGTAAGACGATCATATATAGATTAGGAGGCTTAGAAATAGCATCCATTGAAAAGCTGGTTGGGACTGTTATTCTATATAACAATCATATTGCCTCTGGGAGCTCTGTAGAAAAACTGGTAACACCAGGCAGTCTTTCTTACCATTACTCACCTAAAAAGCCTCTTAAGTTAGGATATATGCCAGACCTATTTATAGAATATAAGAATAAGAAGGTGGGGATACTTGGATTTAATCAATACTATGGAGAGGTAGATAAGGCACAACAAATTTTGTTAGCTCCTACTGGTCAGGTAGAAGAGGCAGCGCACAATCTTTTTGCTGCTTTACGAGCATTAGATCGGCTAGATATTGATGTTATATTGTGCAGTCCAGTGCCAGACAAAGGTTTAGGTATGGCCGTTAATGATCGACTGGTAAGAGCTAGTGCCAGTAGAGAGTAAAAATATTCATCTGTTTCCTTTTGTATAATTTAAATTAGAAAAAGCAATAGAATTATATGATACGATATATTCAAGGTTACAATTTTAAAGACAAAAAGGCTTTAATTCGAGTAGATTTCAATGTTCCCCTAGACGATAATTTTCAAATTGTTGATAGTACAAGAATTGACAAAACACTTCCTACTATACAAAAAGTTCTAGCAGATGGCGGGGCAGCTATTCTTATATCGCATTTAGGTAGACCTAAACAAGGTTATACAGCTAGTATGTCTCTTAAACATCTGATTCCTTATTTAACAACTAAGCTAGGTGTAGTAGTCAAATTTGCACAAGATTGTATAGGCCCTGAGGCTGGAGAAAGTGCTAGAACATTACGTAATGGAGAAGTTTTATTGTTGGAGAATCTCCGTTTTCATGCAGCTGAAGAAAAAGGGGAGGCAAATTTTGCTAAAGCTTTAGCAAATTTGGGGGACGTCTATATTAATGATGCTTTTGGTGCTGTGCATAGAAAACATGCTTCTACTTATGTAATTATGCAGTATGTATCGGATAAACTAGCAGGTTGCCTTTTACAAGAAGAAATAAATAGTGCTAATAAATTACTAACAGCTATTAAACGACCTTTTACAGCCATTATAGGTGGGACTAAGATTACGGATAAAATACAGACTATGGAGGCTTTATTAGACAAGCTAGACAATTTGCTGATTGGTGGTGGAGTAGCTAATACCTTTCATCAAGCACTAGGCGGAAAGCTAGGTAATTCTATCGTAGAAGCTGACCAGCACGAGCTTGCCTTAACTATATTACACCAAGCTATTGAGAAAGGTGTAAATATTGTTCTGCCTACAGATGTAGTTATAGCTGATAGGTGGGGTAATGATGCAAAAACTGATATGGCTGCTAGTGATTCGGTGCCAGATAATTGGATGGCTTTAGATATTGGTCCTCATACACAAGGCTTATTTACTAGTATTGTTCAAGCTTCTAAAACCATTTTATGGGCTGGCCCTATTGGTGCTTTTGAAATGCCTGCCTTTAGTCACGGAACACAGGCTACCCTGCAAGCAGTGGCAGAAGCTACAAGACAGGGCGCTTTTTCTTTAATAGGAGGAGGTGATTCAGCAACAGCTGTTACACAGCTTGGTTATGGAGGCCAAGTATCTTATGTGTCTACAGGTGGGGGAGCTTTGTTGTCTTACTTAGCCAATCCAGATTTGCCTGTTATTAGAGCTCTATGTGATAACGATATTTTGGATTTGCAAACTAAAGAAGAATAGATGGCCCTGTTGCAAATAGGAGGTAGAGGGATTAAGTTGAGTTGTGAGTTAAGTAAATTAAGAAAGACAAATGAATATCTTTAAAAGACGAGATTTCAAATATGATATAATCATATGGGCAGTAAGATGGTACTGTAAATACGGGGTAAGTTATCGTGATTTAGAAGAAATGCTTTTGGAAAGAGGTGTGGAAGTGGAACATTGTACAATTTATAGATGGGTTCAGTTCTATGCTCCAAAGATATTAGATAAACTAAAATGGTATTGGAAGCCTACTCTTGGCCATAGCTGGAGAGTGGATGAAACGTATGTTAAAGTTAAAGGGAAATGGGTATATCTTTACCGGGCTATAGATAAAGCAGGTAACACGGTAGACTTTTATTTATCCACCATCAGGAATAGTAATGCGGCTAAGAGATTCTTAAGTAAAGCGTTAAGGTCCATTCCTGCACATTCTAGGCCTAAAACTATCAACACTGATAAAAATCCTGCCTATGGTAAGTCCATAAGTGAGCTAAAGCTAGTCGGTAAATGCCCTCCAGATTTAGAACACCGGCAAGTTAAATATCTCAATAATAGGATAGAATCAGACCATGGTAAGCTTAAGCGGTTAATTAATCCAACATTAGGCTTTAAGTCAATGAAAACAGCCTTTGCTATCATAAAAGGCTTTGAGCTAATACGCATGTTTAAGAAGGGGCGTTTTGATGCATGGAAATATGTCCAAAGTATTTTGGGAGAAATTAATATTATTACTCATCATTTATTAGCTCTTTAAGCCCTCTAATTCTTTTCTCATCTCACAATATCCTTGCCTTCTTTTTCTATTTGCAACAGAGCCAGTTTTCCCATTATTCCCTATTATTGTTTTTTAATTGATTCACATGAAAAAAATTATATTGTGTTGCTTCTCAGGCTATCTCATACTATTGATGTTAGGATGTAATGATAAAATTACAGATACTCAGCAAAGAAACGCCACAACTTTAGAAGCATTGAAGGCAGATACACCTGCTAGTATGTGGGAACAATTTTTTGTTGAGCGAGGAGCCATTGAATTTTGGGAATTGTTACAAGAAGAAGAGGAGGATATACTAAATTTCGAGTTAGTAGATCTTATAGAACCACTATTGAGTATAGATACCCCTAACCAAATAGAACAAGTAGTAGAAGGGATCATACAATATTTGTCCTGTTATCAAAGACCCCTGTCTATAAAAAGCCTTAGTTTGATAGGTAGTGAGGGAAAGAGATTAACTTATTTACCTTCTGCTATAAGTAAGCTTACTAGCTTAGAAGAACTGTGTTTAATTGATCACGATATTGATAAGCTGCCAGCTGAAATAGTTAAACTCACCCGCTTAACAAAGCTAGACTTAACTTCTAATACATTTATAAAGTTGCCTCTTGAAGTAATTAATATGGCTAGTTTAAAAGAAATAGACCTGGCTTCTAACCAGTTTACAAAGCTGCCAGCTTCTTTAATCCCAAAGATTACGGAGCTGATGAGCGATTGGTCAGAGAACCTAGATGGTAATCCATGGTATAATGTTAATCAGCTAATGCCGCTTAATAGAAACAGGTTAAGAAATTACCTTTACCAAAGAATGCCTCATAGTTTACTTACCTTATGTATGGAATATATTGAAAAGCATCCAGAAGTAAATAATACTACACCGATAAGACTACCGAAAGATCTTTGCCAAGCAGCAAGACAAAATAAGCTTAGAGCGGTTTATAAGTCGCATAAAAGCAAAAACATTCTATTCTTTAAAAGAATAGGTAGAATCGATGTCCCCTTTTATCTGGATGGTCCATTGCATACTTCCCAGGATATAGAAAGCATACTTAAAAATCTTGAAGGCAAACAGGTTTACAAAGCCTTATAATGAATTATTAAAGCTCACAAGATTTAGGGCACTGTTGCAAATAGGAGTTAAGGAGATTAAACTAGATTGAGTTAAGTAAATAAGAAGACAAATGGATATTTTTAAAAGACGGCATTTCAAATATGATATAATCATATGGGCAGTAAGCTGTACTGTAAATACGGGATAAGCTTATCGTGATTGAGAAGAAATGCTTTTGGAAAGAGGCGTGAAAGTGGATCATTGTACAATTTATAGATGGGTTCAGTTCTATGCGCCAAAGCTATTAGATAAACTCAAATGGTATTGGAAGCCTACTCTTGGCCATAGCTGGAGAGTGGATGAAACGTATGTTAAAGTTAAAGGGAAATGGGCATATCTTTACCGAGCTATAGATAAAGCAGCGAGTACGGTAGACTTTTATTTATCCACTACAAGGAATAGTAATGCGGCTAAGAAATTCTTAAGTAAAGCTTTAAACTCTATTCCTGTATATTTCAGGCCTAAGACTATCAACACGGATAAAAACCCTGCCTATGGTAAGGCCATAAGTGAACTAAAGCTAGCAGGTAAATGCCCTCCAGATTTAGAACACACCGGCAAGTTAAGTATCTCAATAATATCATAGAAGCAGACCATGGTAAGCTTAAGTGTTTAATTAATCCAACATTAGGCTTTAAGTCTATCAAGCCTCGGCTACGATAAAAGGCTTTGAGCTAATGCATATGTTTAAGAAGGGGCGTTTTGATGCATGGAAATATGGCCAAAGTATTTTGGGAGAAATTAATATTATTACTCATCAGTTATTAGCTCTTTAAGCCCTCCAATTCTTTTCTCATCTCTCAACCTTAACTTCTTTTTCTATTTGCAACAGAGCCAATAAAATAGTCCGATGCTGAATTGATGCAACTAAAGCATGTATCCTTTCTCAAATTTCAAGATATACTCTATTCAGACATTTAATCAGAATTTTATTATTGTATATTTGCAACTTAACTAACTATATAGCATATGTTTGCACAAATTATTTCGCTCTTCTTAGCGTCCTTATTAGGAGGATTTGTGGTATTAATGTTACCTAAACTTAAACCATCAACATTTAATTTCCTGTTGGTATTTGTTGGTAGCTATTTATTTTCTCTTACTATCTTGCATTTACTTCCAGACTTGCTTGCTTTCCAAACTTCATCGCATTTTATTGGATTTTATGTGTTGGTAGGATTCTTTTTGCAATTACTTTTAGGTATGTTCAGTAAAGGAGTAGAACATGGACATATGTATGAGTCTACGCATCAAGAATACCATGGAATCTCTGCTACAGCTCTGTTTATTTCTCTATGTGTACATGCTTTTTTAGATGGTGTTATTTTAAGTAACGCCACACTCGCAGTTTGTTCACATTCACATGTATCTACTAATACACGTTTATTGGTTGGGATAGTATTACATAAATCTTCTGAAGCTTTTGCTTTGGTAAGCGTTTTACAAGGAATTGTATATAAAAGGCGAGCGATCTTTGGGTACTTATTTGGTTTTTCTTTTGCTTCTCCACTAGGGCTATGGATTAGTAAGTATTGTAGCCAAACCCTCTTATTTAACCAAAAAGTTTTTGTTGCTTTGGCTGCTGTGGCAGTTGGTAATTTACTTCATATTTCTACTACTATATTTTTTGAATCTAGCCCGCATCATCGAATAAATTTTAGAAGATTGGTAGCTATTGTGGCAGGAATAGGCGTAGTAATGATATTAGAATATCTGTTGTAGACTGTCATTTGTTGATAGGATGTGCTAATAAAATTTTACAATCTTATCTCAACATAACTTGTATTACATTCTAGTTTTTTTAACTATTTATTTTAAATAATCTATCTAAAGAGGAGTTAGGTAGTAATTTTTCTGGTATATAATATAGATAATGATGGACAAACAGCAGGCTAAAAAAGAAATAGAGAGGCTGACCACATTAGTTGCCTATCATAATAAACTATATTACGAAGAAGCTCGTCCTGAGATCTCAGACTATGAATTTGACCAGCTGTTAGAGAAACTTATAGCACTTGAAAATCAATTTCCTGATCTTAGATTACCTAATTCACCTACACAGCATGTAGGAGGTGAGGCTTCTAAAAATTTTGCGACAGTTTACCATCAATATCCTATGCTTTCTTTGAGTAATACTTACTCAGCAGAAGAGGTTGGACAATTTGTAAAGAGAATACAAAAACAACTACCTGGAGCTACTATAGAATTTTTTTGTGAGCTTAAATTTGATGGTGTTGCTATTAGCCTTTTGTATAAAAAAGGAAAGTTAGATAGGGTTATAACACGTGGAGACGGCGTTAAAGGTGATGATATTACTGAAAATGCTAAACAAATTCCTAATATTCCGCAGGTAATTGAACATAAAGATTTGCCGCCAGCATTTGAAGTAAGAGGAGAGGCGTTTATGCCATTGGCTGATTTTGAAAAATTAAATAAAGATAGGCTGCTACATGGATTAGAACCTTTGGCAAATCCTAGAAATGCTACTGCTGGTACGCTCAAGACACTCAAGAATACAGGACCTAAAAGGTCGTTGGACTGCTATATGTACTCTTTGCTATCTACAGATATAGATTTGCCAACCCATGAGGTGTGTATTCAATGGCTAGAAAAATGGGGTTTCCATGTTTCTCCTACCTATAAAAAATGCCTGACTCTGGAAGGGATAATGGACTATATTGGTTACTGGGAATCTGCTAAAAAAGGGCTTCCTGTAGCCATAGATGGCGTAGTAATTAAAGTAAATAATACCCTTCAACAAAATCAATTAGGCGTAACTGCTAAAAGCCCTCGATGGGCTATTGCCTATAAATACAAGCCAGAAAATATAGCTACTATATTAGAGTCCGTGAATTTCCAAGTGGGTAGGACAGGTGTGGTTACGCCTGTAGCTCATCTAAAGCCTATTCTTCTAGCAGGTACTATTGTTAAAAGAGCAACTTTACACAATGCAAGTGAGATTCAGCGCCTGGGACTTCATATAGGGGATACAGTTTTTATAGAAAAAGGAGGTGAGATTATACCTAAGGTGACTGGTGTAGACTTAAATAACAGAAAACCAGGTAGCGAGCCCGTAAAATTTGTTACGCATTGCCCTGCGTGTGGTACTGAATTAGTAAAAAGGTATGAAAAGGCATTATATTATTGTCCCAATATAAAAGGTTGCCCTTATCAACTACAAGGGTTGCTCAAGCACTTTGTACATAGAAAAGCTATGGATATACGATCTATTGGCAAACAAACTATAGAAATGTTGATTAATAAGGGATTGGTACATACACCTACTGACTTATACTCGCTTCGATATCAAGATATACGTTCCTTAGAGGGGTTTAAAGATTTGGCCACACGAAATGTATTAAGTGGTATAGAAAATTCTAAACAACGGCCTTTTGAGCGCGTTCTATTTGCTTTAGGCATTAGGCATGTAGGTGAAGTAATTGCTGATAAAATTACACAGTATTATAATGATATAGATGCTTTGTCCAAGGTTACTGCAGAGGAACTGATGTCTATTCCTTTCATTGGTTCAGAAATTGCTCATAGTGTTACTAATTATTTTGAAAATCCTGAAAACTTAGTACTGATCGATGCACTTAAACAAGCTGGGATACAGTTAAGTAGGCCACAGTCGAAAAGTACTTCTACTACACAGTCGCTACCACTATCAGGAAAAACTTTCGTAATTTCAGGCACTTTTCAGAATTTTGAAAGAGAAGAGTTAAAGGAATTGATTAAGAAGAAAGGAGGGGGGGTACTAACCAATGTTTCGGCTAAACTAAATTATTTAATAACAGGAGAAAATCCTGGACCTAGTAAAGTATCACAAGCACAAGCGCTGGGTATTACTACTATCAATGAAGCAGAAGTTTTACAAATGCTGGAATTATGATTTCTTTTTTGAAAGATAGCTTAAAGAATAAGCTTTTAGCGTTGTATGCTCGGTACACGAAACGGCATAAAAAGAAAGTATCTATTGTTGCCAACAATCAGTTACCTTTGACAATAGGTTTGATATATACACTAGAGGTAGATAAGCCAGAAAAAACTGAAGCGGTGTTACGTGCGGTAGAAAAAATAAAGGCTACTGGTAAACAGGTAAAAGTTTTATGCTATTTACCTGTTCATCAAATGAGTCCTACTAGATCCTTTAAGTCTTTTAGTAAGCAGGATATTAATTTTTTAGGTAATACCAAAAAAAGGGAGTTGAACGATTTCTTAAAAACTCATTTCGAGCATTTATATCACTTAGATTTGGCTAGCGACCCTGTGTTAGATTACATAATTACTATCTGTAGCGCTAAATCTAAGATTGGAAATTTTATGGTTGGGAGAGATTCTATATTTGACATACTTTTCAAAGGGCTGGTTGAACCAGATAAAAAGTTTACGTTTGATAGCTTGATTAAGAAAATGCTTAACTATATGCAACTGTTACAAGTATGATTGAAAAATTAAAAGGAACAGGTGTGGCCTTGGTGACACCATTTAATGAAAAACTACAAGTTGATTTTGAGGGATTGTCTAAGTTATTGCAGCTAAATACTGCAGGAGGAGTAAACTATTGGGTAGTGCATGGTACTACTGGAGAAGCGGCTACTACAAATCCTACGGAAAAGAAAGAAATACTTAATTTCATACAAGACAACAACCCTAATAATATACCTATTGTATATGGATTAGGAGGAAATAATACCGATGATCTATTGAACC
>ERZ778017.2599-NODE-2599-length-14303-cov-4.807552_pt1 | contig 14303 bp, 13 predicted proteins | sample MGYA00375747_ERZ778017 | MGnify/ENA primary metagenome ERZ778017 (study PRJEB29350, sample SAMN05509838) | bioreactor metagenome | biome: bioreactor; material: wastewater | place: South Africa: University of Cape Town | collected 2014-03-17 ... | reverse complement strand
CCGCCATGATCTCGCGCAATCCGCGCATGATCACCCGGAGCGAGGTCTCGCTCGGCAAGGGTCTCGGATCATCGCGCCGCGCAATCATGCCTATCGTCCCGCCGCACTCGGCGGCTAACACAAGGGTAAGAGACGCGGCTGAAAGAGCCCGCGCCTAGTCGCTGTCTAAACCGTAGACCGTGTGCAAGGTACGCACGGCCAGTTCGGCATAAGCCGCATCAATCAATACACTGATTTTAATCTCTGACGTCGAGATGGCGTGGATATTGATGCCTTTTTCGGACAAAGTTTTGAACATCTGAGCGGCAACGCCTGCATGGCTGCGCATCCCGACGCCGATGACCGAGATCTTCACGACATCGGCCGAACTCTTGATGTCGAAATGCCCGATGTCGGACTTCGCTCTCTTCAGAACGTCCAGCGTCCGCGGCAGCTCGGCTGCCTGGACGGTAAACGTCATGTCGGTGTGCTTGCCGTCCGGCGTTACGTTCTGCACGATCATATCGACGTTGATGCTGGCGTCCGAGAGCGGCCCGAAAATGCGCGCCGCGACGCCCGGCTTGTCCTCGACCTTCAGGAGCGTCACCTTGGCTTCGTCTTTGGCATAAGCGATGCCGCTCACGACCTGCTGTTCCACGATCTCATCCTCGTCGCAAACGATGGTTCCGATGTCTTCGATATGGCCGGAGTGAAAGGCTTTCATGGCATCCGGCGCGACGAAGCTCGAAAGTACCCGCGTCTTCATTTTATAGACCATGGCCAGCTCGACCGAACGGGTCTGCAAAACCTTCGATCCGAGCGACGCCATTTCCAGCATCTCCTCATAGGAAATTTTAGCGAGCCGCCGCGCTTTCGGCACGATGCGCGGATCGGTCGTGTAAACGCCGTCGACATCTGTATAGATATCGCAGACGTCGGCTTCGAGCGCCACGGCGATGGCCACGGCACTCGTATCCGAGCCACCGCGCCCGAGCGTCGAAACGCGATTTCCCTTCGTCTCGATCCCTTGGAATCCGGTGATGACCGCGATTTCCCCAGCATCGATGTGCTTCCTAAGCTCGCTGCCCGGAATATCGAGAATGCGCGCCGCTCCGTGCGCTGCACTCGTCTTGATCGGAACTTGCCAGCCCGTCCACGAACGCGCCTTGAGGCCCATCGCCTGCAACGCAATTGCGAGAAGCCCTGCCGTCACCTGTTCGCCCGTCGCAACGACGGAATCGTACTCGCGCGGATCGTAGAGCGGCGAGGTTTCCTTCACCCAGGCGACGAGCTGGTTTGTGACGCCCGACATCGCCGAGACGATCACAGCGACCTTGTTGCCCGCATCGACCTCACGCTTGACGTGGCGCGCCACATTCTGGATGCGTTCGACGTTGGCGACCGACGTGCCGCCGAATTTCATCACAACCGTCGCCATCCTGAGGGGCTTCCTGCGCCTGCTTGCAAACTCGCACGGGCCCAGAAACGGACCGGCTGAGCCTTAATGTCTGGATTGAGTCCCGCGCTTATTAGCGGCTCGGACGCCCACCCGCAATATCCGAGAGGCCGGGACACCGGTGCGCATGAGAGCCATGCGATCGTCCGCCGCTTGACAATCGCCCCGCCGGGCAGACGACTACCGGCAACCGGAGCCCGCTATGACCGCAGCCAATCACCAGCCAAACGAGACGCCGACGGCAAACGCGACCCTCGACCCCGAGGAAGTCCAGCGTTTCTCACGCCTTGCCTCGGAGTGGTGGAACCCGAACGGGAAATTTCGCCCGCTTCACCAGATCGGGCCGCCCCGACTATCGTTCATCCGCGATCGAGTTGTAGCGAACTTCAATCTCGATGCGCGGGGGCTGCGGCCGCTCGCGGGATTGACGGCATTGGACGTCGGCTGCGGCGGCGGCCTCGTTGCAGAACCGCTTTCGCGCATGGGCGCGATCGTTACCGCGATCGACCCATCCGAACGCAATGTCGCAATCGCGAAAAGCCATGCCGAGGCGCAGAAGCTGGACATCGACTACCGCGCCGTTCGCGTTGAGGACCTGGTCGCGGAGGGCCGCAAGTTCGATGTCGTCGCCTGCCTTGAGGTCGTCGAGCACGTCCCGGATCCGGAAAAGTTCATCGCCGAATGCGCCGCTCTCGTCCGATCGGGCGGCGTCGCCATCTTCTCGACATTGAACCGCACGTTCAAGGCCTGGGCGCTCGCCATCGTCGGCGCGGAGTATGTCCTCGGCTGGCTGCCACGCGGCACGCATCAGTGGGATCGCTTCATTACCCCGGAAGAACTCGCGCGCTATGCCAAAGCGGCGGGCCTTATAAACCCGCACTTCGAAGGCATCAGCTACAATCCGCTGAAGGACGTATGGACCCTCAATCCCGACACGGACGTTAATTATCTGATGTCGGCACATAAACCGATTGTCTTGGCGGAAACTTAGCCCGCGAGGGAAAAGCGCATGTTCCCGGTCGGCGATGACGATACGGCGCTTAGAACCACGCCCGTCGTGACCTACGGCCTGATCGCCGCCAACGTTTTCCTCTTCCTTGTCGAACTGAACGGCGGCGAGACATTCGTTCGCGACTGGGCGTTTATCCCAAGTCGCTTCAGCCACGATCCCGCGGGCAACGTGCCGACGATCTTCACCGCGATGTTCATGCACGGCGGCTGGATGCACCTCTTCGGCAATATGCTCTATCTTTACATCTTCGGGGACAACGTCGAGGACCGGCTGGGCCACCTCGGCTATTTCCTTTTTTACGTCGCATGCGGGATAGCGGCGACGTTCGCGCAATATTACTTCAACAGCCATTCGAGCCTGCCGAACGTCGGAGCCTCGGGCGCCATCGCGGGCGTGCTCAACGCCTACATCCTGATGTTCCCGCACGCGCGCGTCGACGTCCTGGTGATCCGCCAGATTATCTCGTTACCGGCGATCGCGGTCATCGGCTTCTGGATCGTTCTGCAGCTCTTCAGCAGCTTCGGCTCGATCGCCCGTACCGACGAAACCGCGGATGCCGGCGGCGTCGCCTACATGGCCCACGTCGGCGGCTTCGTCGCAGGCCTTGTATTGGCTCTTTTATTCGGCAGGCGCGGTGGTCCGTCGCGAACGGCCTGAGAAGGCCCATTCGGCCCTTGACCCTCGGGTAGAGCTGTGGTGATAGCTGAACCGGAAATCGAGGAGCGCCAAGCTCCGGCCGGCATTACCAGCACGGCCGGCGGCCATCGCCCTCGATTTATTGCTTCCCGTGAGAAGCGTGTGCCGCCTTAGCTCAGTTGGTTAGAGCGCTAGATTGTGGATCTAGAGGTCCCCGGTTCAACTCTGGGAGGCGGTACCATTCAAATCAGCCGGATGCCCGCTCCTCGCGCGCAACTCACGTGACGCCCGCCAATCCAACTCGGCAGCCCTGCTAAGAGGCCGCCTCATCATGCTCGTGCGGGATGCGCCGGTAACAGTAGCGGCATCACACCCTACCTACACGGCGCAGCCGATATGACAGCGACTGCCGCATGCGATGGCAGCAGAATGGCCGCGCGACGTCCTGGTATTCGCCCAAACGAGTCCGCGAGCCCGATCCTGCGGCGTCCCAAGATCACAGTACGGCGGATGAGATGCGCGCATGCCGTTCGCCATGCGGCCCGCGAATCTTTTTTACGCAACTATCGTGAAACGCCGCGCCGCCCGTGTTTCCGAGCGGCGGCTCTTATCCTCCTCTCATCGCGGATGACACCCTGCAGTTGTTGCCGCTACGGAGTTTTGACACCCAAATACCCGAATTATTGGGTCGCGGACTTGCATTGATTTTCATGTGAGGCAAACTGGCGATTGCACCGCCGTCTAGCACCGCCGCGACGGCCACCGGCCAAGAAGGATATTGGAGCATTGGCGGATCTAATTCCGGAGGACCTCCGAGATTTTGTCCTTAGACATATCGACTCCATCGCTCAGTTGGAGGCGCTGCTCTTGCTGCGCCGGAATCCCACCGAAGCATGGACAGCCGACGTTGCTGCCAAACGGCTCTACACGACCGAAGCCGAGGCAACCAACGTGCTCGATCAGCTTTGCGCTGACGGACTTTTGATTTGCACCGACGGCAGCTATCGTTTTGACCCTCAATCCGACGAGCAACGTCAAATGATCGACTTATTGGCGGAATCCTACAGGCGTCACCTCATTCCGGTGACCAACCTGATTCACGGCAAACCGCGGCGACTCCGCGAGTTTTCTGATGCGTTCAAGATCAGGAAGGAGCGTCCGTGACAGCAGCCATCATCTATAGCCTTTGCGCGCTGACGGCGGCCGTCTGCTCTTACCTTCTGCTGCAGGCTTACCGCCGCGGGGGCTATCGGCTGCTTCTGTGGAGCGGTGTCTGTTTTGCCGGACTGACCATCAACAATTTGTTTCTGGTCTGCGACAAGCTCATTTTTCCCAATATCGATTTTTCGCTCTGGCGCAGCGGCTCCATCCTTCTCTCCATGGCCGTCCTCCTTTACGGGCTGATCTGGGATACAGAGTCATGAAAGATCTCAATTTGATCATGTTGGGCGCTGCGGCGATGGCATCTTTCGTCTCGTCGCTGTTTTTTCTGAGATTCTGGCGGCAATCGCGCGATAGCCTGTTTCTGTGCTTTTCCATTGCCTTTGCGATCGACGCCATGACGCGCCTGATGCTGGGACTTGGCCACATCTCTGACGAGCAGCAGCCGTTCTTCTACCTCGCCCGGCTCGCAGCCTTCTGCATCATCATATTGGCCATCGCGAAGAAGAACTGGCCCCGCAAACGCGATAGCTAGCGCAGCGCGCGTTCACGCTGACGATGCAGGCCACACAAAGCATCGCCGTGAGACTAATCTTACGTGCGCACGGGCCCAACTCATCCCACGCTTCATCAAAACAGCGAAGATCTTGCGCGCTTGCTCTGAACGCTCAGAAGCCGTGCATAACCGCAACATTGATCCGACAACGGTGGAAAATGCGGGATTTTCATATTATGCGGCGCAGCAAATCACCTAGAGGGTTTGAGGGGATGCACAAGTAGCTCTAGGGATCAGACGGATCGCGCTAATGACGTCCGCGCCCATGCCCGCAATTCAGCACATGCACGACAACGCTTCGCTCGGGATTCCGGCGGACGAGTCCCGACCGATCGTCACAATCGATCTTGATCTCGCGGAAATCGTGGATGCGAATGCATCGGGCGCGCAAGCCATCGGATTGTTTTCCTATGCGTCGTTTCCAATCGCTCTCGACGCATCGACGCCCGCGCTCGCACGGTTGCGCGAAATCGCAGCGCTTGGTAACGCCAATGGCAAGGCCATCGAGCGGCTGACGTTCTGGAGCAGCGGACGGTTACGACCGGTTCGTTGCACGGTTGCTCGGCAGGGAAATGGCGGGTCGGGGGTTTTCGTTCTGCGTATCATCGATGACAATGGCGCTGGAACGCAGCCTGTTGCGCTATCGCCGCCCAGCAATGCCGATGCGCATTCCGCATCTGAAATTTCGCGAACTGCCCTTTCCGATACCATTCGCGGCACCGCGGAGGCCCTGAAAGATATCGCACGTCGCATTCGCGTTGGCGATGGTTCCGCAGGGATAGCGAAGGATGCAATTGCCCAGGCAAGCCCTGAGCCGCGCGCCGTCAACGTAGCGAGTCCGCGCCGTGAGACAGAGCAAGGCAAACAGGAACTGCCCGCCGAAGGACAGCAGCCGCGTCCCACGTCATCGATCCTCGATCCGGATCATCTCGCGAAGCTGGCGCACGAACTCAAGACTCCGCTGACGGCAATTGCCGCTGCAGCGGAAATCATGCGCGACGAACGCTTGGGCGCCATGGGCAATGAGCGTTACCTCACCTATGCCGCTGACATTTATGAAAGCGCAACGCACGCGCTTGACGTCATTACAACGCTTCTTTCAGAAAGCACGAAGCCCGAGGCTGCACTACCGCGCCTGATCGCGCTCGATCTCAACGCCGTTGTCGAGCGCACCGTCTCGAGCGTCCAGGCGCTGGCACAATCGCGTGGCCTGACCCTCGGCTTCGAAGCGGAAAAGAGCAGCCCGCACGTCGTCGCCAATCCGACGTCGTTGCGTCAGATTCTTCTCAACCTCCTGACCAACGCCATCAAGTTCACGCCACGCGGCGGTGACGTGCAGGTTGCGACGGGTTATCTCGCCGACGGCCGCGTCTTTCTCGCCGTTCGGGATACCGGCTGCGGCATGAATGGCGAATCGGTTGCGGAGGCAAAACCAGCTGATGAGAAACCGCAGCCCTGGCTTGGCAGCACCGGCATCGGACTGCCGCTCGTTCAACGCCTCATACGTGACATGGGCGCAGAGTTCGAAATCGACAGCGCACCGGAAAAAGGGACGGTCGTTCTGATCGCATTCGGGGGCTTCGCACGCTGGCCGGGATAAGAAATTGCACGTCCTCGATGAATAAAACTTCCCGCCGATAGTCAGTTGAAAATTATAAAAATTCTAATGTGATGCGCCTCGTCTGCTAACTGTTGACCGGCACGCAGCGATCGCGCTAGCTCACACCACGATGCCGTTGCGGCGTCGCGCGCCGCACTCGGCGCCAACCGATACCGGGGCCTTGAACCCCGCATATTGGAGCAGATGATGAAACGATCTTCTTGCGCGGACTCTCGCGCGGTTTGCCATAGTCCTTATGCAAACAATTTCTCCATCCAGTGCATTGCAAGCGTCGGACGTGATGATCTCGCCGGCCGTTTAAACCAGACATTGGTGGAGGGCCGGACCCATGGCTAGCGCCGTTTCGAACGTACGCAGCGCCACATCGAACGCGACCGCCAACATCGTCCCGCTTCCGGCAAAGGCTCCGGAACGGCTCGTAGGCGTCGGCTTCCGCTGCTGGCTCGCCGGTTTGGCAACGGGCGACATCAAGTGCTGGGAAGATGCCTGGAACTCGTTCTCCGGCATGCTTGGGCCTGAGCAGGCGAAAGCGCTTCTTCTCGACCTCTCGAAATTCGTCCGGGCCGTCAAAGCCAATGCCCAGCGCAATATCGAAGTTTCGCCGACGGGCTGCAGAAGTTTCTGTCGCGACGAATGCCTCGCCATCTCGATCATCGCTGCATGCCAGCACAACGAGCGCCAGGCACTCACCGCTTCTGCTGCCGCATTGATCGGATCCGATGACATCGGCGACACGCTGAACGGCGCGCAGGCGCTGGCGGCGGCGCTTCGGCAGGCAAATCAGCTGCTATGTCCGGAATCGGTTTGTCCGGCGACATGCGCCCTTCGCGCGCAACGCCGTCGCTTGATGTAAACCGAGCGCGCCCGGCTCACAGTCTATCGAGATAGGCCTGGACCGCATCGGCGGCGCGCAAGCGCTGTTCCGAACCAAGGTGCAGGCCTGTTTTCGTTCGCCGCCAGAGAACGTCCTCGGCCGTCTCAGCCCATTCCTCGGATTTGAGATAGGCGATCTCACGAGCGCTCAGCCCCGCACCAAAATCCGCGCCGAGATCGCGTTCCGAGTGAACGCCATCGAGAATGAGCGAGGAACGCGTACCGTACCGGCGCGCCAGCCGCAGCAGATAAGCCCGTGCGAAGCCGCCGTTGTTGCGTGCGAACTGATCGAACCACGCATTAAACTTCAGCCCTTCGAAATCGCCGCCGGGAAGCGGCGTCGTCTTGGTTGAACCCCAACCGAGCGCAGGGAAGTATGGCTCCAGCAGATCGAGCGCCTCTTCCGCGAGCCTGCGATAGGTCGTGATCTTGCCGCCAATCACATGGACGATCGGCGGTATCCCGTCGCTTTCAATTTCGAGCCGGTAATCGCGGGTAACCGCCGACGCATCCTTGCTGCCGTCATCATCGAGCGGCCGAACGCCGGCAAATTCCCAGATGATCTGCTCTCGTTTCAACGGTACGCGAAAATAGCGATTGGCCGCTCCGATCAGATACGCCTCTTCGTCTGCCGTCACGCTGGCCATGCGCGGATTACGCGTCTGCGGCTGCTCGGTCGTGCCGATCAGCGTGAAATCCGTTTCAAAGGGCAATGCAAAGACGACCCGCCCATCGGCATTCTGAAACGTGTAGGCGTCGTCGGCGCCTGCAATCCGCGGAACAACGATGTGACTACCCTTGATCAGACGGACGTCGCGCGCCGAAACGCCCATCGAACCCGGCGGGAGCTTCGCAACGTCAGCAACCCACGGCCCGGCCGCGTTGACTACGGCGCGCGCCGCGATGTGCCGTGCGTCATCTCCAAGCGTCACGATCCAGAGACCATCTTCGACTCGAAGGCCCCGCACCGGCGACCGCGTCTCGATGCGCGCGCCCGCTTGCCGAGCGGCAATCGCATTGATGACGACGAGACGCGCATCGTCGACGGCACAGTCCCAGTAGCTGAAACCGCGCTTCAATTCCGGCACGAGCGGCTTACCGCCCGGATCGGTGCTGAGGTCGAGTGAGCGCGATCCACCCAAGGTTCGGCGCGAAGCCAGATGATCGTAGAGAAAAAGTCCGGCGCGGATCAGAAGCCGCGGTCGCATGCCCGCCGCGAAAGGCAGAATGAACCGCATCGGATGAATGATATGCGGAGCTTTGGCGAGCAGGATCTCGCGTTCCGCCAGCGCTTCCCTGACGAGCCGAAACTCATAATGTTCGAGGTACCTGAGACCGCCGTGGATCAGCTTCGAGCTTGCTGACGACGTTGCGCCAGCCAAATCGTCGGCTTCGGCCAAAAGGACTTTCAGTCCGCGCTGAGCGGCGTCAGCCGCGATGCCCGCACCATTGATGCCGCCACCGATTACGGCAAGATCGTAGACATCGCCCGACATCCGTCGCCGCTCCGCGTCGTCCGTTGACGAACGAGCTTAGATGACTCGCCTGTCGCCGCGAAGGCTCACCGTCACGACGATGGCGTCTGCCGTGGCCTGGAAAGCAGACTTCCGAAAATCGCCGCGAGCAATCCGGCCGGCACCGCGACGAGCACGATGGCGGCTGGTTTCAGTCCACCCCAATTGGCGACCATCACCGCCTGTTCCCTGAGGTCCGCCCACGCAGCCGCCTGCGCTTGCGAATCGGACGCGGCCGAAAATGCCGCATCGAAATCGGAGAACTGCTGCAGCGCCTCCGCCCCGGCATTGGACAAGCTGCCCGAAATGCGAGCGAACTCGACGGGCCAGACATGCACGCCCAGCAAATAGACCGCCGCGATGAAAGTACCGGCCAGCATCGCGGCAACGGCACCCGTAGAGTTCATGGGCCGCCAATGCAGTCCGAGAACGAGCGGCGCAAAGAGACCGGCGGCCAGCAGCGCAAACCCTTCAGCAAGCAGCAAACCGCTGTCGATGGTCTCGATGTTCGCAAGCACCACGGCGAATATCAGAACACCTGCGCCAAGACTTGCAGACCGGAAATCCAAACCGGTCCGCTTCGGGCCCATGCTCATCCGGATTTCTGTATCGACGCCGCTGAGCCCGGAGACCATCGCATTGCCAGCAAGCAACGCCGCGAGCAGAACACCGAACAGCAGCGGATACTGGAGGATACGTTCGAGCCCAGCGATCACCGGCGCCGCCACGACGAAACCATCGGCCGTGAAATCGAGATCCTGCAGCCTGAGAAAGCCGCGCTGCTCCGGCGCTTTGGCGCAAGCAGCCGAGAGATCTGCCACGTTCTTGGAATTCTGCTCGCACACCTTCGCCCAGCCGAAACCACTCGCATCGGCGAATGCCTGCGGGATCGCCGCGTTCTCGATTCCCTTGGCGATCGCTTTCTCGAAATCGATGCGGCTGTAAACTGCGAGCGGCGGCAGGCTCGCGGCCACGGCGGCGACAGCAACAAGCGCAACCGCTGTCCTGCGAATTGCGGCTCCCGGAGCGACGACGGCTTGCGACACATGACGGCCGAGCAACTGCGGAGTTGCCACCACGCCGAATGCGACGGCGAGCAGCAAACCGGCGAAGTTTCGCATCGAAAGCTGCAGGAACGGAGACGACATCGCCGTCAGCGATCCGACGTCCGCGAGACGATTGACGACCAGCGTCATGTTGAGACTGAGGTGATTTTCGAGAGCAGCGCCGAGCGTCAGATGAGGAATAGTCCAGCCTCGGGCTTTGGCGGCGATCGCAACGAGCGTGATCAGAAGCCCGGAAAGGACGACGACAAAGCCAACGCCTTCCGCCTTTTTGATCGCCAGAACGCTGCCCACCAGCCAGATCGCGGCGACACTCAGCGCAATGGCCGTAACGGCTTCAGGAAACTCGATCCGCGCCAGGCTCTGCAGAGCGTAGGCACCGGCCTTGAGATTGGCCGCGAGAAGAAGCACCGTCGCCACCGCCGTGATCAGCATGGCCAGACGTCGCGCTAAACTTCCTCCATAGCGGATGGCAAAAAAGCCGCTGATCGACCGCGCCGGATAAAGCACGAAGCGAGGCGCGATCAGGATGGCAAGTAGCGCCAGGCCGGCAACGAAACCCAAAGGCAAGGCCAACGCGTCGTATCCGAGGATAGCGATGTAGCCTGTGAACCCGAGAATGACCGCAGCCCCGGCCGCTTCGCCCGCAAATGCAAGACCCGGCCATACGCGCTCCTCGGACGCGTCCCCGCCCGCCCGCGATGCGTAAGCGAATGTGAGCACGACGAGGCCGACGATCGCCCCTTGCGCGGTGATCCAGAAGCCCAACGGCGCGCCGCCGAGATGGAAGAAATTGAGAGTGAGCGCCGAAAGCGGGAGCGCAATCGTCAGGATCAGCCAAATCACAAGGGCCGCAAACATGAGACGGCGCGAGGGTCGGCTTGCACCGGTGATGTCCCCTGGACGACCCATTCTCTCCCCTTCTTCGTCTGATCGCAGCGCGCGATGCGCGTTATTGCCGCGAGAAAGACGCCCCGATCAAGGCGCTTCGCCCGAAACGGCGTACAGAATTCGGAGAACGGTGCTGCGGGGCCGCGCGTCCCGCTTCAATGTCGGACGCGATCGATACCGAAAAGGAATTGGGGCGGCGCCTGCAGGCGCCACCCCAATAGTTTCGTCCCTAGACTTGGACCTTTATTCGTTTTTGTTTGAAGCTCGCGACCGGTCCGGCGGATCGAAAGCGCGGGCACCATGTACTAACAATCATTCTGCGTCAAGTCACCGCGCGGCATAAAAAATCTGCCCCTCGTGCGACCTAAATTCGCTCACTCGTTATGCCCACCGGAATGCATATCGCCATCCATGTGCATGTGATCGGGCGACATTCCCGGCATAGCGTCGCCGGGATGATCAGCCTGATGATTATCCCCGGGCGGGCCCATCGCTGCGATCGACCCGACCTTAGCTTTGACCTCGATTGGCCCGGCTTTTTCAAAGTTCAGCGTCAGGTCGACAAGGTCGCCTTCCTTCAACGGGTGCTTGAGATTGAAGAGCATGATGTGCTCGCCCATCGGCTTCAGAAGGTGGGTTTCGCCCGGCTTCAAGTCGATCCCGGTAAGGTGGCGCATCTTCATGATGCCCCCTTCCATCGAGCTCGAATGGACCTCCGCCCTTGATGCGACGGGAGAGGAAATGCCGATTAACCGGTCCGATGTATTTTTATCGGTCTTGATCTCAAGAAACGCCGCGCCGACGGTGGCCCCTCCTGGGGTCGCACGGGCCCACGCATGAGCAACGGTGACACCTTTGCTCGTCACGTCATGGGCATAAGCGGCAACGGGTAACAGGGCCACCAGCCCCAGAACCACGATTTTCAGGCGCATTTCGCATTCCTCTGAAGGATCGAATCTCGTCCTCCGTAATAAACCCCACTGCGATCCAGCCGGGCATGCGACATTCCGTGCCGAGCTTTCGGGCGATCCCGATGGCCTTAACTTCCAGAAAGCCCGGATATGCTAAGCTCGCTCCATCTTTCACCGGCAGCGGAATTTAACGATTGTCATCGGCGAAGCGCATCCTCCTGATTATCGGCGGCGGCATTGCGGCCTACAAGTGCCTGGACCTCATCCGACGCTTGCGGGAACGCGGGCATCATGTTCGCGCCATCATGACCAAAGCGGCACAACAATTCGTCACGCCTCTTTCAGTGGCAGCACTGACTAATGAGCGCGTATTCACCGACCTCTTCGATCTCGATGACGAACGCGAGATTGGACATATCCGCCTCGCGCGCGACCCCGATGTGATTGTCGTTGCGCCCGCGACCGCCGACCTCATCGCGCGCATGGCGGGAGGCCACGCCGACGACCTCGCCACCGCAATCCTGCTCGCCACGGACAAGACAGTCCTTGTCGCTCCCGCGATGAACCCGCGCATGTGGCTCAACCCGGCAACGCGGCGTAACGTCGAGCAACTCAAACGCGACGGCATCCACTTCGTCGGGCCTGCGATCGGCGAAATGGCCGAACGCGGCGAAGCCGGACCCGGACGGCTCGCCGAGGTTCCTGATCTTCTCTCCGCCATTGAAAGCGCACTTACCGTCAACGCCATGCACAAACCGCTCTCCGGCCGGCACGTTGTCGTCACGAGCGGCCCGACGCATGAACCGATTGATCCCGTCCGCTATCTTGCCAACCGCTCGTCAGGCAAGCAGGGCCATGAACTCGCCGCCGCCGCCGCAAGGCTTGGCGCCGACGTGACCCTGGTATCGGGCCCGGTGTCTCTCGCCGACCCTGATGGCGTTCGCGTCGTCCGCGTGACGACGGCGGCGGAAATGCTTGCTGCCGTCCAGTCCGCTTTGCCGGCCGACATCGCCATATTCGCAGCCGCCGTTGCCGACTGGCACGTCGCCGCTCCGAGCACGGAGAAAATCAAGAAGTCGCCCGCCGGCATGCCACCAGCACTGACGCTCGGTGAAAATCCCGACATTCTGAAAGCGATCGCGCATTTGAAAAAAAATCGTCCGGCCTTGGTCATCGGCTTTGCCGCCGAAACGCAGGACGTCCTCGCGTACGCCAAGAAAAAACTGAAGTCCAAGGGCGCCGACTGGATCGTCGCCAACGACGTGTCCCCGCAAACGGGCATCATGGGCGGTGACCGCAACAGCGTTCAACTGCTGTCGGACGACGGCGTCGAAAGTTGGCCCGAGATGAGCAAGGCCGACGTCGCCGCGAAAATTATTGAGCGCGCCGCCAAGCATGTCGCGCTGCTCAAGCGAGCCGCAGCCGAATGAGCCGGCGCAGCAAGTCACCCGCCATCAAGGTCAAAGTCAAAGTTCGGCGTTTGCCGCACGCTGACGGTCTGCCGCTGCCTGAATATCAAACGGCCGACGCTGCAGGCTTCGATCTCCTGGCTGCGGTCGCTCTTCACGATCCCATCATGTTGGCACCGGGCGACCGCACGCTCGTTCCCACGGGCTTGATTTTCGAGTTGCCGCCGGGAAGCGAAGCGCAGGTCCGGCCGCGCTCCGGCCTCGCGGCGAAATTCGGCGTCACCGTTTTGAATAGCCCCGGAACGATAGACGCCGACTATCGCGGTGAAGTCTCGGTCATCCTGATCAATCTCGGGAAAGAACCCTTCACCATCAAACGCGGCGAGCGCATCGCGCAAATGATCGTCGCGCCAGTCACACGCGTCAAACTCCGCAAGGTTACGAAACTTTCATCGACAAAGCGCGGATCCGGCGGTTTCGGATCGACCGGCACATCCGCGACGGCATCCTCGACGAAGTCGCGGAAGCGAAACACCGTTCCCGATTCCGGATCGCCAACGCAAACAAAAACCCCAAAAAAGACCGTGTCGGCCGCCGTCGATGAGAAAAAGTGCAATACTTATTAGGCGCTTGTAATCTTACCCCAGGCCTTGAGGCTCGGCCTCGAACCTGCGAGAAACGGGCATCACCTTCACATCCGGCATCACATCCAAAGTGCGCCAGCAGCAATCTGAAAGATCGAGCGAAGCCATGACCCAGACAGCCGAAATCAAAACACTTGCAGCCACGCGCACTTGGGGACGAGGACGCGTCTACGACAGCATCGCTGAAACGATCGGCCATACGCCGCTCGTCCGCCTTTCAAAAATCAAGGCCGCATCCAATCTCAAAGCCGACATTCTTCTCAAGCTCGAATTCTTCAACCCGCTGTCCTCGGTCAAGGATCGCATCGGCGTTGCCATGATCGATGTCCTCGAAGCGGAAGGACGCATCAAACCCGGCAAGACGGTCTTGATCGAACCGACCTCCGGCAATACCGGCATTGGCTTGGCCTTCGTTGCCGCAGCGCGCGGCTATCGCCTTATCCTTGTAATGCCCGACACCATGTCGATGGAACGCCGCAAGATCCTGACGCATCTCGGCGCAGAGCTTGAGTTGACGCCAGGTTCGGGAGATCGGAAGAGCACACGTCTGAACTCCAGTCACGCCAATATCTCGTA
>ERZ778017.2598-NODE-2598-length-14311-cov-5.436308_pt1 | contig 14311 bp, 12 predicted proteins | sample MGYA00375747_ERZ778017 | MGnify/ENA primary metagenome ERZ778017 (study PRJEB29350, sample SAMN05509838) | bioreactor metagenome | biome: bioreactor; material: wastewater | place: South Africa: University of Cape Town | collected 2014-03-17 ... | reverse complement strand
GTCGGTCGATCCCGAACACCTCCTCGAACTGCGACTCGAGCCAATAGCGGACCGGAGTGCCCAGGAACTTGTCCCAGTGCGCGCAGAACGCTCGCCAGACGCTTCGGGACTCCGGCTCCAGCAGCGGCCGCGAGGACGGCAGTCCGAGCTGCTCGAGGGGCACGCCGTTGGCGTGCAGGAGACGGATGACGTAGTGATCCGGCTGGATCAGCAACGAGGCGGGATCGGGGAACGGCGCGTCATCGGCCAGCACCCGGGCGTCCACGTGTCCGTGCGGGGAGAGGATACGCGCGGCTCGCACCCGCTCGTAGAGGTTGCGCGCGACAGCGCGTGTGGCCGGGTCTGCCGGCAGCAGTCGGTCTGGATGCATGTTCTCTCCACTTCTGGCCCGAGCCCTCGCCGTCTCCGACGGGACCGGGCGACGTTGCGAACGCCGTATGGCAACCGGTGACCGCTCGTGAGCGGAACAGGCGTGCACACCTTCAATACTTCCGTTGAACGCAGAGTTTGGCAACCGGTTGTATAGTCGGGACACGACGTTCGAGGGAAGGCTCATCGTGAACGCACACCCCGATCCCGCACCCCCCGTGCGCATGGCGCACCTGGGTCTGGGTGCGTTTCACCGCGCCCATCAGGCGTGGTACACGCAGCAGGCGAACCAGGCGGAGCAGGATCTGTGGGGATATGAGAGCTTCACCGGGCGTTCTCCGACGGCGGCACGGATGCTGACGGCGCAGGGATGCCGCTATCACCTCGTGATCCGGGGGCCGGAGCACGACCGCATCGAGCGGATCTCGTCGATCGTCCGTGCCAGCCACGGCGGTTCACGGCGGCGGATGCGCGCGGTCCTGGCGGCGCCATCGACGGCCCTGGCCTCGCTCACGGTCACGGAGGCCGGCTATCACCTGGACGCGCGTGGCGAGCTCGACTCGTCCTCTCCCGCGGTGGTCGGAGACCTGTCGGCGGTGCGCGCGGGCGGTGACGGATCGCTGACCACGGCGGTGGGCCGACTGGTGGATGGACTCATTTCGCGTCGTGACGCCGGCGCCGGGGGGATCGCCCTGGTCAGCTGCGACAACATCGGCAGCAACGGCGCCGTGCTCGAACGTGCCGTGCTCGGCTTCGCCGCGGAGATCGACCCCGGGCTCGCGAACTGGATCGAGGACGAGGTGGGCTTCGTGTCCACGATGGTCGATCGCATCACTCCTGCGCTCGATGAGCGGATGCGCGCCTCGCTGCCCGACTTCGGCCAGGAGGCCGACCGGATGCCCGTGGTGGCCGAGCCGTTCACAGAGTGGTTCCTCGCCGGCCGCTTTCCGGCAGGTCGTCCGGCGTGGGAGGCCGGCGGCGCACGCGTGGTCGCGGATGTGGCGCCGTTCGAGGAACGCAAGCTGTGGATCCTCAACGCTGGACACTCGCTGTTGGCCTACCTGGGAAGCCTGCGCGGGCACGCGAGCGTCGCGGAGGCGATGACCGATCCCGTGTGCGTGAGGGCGCTCGAGCGCCTGTGGGACGAGGCGGCGCCGGCGATCCGCCTTCCCCGAGAAGAGATCCGTGCCGCCCGGCTCGGTGTGGCGCAGCGTTGGCGCAACCCTCGGATAGAGCATCTCCTGCGGCAGATCAGCCGGGACGGGCTGCACAAGCTGAGGGTACGACTGGCCCCCGTGCTGGTCCTGTGGCGCGAGCACGGCTGGGGCCTGCCCGAAGGACAGCTCGCGCTGCTGGGCACCTGGGTGCAGGCGGTCCGCGCGGGGGTGAGCGAGGACGTGTCGGCACCGCAGCTGCGCGAAGGGACTCTCGACGACGGCGTGCGCCGGGGGCTCGCGATGATCGCGCCTTCGCTCGCCGGCGACGAGGCCATGATCGCCTCGGCCCTCGCCGCCGCCCGTGCCGCGCAGTCGGGGTGAGGGCGCAGCCGGGTGAGAGCCGACCGGCCGGTGCCGCGCTCAGCCGGGCGTACGCAGCTGTGTGCCGGCGCTGACTCGCACATCGAGGGCGGGCGTGAAATCGGTGTCGAGCGGAAACATCGGGCGCGACCGGCGCTGGTAGTCGAGGCGCCCGAAATCGAGGTCGCTTCCGCCGGGGGTGATCGCGAGGAACGCGCTGCCGGCGGCCGCGGTCTGCGTGGGGAACAGATAGCCGTTCTTCACGACGACGACGTCGTAGGCCTGCGGCGCAAAGGGCACGAGCCGTTGCAGCATCCCGGGTGAGAAGGCAGGATCGTCCGCACCGACGAAGGGCGATCTGCTGTCTTGGACGATGACGGCCTCAGACGAGGACGTCAAAAGGGCCCCGACCACCTCACCCGCGCTCTGGAACAGCCGATCCACCCTCCAGTCATCCTCCACGGGGCCGCCGAATCGACGGTCGACGACGGCGCCGATGGGTCGCCGGATCACCGCTTGCTCGCCGGCCTCGCGGGCCGCCGCCACCGATGGTGCGTCCACGAGTCCCGCGAAGAGCCATCGACGACCGACCCGGCCGGCGGCTCGGGCACGCCGCGTCGCGTGGATCGCGAACGTGATGTCACCGGATCCACCGGCGGTGACATTGTCCCCGGAGTCGCTGACGAACACGGGCAGCGCATCGGAGCCCTCCGCATGAGCGATGGCCTCCTGCCAGTCCCCATGATGGTCGGCGACGATGCGCAACGACGTGCGCGCGGCCCAGAACTCTCGCGCCAGCGTCTGGGCGATCCGTGCCGCTGCCTCGCCGTCGTCGCCGATCGCCAGGACCGCGGCCGCGCAGCGTTCCTCGTCCGCCCATGCACGGCCGACCCAGATCGCGGCGTCCCAGACCTCGCCCGAGGCAAGGGCCGTCGAGACGGCATCCAGGAACAGACGTCGGCCGGCCGGGGCGAGCGTGCTGGTCCGCTCGCCCGACAGGAGCACGGGCACGCGTGCCCAGGCCTTGGCCGGTCGTCGTCCGTCGCGCAACGATCGCACGAGGAGGTCGGCGGCCCGGTCCCGGGTCGCGAGATGATCGATGTGCGGTGAGTGCCGATGACACGTCGCGATGTCGACGAGTCCGACGAGCTCGGGGGAGAGATTGCCGTGCGGATCCATCCCGACCGCCACGACGGTCTCGGTGCCGATCACCGCACGGACGCGTCGCAACAGCCTCTCTTCGGCCGCGTCCCGCCCGGCCACCACCATGGCCCCGTGGATGTCCAGGAGCAGACCGTCCAACGGCTCTGCGCTCACTGCCTGCTCGAGCCGGGTCAGCAGCTCCGACTCCAGCGCATCGTACGCCGACGGCTCGACGGGGCCGCCCGGCGGCGCCACTGCCCGCAGGAGTGGCACCCAGCGCACGTCGTCGTCCGATCGGTAGCCGTACAGGTCGAGGATCTCCTCGTCTCGGAGGACCTCGAAATCCGTCAGCTGCGTCCGATGCTCGGTGAACGAGCTGGACTCGGTGGCAAGGCCGGCGATGCCGATGCGCAGCGTCATCGCTCAGATGGCTGCGAACCGGAGGGCAGAGACGGCCCAATCGTACGACTCCCTCAGGGAGTCGTAGACACTGGGGATGCTCGGCACGTCCACCTCGATCATGAAGTCGCCCGAGTAGTCGTCGGGCATCGCGGCGACGACGGCGTCGAAGTCGACGACTCCCTTGCCGGGCTCGGCCCACAGGCGGCGCGTGGCCGTCGTCGAGGTGTAGTCCAGATCCTGGGTCTGCACCGTCTTGCCGAGGTGATCGGGGAAGACGTCCTTGATGTGGATGGCGCCCACCCGGTCGGCGTAGTCGCGGATCATGGCCGCCGGGTCCATGCCGCACCACGTGAGGTGGCCGGTGTCCGGTCCGAAGCCGATGCGCTGCGGGCCCAGCGTGTCCAGGACCCGTCGCAGCTCGTCCTCCGTCTCCACCCAACCGCCGGTGTGACCGTGCAGGAACGGGCGCACGCCCTCGGCGCCCAGCGCATCGGCGACCGTTCCGATGTCTTCGATGACGTTCTGCAGCCGGCCCTCGTCGAACTCGGCCCCCACAGCGGGCTTCGCCAGCCGCTGCGGCACGAAGATGGGGCACAGCATCGTCACATCCAGGCCCAGCTCCAGCTGCTGGGCGGCGAACCTCTTGGCCTGCTCGACGTCCTGTTCGATCGGGATGCTCCGGTCGAACGTCGAGTTGTACAGGCTCACCGCCGGCGCCAGCCCGTATCCGCCCACCCATTCGCGGTATTCGCCGGTCGTCATTCCTTGCGGGACATCCGCCTTCACGGCGCTGAAGCCGATCTCTGCGAGGTCTCGGAAGGCAGGGTCGAGGTTCTCCCTCGTCTTGGCCCCCTCTGCGGTGACCGTTCCCTTCAGCCAGTAGGGGATCGGGTTGGCCGCGACGCGTACGTTCATGACTGGTCCTTTCGTTCTGTGTCAGGCGTGTGGGTCCGGTGCGCTCTCCGGCGCGTATCCGGCGGCTTCTGCTGCCGCTCTCACGGTGCGCACCGCCAGGTCGACGTGGGCGTCGAAGTCGCTCCAGAAGGCCTCGATCGAGCAGTCGCCGTCGAAGCCCGCACGTCGAAGCACCGCGAAGAACTCCGTGAAGGGGTAGTCCCCGGTGCCCGGTGCGTCGCGTTCGCGGTCGGCGACATGTGCGTGGACGATCAGCTGCGCGTTCTCCTCGATGGCCGAGAGCGGCTCGCCCTGCATCATGAGGTGATAGAGGTCGGCGACCAGGTGGACGTCCTCCAGCCCTCGCTCGCGGACGAAGCGGCCGCATTCGCTGAGGGTGTTGAAGATGTTGGACTCGCCTTGGTGCAGGTGCTCGAGGTTGAGCGTCACGCCCGTCTGGCGCGCTCGCAGCCCCGCCCTCGCGAGGAAGTCGGCGATCTGGTCGCGCGCGCGGTCGGGCGAGAAGCCCTCGGGGACATCCCGCGCCCCGGCGCTGCCCACCGTTGCCATGACGCCGCCTCCGGGGGCGATCTTCTCGATGCGCCAGAACAGCTCGTCGAGGTAGGCGTCCTGGAGACGCGGATCGGCATCGGGGCCGCAGAGCTTGAGCTCGGGCGGGATGAGCCCGCTGAAGGCGCGCGGGGGCGTCTGCCAGGCGGCCGCCGCGGTCGCGAACGAGCCGAAGTCGTCGCGGTCGCCGGCCATGACCGTGCGGGTGACGAACAGCTCCGCGTACTCGCCACCCGCGGCGGCCAGCCGGTCGACCCGCTCGGGGGTGATGAACGAACCGATCCTCATGTCGTCCTGCCTTCCGTGTCAACCGTTTGCCGCCGCCCCCCGCCGGCGAGGACATCCTCGACGAGGACGTCCTCGCCCCAGCGTGCCGAACGGTACAGGGCCTCGACGACGGCCAGCGTCGCGACGGCGTCGTCCACGGCGATCCGCGGATGCGAGCCGGTGTCGATGGCCCGTGCGAGGTCCTCGTACTGCCGCGCGTGACTTGCTCCCATCACGGTGCCCCTGCCGTCTTCCACCCGTGCGCGCTCCTCGGCGGCGGTGTTCTCTCCGCCGCCGGAGTCGTGTCGTTCGCCCGAGCGGTCCTCCGGCGAACTGTGGAAGTAGACCAGCTCGTCGTCTTCGATCACGGCGGAGCCGAGGGAGCCGTGGACCTGCAGGCGAGCAGGCAGTTGGGGGTAGGCGGCCGTCGTCACCAGCAGGGTTCCGATGGCGCCCGACTGGAAGTCGATCGTCGCTGCGAGCGTGTCTTCCACCTCGATCGCGCGGTGCGCCAGCAGCCCCTGACGTGCGTGCACGGAGCGGACCGGGCCCATCATCCACAGGAGGAGGTCCAGGGTGTGGATCCCCTGGTTCATCAGGGCGCCGCCGCCGTCCAAGGCCAGCGTCGCCCGCCAATCCGCAGAGGCGTAATACCGCTCGCTGCGCCACCAGGGAAGGAGTGCGACGCCCGACGTGGGGCGCCCGAGTCGCTGCGAGTGCACCGCGTCGTGCACGGCGACCGCACTGGGATCGAACCGGTGCTGGCTGATCACGGTGCAGGCCGACTCGGGTGCTGCTGCCGCAGCGCGGGAGACCCTCATCGCTCGCCGGAGCGTCACCTCGATCGGCTTCTCGATGACGACGTGCTTGCGGGCGCCTAGGGCCTGCTCGGCCAGTGCGCCATGGGTGCCGTTGGGTGTGCAGATCGCGACCACGTCGCACCGGGGGAAGGCCTCGGTCAGGTCGGTGAGCACGTCCGGTCGCGATCCCGAACGGGCGATCCGGTCGGCCAGGCGATCGGCCGCCGGCCCCGTGCGGCTCACGACGGCGGTCACCTGAAAACGCGGCAGGGTCGCGAGAACGTCGGCATGGAGCTCACCGATCACGCCGGCGCCTACGATGGCCACGCGCAGCGGCTCGTCGCCCATGGGTCCTCCTCGTTCTCACTGACACACCCATGATAGGAATTTCGCAGGGATTTGACAATCGGTTGCCATTTTGTGCCGCCCGAGGATACGATCCATCTCAGCGAAGGGAGTGGGCATGGAGGCTGAGCGCATCGTGTTCGCCGGGCAGGACGACTGCCGCGTCGAGCGGTTCGACGTCGGGGAACCCGGGGTCGGGGAGGTGAGGGTGCGCAACCGTGCCTCGCTCGTGAGCGCGGGGACCGAGCTCGCGGTCCTGCGACGACGACATCGCGCGTTCAGCTCCGGCGGCGAGGCGGCCGCACGGTTCCGCTACCCGTTCCACCCCGGCTACGCCATCGTGGGCGTGGTCGAGTCCGCTGGCGATGGGACGGGATTGGCCGTCGGCGACACCGTGTGGCACGACAGCCCGCACGCCACGTGGTCCGTGGTGGCGGCAGAGCGTTGCCGCCTGGTCCCCGAGGGAGTGGATCCGCGGGATGCGACGTTCTTCGGCCTTGCTCAGATCGCCATGACCGCCGTGCGCAGGGCGCCTGTGCTCCTCGGCGAGAGCGTGCTGGTCAGCGGGCTCGGGTTGGTGGGGATGCTCGTGGGGCGCCTGTATCAGCTCGCGGGAGCGGAGGTGTCCGGGGCGGATTTCTCCCCGGGTCGCCGGGCGCGTGCGGCGGATTTCGGCTTCGACCCCGTGCTCGACCTGTCTGAGGCCCCTCTGGTCGAGTGGTTCGACGCCCATCCCGACCGCAGGCCCGATGTGGCCATCGAGGCGGCAGGCATCGAGAGCAACATCGAGGCGTGCATGAAGGCGGCACGCCCGGGTGGCCGTGTGGTGCTCCAGGGCAGCCCGCGTAACACCATGACGATCGACCCGTACACCGACATCCATCGGAAGGGCCTGACCATCATCGGCGCCCACGACAGCACGGTGCCCGATGAGGTGCGTCGCAGGGATGTCCCCCTGCTGTTCGAGCTGTGCCGCGACCGGCTGCGCATCGGCGAGCTGCGCACGCATGAGGCGCCGATGGCGGATGCTCCGCGGCTCTACGACGAGCTGGAGTCGAACCTCGACCAGTATCTGGCCCTCGTGCTCACCTACTGAGGGTGTGTGTGAGCGGCCGGGAGCGATCGCGGTCGAGACCGGAGGCGACCCCGGTCGACTCCCGCACGATGAGGTTCGCGGGCAGGTGCATCGGCGAGGTGGCGCGCGGTGACTCGAGCTGCGCCAGCAGGAGGTCGACGGCGTCGCGTCCCATCCGCTGGGACGGCACGGCGAGGGTGGTCAGCGACGGAGTCACATAGCTTCCAGCCGTGATGCCGTCGAACCCGATGATGGACAGCCGCTCGGGGACGGGGACCCCACGGTCGGTGAGCCGATGCAGCACTCCCAGGGCGACCAGGTCGTTGTAGCAGATGACCGCGGTCACACCGCTGTCGAGCACCCAGTCGGCCGCGGCCACTCCGCCGGAGAACGCCGGGGCAACGCGGCCGAACTCCGCGAGCTGGACGTCGGGCGTCTCCTCGATCGCCAGGCGCAGCCCCTCCGCTCGCGATCGGTCCGCCCACGATCCCACCGGACCGGAGATGTGCCCGACCAGGCGGTGTCCCAGCGAGCGCAGATGGAGGATCGCCTGACGCATGGCCTCCCGGTCATCCACGCCCAGCGACGGGATCGCCTCCACTTCGCGATTGACCAGGACCGTCGGCAGCCGCTCGGCATGCTCCTGGATCATCTCCGACGACATCCGAGGCGAGAACAGGACGATGCCGTCGACCCGGTTCTCGAAGCTCCTCAAGAACTCCGTCTCCAGCCGCGGATCCTCCTCGGAGTCCGAGACGAACACCGAGTAGCCCCACGACCGTCCACGCGCCTGCGCGCCCTTCACGAGAGAGGCGAACACCGGGTTGTCCAGGTCCGGCACCACGACGCCGATGTTCTTGGTCTGGCCGGTGGTCAGCCCGCGCGCTGCGAGGTTGGGCCGATAGCCCAGGGAATCGGCCAGTCGCTGAATCTCGAGGCGTCGTGCGTTCGACACCTTGTCGGGCTGGGACAGAGCACGGGACACCGTCGAGGCCGAGACGCCCAGCCGTTTCGCGATGTCGCGCACCGTCACGGCCGCAGGCTCCTTGTTCGGCTCAGCCATCCGCTCTCCCCGTCCTCCGCCTCGCGCTAGTCGTCGAGCGAGACGGCTCGTCCGGTCCTGGCCGATTCGTAGATCGCCAGGATGGTCGCAAGAGCCTCCTCGGCCTCGGCCAGCCCGACGCGGATCTCCTGCTCGCCGGCGATCGCGGCGAGGAAATTGCGGTACTGGTATCGGTGGGCGTCCGAGAGGGCTCCGGGGTCGCTGCTTCCGGTGCGTCCGGGCGGGGCTGCCGCCGCGCCCACCGCGAGGTCTTCGACGGTCCCGTCCGCGTTGACGATCGACATCGAGACGAGCCGGTCGTCGTCGATCACCGCCGATCCCCGGTCCCCGTGGATCTGAAGACGCGCACCGAGGCCCGGCGCGGCCGCGGTCGTGCCGTGGATGACCCCTAGCGCGCCGCTGTGGAACCGGAGGATCGCAACGGCGGTGTCCTCGACCTCGATGCGCTCGTGCGCGATGATCCCCGTGTAGGCGGTGACCTCGGTCACCCGGCCCATCGCTCCCAGGAGCAGGTCGATCGTGTGCACGCTCTGATTCATGAGAGCTCCGCCACCGTCCAGGGCCCACGTGCCGCGCCAGTCGCCGGAGTCGTAGTACTCCTGTGAGCGCCACCACGGGATGCTGGCGATACCCGACGTCAACCGTCCCAGCCGACCGCCCCGGATCGCCGCGTACGCCGCCTCGGTCGCGGGGTCGAAACGGTGCTGGCTGATCACGGTCAGGGTCGTGCCCGCACGCTCGTGGGCAGCGCGGATCCTGCCGACGCTTGCCCTGTCGACGTCGACGGGCTTCTCGATCATGACGTGCTTGCCCGCCTCAAGCGCTTCGACGGCGATGTCGGCATGACGTCCGCTCGGAACGCACACCGCCACCGCGTCGACCTGCGTCGCCTCCAGCGCCTGCGCCAGCGAATGCGCGGCGACGGCGGAGTGCGCCGATGCCAGCTGCGTCGCCCGGTCGGCGACGGTGTCGACCACTGCGGCGAGCTCGCAGCCGTCGACGGCGTCGATGACCGATGCGTGCCAGCGGCCGATGATCCCTGCGCCCACGATGGCGAATCTGATCGGGGTCGTCATGCGTATTCCACCTGCTCCCTGTCGAGGATCTCTGTCAGTGCGTTCCATGCGGTTCGGAATCCATCGGGTCCGGAGAAGCCGCCGAAGCCGGTCGAGTGTCCGAGGTGCGGCTCGACGGAGAGGAAGCCGTCGTAGCCGCGGGCGTGCAGTGCGTGCACGAGCTGGGGGATCTGCCCCTTTCCGGCGCCCGCCGGCACGGTGTGCTGTGCTGTCGCATCCTTCACCTGGAGGTACGCCAGATCGTCGGCCAGCACGTCATAGCCGTCGTCGAACGGCGCCGCGCCGGCGAGGACGAAGTTCGCCGGGTCGATCACCGTCCGCAGGTGGGGAGAGTCGATCGTGCGCATCAGATCATGGCAGCGCCGCGGGATGTCTCCGTATGTGCCCACCTCGTTCTCATGGAGGAGCACGATGTCTTCGCGTTCGGCGAGATCCACCAGTTGTGACATCCTCTCGACGACGTCGGGCCGTGCATCGTCGGGCGCCGTTCCCGGGGGGATGTAGAAGGAGAAGATCCGCACGTAGCGGGTGCCGAAGCGGTGGGCGGCGTCGATGGCGGCGCGCAGCTTCGCGAGCTGACCGGCCAGCTCCTCCCGTGCGCCGGCCTTTCCGACCGGTGATCCCACGCACGAGACCGCCAAGCCCGCCGAGCTCACGATCCGCGCGGCTTTCTCGATCCCGGCCGCGCCGAGGTCGACGACGTTGGTGTCCCACGCACTGCGGAACTCGAGATACGCCGACCCCAGCTCGCTCATCACCGCGCACTGCTCGGCAAGGTCCGGCGAGATCTCGTCGGAGAAGCCAGTGAGCTTCATTTCGCTCCTCTCCGCCGCGGGCCAGCGGCGATTCGCGGCAATCCAAGCACATCGTCTGCAACGAATGCAACCGATCGCACAACACGGCGTTGTCGTTCCGAGCTCGTGACTACTTCTGAAGCATTGTCGCCTTACCGATCAAGGTAAGAATTCTTCGGCAAACGGTTGACAACGAGTGCATGTTGTTGCACAGTTTCCTCACGGACCTGTTCCGCCCCGACCCAGGAGGCCGCCCCAGCGCGCGACGATGCGTGCGCACGACCAGGCACCGCCAGGTGCACCCGAGAGTGAGGAAGTGTTGTGAACAGAATGCGAAGCCCGCTGCGGCGGGTCACCGGAATCATCGCAGCGGCCGCTGTCGGCATGCTGGCTCTGTCCGCCTGTGCCCCGCCGAGCGGCCCAGGCGGCGGAGATCAGACGCCGGTGGCCGATCTGCCGGCCAAGCCCTCCAAGCCCGTGTCGCTGAACATCATCGACGGTGGCGGCAAGGTCGCCGTCGCGACGGCGATCGACGCGTTCGTCAAGGCGAACCCCGACGTCATCTCGTCGGTGAGCTGGGAATCGACGTCGGAGGGCGACATCGCCGGCGCCTTGAAGCCCCAGGTGGACAGCGGCAACCTGAAGGTGGATCTGGTCATCACCGGCTCCTCCGGACTGGCCGCCGGCATGGCGAGCAACCTGTGGCTGCCCATCGCGAAGGACTACTCGGACCGGCTCGGCAACATGGCCAACTTCATCCAGCCCGCCAAGGACCTCCAAGCCCTCACCGAGGGGTACGGCGTCAACGTGGTCTGGTGCTACTGCGGACCGACCATCGAATACAACCCGAAGGTGGTCACCGGCGACCTGCCCAAGACGACGGACGAGCTGCTGACCTGGGCCTCGAAGAACCCCGGCAAGTTCGGCTACGCTCGGCCGGCGAACTCAGGAGTGGGCAGGACCTTCCTGCTGTCGCTTCCGTACATCCTCGGAGACAAGGACCCCAACGACCCGAAGAACGGGTGGGACAAGACGTGGGACTATCTCGAGAAGCTCGGCAAGTACATCGACAACTATCCGACATCCACCGGTCAGTCGATGGAGAACCTGGCCAACGGCACCTGGACGCTGATGCCGTCCAGCGCCGGGTGGGATGTCGGGCCCCGGGCACGCGGCCAGGTTCCGGCCTCCATGGAGGGCTACGTCCTGGAGAACACGACGTGGGTCATGGACCCGAACTACGCGCTCGTGCCGCGCGGGGTGTCCGATGACAAGCTGTCGGCGCTCCTGCTGCTGATCGACTACCTCATCTCCGCCGAGGGCAACGCGTCCGCGGGCAGCGACGGACAGTACATCCCGGGCATCGTGGTGGACAACGTCGACCAGAGCAAGGTCCCCGCCGCGACGAAGGAGCTTCTGGCCACGTATGGACGCGACTGGTTCTCGACGGAGTTCGAGAAGTCGAAGTACGTCACTCCCCCGGGACAGGACGTCGTCGTGGAGGCCCTCGACATGTGGGATCGGCGAATCGGCGCCCAGGGCTGACGGGCGCCCCGCCCGGACAGCGAACAACGAGAGAGCCACGAGGAGCACGGTATGTCGTCCATCCAGTCCGCCGGTCTGACGACCCTGGAGATCCAGGATGTCGGGAGGCGCTTCGGAGGATCGCAGGCGCTCGCCCATTTCGACATGACGGTACAGGGGGGCGAGTTCATCGCCCTCCTGGGCCCCTCGGGCTGCGGCAAGTCCACGGCGTTGAACTGCCTGGCGGGGCTTCTGCCGCTCACCTCCGGCCGGATCCTCATCGACGGGAAGCGCATCGACACCCTGCCCCCCGAGAAGCGGGACTTCGGCATGGTCTTCCAGAACTACGCGCTGTTCCCGCACCTGACCGTGGCCAAGAACGTCGCGTTCGGCCTGACCATGCGCAAGCTCCCCGCCGCCACGATCAAGACGAGGGTCGCGGAGGCGCTCGCGCTCGTACGGCTCGAGCCGCACGCGGGCAAGCTCCCCGGTCAGCTCTCCGGCGGCCAGCAGCAGCGGGTGGCGATCGCACGCGCGATCGCCACCCGGCCGCGCCTGGTCTTGATGGACGAGCCGCTGTCGAATCTCGACGCGAAGCTGCGCATCGACACTCGCGCGGAGATCCGCAAGCTCCACCAGATGCTGGGGTTGACCACGATCTACGTGACCCACGATCAGGAGGAGGCGCTGTCGATGGCAGATCGCCTCGTGGTGCTGCGCGACGGGCTGATCCAGCAGATCGACACCCCGGAGCAGATCCACGAGCGCCCGAAGAACCCGTATGTCGCCGAGTTCATGGGGTATCGCAACCAGCTTCACGGACACGTCGTCTCGGCCCAGGATGACGTGGTGGGTGTGCGGGTGGGCGAGCTGGTGCTGAACGCGCACCCGGTCACCCCGCTGACCGTCGGCGACCCTGTCACGATCGCGATCCGTCCGGACGACCTGCTGCCGGTGGGTCCGGCCCGCGCCGTGCGGGATCGGAACGTTCTGACGGCGACCCCGACGATCGTCGAATATCAGGGGCAGAGCTTCGCCGTCGAGCTGCGGGGGCCGGAGGGCGTCGTCCTGCACTCGCGGGTCGGCGAGCTTCCTCCTCAGCCGGGGGAGCCGGTGCAGCTGACGGTGGGGGCGCTGCGGGCGTTGGCCTATCCGTCCGCGGATGCACCGGGGGCACCGGTCGAGTCCACCTCGCGGGCGGAGGCTGTGGCATGACCACGACCGATACCAATCCGGTGCGCGCCCATCGCCGTCACCGGCTCGCCGAGCGCGGTATCGACAAAGGCCTGTTGCTGCTGGTCCCGGCGCTGGTGGTCGCCATCGTGCTGTTCGTCTACCCCTTCGCCTATGGCCTCGGACTCACCTTCCAGCCGAGCGCGAAGATGCAGGACGAGTGGGGGCACACGCCGTTCGCGAACTACATCGCGTTCTTCTCGGATCCGTTCCTGTTCGACACGATCTGGATCACGCTGCGCCTGGCCCTGCCCGTGGCACTGCTGAACGTGCTGGTGTCGATCCCGATCGCCTACAAGCTGCGCCCGCAGTTCCGCGGGAAGCGCACGCTGCTGATGATCCTCGTCCTTCCGGTGACGCTCGGCGCCGTGCTCACCTCTCAGGGGCTGATCATCTTCGCCGGCCGTTCCGGGTGGATCAACCAGTTCCTGACCGGCATCGGAGTGATCCACGATCCCCTCGTGCTCACGATGAACTACACCGGCGTGTTCCTCTCCCTGGTCATCACTGGGTTCCCGTTCGCGTTCCTGCTCGTCTCGAGCTACCTCTCCGGGATCGACCCGAACCTGGAGGCGGCTGCCAGGACGCTGGGCGCCGGCTGGCTCAGCAGGTTCACCCGGGTCGTCTTCCCGCTGCTGCTGCCGGGGCTGGCGACGACCTTCATCCTGACCTTCGTGCTGGCGTTCAGCGTGTTCCCGTCGGCGCGTATCGTCGGTGATCCGCTGGGGGAGACGCGCGTGATGTCTCTTGTGCTGTACCGCGCCTTCGGCGACCAGAACGACTATCAGCTGACGGCGACGCTCGCGGTCATGCTGGGCGTGGTCGAGTTGATCGTGGTCGCGATCGTCCTGTTCGGACGATCGCTCGTGTATCGGGGCCACAGCGGAGGGAAGGGCTGATGACGAAAGCGGAACGCCGAGCCGGGCGGCTTCCCGGCGAGCGCTCAAGCCTTGCGATGCCGTCGACGTGGATCGCGTGGGGCCTGGTCGCGATCTTCCTGCTGCTGCTGATCGGGGTGCTCGGCGGCGTCGTGGTCGACTCCTTCGCCCGGCAGTGGTTCTCGGGCTGGTGGCCGGATGGCCTGACCGCGCACTGGTACACGGATGCCTGGGAGCGCTTCGACCTCGGCCATGTCATCCTCGTCACGATCGTCGTGTCCCTGGCCGTGGTGGTGATCTCGGCGGCGGTGGGACTTCCTGCCGCGTATCAGCTCGCCAGGCGCAGCTTCCCGGGCAAGCG
>ERZ778017.2595-NODE-2595-length-14323-cov-5.517872_pt1 | contig 14323 bp, 12 predicted proteins | sample MGYA00375747_ERZ778017 | MGnify/ENA primary metagenome ERZ778017 (study PRJEB29350, sample SAMN05509838) | bioreactor metagenome | biome: bioreactor; material: wastewater | place: South Africa: University of Cape Town | collected 2014-03-17 ... | reverse complement strand
GCCCTCATCAAGTACGGGGGCAAACGTGACGACGCGCTCATCCTGCCGGTCACCGGCAGTCTGTCGCTGCCCCTCGACGTCTTCCCGACCACGCCCTCGGTGGTCGTGGTCCCCGATGCCGACATCGACGAGATCGTGTTCGACGGCGTGCCCGCCGCAGGCGCCGTCGCGGCACGCATCACCGCGTTCCTCGACCTCGTCCGGGCGCTGTCCGGCACCCGCGTCCGTGCGCGCGTCGATACCCGCAACTCCGTGCCCACCGGCGCGGGGCTGGCCTCGTCGGCGTCCGGCTTCGCCGCGCTCGCCGTTGCCGCCGCGTCCGCCTACGGACTCGACCTCGACTCCCGGGCCCTGAGCCGCCTCGCACGTCGTGGGTCGGGGTCGGCGTGCCGCTCGATCATCGGCGGCGCCGCGATCTGGCATGCCGGCGCCGACGATGCGACATCGTACGCCGAGCCGGTCGCCGGTCCCGAACTGGGCATGGTGATCGCGGTCGTGGACGCCGCGACCAAGGCGGTCTCCAGCCGCGAGGCCATGCGTCGCACGCGAGAGACCTCGCCGTATGCCGAGGCCTGGGCGCGCTCGACCGAGGCCGACCTCGCCGCGATGCAGCGCGCGTTCGCCGCCGACGACCTCGCCGCCATCGGCGAGCTCACCGAGTCCAACGCGCTGCGCATGCACGCGGCGATCATGGCCTGCCGGCCGCCGATCCGCTACCTGGCCCCGCGCAGCGTCGCCCTGTTCGACGCCGCCACCCGCCTGCGCGCGCACGGGCTTGCGGCGTACGCGACAGCGGACGCCGGACCCAACGTCGTCTTCGTTTGCCGCGCCGACGAGGTCGAGGCGGTGCGCGATGCCCTGGCCGCCGACCTGCCGGCCGACCGGCTCATCGCCGCTCGTGCAGGCGAGGGCGCCCATCTCGTCGAGGCGGCCGCATGATCCGCGAGAAGGCGCCCGGCAAGCTGTTCATCGCCGGCGAGTATGCCGTGGTCGAACCTGGCGAGCCCTCGGTGCTCGTCGCCGTCGACCGGCACATCACGGTCGAGATCGAGGCCGCCGACGCCCGCGGCAGCATCTTCTCCGACCAGTACGGTCGCGCACCGCTGCTGTGGACCCGCGACGACGGCGTCGTCGTGCTCGCGCAGGACCACGCTCCGTACGACTACGTGCTCTCGGCGATCGGCGTCGTCGAGCAGCTCGCCGCCGAGCGGGGCATCCCGCCGCAGTTCTGCGACATCCGGATCAGCAGCCAGCTCGACGACGTCTCGGGCCGCAAGTTCGGGCTCGGCTCGTCGGCGGCGGTCACCGTGGCGACCGTGCGGGCCCTCGACCGGCTGTACCGGCTCGCGCTCACCCCGATGCAGCTGTTCCAGCTCGCGCTCATCGCGACCGTGCGGGTCTCACCCGCCGCGTCGGGCGGAGACGTCGCCGCCAGCGCGTTCGGCGGCTGGATCGCCTACAGTGCACCCGATCGCGACCGGGTGCGCCGTGAGGCCGAGGCCGGCGACCTGCAGGGGCTTGTCGACCGCGAATGGCCCGGCCTGTCGGTGCGCCGGCTGCCGGCGCCGGCGGGCCTGCGGCTGCTGGTCGGCTGGACCGGGCAGCCGGCCTCCACCGAGCGGCTCGTCGGCAGTGTGCAGCATCGCCAACGGGCCGGTGAGAGCAAGTACCGCGAGTTCCTCGCCGACAGCCGCGCCGCTGTCGGGCAGCTCGTCGCCGCACTGCAGGCACAGGATGCCGCGGCCACCATGCACGCGCTGGGTCTGGCACGCACCGCGCTCGGAGATCTCGCCCGGCACGCCGGCCTGCAGATCGAGACGCCCGCGCTGTCGGCGCTGTGCGAGATCGCCACGGCTGCGGGAGCCGCGGCGAAATCGTCGGGCGCAGGGGGCGGCGACTGCGGCATCGTGCTGGCGCCGGACGGCGCCGACATCCACCGGATGCTGACAGAGTGGGAGCTGAACGACATCCGCCACCTCGACCTGAAGGTGCAGGACGCCCAGGGAGCCATCGATGAGCACTGATCCGGTGATCGGCGGGCACGACGCGTCATGAGCAGCCAGCGGAAGGACCAGCACGTCGACCTCGCCGACGCTCAGCAGCGGGATCGCCCGGCACGCAACGACTTCGACGACGTGCGCCTCGTGCACCACGCGCTAGCCGGCATCGACCGGGATCGCGTCCGGCTGGACACGTCGTTCGCCGGCGTGTCGTGGCCCGCGCCGCTGTATGTCAACGGGATGACCGGCGGCAGCGCGCGCACGGGCGAGATCAACCGGTCGCTGGCGGTGGCCGCCCGGGAGACCGGCATCCCGATCGCCACGGGATCGATGAGCGTGGCCCTGCGCGACCCGGAGATGATCGGCACGTTCCAGGTCATGCGCGACGAGAACCCCGAGGGATTCGTGATGGCCAATCTCAGCGCCGACGCGACTGTCGACGACGCGGCGCGCGTCGTCGACCTGTTGCGAGCCGACGCGCTGCAGATCCACCTGAACAGCGTGCAGGAGACCGTGATGCCCGAGGGCAGCCGCGACTTCTCGGCATGGCCGGGCAACATCGCGGCGATCGTCGAGCGGGCCGGGGTACCGGTGATCGTCAAGGAGGTCGGCTTCGGTCTGAGTCGCCCGACCCTCGAGCGTCTCGCGGGTCTGGGCGTGCGGATCGCCGACGTGAGCGGATCCGGCGGCACCGACTTCGCACGCATCGAGAACTCCCGGCGAGCCGAGAGCGACTACGCCTTCATGGCGGGGTGGGGGCAGTCGGCGGTGTGCTGTCTGCTCGACGCGGCTGACACGTCGCCCCCTGCGTGCCGAGACGATGCGCTGGCGGCGATCCCCGCGCTGGTGGCCTCCGGCGGGGTGCGCACCCCGCTGGACGTCGTGCGCGCGCTCGCGCTGGGCGCCCACGCGGTCGGGGTGTCCGGGGTGTTCCTGCACGCCGTGCTGCGCGGGGGCGCCGAGGCCCTCATCGCGCAGATCCGCGCCTGGCTCGAGCAGATCGCGCAGCTGCACGCGCTGGTCGGGGCATCCGACCCCGCGCAGCTGGCCCGCACCGACCTGCTGCTGCGCGGCGACGTGCGGGAGTTCTGCGAGCTTCGCGGCATCGACGCCGCCGCATACAGCCGGCGCAGCGAGCGCCCGACGAGGAGTGCAGATGAGGGATGACACGATCGGCGCGGCCCCCGTTCCGATGAGATGGGTGGGGCCGATCTCGATCAGCGGAAACGTGATGACCGGGCTCCAAGAGGTGCCGCTGGCCACCTACGAGACGCCCCTGTGGCCGTCGGTGGGGCGAGGCGCGAAGGTCTCCACGCTCACCGAGCGGGGGATCGTCGCGACTCTCGTCGACGAGCGGATGGCTCGTTCCGTGCTGTTCGAGGCCGACGACGCCGGCACGGCCCTGGCCGCCGTGCAGGCGCTGGACGCGCGCCGCGATGAGCTGCAGCAGGTGATCTCGCAGGCCAGCCGCTTCGCGAGACTGCTCGATCTGCACCACCAGATCGTGGGCAACCTCTTGTTCCTGCGCTTCGAGCTGTCCACCGGCGACGCATCCGGGCATAACATGGTGACCCTGGCCGCCGACCGGCTCATGGACCACGTCCTGTCCGCGTTCCCCGGCTTGCGGTACGGGTCGATCTCGGGCAACTACTGCTCGGACAAGAAGGCCACCGCGGTCAACGGCATCCTCGGCCGCGGCAAGAACGTGGTCACCGAGCTGCTGATCCCGCGGGAGGTCGTCACCCGTCGGCTGCACACCTCGCCCGAGGCGATCGCCGAGCTGAACGTGCGCAAGAACCTCATCGGCACGATCACCGCCGGAGGCCTGCGCAGCGCCAACGCGCACTACGCCAACATGCTGCTGGGGTTCTATCTGGCCACGGGACAGGACGCCGCGAACATCGTCGAAGGATCACAGGGCATCACCCATGCCGAGGTGCGCGACGGGGATCTGTACTTCTCCTGCACCCTGCCCAACCTCATCGTCGGCACCGTCGGCAACGGGAAGGACCTCGCCTTCGTCGGGGAGAACCTCGCGCGCCTGGGCTGCGCGGACGACCGCCCCGTCGGTGAGAACGCACGACGGCTGGCGGTGCTGTGTGCGGCCACCGTGCTGTGCGGTGAGCTGTCGCTCATGGCCGCGCAGACCAATCCCGGCGAGCTCATGAACGCCCATCTGTCCATCGAGAGGAAGAACGCGCGATGACGATCGGCATCAGCGATCTGGCCTTCGCCACCGCCCACCGGGTGCTCGACCTGCAGCAGCTGGCCGACCACCAGGGCATCGACGTCGGCAAGTACTACATCGGCATCGGGCAGAGCGAGATGAGCATTCCCGCCGCCGACGAGGACATCGTCACGATGGGGGCCCAGGCCGCCGCGCAGATCCTTGCCCGACACGGCGCCGACGGCATCCGCACCCTGCTGTTCGCCACCGAGTCCGGCATCGATCAATCCAAGTCCGCGGGCGTGTTCGTTCACGGCCTGCTCGGCATGGGCGCGCACTGCCGGGTGGTCGAGCTCAAGCAGGCGTGCTATTCGGCGACCGCGGCGCTGCAGTTCGCGCTGGGCATCGTCGCGCGCGACGCCAGCGAGAAGGTGCTGGTGATCGCCAGCGACGTGGCCCGCTATGCACTGGACACCAGCGGCGAGCCCACGCAAGGCGCGGCCGCGGTCGCGTTCCTGGTGACCGCGGACCCCGCGCTGCTGGAGGTCGAGCCGGTCACGGGTGTGCACACCGACGACATCCACGACTTCTGGCGTCCCAACTATCTGTCGACGGCGCTGGTAGACGGCAAGTACTCGCTGGCCGCCTACCTCGGAGCGCTGGAGGCGGCATGGGGCGAGTACCAGGCCCGCGGCGGCGTCGCCTTCGACGAGATCGCGCGGTTCTGCTACCACCAGCCGTTCACGAAGATGGCGGTCAAGGCCCACGATCGGCTGTGCAGGATCGTCGGCTCCGATCTCGACCGCGATCAGCGGCGCGCGCAGATCGACGCGAGTCTGGAACTGAACCGGCGCACCGGCAACAGCTACACGGCCTCGATCTATGTCGGCCTGCTCTCACTGCTCGAACGCGACCCCGACGAGCTGGCCGGCCGCCGCATCGGCTTCTTCAGCTACGGCTCCGGCAGCGTGTCGGAGTTCTTCACCGGCATCGTGCAGCCCGGATATCGCGACCTGCTGCGCACCGCGGCGGATGCCGCATCCCTCGACGACCGCCGCCCGATCGACTACCCGCGCTACCGCGCGCTGCACGAGAGCGTCGACGCCGTGCAGGGATCGGACTACGAGACGGCGGCCGAGACCTCTGGGCCGTTCCGGTTCGCCGGAGTCGTGGACCACGTGCGCCGGTACCAGAGGCGCGACTGATTCTGGGAGCAATCTGACGGAGTGCGGCCGCGCCGTCCCGTAGAATTCGGATGCCGCGGACTGCGATCCCGCCCGTCCTGCGGCGTCCCCTTCCCTGTGCGTGCGGGATCCCCGCCGAGAGGACCCGGCCATGAGTCCGAAGACACGTCGCGAGCCGCTCGCGCGGCACGCGCGTCTTCGTTCGCCGCATCCGATCGGACAGATCGCCACGATCCTCGGAACGATGGTGGTCGTCGTACTGCTGGGCGTGATCGGCACCGCGGCGTTCGCGGCATGGAACGCGACCAACCTGGTCGGCGAGGGTGCGGTGGCGTTGGAGTCGACGAAGCCGCTGCCGCCGTCGATCGGCGAGATCGAGGGCGGGGTCAACCTGCTGCTGGTGGGCACCGACTCGTGCGCGGGACAGGATCTGAAGCTGTTCCCGCGGTGCAAGCACGATGACGGCGGGGAGGGCAACGACGTCACGATGCTCGCGCACATCGGCGACAACCCGCGCCGGGTGACGGTGGTCTCCTTCCCGCGCGACATGATCGTACCGATCCCGTCGTGCCCATCGCCGAGCGGTGGGCGCTACTCCGCGATGAGCGGGCAGATGCTGAACGTCTCGTACAGCTACGGGGGTCTTGCCTGCACGGCGCTGACCGTCCAGCAGCTGACCGGAGTGGACATTCAGTTCGCCGCCGCGATCCGCTGGACCGGCGTGATCCACATGTCCGATGCGATCGGCGGCGTGCAGGTGTGCGTGGCCGGCGACATCAACGACCGCAACACCGGGCTGCACCTGACCAAGGGCGAGCACACGCTCGTGGGTGCACAGGCGCTGCAGTTCCTGCGCATCCGACACGGCATCGGCGACGGGTCGGATCTCGGGCGCATCTCGAACCAGCAGCAGTTCATGTCGTCGCTGGTGCGCAAGCTGCAGTCGGGGGGCGTGCTGGGGGATCCGACCAAGCTGTTCGCGTTGGCGACCACCGCGCTGCAGCAGGTGGCCGACAAGCAGCTCGTGCTCGATCAGAACCTGGCCAACCCGACCCGCATGGTGCAGATCGCGATGGCGATGAAGTCGGTGCCCTACAAGGACATCGTGTTCGTGCAGTACCCGACCTCGTACGACCCGCAGGACGCCTCGCGCGTGCTGCCCGTGTACGGCGCCGCCGACACGCTGTTCGCGGCGCTGAAGGCCAACAAGGCGCTCAAGCTCACCGGCCAGGCCAGCTCCGGCAACGGGGTGGAGGTCTCCGGCGATGTCGGCGCGACGCCCTCGCCCACCGACAGCGCTTCGCCGGATGACGGCGACGCGGTCGAGCTGCCCACCGTCATCTCCGGGACGACGGCCGCCCAGACCACCTGCACGCGACCCGAGCCGAAGGGCCGGTAGATTCGGTAGACGATGAGCACCCACCGCCGCAGCGCCCGATCCGTCTCGCTGTTCATCGTCATCGGGCTGGCGGCGGGCCTGCTGTCCGGCCTGTTCGGCGTCGGCGGCGGCACGGTCATCGTGCCGCTGCTGGGGATGCTGGCCGGCTTCCCGCATCGGCTGGCTGCCGGCACGTCGCTGGCGGCGATCGTGCCCACGGCCATCGTCGGGGTCATCTCCTACGCCGTGCACGGCGCTGTGGCCTGGATCCCGGCGCTCATCCTTGCGGCTGCCGCGGTGGTGGGCGCCCAGGTCGGCACCTGGCTGCTGCACCGCATCCCGGTGACCGCGCTGCGGTGGGCGTTCGTCGCGTTCCTCCTGGTGGTCATCGTCGGTCTGTTCCTGGTCGTCCCCTCCCGTGAGGCCGACATCCGTCTGACCGTGCTGAGCGTGCTCGGCCTGATCGCGACGGGGCTGGTCACCGGCGTCCTGTCCGGGCTGCTCGGCGTCGGCGGCGGCGTCATCATCGTGCCCGCCCTCATGCTGGGCTTCGGCGCCAGCGACCTGATCGCCAAGGGCACCTCGCTCATGATGATGATCCCGACCGCGCTGTCCGGCACGATCGGCAACATCCGCCGCAAGAACGTCGATCTCGTCGCCGCCGCCCTGGTCGGCCTCGCGGCGTGCACGACGACGGCCCTCGGGGCGTGGTTGTCGACGCTGCTGGATCCCGCGGCCGGGAACATTCTGTTCGCCGCGTTCGTCGTGGTCATCGCCGTGCAGATGGCGGTCAAGACCGTGCGGGGCAGCCGCCGCTGAGACCGGGACGACGCCGCGCCCCGGATGGCGGCTGCGGCTGTCCGGTTCGCACCACGGGCACGGATGCTGCCCGCCGATAGACTGAGCGGGTGCCAGTGAACCCCGATCTCGTCGGTCGCGCCTTCGCACCGACCGCACCGTACCTGGTCGGCCGGGAGAAGGTGCGTGAGTTCGCGCGCGCCGTGTTCGCCACCGACCCGCAGCACACCGATCCCGACGTCGCGCGCGCGCTCGGTTACGCGGACGTCGTCGCACCGCCCACGTTCGCGATGGTCGTCCAGGACCGCACCCTGCAGCAACTGCTCGCCGAGCCCGACTCGGGCATCGCGCTGGAACGGACCATCCATGCCGAGCAGCGCTTCCGCTACACCCGTCCCATCGTCGCCGGCGACGAGCTGACCGCACAGCTTTCCATCACGGGAGTCCGCGCGGTCGGCAAGGGCGCGATGGTCACGAGCGAGGCGGAGATCACGGATGCCTCCGGCGCACACGTCGTGACCGCGACATCCGTACTGCTGATCGGGGGAGACGAATGAGCGAGCTCGCCGTCGGCGACGTGGTTGCCGAGCGCACCGTGCAGCTCGAGCGCGAGTCGCTCGTGCGGTATGCGGGGGCCTCGGGCGATTTCAACCCCATCCACTACCGCGACGACGTGGCCGCTCGCGTCGGTCTTCCTGGCGTGCTCGCCCACGGGATGCTGACGATGGGCCTGTCCGTGGAGACCATCGTGCCGTGGCTCGGCGACTCCGGCCGCATCCTCGAGTACGGTGTGCGGTTCACGCGCCCGGTCGTCGTCGACGCGTCCACCGGGGCCGAGGTGACGGTCGTCGCGAAGGTCGGGGCCGTCGAGGACGGCGCCGCCCGCATCGATCTGACCGTCACCTGTGCCGACACCACGGTGCTCGGCAAAGCCCAGGTGCGGGTGCGTCTGCCCTGACATGCCCGAGGTCTCGCCCGTTCCGCTCTCCCGGCTGACGACTCTGCGCACGGGAGCGCCTCCCGCGCGCATGTATGACGCGCATACCACCACCGAGCTCGTCGATGCGCTGCGCAGCACCTGGGACGACGGCGACGAGTGGTTCGTGCTGGGCGGGGGATCGAATCTGTTCGTCGGCGATGAGTCGTTCGACGGTGTCGTGGTGCGCATCCTCACCCGGGGCGTCGAACGCGTGGACGGTGCCCGCGACGGCTGCGTGCGGCTGCGGGTGCAGGCGGGCCAGAACTGGGACGAGCTCGTCGCCTACGCCGTGGACCACGGGTGGTCCGGGATCGAGGCGCTGTCCGGCATCCCGGGCACCGCCGGTGCGGCGCCCGTGCAGAACGTCGGCGCCTACGGTCAGGAGATCGTGCAGACGCTCGTCGAGGTCGAGCTGCTCGACGAGGACACCGGCGAGGTCAGCGTGGTGCCGGCCGACGAGCTGGAGCTGGGCTTTCGCACCTCGGTGCTCAAGCACCACTACGGCTCGTTCCCGCGGCGGCGGGCCGTGATCGTCTCGCTCACGCTCGAGCTCGATGAGCAGGGGGATGCCGCGCGGCCGGTGCCCGGCCAGCAGCTGCGAACCGCGCTCGGGCTCGGCGCCGACGACGCTGTCACGCTCGCGCAGGTGCGCGGCAGCATCCTGGCCATCCGTGCTCGCAAGGGGATGGTGCTCGATGCCGGCGACCCCGACACGGCCAGCGCCGGCTCGTTCTTCCAGAACGCGGTGGTCTCGGCATCCTTCGCCCGCACGCTTCCTGACGAGTGTCCGCGCTGGCCGGTCGCGCCCGACCCCGTGCCCACGCGCATCATCCCGTTGGAGTCGTACGCCGGGCTGTCGCCTGCCGCCCCCGCGCCCGAGCCGGGCGTGAAGGTCAGCTCGGCCTGGCTCATCGAGCATGCCGGGTTCGGCAAGGGCTTCCGGCTGCCGCGATCGCGCGCGGGCCTGTCGACCAAGCACGCTCTCGCACTGACCAATCGCGGAGGTGCGAGCGCCGGCGAGCTGGCCGAGCTCGCGCGGTTCATCCGCAATCGCGTGCAGAGCGAGTTCGGGCTCGTCCTGCAGCCCGAACCGGTGCTCGTGAACGTGGACCTCTAGCGCCCCGGCGTTGTGCCGCCCCGGCGCTGTGCCGCCCCGGCGCTGTGCCGTCCCGGCGCTGTGCCGCCCCGGCGCTGTGCGCCAAATTCACATGAATTGGTCGAATGCACATCAAACCGCCGGCAGTTTCGTGTGCATTCGGCAATTTGATGTGCATTGGCCGAGAGGATGCGGCGCCCGCGCGATGCCCGCGGGGACAGACGCCGCAGGTCGGCGCGGCCCGCGCGACGGCCGCGGCAGGCCCGCGCGCCGCGTCGAGGCCCACCCCACGTGCGGCCGCGCGCCCGCGTGTCGCGTCGAAGCCCACCTCGCGCGCTCCCTCGTGCCCGCGCGCCACGTCGACGCGCCCCCGCGCCGCTTCCCGCGCTACGCCTCCGCGAACAGCCTCTGCAGCCGCTGGATGCCCTCCAGCAGCTGGTCGTCGCCGAGGGCATACGACAGGCGCAGGTAGCCGCTCGGCCCGAACGCCTCGCCCGGCACGACGGCGACCTCGGCCTCGTCGAGGATGAGATCGGCGAGCTCCAGCGACGTGGTCGGCGTGGTGCCGGCCCACTGGCGACCGAGCAGGCCCCGCACGTCGGGGTAGACGTAGAACGCGCCGTGCGGCGTGGGCACGGCGACCCCGTCGATCTTCGAGAGCTCGGCGACGATCAGTCGGCGCCGCCGGTCGAACGCCTGACGGAACTGCTCGGTCTCGTCCTGTGGTCCGGTCAGGGCGGCGATCGCCGCGCGCTGCGCGATGTTGTTCACGTTGCTGCACAGGTGCGACTGCAGGTTGCCGGCGATCTTGATAGCGTCGCGCGGTCCCACCATCCAGCCCAGGCGCCACCCGGTCATCGCATACGACTTCGCGACGCCGTTGACGAGGATCGTCTGCGCGGCGGCCTCGGGCGCGGCTTCGACGATCGACACCGCCTTCACCCCGTCGTAGGTGAGGTTCTGGTAGATCTCGTCCGCGACGATCCAGATGCCGTGCGCGAGAGCCCATTCGCCGATCGTACGGGTCTCTTCGCGCGTGTAGACCGTGCCGGTCGGGTTCGACGGCGACACGAACACGAGCGCGGTGGTCTTGTTGGTCCGGGCGGCCTCCAGCTGCTCGACGGTCACCTTGTAGTCCTGGTCGGCACCGGCGAAGACCTCCACCGGGATGCCGTCTGCCAGCCGGATCGCCTCGGGATACGTCGTCCAGTACGGCGCGGGCAGCAGCACCTCGTCGCCGGGGTTGACGACCGCCTGGAACGCCTCGTACACGGCCTGCTTGCCGCCGTTGGTCACGATGATCTGTGCGGGGTCGACGTCGAGCCCCGAGTCGCGCAGCGTCTTGGCGGCGATGGCCCGGCGCAGCTCGGGAAGGCCCGCCGCCGGCGTATAGCGGAAGTTCTTCGGATCGCGCAGCGCGTCGGCCGCGGCATCCACGATGAACTGCGGCGTCGCGAAGTCGGGCTCGCCCGCGGCGTACGAGATGACGGGCTTTCCCTCGGCCTTCAGCGCCTTGGCCTTGGCGTCGACCTTGAGGGTCGCCGACTCGGCGATCGCGGACAGTTTGCGGGAGAGCGGGGCGCGTTCGGTCACGCCTCCAGCGTATCCCCGGCCCGCGTCGGGGTCATAGTGAGTCACGGATGCCGCGGCGGGGCTAGGTGTGAGACTCAGTGCCGTCTAGACTGGTCCTCAGTACCACCCGTGAGGAGAACCGATGGCTGCCGAGTCCGACTACGTCCCGCCCGTCGACGACTACGCGTTCCTCTATGCGGAGGCGTTCGGGCTCGATCTCGTCGCGCGCGCGACCGGCGGCGAGCTGTCGGCCGCCGATGCCACCGAGATCGTCGCCGGCGCCGGCGAGTTCGCGGCATCCGTGCTCGCCCCGCTCGAGACCGTGGGCGACCGCGTCGGCGCACGGCTGGCCGACGGCGAGGTGCACCTGCCCGAGGGGTTCGCCGAGGCGTACCGGGCGTTCGTCGAGGCCGGCTGGATCGCGGCCGAGGCTCCCGTCTCGGCCGGCGGCGAGGGGATGCCGGGGGCGGTACGTGCCGGACTGGGGGAGATCTGGAACGCCTCCAACGCGGCCTTCGCGCTGTGCTGGCTGCTGACGGCCGGGCAGATCCACGCGCTGGACGCCGCGGCGTCGGACGAACTGCGCGAGATCTACCTCACGAAGCTCGTGTCAGGCCAGTGGACCGGCACGATGAACCTCACCGAGCCCGATGCCGGTACGGACCTCGGCGCGATCCGCACGATGGCCTCGCCCAGGGCAGACGGCACCTGGGCGATCAGGGGCCAGAAGATCTTCATCACCTGGGGCGATCACGACGTCGCCGAGAACATCGTGCACCTCGTGCTCGCACGCACCCCGGGCGCCCCGGCCGGTGCTCGAGGGCTGTCGCTGTTCGTGGCTCCTCGCCTGCTCGTGAACGACGACGGCACCCTCGGCGAACGCAATGCGATCCAGACCGTGGCTATCGAGCACAAGCTCGGCATCCACGGCAGCCCGACGTGTGTGCTCTCTTATGAGGACGCCACCGGGTACCTGGTGGGCGAGGTCGGCGGGGGACTGGCCGGGATGTTCGTCATGATGAACTCTGCCCGCACCGGGATGGGCTTCCAGGCCACCGGCATCGCCGATCGCGCCTACCAGCAGGCATCCGCCTATGCCGCGCAGCGCCAGCAGGGGGCGGTGCTCGAGCGTCCCGAGGGAACGCCGATCGCCGAACATCCGGATGTGCGCCGCCTGTTGCTGTCGATGGCGAGCAAGGTCTTCGCCATGCGGGCGCTCGGCGTGTATGTCGCCGACCTGTTCGACGGCGACGACACGGCCCTCGCGGAGTTCTTCGTGCCGGTTCTGAAGGGGTGGACCACCGAGGATGCGGTCACGGTGACCAGCGACGCCATCCAGGTGCACGGCGGAATGGGCTTCATCGAGGAGACCGGCGCCGCCCAGCACTATCGCGATGCGCGCATCATGCCCATCTACGAGGGCACCACGGCGATCCAGTCCAACGACCTGGTCGGCCGCAAGGTGATCCGCGACGGCGGCACGACCGTGCAGCGGCTGCTGATCCTCGTGCGCGAGACGATCACCGCGCTTCGCGACAGCGACGTGCCGGTCGCGCAACGCACCGCCGAGCGTCTGGAGCGGGCGGTGGAGGCATCCCGGCGTGCCACGCAGGCAGTGCTCGGCTTCGCTGCGGCCCCACGTGACGCGCATGCCGTGAGCGTTCCGTATCTGATGCTGCTGGGCACTCTCGCCGGCGGCTGGATGCACGCTCTCGCGGTCGTCGCCGTGCTCGCACACGACGAACAGAGCGAGCAGGATGCCGCGCGCCTGACGCTTGCGGACTTCTACGGCGCGCACCATCTGCCGCGCGTGCACATGCTCGCCGAGACCGTCGCCGCCGGCGAGATCGGCTGAGCGCGCCGCGGTCTCGCTGCCGCTCGCTCGCACAATGACGCGTTCTTCGCACGAATTCGCGCGAGGCGTGCGAAGAACGCGCGGTTCTGCGACGATGCGCGCCGATCCCGGCGCCCGAGACGGCGCCCGGCCGGTCGGCTAAGCTCCTGGCAACCGGGATGAGGAGGTCTCGTGCGCGCGTGGGCGGTGGTGCTGGTCGGTGCGGTGGCCGCGCTGCTGTGCGGGTGCGCCGGTGGCCCGCAGGCGCGTCCTGTCGCGACTCCCATCGCTGCGCTCGGGTGCGCGCAGGAGGTCGCCGGCCCTGTGGCGGGCGGCGTGCCCGGCGACTTCACGCCGGATGCGGCCTACCTGTGCGATCGCGTGGCCACGCAGGACGACGCCGAGGGCACCTGGTCGGGGACCCGCCTGACCCGCTACGAAGGCGACCTGGCTCCGCTGCTGAAGACGCTCGCGGTGCCCGACGAGCCGGCGTGGGGCGGCGCCTGCCCGGCGATCGGCTTCGCCGGCCCCGAGCTCTGGCTGGGTGATGCCACCGGCAGCTATGTCCACGTCGCGTACCCCGTGAACGGATGCGGGATGCCGCAGACCGATGCCGTGTTCGCCGCACTGGACGCCCTCACCGTGGTCGACGAGCACTTCGAGCGGAGCCGGCTCGTCGATTCCGCCGCCGCCCGACGCAGCGGCTGCCCGTCGGTGCCCGATCCGCTGGTGCGCATCGGGCACCCGGCCGGCGCGATGCCCGACCTGCCCGCCCCGGACGGACTGGTCGCGTGCCGGTACGAGTCCGCTCCACCGGCCTCGGACGCCCCCGACGCCTCGGTGTCATCGCCGGCGTTCGCCGGAGCCGCCGTGCTCGACGCGCGAGCTGCTCGCGCCCTGCTGGCCGCGGCGGCATCCGGCGCTCCCGCTCCGGCGGCGTGCTCACAGCCGGCATCCCGCTACGTCGTCGTTGTGCCCGCCACCAGGCCCGCGCGCGGCGACCAGGTCACCATCGAGCTCGACGGATGCCGCCGCCTCATCGATCGCGCCCACTCGGCGTTCCACGCGCCCGACGCCCTGCTCGCCCAGCTCGAGCGCCGGTAGCCGATGACACGGGCCTCGGAGCGCCGGTAGCCGATGACACGCGCCCCGCGCAGCCCCCGGCACGTGACTCGACGCGCCCAGACCGGCTCAGACCTGCTCGACCAGGTAGCTCGAGTACGCGCCCTGGGTGAGAAACGCCGGGAACTCCTCGCGCAGGGACACCTCGCGGAACACCTCGGCGGCGTCGTCGAAGCGGTCGCCCTCGGTGCGC
>ERZ778017.2594-NODE-2594-length-14324-cov-4.894737_pt1 | contig 14324 bp, 6 predicted proteins | sample MGYA00375747_ERZ778017 | MGnify/ENA primary metagenome ERZ778017 (study PRJEB29350, sample SAMN05509838) | bioreactor metagenome | biome: bioreactor; material: wastewater | place: South Africa: University of Cape Town | collected 2014-03-17 ... | reverse complement strand
GTTCAAATTTGGTTCACCAATGGTGATGTAGTTAGTTCCCAAACCGGACGACGAAGTGTTCAACTTATCCGCAATGACCCGCAATGGAAACAAGTTGGTGTATACCCGGTAAGCCAGTCCGCAGCCGGAATCGACGACATCATTCCATAATCCGATGTTGGAATCAAAGTAGGTAGTGATACCGGGAGTAGTTCGTGGGTCCACAACAAAGCTGTATTCTAAATTGCAAAAAAATGTGTTCTCCATGGTGAGTAATGAATAACAACACAACAAATCTATTACTTTCCGTCGTTAATGTTGCAAGTGGATCGGCGACCGCTGGGTCGTCCAGCTGCTTCCTATATATATAGGGCCAGTAAGACAAAATGGAGTATTTACGTCTGTTCCCAATTAGGCAAAGTAATTAGATGGTGCGTGCGGGCTTCCTAACCAGGAAGAAAAATTTGTACGAAATAGGAAATTTTTCACTGATGATGCAAGGGTAACTGGGTAGATCTTAGAGATTTGGCAACCAACACCAAGATTTACCCGATTTGGAGTGGTGTCGCACCCCATGGACGACAGATAATTTACCGTGTTTGTACATGTGTGGGTGGTGTTGTTTTGATGGATGACGACAGTAGTAAGGTGATGCCACCTGCTACTGGAGCAACCATATGGTGGTCCAGTTACTGTAGTTGGTACCTTACTTAATCTGTAGGGTAGTTGTGAGGTGACGGTGGCTGTTGGATATGTGACGTATTATACTAGAGTGATTATCGATTGTATGGTATACAAATGGAAATCGATGGTTATGTACGTCACAATGCCAACGGGGCATAGAACGACAGCACGACACACAGGCATGGAAATGTCGGTGGATCTAAGTAGATGCGGACACCAAGCGGAGGTAGCACTTCCAAGAGTACCGCACCAAGGTGTATATGGCACTTAGGTGTTACTTCTAGGTGTACATGGTACTTGTTTGTGTATGGTACTTAGGTGTTACTTCTAGGTGTACATGGTACTTGTTTGTGTATGGTACTTAGGTGTATATGCTTCTAGGTGTATATTGTACAACTGGGTGTGTAGTCTGCCACAATCTCGTCTGGTGCCGTCTAATGAGGATATAGGACGATCTCCACAGAATACGTGAACTTTTCCTGTTTGTATACTTTATTGGGAGAGTAGAAATGCACAATTTTGAATTGGTGGGTCGTTGTGGGGTAATACATAGATTCGCCTATTTCGACTATTCTATACAATGCAGTTCAGTACCTCAATAGACCAAGACAGTTGACTATGGAAGTATATTCGAGCACCCAGTAACACAACAGTGCTAGCCAAAATGGGCATCTGCCCCCATTACCTACATTGTAGTTCCACTAATTAGAGGGGGATCTCATTACACCTCATTACATCTCCTTCTACTTGTATTCTCACTACTGCCCACTCATATAGAACTCCAACGACAAATAAAATCTTTCAGGTGGCTCAATGTTCACACCCACACCCACATGCTCTTTGTAAATGTCAATTTCTGTGTATTCTGAACGTTACAAACTCACCTCTATCATACTCGTTTGGTATCCCACACATACACCATCTCGTCCCACCCGGTGGTAGCAGCCCACCCAGGCTCTCCCCATAGACTATAGTCACATCCAGTAACAAATTCTTTGTGTTGGTTCATAATCCCCTTCATGCCACTAGCCCCAGAATTCAAGAATCTTGCTCTGTCATTAGACTGGTCTTGCCATACTCTCGAAGTCATATCGTAACTGGTACTCAAAAGCTCTTGCCCATCATGAGGAGACCATTGGATTTTCCTCACAGCAAAATTGTGTCCGAGCAACTCGTTCAATGGTGTAGGGCCCCTAGTATGGAATGCTGGTAATGGTGAATGTGAAGCTGGCTGATTGATTCCATTTATCACCCTCAAGTCCCACACTCTGATAGATTTATCAGTACCTGCCGATGCCACTATGGTCTGTCGATACTTATTCCAGTCACAACTTAATGTTTCTAGCCCCCCATGGCCAATGTAGTCCATTTGTAATGGATGAGGTGCTCTAATGTCCCAGATTTGTACGTGAGAGTATCCATTGCATGAAATCAACATAGATGGCGAATGGGGTGACCATGTCGCATTATAAATACAGTTTCCGGTGTTGTTTTGATGGTTTTGCTGATGTGACATTGGTGGTCTTGCCGTTTGGGCAATTGGGGCTGCCTTGGTAGTATAGTCATTCTGAAGTGGATCCAATGTCATAATCGATTGCTGGCGTTCTGGCGACCAGACCTTCATCGTACCATCCCAAGAAGAACTGACAAACGTTGACTTGTCTACCATGTTCCAGTTCACCGAAAATACCTCTTTGGTGTGTTCGTGCCAGTTTCTCACTGGGAATTGCCCCACAGTCAAATCAAACAACTTGATCGAACCATCACCACTGGCACCAACAACTTGATTTTCGTGGATTTCGCTCCAGCAGACATCAAATAACCCGTCCTGGGTTTCCCAGGAAATTTGATTCACAATTGCTCCATTCGGTTCAATATTCAATATGTACAATCGTCCGTTTCCTACCAACCCGTAATTGGCCGCGGTTGCAACCGCAAGCTTGTTGTCAAAGAATGGAGAATATTGGAGCCCGTAGCCTTTATACCCGGTTGTTCTAAATCCTATCATTCGTTCTAGGTTGGTGCACTTGGAGCATAAATTATTCCTCTAACTATTGCAAAATTTACTATTGTGAGAATTACATGTGCTACATACACACTGTGAATTTGGAAAATTGGAGATTTCTACATTTTTATCGATGAATTTCATTTATTGGGTCTAAACATTTGATCCTGAGTAGGATGGTTTATGTGGATAATTGTATGGATAATTGTATGTAGATGTGTTGAATTAGAATTTTTATCAATAATAAAAAAATAGATGCTATGGTATGCAATAAAAAACAATCATTGTTGGTAATCAAAGGGTTTCAAATACAGTCACACTGAGCGTCCATATGGTGCCGTTGATACCTAGCACTCCGATTGGCGGTTGAAGAACTGATCGATATTTAAATTAGTGTGAAAGTTGAATTTTCTACTTCTAGTACCAAAGACTAGAAGCAATGAAACAAATGCTAGTGTAAGATAGTATGACTTTATATGTGGTGTGTAATTGTTTAGATGGTTTAAGCTGTCAAATCAAATTCTTGGACATTTAACCATTTGATTTGATCCCAGTGTTTTTCGTCGATATCCGATTTTTTAATGACTCCCAATTGGATTAAATCACCGAGTATTACTCTCATTTTTTGACCACTATATTTCAAGTAATCAAAGTCATCTCCTGAATTAACATCATCGTCATCATCATCGGATGCTGCTGGTGCCACGCCATTGAGATCCAAATGCTCCATGCCTGTTGTGATTGTGTACTCAACACCGTCGACTCCAGCCTCTTTTGTAGAACGACCAGGACTTGAAGGATTTGATGGTTTTGGAAGACCATTTTGAATTAAACCCCACAAGAACCAGAAAATTTGTACCGCTGATCTCCAATAAATACATTCATTGTATAATTTTTTCATCTCGTATTGTATGAGGTCGGTGGAACGTAATGAGCTGGGACCAGGAACCTTCAATTTCGATGATGGGAAAACAAATTCGTGCTCGATGTAACTTTTGATAAAGTTCATCATTTCTAATTGTGTAGGATAATTCTCTTCAAAAATGTAATATGGTTTGGTCTCATGATGGTAATCACTCATCCATTCAGAAAAATGATTTACAACGTCGAATGCAGGGAAATTGGGACCAGAATATTCAAAATCAATTACTGCAAGATTATTATCATATGCTTTTGACGTGGTTTTGATGACGTTGTCATGAATGACAATATCCTTTGGATCAAACAGTTTGTTCAATAACAAATTACCATATTGGGTATCGTTATGGCAAAACTTCAAGTTAGTTGAATCGTTGTCGTATTTTGCAAGAACCCACTCATAATAACTGGAGACAAGGTCTTCAAAATCGGCAAAGTCCATGCAAAACACATCGTTCAAATTGTAATTCAATTTTTCATAAATTGGCAAATATTCAGTCTTGAAGATTTTGAGCCATTTCTTAATCAACTTCCAACAAACAGGAATGATGCTCATGGACACATCATCATAGTTGATATCTTTTTCGTCTAATTCGATCTTGTAATGTAAATCTTTCATTCTTCTTGCCAACATTTGAGAGATCACCTCATCACGTATAGAATGCCTATTTAAAGGTAAGAATCCTTCCAAAAACTGCTCAAATCTACCGTTGGTGAAAGTTCCCAACAATTTGGGTCCAATGTTTTTCGACGAGAGCTTCAATAGGACGTTCAACTCTGCTTCCCTGTCGATAAGAGAATCAACATTTTTACCGTATACTCTCAAAAGTAAAGAGGGAAGACCAGGATATTCAATCTTATAAATAGAGTTAGTCAACGCACCGGAAAGACGAGTGATCGTCATTTCTTCAGGTGCCAACAGTTTTTTCCACCATTTTTTGATGTACAACTTTTTAGTCAAAGCAAGAATGTCCTGCTTGAAAAAGTCTAGTGGTAAAGTGTTGTCTAATGTTCCAAAAGTGTTAGGTACCTCAAGATCACCTGCTATGGCAGACGATACTGCTGGATTAGAACTACTATTAGAGCCTCCTGCTGTAGCTACGCTTAACTTTGTCAAACTGTTGGCGGAATGTGTTCTGCTTAAACTTGGTTTTCGTGATGACGACCGGGATGGAGGCCGAGATCTCGATCTCGATCTACTTCTAAATGGTTGCACTTCCATATTTATACTATGTACGCTCGTTTATGAAAAAACTCTAAAAGAAAAAGTTACCAACACTGTTGTCGTGCGACAGTTTGGGTAAAAGTGAAAAAAATAACGCACGTGAATGGTCACGGTCAAACGATAAGAGTATGTGCAGAACGACTGATAACGGTTTCAATTACGAGCTAAAAAGACGTTTCAGGGAATAAGGAACAATTTGGGAACAATGCATCAACCACTGTGAAAAACTCCCGGCGATGCGCGGGAAAATGGAATACTTTAAAACTGTCACCAGAAGACTTGGAATTTGAGTTATTGAACATTTGCCTAAGCTCGTTGAAAGCAGGAACGAGAGCTTGAGGAGTAAAGAGCAACAATTATGATATAGTTATGTACCCTGGCACAATATTCCGGTAACAATAGACAGTCCTGCGATGTAAATAAGAATTACTCAACAAAAATGTTATCTTCATCTGCTAGTGGTGCTGAGAGAAGCACCACAAGAGAGTTGCATAGGACAACACAATGGTAGTTTGGAGGTTGTAAAGCACCATCACCAAAGTAACTAGAAGCTCCATTCAGGAAAATCACACACCTCTATCAACCAATATCACCACATTCAATTTTCTGTGCCTGGCAATATGTGCAAGATCAATTCTACAAGTGCCCTTATTGTTAAATGCAGCAGGTCTGGTTCCCCAGTCCTGATCCAAAGATACCTAATAGATCTAACAGATATAACCCAACGATCGCTTCTGTTACAATACAAGCACTTGGTAACGCAAAAATCAGCTCCAATGTGCTCATCATAGAGAATACAGGCAGAAACTGAATTAAAACCCAATATTTACCCACTATTAACACTGGACTAATTGCCCAAATATAATGGAAAATGTCCCCGTATTACGTCTACCATGGCTAGACCTGAATCTACAATGGGTATTTGCCTTGTTCGGCACATATTTCGACCGTTGAAGTAGCCTTTTACGGTATCCATAGAAACAATGATTCAGTACAGGAGAAACTAATATTGAAAATTTTGCAAACGGGATCTTGCTAAATCTTACACTACATTGACAATGTCTAACTACTTGTTCAGTACCGGTGGGTATATTGCTGCCGGGATCTTGTTTAAGTTAAATCAAGACAGACAACTTGAAAATGAGAAATTATCAACTGATTTGCAGGGTAAACTCGCATCATTGCAGGAACAATTAACCAAGAAGAAGGATGAGTTGGCATTACTCCAAACCGAATACTCCGAGTTTAAAACATCCAGTGAATCTCAGACTGCTGAAAAGATCAACAAGTTATCTTCTTCGGTTACGTCTTTGACGAAATTGTCTGACGAGTTGACAACGTCCAAGGCTGAACTCATTTCTAAAAACAAAGCATTATTGAAAGATGCCGAGGAATTGTCAACAAAGATTGATCAATTAACCCAAGAAGTTGCCGATGAAAAAGCTAATTCCAAGAAAATGGAAACTGAATATCAGTTCAAGTTGCAATCAGCTTTGGAATCTATTACTACCGAGAAGGATTTGAAGATTTCGAATTTACAACAAGATTTGTCCAAGCTTGAAGACGAAAAGGTCAATTTCAAACAATTGTATATATCGTTGGAAGGAGATCACGAAAAGATCTCTAAATCATTGTTAGAGTCTCAAGGCAAATTTGAGGAGCAGTCAAAAACTTTGCTTGACGCAAACTCCCAGGTTACCCAATTGAAAAAGGAACTCAAGACACTAGTTTCAGAAAAAGACAGTTTGAAGGAATCTGGTGATTCCTTAAGATCGGAAATCGAATCTTTACAGAAACTCATTAAGCAAAAATCAGATGAATGTGAAAGTCTCAAATCTGAAAACAGTGAATTATTACAAAAAGTTACCGACATTGAAGAGTCCTCTGCAAAAGAATCAAGGGCTTCGACCGAAACAATTGACGAATTGAAATCAAAGATGTCAGAACTTGAAAAGGATTTGGGGGCAGCCACTGCAGAATCAAAGGAATTAAAAACTAAAGCCGATCAATATGACACTTTACAAGACTTATTGAATGAAAACCAGATTGAAGATTTAAACGAATTCATCAAAGAATATGCAACAGCCAAAGATTTACATGCATCCTCCAAAGCAGAATTGATAAAAGCCTCAGAAGAATTGGAAAAATCGAACAAGGATTTACAAGCCAACCAAGAAGAAATCAAAACCAAGGACGAAAAGATAATTGAGTTGACTGACTCTCTCACTAAGGCAAATAATGAATTGGAAGAAACAGTTTCGTCAATGAAGACTACACAATCCGAATTAGAAAAGACCAAAGAACTGTTTGAAGAGACTACATCTGAATTAGACGATGTAAAGAATGAACTCAAGTCCCTCAAAGATAAACTCTCACAACAAGAAGCTGCAGCTGAAACCTCCAACAAAGAAGTTGATGAATGTGAAAAGGAGATCAAAAAGATTCACAATGGAGAATTTACTTCATTGTTGGACGCTATCAGATTGGCCAACGAAGAAATCAAAACTTTACGAGAACAAACGAACAGGGACCAAGAAACAATAAAGAGAATCGAAGATGACCTTGAAGCTAGTCTCAACGATAAGCAAACGATTGAATCATTGGAACAAGAGCTTGTCAATCAGCAAGTAGCATCGGAACAAGAAAAGGAGAAATTGAATGACAGTATTGCCGAATTAACCAAGGCAGCAAATGAGCGTGGTGATTCGTCTAAAGAATTACAAAACAACATTGACGAATACAAGTCAAAGGTATCAGACTTAGAAGCCAAGATTGCATCCTTGAACAAGCAATGTGAAGAGCACGAAGGAAAGGCAAATGAGTTGGTTGAAACTAAGGCTAAGATCGATGAATTGAACAGGGCCATCAGTGAACAAAAAGGAGATGGAGAAGAGTTAACAAAAGCCAAGAGCCAAATTGATGACTTGAACAAGAAAGTTGACGAGACCACCTCTGAATTGAAACAAGTTCAAGAAAAGCACGCCAAAGATTTGCAAGATCGTGAAGCCGAAGTTGAAAAATTGAATTTACAATTAAAAGCACAAAAAGAGACTGAACAAAGGTTATCTGAATCTGAAGCCCAGGTGACCACATTGACTGAGTCGCTTGAAAAGAAACAAAAGTTGATCCTGGCCTACATGGAAAAGATCAAAGAGTACAAATTGAATGAAAGTAAAGATTAAGATGAGATTTAATGAGAATGTCACCATCAGTAATGCATCTTCAGAAACAGTGAATTGTAAATAGTAATATGATGTTTGTACACCAAACGTTGTACCTGTAGGTATTTTTCTGGCCGAGAACGTGGACAATGTTTTGTTCGGCTGTAGTTGTTATTAATTGCATGTATAATGACGTAAAAATAATTGCAAAAGGGAAAACAAAGAGTGTGCATCTAGGTCAACTGCATAAAACAAAATTCTTTCCAAGAATAGAGACAAATTTCGATGCGGTTCAGTCCGGCAGCAGGCTGGCTAGGCAGACTCAAATGGTGCAATATGGCCATTCACATAAGCTTGTGCCTTTGTTTGTGTCACAAGAGGTAACGCAACGGAATTTTAATCAGAGGGTTACAATCACAACTAAAAGCAATTGAGAAATGACACTGAAAAATAAGATCTAAGAAATTGAGATAACAATTTCAGCAATTGTGGATTTACACACCAGCCAGTTGGGGGATCCACCGAAAAATGTATCATTCTGACATAAAATTGTGGGGCTCTGGAACAATAGAGAGTGTTGATAGAAGAAGTGTCCGTCCAAGTCACTCATCCTGTAGTTCCAGGGCGAGGGGGAGAATATATATTAAGGGACTGGTGAGGGTGATGCTAGAGAAATGAAACGCACAATTTCAGGAGTAAGGAGTTACGACTTTCAGGAACAAACTGTCTATCCACAGGACAGGCGATGTCCATTACGAATGAGAAGTCACACCATCCTTCCTTGACACAAGACGTAGACGAAAACATCATTTACATCTCCGTTTATAGACTAGGGACAATGCAGCTGGAATAAAACCACATCAGTCCGACGCATTGCACAATACCACACACACACCACAACTATGTACCGTCGGCAACATTACAACAAACTCCACCGGAACACCTCATGTGTGTAATAGTAAAGAATGAAACAATGCATGGCTTAAGAAAATGAAATTCCAACTACATGCATCGAAAATCAACATCCGGAGCACCCACCGCCCCTAACCGGACCTATTCAGTACCACCGGCACGGGCGCTGGTGCGATTACCGCCATCCTTGGCACTATTTACACCGGGTGCTCATCTCGCATTGTGCGACCTTTTCAGTCTATTCTTGCCCATTTCTGGCGTAGTAAACATTGCAAAAACAGCAAACTTATATTTAGATAACTGTGCACTACTACATAATGATATTTTTATACATAACACTAGGAGTGGTATTTCATTTGTTATTCATTGTATTCTTTGATAATTTGTAGTTTTTATTCTTCTCCTTCGCCCCTGGTCCTGCTATCGTATAACGTTTGGTGTTGTCAAAGACTGGTTAAATTCTTGTCGCTTTCCATCCTAGTTCCTTCTTTCAAGGCGTGTCTCCACAACCACCACCGTTTTCTAGCGGTCCTGCCCTCGTTTCACAGACCCTCCATCGTTCTGAGTTTTGAGTTTTGAGTTTAGTTCCGTGCTGTGTTTTGTGTTGTCTTCTGTTTAACACTGTGCCCGCAAAGCTGTATATTGCTACATCCATTCTGAAAATTGAGGTACCAAAGTAGGGACTGATTGTACTCTAAACTCACAAGTCCGTATCCTGTGAATATTTTCCACACAAGCAACTTTTGTTGAAATACTTACGCTATAATTCAGTTAATTGGCAAACTAATTGCCCGACAAATTTATCCCTGATTTGTTTTTGAATTTTGAAAAAGCTGATGTCATGGCAAAACTTAAATCCAACAAAGATGACAGCGATTTGCTCATCAAAAAGCTTTTGAAACAGTACAAGTCAATAGAGATTGCATTGGACAAGTTTAACTCAAAGAAATACAATAATGGCTCGTTTTCAAATTTGAAAGGTAACATTCTTCGTATGTCACTTTTACCTTTTTTGAGAAACCACAACCTGCTTTCAAACCAGTTTGCTGTGGACTCACCCATTTATAAATCGCTATCGAACGTGGTTATTCTGATCTTGATCAAGTGGTGGTCCTCACTTTTGAATAACTTGACCGAGTCAACCAGTAACTCTGTCTCATTGCATGTGGGATACATATGTCCAATATTGACTTCCGATAAGAACGCATATTTTGAAGGAATCTCACGAATTATGTCCATCGAGTATTGGAAAACTATCGATTTGGATTTGTACAAGCAGTATCAACAGTTATTGACGTTGACTTTGGAATACTGTCTTGACAAAATGTCAACCATGAAAAACTTAAATTTATCAGTTTCTGCATTTTTCGGGAAAGTGTTTGCGTATGCATCCTTTAACTTACCTCATATTTGTCATGCGTTGTTGTTCTTACTAGGAGTCAAGCAAGACAGATTGGAAAAGACCAATGTTTTATTAAAGTTGATCCCCGAACCTACCAATTATAGAACTCGTCGAACGAATTCGACAAAACTGCTTAATCGAGAAAACTTTGAAACTAATTGTACTCCAAGCAGTAATCCAGATAATCATACGCATACAACGCAAGTTATAAATCTGGGTGTCTTCCCTGAATATCTTCAATGGTTGATCAATTTTAAAGGAATCTCATGTCCAAAACGGCAACGATCTACATTTAATTGTTTACCACCACCAAAACATCCTGTTGAAGGAATCAAAGACCCTAATGGTAATTGGGTACGAAGATGGTGTAATTGTGACTCCAATGTGTTCAACTCATTTTTCCGTCATTACATACGAATAGTGACAGATACTTATGATGGGCAGGTAGGTTTAGCAAACTGTCCTGGCTTTCCAATAATTTTAAGTCATATAATTCATATATTTCAGATCTCCATCATTCGAATTAGCAACAATTCCAAACAACAAGCTCCTGTTCTTAAGAAGTCGAATGGTCAAATGGCATTTCCCATTGTACCTTCCTTGAAAACATCAGATATCTACTATAATTCAATGATAAAGATATTCAAAACAGTGAGAGATATCAATCATACTTCTAAGAACGAGTCAATGATGTCTCCTCCACCAACTCCTTCAACATTGTGTTCCTCAGTATCAAGATCATCATCATCTCATATCCTCAACAATATGTCTGCATCCTCGACAAGCAAAATGATTTCAACTCAATTAGTTGGCTACATCGACTTATCATTAAGCACAATCGCTAAAGAAACTAATGTATTTGATGCAAACAAATCAAGTCTTATACTTAGTTGCACGTATGAGTTCATTAACCACATTGTCAACAATATACCAAATAGCTCTGAATTAGTAAACTGGGAGTTTTGGTTGAGCTGCTGCTATATGATCATCAAAACTACTGATCATGTTCAGAGTATTCTCAAGAGCTTTGCATTTTTGTTCAACATTTGGGACATGATTCCAGATGCATTATCAACCTTATCAAGTAAAGATGTCACATCACCTTGCTACGACTGGCTCACGAACAGAAATGAAAGCTTCAAACTAAACTTTGTCCACTGGTTAATAAGTTCTGATAACTTTACCAGATTTCTTACCCATTGGAACCCAGCTGTTAGATCATACTACCTTCGTCTTTTGATATGGAGAGTTATTGGTGTGAACAACTCCCAATCTTCTTCAGCAATAGATGTAACTACCAGATTACAATCAAATTTCAACATATCTCATGATATGTTGCGAGACTTTGTTCTGAAGTTTCAAGGGTTATATGAGTTGGACTTTAGGCCGGATAGTCCATTAGTGAATAGAAAGTTTGGGATTTTGCCTTTAAATACAACAGACGAGTACCTCTCTGTTACGGATGATCCTGACTCTGCGATGATGTCAGCCACACCTATCAAGTCATACGAAATAAGGAAGACCCATCCTTATGAAATTTTTGACGAGGCCGTATACACATGTTCTAGTTTACCAAGCACCACTCAAGCCACAAACGAGGAGCCACTGGATAATGAAAGTGTTACAAGCAAAAAGAATGGACATTATCCTTTTGCTAACTCATTGGGAAAATTGTTCAAGTTGCTTTCGGACGATAATGGCTCGTCACCTCGTGCAAAATCTGGCAACAAATCCCAGACCAGTATCAGTAACTTAAGCCCATCACAACCTTTCAAGAGAAACTCAGTTTCTTTAACTTCATTATCAACTGCGTCATTGAGATCACTGCCAGGTAGTCCATCCATCATGTCGTTCAGATCCAATTCTAATTCAATCACTGAAACATCACCATCCTCTTCAATTCGTGACCCAGATTCAGAAGATAGTAGTATACTTACTTTTGATGTCAAAAATCTGGAGTCAATAGTGAATACTCAACCAAGCGAATTTGCTAAGCTTCCACCAGAAATCGTGAGACCGATGTATAAGTTTGACATCATTCTTGATCATGAATCAATGAGCGACAAGATGAATATGATAAACAACAAGAACAATTATCGGAGACAGGGGTTCATATATCAAAATTTGCAACATCCTGACTACTACATCTCCAAGACTATCGGACAAACAAAATCATTCCCCACTTGCCCACAGATTCCATTAATAACATTATTTGTTACTTCTGATGTTTATGATACGAAGTTCTTTCTCAGTGACGAAGATACATTTGTACTTGAAAACATAGAAATCGAAAAACAGAAACAAATTCATGAAGGAGGATTGTTCGAAAAGCTTGTCCATTCTTTTTCACAAGCTGGGGGAACAATTAAAGGGACAGATTTGTCAAGTTTGATCAACCTTGGACGAAGTTTGAATGAGTTGAACAATATCATTGAAGAATTCAAGACATATTTGGACAATAGAATTTCGATCGATCAATTTAATCTTGATGTTCGGGATGGAAAAGAGTTCAACGACTTCAATTACTTACACAAAATCATTCCATTGTTATCATTTGACAGTACTAATGAATCGAAATTACTCAACGCCAGCTAATACATTCAATTCTGCATGACTGATTATCAGTACTCATTTCTAATTTACGTTGTATAGATATGCGTTAAGAATTAGATAACGAAACGATTAAAGTTTATAAAAATGTAATTAAACAGTAAAATTATGAAAGTGAGGGTTTATTAATTGATTTCGGGTGCTTTGATGAAACCTTAGTCAATTCTCATTTCTGAAAATGTCCGCTTTTCCCCTAATCCTGAGCCAGGTTCATCTTCAGCATTGAACACCCGGAAAGTTGTAATGAGACAGACTATTGTATTTGTTGACCAGAATGAAAAAACACCGACAAGGAAACTCAAGATGTAGTACTTGACAATATAGTATCTGAATCCAGAAAATTCTATTTGGAAATCCATCCACGAGCGGTCATTATTTACAATCAACCCGGGGATTTCTTGTAGTTCTATACGGAACTGAGTGGATTTGTTCATTAACTCGTGGCCCGGCTGTTTGAATTTGTTGAGCGCCATGTCTATGGATCGATCATAATTCACGGTAATTGGGGGCATCCAGAACCGCAAATTATATGGAACAAACCAATTGTTGTGGACATGGCTGGCGGAAATGTCGCAATCTAAGATGAAGAAGTCATTGAAAACTGTAGCATTTTGTGAAATAATGGCATAGTCCACGGTGAAAAGTTTATTTTTCAATTCGTCACCACATACCAAGTTTAAATTCACGTTCCATTTGTAGACAAGGTACGGATCGAACCGGTAATTTTCATTTACAGAGTCCTTCCCAGTGATGTAGACTGACTGTGTGCTCGAGGACGTGAAGTACAATGGTGTTTTGGGGGAATTAGGTGGGATCAATGCCTCATGAAGTTTAGAGTATGATAGCACTGAAAACGGCAACAAGACAAACATTACCGTCATGAAAAGACTGAAAAAGTACATCCATCTCCGTGTGATCACCAACGGTATAGAGATATCAAACTTTTGAAGGAGCTCTTTGGCCCTCTTTGTTATCCCAAACATGGTAAATAGCCGAGATAGTAGCAACAAACCCAAGCGGAATCAGCAATTAAGATACCCAATCGCACTAACCAGCTAATTTGTACAATGCTCAACGGTTTGATTCTCCGACTAAAGTAGCAAGGTTCCAGTAGCAATGACTTGTACAATGAGTTGTTACAAATATATTTTGGTTAGGATAAATACTGGGGTATAACGCGAACATATGATATTTGTCGTGGCAGCTTACCACGGGCGTTCAGCCGTGTCTCCCCATGGTACTACCGTGCAACCGCGGATTTGGTGGTGTGGTTGACCTAGCAACGGGGCCGATTAACTTGTCGTTTATCTCAATTAGTTGAATTACTCTACTAGTGTGATTTACGTGTGTCGAACCGTATTTGGATATTTTGTTCTGGTTAACACCTAAATTTATCTTTTGTAGTTTCTTTAGGCACAGAAATACGTA
>ERZ778017.2592-NODE-2592-length-14347-cov-4.093689_pt1 | contig 14347 bp, 8 predicted proteins | sample MGYA00375747_ERZ778017 | MGnify/ENA primary metagenome ERZ778017 (study PRJEB29350, sample SAMN05509838) | bioreactor metagenome | biome: bioreactor; material: wastewater | place: South Africa: University of Cape Town | collected 2014-03-17 ... | reverse complement strand
ACGATTCCATGGTTTCAAGCATAAAACGTCGATCATACGTCAATTCCGGAAGATAGCGCCAGTTTGATGTGGTGTCAAAATCAAAATTCATCTTCTTAACTACTTCGGGCTCTATAACAGCAGCACCAGTTTCTTCTTCAACTGGCATAACCATGACGGGTTCTTCTCTCCGCGTACCATGAATTAATGCAGTAGAATCGCTCGCTGCACCGTTAGTTTTGCTTTGAACGTTGGCATTATCGTCACCATTGGCATCACCAGTACCTTCATCGTTATCTGAGCCAGAACCATCATGGGAGTCGGATTCGAAATCTTCCTCAAACGACTCGGCATCAGAGTCAAGCGGATCGCCTATCAAGTTCCCAAACTCGTCGTACAAGTCTTCGCCATCCATAATGGTTGTGGTGGTGGTGTTGTGGAAATGGCTCTAAATTTCAAATATTGATGTACAGCATATAGTACGGCGATGGGCAAAACCATGTTTATGAAATATTATAATACAAAGTATCTATACACAATTGAGTGATAAGAACACCAATACGGCGGTATTTATGGGCCATAGAGGCACTTTTAGTGAAAATCTGGAAGGATTTGCCTTACTAGTCGTTGTGTTCGTGGTTCATTTATGAGGCTCACTACAGGTAACAATATGGCACCCTCTGTAGCAATAGGTGGGTTTTTCTGCTCTATAATCATGGTAGTGTGGTTTTGGATGTGATTGTGACGTCAGCAGTAAGGATTATAACGAATTGAATGTTGTTGTGTGATGGAAAACACTGGTTCTGGCACAAATGTCAAACTGGAAGAATACACTTCAGAAATGAATTTACTGGCTTTGGCCCCCCAACGACGTGTTCTCGCCAGCTGGTACAAAATGCCATCACCACGCAAAGAACGTATCGCCCTCAATTCAATGTTTGGTACTTTCTCAACTCTGTGAGTAGAGATTGAAGTTGGACGTCTGAAACCTTATTGGCCAAGCTTGGAATCAACGACTTGGCTTCCTCGGCATCCTCACACTCCAACGTTCCTAACTGGGCCAACTCAAATGGATGTAATGGCTCGCTGGCCATACTGCTGAAATCGTTCAATAACTTGTCCACAGTATCCGAAGCAGAAGTATTCTTGAATCTGGTGAAATTACTCAAGTAATTCAACGTCTTGTGCATGATCTCGTTGTCACCAGCCAACAGTCTGTTGGACATCTCGTCCTCCTTCTCGTCCTCCTCGTCGTTCAAGTCGAACTGATGGGCATTACCACCTTTGTTTTTTCTATCCTTCAATGCCGCTCTTATCAACAAACGGGCTTCCGACAAGTTGAGGGCAATCAACTGTTCCTCGGTACCATCATTGGTGATCTGTTTCAACTGGAACTCTGGCCCTAACTTCAACGTCGCAGCATTCTCTTCATCATCAATATTCTGGGTGGTAGGTTTTCTTCTTCTGACTCCTAAGGCACTGGTACTAACATTCATGGTATAAAAGTATACGTGTCACAGTTTCTACCTACAACCAACAAGTTTATTCCTGCTGTCGCTGCCGGGGTGTGTTTATAGTCAATTTCAAACTAACGTTGGTGATGAAAATTGGTTCTACATCCACACGACCTGAATTATGAGAATTTATTAAAATTAGATATTTACGATCTCAACGATAGTTTCAGTGATTGCGACGTACTAAACCACTGAGACACATTCGGACGATTCCATGAGATGTATTTCACGTTGTGCTTGAATGGTGGGTTTTGTGTTTACTAAAGTTTGTTGGCTTGTGAGCCTTGTTCTTGACTCTAGAATGGTTTCAATGGCTGCAAATGACTCCACTATGCACCATTGAAAGACTAGCAAACATGGGAAACATGACTGCCTTCAGACGTACACAAATCGAAAAAAATTTCGACTTGTGTTCATCAGAAACTAAACTCCCACCACGGTAAGGAACTCGACTCAAGTAATGTAGTAACCAACATCTAGACTTTACTTCTAAGATTGTCCCATATGAATCTGCAGTAGCTCTTTCAAGTAATTAATGCTCTTCTACTGCTTTGTCATTCATGCGTGGATTGATAGTGGCAGTTGCTCTGACAAAAGTATGCTTTATCGTTTATTCAACTTCGGAGGGCGTACCGGGAGCTGGTCGTGGTCGTGGGGCTGAATCGTTAACAAACGGATGTTTCAATGCTTCTTGTGGAGTAAGTCTCTCCAATGGATTGAAATTGAGCACCTTCGTCAAGAAGTCCACCAATAACAATCGTTCATGACACTCTTTTTCAATCATGGAATTCGTCATTTTCTTTGATGGCAACTTGTAGTTGAGAATAATATCTTTTAACGTCCTATGCTTGAAATATGTTTTATTTGGCTGTTCTTTTTTAGCTTGTTCTTCTTTTCCTTTGGTATTGATCAAAAAGTCAATATACTCCTCCTGAGTCTTGATTTTGTAAATTGGTTTGCCGTCAGGGTTGGTGATGTCTGACTTTTTGAAGAAATTCAATGAGTTTCTTCCTACTTCAATCATGTGTCGTGGTGGATTCCCAATCATATCGACAATCTTCCAGAGTTGATTGAACTCAGATATCCCTGGAAACATTGGCAACCCTAAGAATAACTCCCCGACAATACATCCCAACGACCACATGTCAATCGCTTCTGTGTAATGCAACCCCAAAATAACCTCTGGAGACCGGTAGAACCGCGATTGAATGTATGTGTAAATCGTCTGACGAGTAAAACATGCTGAACCAAAGTCAATCACCTTGATGTCTGGTTTGTCAGGCTGACAAAGCAATATATTCTCTGGTTTCAAATCACAATGAATCATTTGGAATCCTTTCAACTCAGACATGGCCTCAAGTAACTGTCTTGTCAATAACTTGACAAGTTTCATGTTTAAACCTTGGAATTGGTTTTGCTTGATCAATTCATACAAATTCGATGCCAATTGTTCAAATACTAAACAAAGATGTTCTTTATGCATAAACGTATCCAACAACCGGACAAAATGCTTACCGTCGCTGTTGGCATTCAAATACTCTAGCAACCGCACTTCAGTCAACGACTGGTTCATGTATGCTGGCTGGGACTTGATGACTTTAACGGCACATATCGACTGGTTGGAAAGGTTCTGACACTTGACAACTTGACCAAACGTCCCCGAACCCAACAAGTCGAGAACGATATACTTTCTTCCTTCGTCTGACCCCAAAATATCGTTGACATATAAAATGTAGTCACTGTCTTCGTTATCAAACCCGTTATTAAATTTGGGTTCCGAAGGCTTTGTAAGCACTCTTTTAGGATTAGTGGACTTGGAGTATTGGAACTTACGAGGTTGACAGATCCCATATGACTCTGTCAAATACACTGACAACGCATTAACTGGCGAAATATGAATAGAATTAACCGAACATCTTCTGTACTTTGGTTGTCTGTGTACTTTAGGATTTAAGTCCAACTTGGAGTAGATCTTTCTTACTTTTGGTGCCGACTTTCTTTTGTTGGTCGACAAAAGAGATTCCATATCCTGTTGGTATTGTTGGTACTGAACAATTGACGCCGATCTCCCCAGTATTCCCGGGGGAGCTTGGTTGAAGTAGTTTCTACCATCGTGACGAAATTGCTGGAAGTTTCCCACGGCAATGGACGATCTTCTCGTGGAGTTTAATCCACCAGCAAGAGTCGGGTTCTGGGGGTAATGCGACGGAAGATTGTTATTCTGAACGTAGCCAATGTAATTGTTGACGTAGCCCGACGTGGCAGCAGTGGACATTCGTCGGTCAGGGTTACCTAATGACACCTCCTGATTCGTGTAGTACTGATTGAAGGGATTGTCGACCCTAGGAGGAGGGTGGATGTACGGTGGAACAAGCGACTGTCTTCTACCGTCGTACTCATATGTAGTGGGAAGCTGGTTGGCGAAGGACAACCGTTTGTTCTGTTGTTGCTGTTGTTGCAATAATGGCACCGTGCCCTTGGTGGGAGATTGAGAAAGATTGGGGGACCCTGGCCCCGTGGACTGGTGTGTGGACGAAAACCAAGGGTTTCTGAACCCGGCCATGCTGCCCACTGGAGGCTGCAGTAGAAGCAGCAGCGCTGGTGGCTGCTGTTGTTGCTGTTGGTCACCCACGGAGTCTTGATTTCCTGGGGCATAATTGTTGTACGCCTGGGGCGGCAGCAAGTGCCAGTTGCCACCGATCGAGTTGTGTCGGTTATTATTGTAGTTGTACGACATCAACCGGTAATTTGCTCATGTATTTTCTGGTTATTTGGATGGTTGTCGTTTCAATCTGACTCCTCAATTTTCACGTCCAGTGGAAATGGTTGGTAGCGCTCGCAAACCCTGGTCAAATCCTGACGTCAATCAAATTGCGACGGTGCACGGCAGCCGTACAACCGTGACGGTGACCACTGGGACGGTGGTCACCGTAGGGGCGATCGTGGGTGATTCTACGTAAATATATCCCAAAGTATTTGGAATCTACATCTGTCTACTATGTAGGGTGACACTATAGTTAACATATTGTACATTGAAAGACCCACAGTGGGTCCCACTATCAAATTGCCATACTATGCAATATATACAAGAAGAGAGACCTGGCGAGGGATGTGGTGTCGTGAAGCGTGCCATGGACCCACCGTCGTGGTAGCATCCGACGTCATGGCGACGATGTGTAGTTGATGGCCAGGGAGGCATGCCGTGGGGCGCACCGGGGACGGGAGTCCAGGGGCGAATAAAATAAAATCATTGCAGGACGGGGTGCAAAATCAAGTAGTCACCTCGCGAATTATTTGGTTTATATGGACGTGGTTACTTAGGCTGGAGCAAGTTTTGGTGCTTCTTCAGGGTAAGCTGTGGCCATTTGTGGTTGAGCCAAAACTCTCAGCATCATCATACCAACACCTTCAAACACACCCAACAAACAGGCACACATGATGGCGTTGTTTCTGGTGTGTCTCCACCCACCTCTGATGGCCAAGGCCCCACCAGTGAAAAACCCCCCAATGACGGCGTTCCATGGGTCTTCTCTCTTTCTGATGGCTTTCACCGAACAGTCGAAAAATGAAAATAATCCACCCCAAACACCGAAGTTACCTCCAACAACAGGAGCTCTGGCTTTGATTGCAGACATGGCACCGTATCCTCTTTCCCCGTACGGCGAGTTTCTGAAACCTTTGATCCCATGCCATACACATCCCCCAATAACACCCATGGAAAATGCCCCTCCAAAATCACTCAAAATGACAATCGGACATGGATCTCTCGTGTGGTCAGCTGACATTCTATTTGGTGTTTGTGCTTAATATATAGTTTCCACTATAATCGATATTCTATGACGAATTCTCATCAAAAATTTTTCAGTGTAAACCGATTTATCGGTTCGTCACGTGCCACAACACGTGAACTTAACTCGGTCATTTCTCAACTCAATGGTGTATTTATCGTGTGCGCTACCATCTTGGGTACTCAACCTTTTAACCTACTGGTACTTTCTTGTCGGACTACAGCTTGGTATCTCAAGTATAATGTGTATTTACGTAATCGAAATGTGTCTATAGTGTATGTGAAACTGGTTTGAATATTCCCTAATTTGTTTGAAATAAGACTTGCGATGATGTTTCTGACCCTGTCTGGGGTGCATGGTTCGCAAGAACGTCTGACTTGGTATTGATTGCGTCAGAGAGTGTGTCGTCGTCAGTGTCTGTGTGCTTGTCTATAATCTGGTTGTAGTCATTTTGACCATCTCTATGTTTATTTTCCGTTTCGTGTAGTTCGTTTTCGTCGTCATCATCGTCGGCTTTAAACACCGAAGTGGACGATGATGGAACCATCTCCTCCATCGTATCGTTAAATGTGTCGAGCTCAACGTACTCTTCGTCTATTTGTGGTCCTGTGAAACTTTTAACTCCCCATGCGCGATACCCTATCAAGGCAAAACCAGCAAATATGGTGAATACTGCAATTGCCCAATTCATGGAGATCCATGTGATGTTCTTGATCACTGGAGGTAAACTAAGAACAAGGAATGACAATATAATCCACCCTACTGCAATCCCGTTGACAATCCACCCAAAGTATCTTAATCTGAAAACTCCACCTTTGATCTTTTGTCGTTTATTCAACATTGAACAGAAAATTGGTATTCCATTGGCAAATGCTAGCGAGATAACCGACGCTCCCATAAACGCATTGAATGCTGACGATGATACAAGCGATAATAACGATATTAAACCTACCATTCCCATGGACAAAAATAACGCATTTTTGGGAATCTTGTACTCGTTTTCGGCATTGACCTCAATCCATTTTTCTTTAAATGGTAATGCTCCATCACGAGCTAATGCGTAGGTGGTTCTTGACGCAGTAGTGAGACTTCCGATAGATTGGAACAAGACTGTTCCCACAAGTAATATCGCAAGCAAAAACGATATGATGTATGATTCTGTAGCTATCTTAAACACCAATTGAATAGGCATGATTTCTGGGTTACCATCCAATAATACTTTCATATCTGGTAAAATCGTCAAAATTGGAATAATAAAAATTATCCCCACCACTGTAGCCATTAAAATTGCACTGATGGCACCTTTTGGTAGATTCTTTTCCGGTTTTTTCACCTCATCACTAATGGAGAAAATCATCCCGTATCCCGTCAACGTGAACGATCCACTCTGGAACCCGATAATGAACGCAATTGGATCGGGCCATCCACTTCTACTGTTATCGAAATGGGTCAATATTTCTTTGGCAGAATTGGTTTTTTTCGCAAAGAAGATCAAGAGAAAGTCGATGGCTAGCACAGTGTAAATTGTCCACAAAATACACAACTTGTTGATCCGCTCCAAATACTTTGAAAACCAGAAATTCACCAATCCGCTAAACGTAAGAATGATAAAGTACGTTCCTAGAACCCAAAAGACGTCTTCCTTGTATGTGATATCTCTCAACCCAAGAATTGACAAGATAAACTGAGAACCAGCAAACATAATACTGACAGCATACGTCCAATTTCCAATTAATAGAAACCACCCAGTAATCCAACTACTTATTGAAGAGTATTTTTCATTGGCAAGAATAGCACTAAAATGATAAACCCCTCCAGCAGTAGGGTATTTGGAAATGATCTCACTCAAACTTAGAACCACACAGATAGAAAAAAATGCCACAATCAACCAGCCGTAAAGCATGGTGACATTGCCTCCGTCAATTAACGAGATCCATAACGTCGATGATATTCCAAACGGTACTCCCATAACCGTGAACCCTAGTCCGATGACGGAGGTAACAGTCAACTTCCGTTCGAAATCTTGTTTATACTTGAAATGCTCAACTTTCTCAGCAGCAGTATCATCCTCCAATATTGTGGTTAACAACCGGCCGGGTCCCAGGGATGCCAAGTGGGAATTTGTAAAGTCTATAGTATTTGCAACTGTGCTGGTAACTGCCTTGTTGGTTAAACCGATAGTCTGGTGGGTCAAACGAGACAAATATGACTCGGTAATCGCATCATCATTTTCAACACCTTCGCCTGGATCCGCAGGTATTTCCTGATACGGATTAGGTGCCATGAAAACCTTGTGGTTGCAAAATAGTTTGTTTGGTAAATTCTGTACTGGAAATTCTCGTCCTATATATTCTGTGAAGACCATGTGTGGTGCAAGTTAATCCTGGACTAGCGCAAAATTTTGTTAACAGAGTATAGTTATCGATGAGAGAACATTGATAAACGGTATTAGTTTGTTCATTTTGTCGTTTTTCCGGATTGAAATCTATAAAATGTTCCGTAAAACGTACCTATATGCTACTTGTGCTTGACTTAAAAATTAATTATGTCGAAACACAGCCTGATGACAATGAGAAAGTGTGTCACAAATGGACTAGAGTCTGTTCATATCAGAGTTGTTTCGGTTTGGGAATTATTTTGCTGGATTTTGCAAGTTTTCGAGGACCAATTGATATATGAATTGAACAAAATCCCGAAGGAGCCATGCCCCGAGAACGAGGTGCTCGCTTTTGTCGGAACAGCTGTGGTTATCCTACCCAGAGCAGTCTGGGGTAATCTGTGCCGCTTGTTCGTTAGCAACACTGACGTGTGCCCCTATTTTTCGCTATTTCTAAGGTCTCAGCTTACCATGTCGTTCCCAAAGCTTTCTTATCACGTCCCAAGTATTACAATAATACGTTCTTGCTTTTCAATGCAAATGCTGCGTTAGTCCTTGATCTAATTGTCTTTGCCTATAAGGGAATGCTTGTATTCTTTTTTTGCCTAAAAGTCAAAGTCACTGTCGTTTTCTTCTTCAACCCCCTCTTCTTCAGCCTTGTACACTGGCAAGCTAATACTCTCCCCTGTTTTGACAAAAATGCTACCAATGTTCTTGACGTTGTTCAACATTCCCCCAACTGGCTTGTATTTTTCGTCCACCAAGTACAATAAAACATCGTTTAAATTCGTCAAAAGGTCAGATTCTTTCCAGTTTGTGTATCCTATCTTGATAGAAACACAGTTCCCATTGACTGGAGGCAAGAAATTTGTATTGTTAACAATCGAGTTCATTTGTCGTGCCACATACTTTGGCTCACATCGATTGTCCTTCAATTTCGTCGATTTTTTACCTTTGACTAACGAAGCTGTTGGTGAGGGCTTTGCCATTTGGATCATAAAGGGTAACTTCTTGTTTTTGGCATAAAATGGTGTCCCGAGTATTTGAGGCAAGAACTTGTGAACTCTGTTATCAGCAACAATGATATCAAATTCCTTGAACGCTTTGAACAATTTCTTGGGATCCTTTGCGATCGACTTCAACCTTTTCAAACTGTAAATCTGGTTAAACATATCTTCTGTAGGGCAATCTTTTTCTTCCAACTGGGGACGGTAGTCGGTAGATGGATCCTTTGTGATTAACAAAATTGATTTATTTGCAGCTTCATCTAGTTTATGTGTCAAAGGAATAATTCTTGGAGTATAATCTTTCTTCTTGCCTAGTGGTATCTTGCAATTGATTACTGCAAAGATAGCTTCACCTTGGGAATTAGCATTTGAACCACCAGTTTCCAAATTTGTCTGCGATTTCAACGTCCGAAATGATTTTTTCCCTGCTTTAGATGACTCTTGTCCGAGTAAGAATGTGTCAGACATCGTCAATGGTGAATGGTGGGTTTTATGGTATCGAGCTTCAGTTAAGAGGTGAAAAATTTAGGTGATGAGATTCTGTACACAAGTACAATTTCATCACCCAGGAAGTGATACGGAATCACAACACATAGATTACGATAATGTTTCGGTGACACTTGGTCATTGAATCATTTATTAATACATAACTTTATTAAAGACTAGTTTTCGTAGTTAAAACTGTAGAAAATTCGACATTAGTCCCAATTAACGGCATTAGAATTGAAACAGGTGTAGTGAATGTCAAGGTAGAGGCAAGTTTCTTATATTTATGTTCAATCACCACGCAATGCTCTGATCACCGCCTGTCTTCTCATCATGTGTTTTGTCCACTTGTACACTTCAGGGAACTCCACTTTCAAGTTTATGCCAATTCTGTCAACCACGTTGTTCCATGGCACAAACGACAAATCTGCTACTGTTGCTCTATCGCCAACTAACCACACTGGGTAGTCAAAGTACCTCGATTGCGATAATGGAGTGGTCCCGGCAGAATATGCTGCTGCGTTATCAACATCCAAGTCCATGATTAATGCTTCTCTTCTTTCTGCCAATGCCATTTCCAACACTCCGTACACTCTTCTGACTTCGTCGGTGTATCTTTCTACCGCCAGAGGAACAGGACAGCTGTGGAAATACCGAAAGTGTAATGCTTGGCCAATCATGGGAGCATGGCCCGACGTTTGGAAGAATAACCAACTAGCAATTTGCGATTGTTCTACTAAGTTATCGGACCAAAGCGGACATTCGCCGTTTTGCTTTAAGTATTTCGAAACAAGGTAGAGGATAATAGCCCCGGATTCCCAGATGGAAGTGTTATCGTTTTGGTGGTCGATCAAGGCTGGTACTCTGGCATTTGGATTTATGGTGACGAATTCTGGTGCTCTTTGCTCACCGCTGTTGAAGTCAAGGAATATAGTATTGAATGACAAATTCAATTCCGACAATATTATAGCCACTTTGAATCCATTTGGTGCTGACCGATGGGAAAAAAGGGTAAAGCCTTCTTGGGGCTGGTTTTGGAAGAAATGGGAAATTCTGGATTGAGATTGCTGCGTGGTAGCTTCATTGTGAAGTTGTTGTTGTAAAAGGTTTAAATTTACCTCATTTTGTTGTTGGTCATTAAGATTCACCGACTTTAACCCAGCACTCAAATTTGAAATGGGGTTGGTGGAGGAATTTCGATTGGTTTGATTAGTCATTATCAAATCCAACTCAATCTATACACGTAACGAATACTAAACCCACACACCGTTATCGGATACAGTAGTTGATAGCCCAATAATATATACAACAGATCCGCCAAATGGATTTCTTACTTTGGTTACTATTTTTCGTTGACTAGATTTTTCGTTCCTATTCGGTGCCCTCCGGCCGCGCCCGTAACCGTTGTCGCTGTGCTGGGCCAAAAAACACCACCACACCCGGTCCGACATTGGGGCAAGGAATAGGCCCATTTCGCCGCATGGTTACAACCACTACAGTACTGTGCCTCAATAAAACGCTTTGTCCACATTTCTGTCAATATACACATTGTACTGCTAATACTTTATGGCAACAGTTAGCGAGAGCTACGTCAATTGAGTGTCAGCATAGGACGCTGTCGTGCTGAGACCCATTGTAGCACATGTGAGATGAGTACTGTTGTGGGACATTTTCCATGACAAATTTGTTTTTATGCGACTATCACGTCACAGTATTGTTTCTGTAGTTTTACTGTGGTGCTTTACAATGGTGCCGTCTGAGAGTTCTACAATCGTACTCGACTGTAATGTTGTACTGTAGTGTTCTCTTGTAGTTACCGGTATTGGTTTACTTCAGTATGTTGATTGATGTTCTGTACAGTGTTTCAATGGTTGTGTGGGGCGCTGTACTGTTCTACCTCTATATTTTTTACGTTTTCATTGTTCTAACCGAACCCAATCTAAATACCGAGCAGTTGAACTGTACTTGAAATTGGCTTCGCATATCTACTCTACTTTGGCAAACCTGCTCTGAGATGCTTTTACGAACAACAAAATCGAACTTGCAAGTTTGGCACCCTCAAGTGCCGTAAGGTGTCAAATTACGCAAAATGCTAGAAGACCCTGTTCATCTTCTGAGGCAATTAGAATTATCGGCCGAGTTGAACCTATTTAAGGTTTCAACAAGCCACAATGGGTAGGAAATTTTTTGATCTAGTTGTACCCTCGTTGCATTAATTATGTTTGTCGAAGCGACGTACTAAGGTTCAAATTAAATTACAAATTGTAGAAGAAATGAGATTTCGGTGAACGTGACAAGACGTTTTGTAATGTAACAGCAATATTTGTACGGAAAATTTTACGAGTGAGCGGGTAATTTATTTGGCAACCATCATTGACAAGCCTTGGACCTGTCAGAGTGACTTACTCAACTTTCATTTCGACAACCTTTCTGGAGTATAGGCTTGCCATAAAACTAAATGAGGAACACACAAAATAAACAAAGGATTAAAAGCAATCGTGGGAGCACTGCTGTGGTACTTCACTCCCATTAATGGTTGCAATTAGTTGGAGATAGAACCAAAAACGTAATCTAACTACCACCACAGTTGTTAGCGCATGTATATTACAAGCAAGCCTTGAAAACCAATTAAAGATTGACTAAAGGCAGCATGACGCAAGGTGAAGTATAAGAGATCCAATATATAACAAAATAAAAAGTAAACTAAGCGAATATTAATTCTACAATGGCTCCTTATATGATGAGTTCGTTTTTGGTAACTGACTAGAAACCAAAACCACCTACGCTTATAAACTGATTGAATGGTCTAATTAGATTTAGATATAGATCTTAAGACCCTTGCAATAGGGAAGGCAATATTATTCTTTGTCCAATAAATTAAGATTGTCTTTGGAAAAACTTCTCTAAAATGTGTTGAAAAGGAACCCTTTACAGTGAGTTGGATTTTGCTTACACATTTTCGACACCATCGATCTCAACATAAAGTTAGACAAATTGAAGCAGACCAACAAATATTTAAAAATATGAAGACTCTACCCCACAATTGCGACAGACAACTTAGACCCGATTCAAATGAAGACGTCGTATATTTGGAATGATCTAAGTGATCACGGGTTTTGGTATTGTCAATAGTGTCACCATCTGATTGACTAAATCATCCTATAATTGCTAGAAGCAGTTATGAACATAAATCTTGATTGCCGATTTATAATATTGATTCCTTTATCAATTTGAACATGATTTAATACTTTCAATATGTCAATTGTTTTTTTTTTGCAGATAAATGTACAAAATATTTACACTTCTGTATCTGGATAGAAAGCGAATCCTTGAAGTTCACCTATTGTTACCAAAATCTTAAGGTATATTACAACTCCTGTCTTAAACACCCACCTAGACCCTTTGTGAAGTGTAATGATACCAAATTTGCATTCATTGGTTTTTATAGTTTGGCTATTGTAAGCATATGCTGTATAAACATATAATATTTTCAAGCTTGGTTATTTGGCCACCAGTATCGAAATTGCAAAGGGCTCTAAATTCTCGGTTCACTGTGATGCATGGTAGGTAATTTTGGGGTGCATTCAATGAGAAAATATTTTATTTTTAACCCCAATGTTGTAGACGTTGTATGCAAATATGTTTGTAGGAATCATTTGACATTTCTTTTGAGGCAGTTGAAACCTAAATTGCTTTCCAATCGAGAATTGAAAACTGTTCCAAGTAATTGATGTTGCATTGTACATGACTTACATCTTGTCGACAATGCTGAGCCACACAATTCTGATATTGGAATAGCACTTCATAAATCACCACTTGTTGGCCCAGGTATAGCGAAAACGAAGAAACTATGCATATTTGGACGGTTTGCATTAGTAGTTCATATGAAGAGTGATAAATTCATCGTATCAACATCTGAGGTTTACCAAACTTCTTTTACTTTACTTTCTGTTTTCACATGATTGGTGTACCTTTGGTGTTCTGGTTTGTTTAATATGAAATAAATATACACTTGCCAATCTCTTTTGAATGAGTTTTGTTGCTGCTCTACCTCTAATAATTTCTAAGAGCCCTCTCTTTCTGGAAACGGATGGACACATCATTTGTCTTAATGAATCTGAGTTGCAATGTTGTCATGAATATACCCAATTCAACTCAATTAGTTGAGGCAAGTATTTAATTTTAGTGGTTATTATGATTATCTTGAGTACAGAACGTCGTTCCTTTTGTTCATACACTTCCAACTACTATCTTGCCTTGAACCTTGTTCCAAAAGCATATACATGAAATCAAAAAAAAAATGGTTTATTCTTCCTAAGTTTCTGAGTTAGGCAGAATTGTGTATGTGCACAAGCAGACCAAGATTTAACTCAAACTAACTATCGAGAACTTCCATTGTCCTTATTTTAGCGTTAATATACAGACTTTGTATGAAACATACCGTGACTACTGATCTATAATACATCTCAGTTATTTGCTTGCCTAAAATGTTTCTGTCTAGTTTCTCTACTGGTTGAGGACAGAACTGACTCGTGCAGTCGCAACTACAATGCTCTGTCCCCCACGAATATTCCTCAATTTGATCAACACAGACAACTGAATTCCAATTGCAAGACCTAGTCAGTTCACCTAAAACGGACTTACATTGGCTCACTGTATGGACCCAAATCCTGTTAGTACTTTTTGTCTCACTGAGTCTTTTCATGCAGTTTCGTTCTTGCCCATTACTGTGTCACTTTCGTTTGTTAAATAGTTGTAGCTCATCTTTCCTGTATGAGGATTTCGTTATCTTATCTTTTTGATTTATAATTTAGGTTCGTTCTTCCTTCTCTATTGTCCTTTTTCTTTCGTCCCATGACGGTTACAGACCATATTGCCATTCTTGTTTGCGATGTTCCAATAGAACCGCTCAGTAAAACTTTCGGAGATTTTGGTGATCAGTGTCAGGAACTACTTGTCCGTGGTGAAAGTTCTTATCCAGCAGTGAAGTATCAAATCTGTTACGTTGACGAACAACGTCAACAACTCCAAGCTGTATTAGACCTGTTAACCACTGCAATTAACGCCAACGTAGTAAAAGGTGTTGTTGTGACCGGTTCTAGATCCGATTCGTTCGATACCTTATGGTGGATTCAAATGCTCGATGATTTCATTGTCAAAACCTTGTTTCCAGCCAAGATACCCACAGTAGGTTTT
>ERZ778017.2587-NODE-2587-length-14374-cov-5.187653_pt1 | contig 14374 bp, 8 predicted proteins | sample MGYA00375747_ERZ778017 | MGnify/ENA primary metagenome ERZ778017 (study PRJEB29350, sample SAMN05509838) | bioreactor metagenome | biome: bioreactor; material: wastewater | place: South Africa: University of Cape Town | collected 2014-03-17 ... | reverse complement strand
AATTTGGGTAGTATAAATCATGAGAGTAATGATCACGTGATCAGTCATGTGATCACTATAATCGGCTGGCCCATTTTGGAATAAACAAGTTTCGGAGTTGGGTAGTTAGCCAAGTGGTTCCGACAATTCTGTAGGTTCGCAAGAACCACCGGTTCGAGTCAGAAACAGCTCAGAAAATTGGCATTGAGCATGAAGATACAAGCCAAAGCTCTGAGCCGTAGATAAAAACTGTACTTCAAGCAGATTGTTCTACATTGAGTACAATTTGGTACAGAACTGAGCAGTATTTAGTTGATAATCGCAAAACATGGTGTGTAGTTTTCACAAGCATTACATAAAAAGAGCCGTGAAAGGCACGGAGTAGCTCAACCGATATTGGACCTACACCAACGTGTCTCCTACAAAAGTTGCTCAGGAAGCCAGTAGCTATTAATTAATATAAAATATACAATGTTCTGAGAAAATTAAAGAATTGGTTACATTTGGAAAGACCAATCCACATTCTGATTGAAACTTTGATTTAGCAATTGCAATTCCTAACTTTGATTACATCAAGCATGTCATAACCGAAAGCTTGATTTGTGCATTGCTATAAATTCTCCTCTCCCTAGAGCAAGTCCAGTTCGACTTGGCATAAACCTTTGACCATCAATTCAGGTTACAAGTAGGCATTCATTATGTAGATACGAAATACGGTCTTTTCCAGATTCAAAAGCATGATACCCATTCAATACTGATCCTTACTAGACCTCTACGCTCCCGAGAGTTATCCAGTCGGCGACGTCACCTTCACACAACACCAACTTTAACACACCACCATCCCAAGTTAACCCGTTATCAACCAAGTCTTCATCTTCACAGTTTTCAATACTCAAGTAATCCTGGACTCTTGTTTTTATAGTTCTCCACAATGCGTTATCTATAGGGTACAAATCAGAATACACAATAGACAAATGGGGATCAAATTCGGAAATAGACCATTCGGCCGCCTCGTCTGTAGCACGTCTTCTTATGGGTCCAGTTTCAAGAGGCTTTGTAGGTATATCTTTATTTTTCGATTTCGACTTACTTTGGACAAATAGATGGGGATTTACCCTTCTATTTTCTCGATCAAGCTCAGATGGCAATATGACAAACAACTCTCTAATGATTTGAGCAAACGAGATCAAGTTCGGGTCTCGCCGGACTTGGAAATATAGCTTCTTGAAGTATTTCCGCTGAGAATTTATTCTCCCCAAAGTCACTAAATTGGAATGGTTCTTTGGTAACGAGCTTATCGCGGCTACACAGCTGGACAATATCCGATTGACGTCATCTTTGGTCTTTTCCGAGTTTTCCAAATCGATCATCACGTTGGTCGTGATGGTGATGTGCGGTTCAAACTTAGGTGGCTGCCCAGGAAACAACGTTGTAATCGATTGACTTAGTGTCGTTAGCTTCTCATGTACTTGACTGTTTTTCTTCGGACAAAGCCATAACGCCACCCCTAATCCTTGAGCGGTTAGTATCACCCACAAATTGACTGTTTCGACCCTACATACCCATAGTAATATACTTGTAGTACAAATTCAGGCTAATCAATATAAATTAATTTTCATAGGATTGTCTACACTCCCAACCGTTACTTTGTTTTTCGGGATTCCTCATGATCCTTGAACCAGGAACACGGGAACATCGATGGTGATATCTTCGTGTAACCAAAACGACTATTCAACTACAACTACATAGTTGGCTCTGTTGTTTGGGAAACCTACGCAACCTACGGTAATACACTAATTCTATCATATCATTGTAGAGTATCATTTATTTAGTACTTGGCAGTAATAACATCAACCCCAGTCAAGGTGTTGTCATTGACAAACCAAGAAACTTGGGGACCAAGGTTGTTCACCAATTGAGATGGTAATTTACTGGAAGGATCGTTGAAGATTTGTTTCAACACTGGGGCCTTATCTGCACCCTCGGCAACAAAGGCAATGCTACCAGCTTTCTCCAACACGGGGAAAGTGAAGGTGATACGTCTTGGAGGTGGTTTTGGAGAGTCGTTGATGTAGGCAATTGTTTTGGATCTTTCGTTCAATAAAGCATGTCCTGGGAATAAAGAACAGGTGTGTCCATCTGGACCGCACCCCAACAAAATCAAGTCCAATTTGTCTGGCAATTGAGCTTGGTAGGCAGCAGCAATCTTTTCGTCGGAAGAACTGTCGGCACCAGCAACCTGGCCGTCGGAACCAGTCAATAACGACTCGTCAATGGCGTAAACTTGCGGCCTCACGGACAAGTGCTGTAAAACGTTTTGGTTGAACAAGCCGTAGTTCGAGTCTGGGTGGTCTAATGGAACTAATCTCTCGTCACTGAAGTAGACTTTCCATTTGTCCCATTGGATGTGGGCACTAATTTCGGCATTGTCAATTAATGCTCTCTTCAACACTTTCCCAAGCGAACCTCCAGAGACAGCAACTTTGAAGTCATCTCCACGCTTAAATGCCTCGTTTTGCTGGTTCAAAATGTGCTTACCAACACCGCCAGCAACTTCAATGGATTCAGGATACGAATAAACTGTCATTTCAAATAGAATGATTTCACTCTTTATCAAGTCCCATATTTTTCCGATTGATTTCACATTATCAGATAAAAATCTCGGCGCTACCATATGCGATTATTTGCAACCTTTCACCAAGTGACGAAAACGGTGAAACAGCAACACGAGGGCAAGGAGAGTATTGCGGGTATGTTACTGCTCTAGTAGGCGGGAACGGTCCAGAATAGGATGTTTATTTCAGTGTTAGGTACTGCTATTTAGAATTTGTTCTGACATAAAATGCGACTTTCCTATTACTAAGACATGACAAAACCATATATTGTCTAGCAGCAACCTATTGCTTCACATTAGCAAGTGAATCCAGAATTCGTGACTCATCTTCAGTATTTCTACTCCGACTTCACTGGTACCAAAATGTGGTGGTCCCCTTCTGCTTCTGATTACCTAATACATACACCTACACTTCTAGTTATATTAAATGTTATTAAATATGATATTGTACAAGAACTAAATGATTCATTCGACATAATGGGCATATTCCGGCGACTCCTTGATTTTATTGATCAAAAACTTCTCAAGCTTGTTGGCGTTTTTGTAATAAGTTGTGGTTTCACCATTGTAACTTCGACAGTTCTTAAAGATCAATTTAGAGTCGTACAAGAATTGTTCAAACGACTCGTATTTATCATTCTCTAGCTTCAGTTCCATCGTCGATAAGTCCATAGGCTCCTTGATCACCTCGTAATAGTCCGGCACTTCTTCTTTGTTGACAGGAACAGCAAATGGCCAGGCACTCGGATGGTTAGACATCTCAGCAAAGAGCGTCACCATGAAATTATAATGCGGTCCTCGTTTCGGCTTTTGTGCTAGTATATCCATTTCTTCACTCCAGCCTGCTTCTAGAAGGCCAGGAATGTCTTTTGGTTCTAATGTTGTGTTTTTGTTAGTTTTGAATATTTGTAATCCTGGCCGAACCACGTTTGATTTCGACCGTTGGTTGATTTTTTTCTCTATTGCTGCTTTTTGCAATAGCAAGATCTTACCCAGATCTAGATACCGCAATATAGATGGCAACATCGAGCACTGCATCAAGGTACCACCTTCGTAATCCTTTATATATCCCATCCACACCGACTTATCAAGCGTGATTTCCTTAGTAAATCCTTGTTTTTTGAAGTAACCGGTGGCATAGTTATCCGCATAGGTCAAGAAATACTTTATTGGCGATGTTGCTCGAACATAATCTTTTAAATGGTTCATGAGATGAGCACCATACCCTCTAACTTGTTCGGTAGAAGAAATAGCACAAAACACAATTTCGGCAAATTCTCGATTATTAAATGGACGGTATGTGATTCCCCCAACAACAGTCAAAGGTTTTCGTACCACTGCCATTGATAAATGTGACCGATCATACACTAACCGTGAAATATACTCTCGAGGCATTTTGGGCAATTGTTTCTGGAAAATGTTCTTGAGACCAGTCAAAACGATCAAACTTTCTCGAGTATCGTCGTTATTCACCACGCGAAACTCAATTTTACCTTCCTTCTCTTCAATTACACTGGGCCTCTCTTTGAACGAGTACTGTTGTCCATCAAAGTTGAACACACTGGTCCGTTTTTTCTCTTCCTCGGCTTCATCCTCGTCATCTTCTTCCTCATTTGTTTCCTCCTTGACATTTCTATCGTCGTCATTGGCATCACCTTCATCGTTGGCACCATCGCCGTCTTCATTACTTGCACCATCTTCATCAGCCTTATCGTCAGTAGCAGCTTCGGTTTCTGTCGTGTCTGGTTCAACTTTCACCTTTTTCTTCAAAGGAACATCATCATCATCGTCATCTTCCTCGAACCGTACCGCAGCAGACCGTCTTTTGTCAACCATCTTGCTGTTTACTGGTGTTCGTGGTGGGTTGTCTTTGCGTCGCAAAATCTAGGTAAGCAATGAGTATGTGCAGGCCAAATTCGAGAAAGTTTTAGAATGTCGATGAAAAAGAATCAGTTTGTGGTAGAAATTGTTGTAAGGCGTGCAACACTGCCGATATTGGGGTTATAAAAGTATCTAACAGAGAACGATGGAAAAAATTGGCATTAAGGGCCATTTGGCGAGCTGGTATTAATGTTAATGGTAGCGCCTACTGAGGAGTGTTTACTCGAGTCATCTGGTGGATGAGAGTACTTTTTGGCAGAGTTAGGTCGAGTGGTGTGCCTGCTTGGTACAGACTCGTGCCAAGATGGCGGTAAGATTTGAATGATGGCGGCGGTGGCGTACCCACCTACATATAATTCCAATACCTATATGCACACCCCGACCTCAATCCCATCTCATCTCGTTTTTCTTAGTAATTGATGATTTTAAATCTTCAGGACAGACAAGTATAACAAAGCAATAAGGAAATGTCTGACTATACACAATTACAGCACAACCATGCTGTTGAAGGAGGAGCAGCCACGGTTTTGTGTTGCAACTGTGGGGTCCCCATGGACGGATCTCAGGGTTTAGTTATGTGTTACGACTGTATCAAGTTGACAGTAGATATCACTGAAGGTATCCCTAGGGAAGCAAATGTTTCATTCTGTAGAAACTGTGAACGTTTTTTACAACCGCCAGGACAATGGATTCGTGCCCAATTAGAATCTAGAGAATTATTGGCCCTTTGTTTGAGGAGATTAAAAGGGTTAAACAAAGTGAGATTAGTAGATGCATCGTTTATCTGGACAGAACCGCACTCTAGACGTATTAGAGTCAAGTTGACAGTTCAAGGTGAAGCTATGGTCAACACTATCGTGCAACAAACATTTGAAGTGGAGTATGTCGTGGTAGCAATGCAATGTCCTGACTGTGCTAAATCGTATACTGCGAACACCTGGAAAGCGACTGTGCAAATAAGGCAGAAAGTTTCCCATAAAAGAACTTTCTTATACTTAGAACAGTTGATTTTGAGACACAATGCCCATGTTGATACCATTTCTATTCAAGAAGCAAAAGACGGGTTGGATTTCTTTTATTCTCAAAAGAGTCATGCTGTGAAAATGTTGGACTTTTTGTCAGCTGTTGTTCCAGCTAAGAGTAAGAAATCCGAAGAGTTGGTTTCGATCGATACCCAGTCGGGATCCTCATCTTATAAGTTTTCGTTTTCCGTTGAAATTGCTCCTATTTGTAGAGATGACTTGGTGGTGTTGCCTAAGAAGTTGGCTCATTCGTTAGGTAATATCAGCAGACTTGTTTTGTGTTCCAAGATTTCCAACTCTATCCAATTTATCGACCCTAATACTTTACAAATTGCTGATTTATCGGCGGCAATGTACTGGAGAACTCCGTTCCCAGCACTTTTAGATGTCGGTCAGTTGGTTGAGTTTGTGGTTTTGGACATTGAGCCAACTGGTGATGTCAGAGGTAAGCATGTTTTGGCTGATGTTGAAGTTTGTAGAGCTGCAGACATGGGTGTCAACGACCACACATTCTATATCAGAACTCATTTGGGAGGTATTTTGCATCCGGGAGATTCGTGTTTGGGATACTATTTGCCTAACACCAACTTGAATTCCGACTTGTGGGACGAATTGGACAGCAGTAACACTCCAGAAGTGTTGATTGTCAAGAAACATTACACTAGAAAGTCCAAGAAATCCAAGAACAGAAAATGGAAACTTAAGAGAATGGCTAAGGAACACAACGATATTGTGGCTAATGATGATTCCAGACAAGCTAGACAGGAACAAGAGAAGGTCGAAAGAGACTACGAGCTCTTCTTGCAAGAATTGGAAGAAGATGAAGAGTTGAGACAAACAATTAACTTGTATAAGGCTGGTTCAGAACAAGTACCACAAACTGATGCCGAAGATGAAGAAGACGACGACGCACCAGAAATTGCCCTTGACGAGTTACTTGACGAATTGGACGGAATGACAATTGAAGACCATCCAATGGGAGATGCTTAGGTGTGTTCTGGAACCATTAAGAATACTCTAATCTAGTTTCATTACATTTGACGTAACAAGACCAACCATGGCCGAATCTCGGTGAAAATTCACTCTATTAAACATTGGCCGTGCAATAACATAATGGCTGTGTCAGACTCGCTAATTATGTACAGTGTATGGCGAGATATTGCCTCCAAACGAAACTCTTGTTTGGTGAAATTTGCATATATAAGTATATATGGTGCCTGTGCACTCCGGGCCAATATCACGAAATAGTAAGCTCCAACTAATTAGGATAATTGCCAGTAATTGTATTGTAATCACCAGGATTTCGCAACGATGTCAGCAGAGTCACATTCGAAGCTTTCATACTGCGGATTCCAATCGTTTGTGGAGTCGTCGTTTTTTTCCAAGTTAAGTCACTTGAAGCTAGACCATTTCAAGCTTGATGCTACCAGTCAGCCTATCTTTGGTACCACCACCGCTGCGTCGAGATTGACCAAGTTTAACGATGCTCCCGTAGTAAACCTTGACTATTCCAGTTTTGAGTCTCATTCTTCTGGGGCAAATGTTAGTTATAACGGTACCTTGGTCAATGTGAATACCTTTGAGCAGTTCAAGTCGCAAGATAAACTGAAGCTTTTGAATGAATGGGGGTTGTCAATCTACAACGACATTGCAAAGGGAGATTTGAGTAATGTAAATCGATTCTACATGTTTAGTTTCTCGGATTTGAAGAAGTACAAGTTTTATTACTGGGTTGCGTTTCCTACGTTATCTTCATCGTGGAATATAATTGATTCTAGCGATGGGGAATTGTTGAAATTCGTCGAGTCGGTCGCAATTGATGAAACTAATCCATTCTATCAGGTCATCGACGATACCGTGATTACGAAAAACTTTAAAATTGGTTCTTCTGGCCAGTTCATCTTTGTGGATTCGTGCTTGTCAAGTGATAGAAAACCATCGATTTTCTTGAAGAATTTCTTATACTACTTGGCGTACGTAGGATTTGAAACGATTGATCTTGTGGTGTATCGTGTGAATGGCAGCTTTCAATTGAAGTTGAACCTCGACTCGTTTGCTCAACCACCAAAAGTTACAGGCTGGGAAAGATCGGCACAAGGTAAATTAGCACCTAAATTGGCCGATCTTGGATCATTGATTGATCCTCACCAACTTGCTTCTCAGGCAGTGGACCTCAATTTGAAGCTTATGAAATGGAGAATTGCTCCTGATATCCAGCTTGACATTATAAAACAACAGAAAGTATTGCTTCTTGGAGCCGGTACTCTAGGAAGCTACGTTTCGCGGGCATTACTAGGATGGGGAGTACGGAATGTTACTTTTGTGGACAACGGAAGAGTGTCATACTCCAATCCTGTGAGACAGCCATTGTTTAAATTTGAAGACTGTTTTAGTGACCATGGTCAGGGTGCCATGAAGGCACAGAAGGCAGCCGAGGCGTTAAAAGAGATATTTCCCGACGTAAACTCTCAGGGAATTGCATTAGAAGTGCCTATGATTGGCCATCCTCCTACAACCCTGACAGAAAGCAACTTTAACCAGCTACACCAATTGGTTAAAGATCATGACGTAATCTTTCTCTTGATGGACTCTCGAGAATCGAGATGGTTACCTACAGTTTTGGGTATAGCAGAAGACAAACTAGTCATCAATGCTGCTCTAGGTTTCGACAGTTACCTAGTTATGAGACACGGTAACGTATCTGAGGACCACGAACAGTTAGGCTGTTACTATTGCAACGACATTGTTGCTCCAGACAATAGTTTGGCAGACAGAACACTTGACCAAATGTGCACGGTAACGAGGCCTGGAGCTGCAGTCGCCGCTTCGTCACTTGCAGTGGAACTCATGGTGTCTGTACTACAACACCCTGAGCAAAAGCATGCTCCAGCAAATGGAACTAGCAAGTTCGGCGAAGTGCCCCATCAAATCCGGGGCTTTTTACACAACTTTACGCAGTCAAAGTTTTCGTCTCCCAGCTACAAATACTGTTCAGCGTGCTCCACGCCAGTGATACAAGAGTTTGCCAGCTCGGGATGGGAGTTTATTGCCAACTGCCTTAGTGATTCTAAATACTTGGAGGAATTTTGCGGGCTCAAAAACGTCCAACAAGACGCAGAGTTGGCAGTAGAAGATATCGAGGGCATCGACGACCTCGACGACGAATGGTTCGACTAGCCTGATGCTCCAAATACACGTATTTACCAGCATCTGTCGTTGTTAGTATGGGCGCTACCATTCGCATCACCGAATTTAGTTCACGAATCGCGAAATCAAAACATTGTTCTAGCGTTTATTGGTATCGTGGTGCAAGCGTGTAGAGATTGTTAGACGACATTGATGTACTATGGCGAGTTTTGCGTCAGCTTCAGGTATAGTTGAAGCAGACACGGTTTTCTTAGAGCCAGCGGTGTCGGTAGTGCAAGGGTGTTCAAGATTGGTACAGAATGCAAATGGGAGTAGGGGCCATCCATTGAATGAAATCGAAGACTTGAGACTACAACAGGGACTCATTATCAAAGATCTCTTGTTTTGTTTGTTAGGATGTGAAGGATTTTATATTCGATACAGTAATAAGTATGATGTCACCAACGTAGATATGAAGATCCATGGTCCTGAGTTCAAAACGGCAAAGAATTTGGATATCAGTCTTAAGATTGTCACCAAGAAACTAGTGAAGTTTGGCAAGTATTACTCTGGATTGGTGAGTTTTGTTGAATACTACAATAACCAGAAATTTGGGAAAGTGGTCCAACGATTGTGTCTTGTGATCTGCCAGTTTCTTAGCTACTATCGAGAAATCGTGTTGAAATTGGAGGAAGAATTTAAGTACAATTCCAATTTCAATCTTACTATATTTGAAAGTCTGATCAACGAAGAAATCTCCAACAAAATAATTCATTTATACGAAATAGCTTTGGAAATCCATTCAATCAGTCAAGAGAAACAAAACTCACAAGTTCAAGAACAGAACCAATTTCTCGATTTTGTCAGCAATGTCAAGACGTCGCTTGAACAAGGTGATGTTGAGACTTCGGTCAGCAATAGTCAATTTTCATGCTGCAAAGGTGGTATGGTGCTACACATCATCCAGAGCAGAATAAATGCATACAAGGGTGATTCACAATCGCTTCGCTATCTTACGTCAGTTTTTGATTCTGTAAGCGAAGATTATGTCCACATGTTGAACGATTGGTTGATGAATGGTGAAATCGACGACCCGTATGACGAGTTTTTAATTAAGAAAAAGGACATTCCACCGAATTTGATGGATATCTTTGACTACAAAAGTGAACATTATTGGAATGAGTTGTTTGTGATACGAACAGACAATACCATAGAACAATTATCTGGAAGACATATCCAAAACCGAATATTAAATACCGGGAAGTTGTTGAACATATTCAAAAAGTGCACCGGATTGCACAATTTTGAAACCCTAAAAGAGAAGAAATTAGCACCAATCAAAGTATTACTGGATTTAGAATTGAAAGTGAATATATTTTATAAGCGTGCTAATAGGTTATTCTTAAAGTTGATTTTTGACGGATTTCATTTCCCCAGTATGTTGAACCAACTACAATCATTATTTTTATTCAGTGACTGTTACCACATCGATTGCTTTATAGAACTTTGTTTTCACGAGTTAAAGAAAAACAAGGGAACAATCTCAGTTTCGAACCTACGAAGAAGGTACGAAGATCGATTTAAAAGTGATAGCGATAGGGATAAAAAAATCCAAACATCAACAAGTGCTATCAACGATGTTTTAACAAATAACCAAAAGTTCACGATTGCATCTTCTAACTTCTATGAAGTATCAGCTGAGATTATGAATGTCCAAGCATTTGACACAAAGCAACAAGAATTCATCAATGATCCGTCCATTCAAAATCTTTTAAATATCACATTTGACAAACAATCACTGAGTGCTGGAGAACAAAAACTTCCGACAAGTTATGATCGTTTCCATGTGGACGAATATACAATTGCTAGTGTAGATTTGTCGGTTGATTTACCATTCCCGTTAAATCTAGTGATAAATCGAGAATTAGGTTATCATTACGAGTTGATGTTTAAGTTATTAATGATTATCAAATTTGCTGCAAAATTCAATGAGGTTACTTGGAACGAAATGAACTATTCAACTGTTTGGAAATACAAGAACTTTGATAGCAAAATACTCACGATGATTAAACGGTGTCGTATATTGAACAACAGTATTGGCAATTTCATGAACGAGTTATTGTATTATTTGAATTTTGATGTGATTGAACTCAATTTCGATGATCTCGAGCAAGCGCTCGAAAGCATCAAAACTAAGTTGGCCACTGAAGAACAGGATTTTTCTGAGGCTAGTTCAAATGAGTATAAAGGGTTTGGATATTCCCAGAATTCATATGGAAATTTCAAGAACACCAATAGCATATTTGACGATATGATTTCAAGTCAACAGAAAGAACACAAGACCCATCAAGCCAAAGATGTTACTAGTGTGGAATACTTGGTTTCTAAATTGGGGGAGTATTTAAATACGGTAGTAAATGATGCGTTGATCACCAAGCCGGTTTTATTGAATTTGTTGAAACGATTGCTAGATATAATCATTCTGCTGAATCATTACTTGAACAGCATGAAGAAGAAATTGATTCTTTGCAACTTTGAACTATATGAACAATTCTCTACGGACTATCCCACTAAGTTTGAAGGTCAGTCTATGGATAATGATCTGATACAGCAACGTTTTGACAAGAGTAACGAAATTTTGACGCAATTCATGACACAATTTAATGATTGTTTGGCGGAATTCGTCACTGCTTTAAAGAGATATGGAGAGACCGAAACCAAACTGGTACTAATTTTGGGAGAAAGATTAGAGTTTAGCTTCATGCAATGAACAGTATGAGCACAACATGGGAACTAGGAAAATGTGTAGTTTATTCGGTAATATACATTATATAACTCAATGAGTATCTTCATCCATTTGTTGTTCGTTTAAAGCCTTGATGACTTCGTCAGTTTTTTTGTCAGAGTAGATTTGGAACCCATGTTCTTTTGTAACACTGGCCAATTGAGCATTTTTACAGTCCAATTTCTCTTCCATCACTTGTTTCAAAATCTTCAACGCCAATAACTCTGCGTCCTTCAAAGTTAACGATTTATGATATTCATTTTGCAATTCTGTTTGTGCACCTTCGGAACCCGAGCCGATTGCCTTGGCATCGTAACGGTAAAAAGTCCCCGTTGGTTCGGCATGGTACAATTGAGGACCCTTGTCCTTGTCAATACCAGCAATCAACAACGCCACACCAAACGGTCTCGACATCAATCTTTCTTCACCACCAGCACCTTCACCGAATCTCAATGCCAAATCACACACAGACTGCGTCAAACTTTCAACCTGGATCTCTTCATCATAGTATAAATTATGAGTTAAAGAACTGACACGAGCATGGTCAATCATCGATCTGGCATCGGCAGTCAAACCCGACATGGCACAGCCAATGTGGGAGTCGATTTCTACGATCTTTTCAATTGAAGAATGTTCCAATAATGGCGAAGTGACTCTCTTTTCTACTCCCAATATCACACCTTCACTAGTACAAATCCCAATTGCAGTGGAACCCAATTTAATTGCTTCAAGGGAATATTCAACTTGGAACAATCTTCCCTCGGGTGAGAATGTGGAGACCCCCCGATCGTATTCACTTCTTGTTAAAAACATGGTGGTTTGGTGGTGTTGATGGGAATCGTTACTATTGTGAAGATTTGGTGGCGGAATATTTGCGCGCTACCAGGAGTATACGGTGAAGTCGCGCTACCGAGATGGAGTGGGAGAAAATTATGAAGAGTGCCGTGCTACCATATGGAGTGGAAAGTGAGATTTTTGGTGGTGCTACCATATGGAGTGTATAGTGAGAATTTGGTGGCGCTACCATATGGAGTGGATTGTGAGACTTTGGTGGTGCTACCATTGGGAGAGACGTGGTTCCTCGCCTGAACTACAACTAACGGCGCTACCGCGCGTTTGGGTTTGGTAAACGGTGTCGAGTGTGACAAGTGCGCTACCATGCGTCAGGCCTCTTGTCAACAGTGCACCAAAACCAGACAGAATAGCTGCGAGTATTTCAAAGGCGGAACAGTATTCCGCGGGTTGGCCCAAAATCTCTCGATATCAAATGGTCCAAAACGTTGCATTATCCACGTTGAATCACTAGTCCCGGTGCTTTTGTTCCGTGATGCGCTACCATCATAGACCGGCATTACTGTTCCCTACAACGAAAGAAGGATTACGATCCGTATTACAGACGTCGTAAGTGGTTGCACAGAGTATCTTTCGCTGTGCTTACAAACTTGCTGGGTGCTCATGCATGTTCGCTATGATTCAAAGGACCGACAAAATCCTGGAAATCAGTTCCGAGCTGTAAAATAAAAAATGCAACTATATGCTGCAACACACTTCTTATCGTACCTACAGTGCTTGGTACGGGGTTTCTTTTCCGTGCTTGCAATGATTAAGCTATTACTGTTTAGGTCGAAAACCGTGCCACCACACCAGTAATTATTCACAAGAGTGCCTACGCAGCCGTATTGCTATATTGTTTAGATTTGAACCCTAATACGACGTGCTGCTGATTGCCCAGCCATATGTGCGTGCCATCATACTGCGTTTGTGCCGAAGGAATCAAAGTCCCGGCCATCCTAAAAATTCCCGCGCTACCATTGGATGCTTGACAAAATCACCATTTTCACGAAATGATAGGAGATATAGGTCCTACAAAACTGGTACAATAAGGCTAGAGAAGTTGCGACATGTGTCGGGCAATTGTTCCCGTGCCCCACTAAACCGTTACCTACTCCGAGTGACTAATTACAACATTCTATTTTATCGTCACGCGCTACCACCACGTCTTATCGTCCAATAAACGAAACCGGAACCAGACCAACAATCAGCAATCCGAATTTCGGAATGTGCTGTAACAACGGGTCAATGGTAGCGCGGAGAAAAACCGCGGTAAATGACTCATTACATAATGGGAACAAGTTCGAGTACGCAGGCGCTACCAACAAATTGCCCCAGGAAATCCCCCAGTGAAAAATTCTCAGGCCGGGTACAGGCCCACACCTCACAAAATTTTTTGTGGGGTGCCGTTATGTCACCGCTGACTAAGCCGACCATATACCCGAGCTGATATCAATCATGAGTATATAATGGGTGAAAATCACACTATAAATTTCGTGAAAAATTCTATTCTTGAGAACTATCGAGAAATATAGGGATTCGCAAACATGTCGTCTAACACTAAGAAAACTGGACACACCAAGGGAAAATCTATCACCGACTTGATTGCCGGTGGTACTGCCGGGTTATTTGAAGCCTTATGTTGTCACCCATTAGATACTGTCAAGGTTAGAATGCAGTTGTACAGAAAATCGGGACAAAAACCACCAGGTTTCATCAAGACCGGGGTTTCAATTGCACAAAAGGAAGGGTTCCTTTCTCTTTACAAAGGTTTAGGTGCTGTTATCATTGGTATTGTGCCAAAGATGGGTATCAGATTCTCGTCATATGAATTTTACCGTTCATTATTATATGCCCCAGATGGAAGTATCACCACTGGTCAAACATTTGCTGCCGGGGTAGGTGCAGGTATCACTGAAGCCGTCGCCGTGGTTAACCCTATGGAAGTTGTGAAAATCAGATTACAAGCTCAACATCACTCTATGAAGGATCCTCTCGACGTTCCAAAATACAGAAACGCCCCACATGCTGCTTTCACCATTGTTAAAGAAGAAGGGTTCAAGACTTTGTACAGAGGTGTTTCCTTGACTGCTGCCAGACAAGCTACTAACCAAGGTGTTAACTTTACTGTTTACT
>ERZ778017.2583-NODE-2583-length-14396-cov-6.239035_pt1 | contig 14396 bp, 15 predicted proteins | sample MGYA00375747_ERZ778017 | MGnify/ENA primary metagenome ERZ778017 (study PRJEB29350, sample SAMN05509838) | bioreactor metagenome | biome: bioreactor; material: wastewater | place: South Africa: University of Cape Town | collected 2014-03-17 ... | reverse complement strand
GAGCCGCATCAGATGGTCGAAGTTGCGGCGTGGGTAGCGTGCGACAAGATTGTTGCCGACCGTGGCCAGGGTCACCGCCTGTCCATAGGTGGCGGCGCCGCGGATGAGGAAGGCGGCGACGATGGCCGCGCAGATCAGCACGATGAGGTCGCCGCGCTGGCGATAGAAGATTTCGTCGATCACGTCGCGCATGACCCATGCCGTGAAGGCCGTGGTCGCCGCCACGGCCAGAAGGCAGGCCGCGGCGAAGGTATACTGCCAGACATAGTCGCGGCCGTTCTCGGCAAGGACGCGGCGGATCACCGCCACGATCTCGCTCGGATCGGCGCTCCTGCCTGTTTCGGCCGCCCGGCTCGACGGGCGGTCCCGCGATCGCCGCGGGCGCTTTTTTCCACGCATGTCTCTATCCCGAGGCCATGGCCCGGTGGCCGCAGCGCATCAATGGGTGCCCCTCATAGCGTCATGGCGGCGGCTTGCCTACGGAAACTTCACGCCCGCCAGCGGCGGCCGCTCGTCTCGACGCCGAACAGCGACGGCTTTTGCGCGAAAGCGGCGAGGCCGGCCAGCGCCGCCAGCGGCTGGGTGATGACGTAGACCGGCATCGTCCGCATCAGGGCGCTATGCGGGGCCTTGTCCTCGAACGCGGCTCGAAAGGCGCCTTCCTTCAGCGCCGGCAGGATTTTCTGCACGATGCCCCCGGTCAGGAACACGCCGCCCCGGCTCATGAACACCAGCGCGAGGTCGCCGGCCGTGCGGCCGAGGCAGGTGGTGAAGATCGACAGCGCCTCTTCGGCGACCGGGTCGGATTTCTCCAGCGCCGCGGCGGTGATTTCGGCCGGCCTGGTGAGGGGCGCCTCCTTGCCGTCCGCCCTGGCCACCGCACGGTAGACGTTGACCAGCCCGCGTCCGCACAGGACCTGCTCGCCCGAAATCCGCCCCTCGATGGTTTCGATATGGGCAAAGACCTCGAAGTCGCGCGGCGTGCGCGGGCCGAGGTCCATGTGGCCGCCTTCGCCGGGAATGGGTATCCAGCGGCCGAGGGCGTAGACGAGGCCGGCGACGCCGAGGCCGGTGCCGGGACCGAGCACGACGCGGCCCGCGTCCGGTTCGGGCGCGCCGCCGCCGATCTTTTCCATATGCTCCTCGCCGAGCGCGGTGACGGCAAGCGCCTGCGCCTCGAAATCGTTGAGCACGACGATGTCGCCGAGGCCGAGATTGGCGAGCATCTGCCGGGGCTTGACGATCCACGGGCAGTTGGTGAGCGCGATCTCGTCGCTCTCGACCGGGCCGGCGACCGCCAGCACCGCCGAGTTCGGGCGCCGCCCCGGACGGTCGAGGATCGCCGTCCGGATCGCTTCGTCGATGGTGGCGAAATCGGCCGTCTGCACGATGACCGGCTCGGAGGCCTCCGAATCCGCATCGAAAACGATGGAAAAGCGTGCGTTGGTGCCGCCGATATCGCCGATCAGGATCGGAAACCGCAAGGGCGTGTCTTCGTGGCTGTGCGGCATCTTGTGTCTTGATCGCTCCGGTTATGAAACGCTCTAGGCAAGATCGGGGGCGGACGCAACGGCCGAACCGCTACGCCAAAGCTGAAAGCAGCTATGATAAATCGATTGAAGGTTGCCTGCTGTCCGCTACGCCGGTGCAGCTTCAGTCTCCCGGCGGCGGGAAGGGCAGCGGCGCGCCGCGCTCCGGCGTCGGCGCGAAGGCGCTGGCGCCGAAGGGCACGGTTTCGCCGGCGGCGATCGCCGCGCGGATCGTGGTGGTCGGCGCGGCGGCGATGACCGGCGTGTTGCCGAACTTCGGGTAGGTGACCGCCGCTTCGGAAACAGGATCCGGCGCGGTAAGCACCGCCTGGCAGGCCCTGGGCAGGCTCGCCATGGTCATCAGGTCGCGCGCCTTGGGGGCGTCGGGGTTCTTGTTGGGGCGCCACGGCTCCTCGGTGAACCACCAGGCCAGCGGCTTGCCGCAGCCGTCGTCGTTCGGCGTCGCCTCCTGCCGCTTGCAGTCGGGCGATCCGGGCTGGCAGCCGATGCGGATGTGGAAATGGTAGTCGTGGCCCCAGAACGGCCGGATCTTGCGCAGCCACGAGCGGTCGCCGCCTACCGTGTCGCACAGCTTCTTCTTGATGCCGGGGTTGACCAGGATGCGCTCGACTTCCGGATAGCTGGCCGCCAGCTTGAGCAGCCGCATGTGGGCGGGCGTCCACAGATTGTTCTTTACCAGGTGGGTCTTTTCATTGACCAGCGACACGGCACTCATGTTTTCGCGCTCGCTGGGGGAAAGGCGGCGGTCGGGCATCGGCGTGAACCAGATGTCGGCGTCCAGCCCGATCTGGTGCGAGGCGTGGCCGGTGAGCATTGGTCCGCCGCGCGGCTGCGAGATGTCGCCGAGCAGCAGGCCCGGCCAGCCGATGGAAACGGCGTCGCGCGACAGTTTTTCGATGAGCGCGATCATCGCCGGATGGCCCCAGCGGCGGTTGCGCGAAAGCCGCATCGCCTGCCAGGTCGGCCCGTCGGTGGCGATCGCCACGCCGCCGGCAAAGCAGCCCTTGGAGTAGAAGCCGAACGATTGCGGCGCGGTCGCCGCCGGCAGCCTTTCGGCGCCGAACAGGTCCTTGGCCTTCTCCGTCGCGTGCGAGGGCTGGGCGGCGAGCGCGAAAAAGGCGGCGGCGAGCAGGGCCGTGGTGGTGGAAAAGAGCTTCATCGTCGAGCTTCCTGCATGCTGCGACCTTGAGCGGCGAGAGTTACCCAAGCGTTAACGATAGGGCCATCCGCGCGCTCGTGGCAATCACGAGCGCTTTATCGGGCTGCGCGCCTCGCCGTCGGTCCAACTGCCGTCGACCCATAGCCGGTCGAAGGCCGAGCGGTAGTCCGGGAAACGGAAACGGTAGCCGGCGGCCTTGATCGCCCGGTTGGAGACGCGCTTGGCCTCGCCGTAGAAGGAGCGCGCCATCGGCGAAAGCCCGGCGGCCTCGAACGGGACTTCCGGCGGCGGCTCGACGCCCATCAGCGAGGCGGCGTAGGCGACCACGTCCTGCGGCGGCGACGGACAGTCGTCGGTGACGTTGAAGACGCCGCCGAGCGCGCGGTCGGCGAGATGCCGAAGCGCGCCCGCGATATCGTCGCGATGGATGCGGTTGAAGACCTGGCCCGGCTTGACGATGCGCCTGGCGGTGCCGTTTCGCAGGTTGACGAAGGCGTTGCGCCCCGGCCCGTAGATGCCCGACAGGCGCAGCACGGCCACCGGCCGGCCGATCCGCCGTCCGAGCGCCAGCCATTCCTGCTCGGCCTCGACCCGCATCGCCGAGCGGCGCGAAACCGGCCGGCACTCGCCGGCCTCGTCGACCCAGCCGCCGCCACGGTCGCCATAGACGCCGACGGTCGAAAGATAGCCGATCCAGCGCAGTGCCGGCATCTTTTCCGCGATGAAGGCGCGGGCGGCGTTCAGCACCGGGTCGCCCGCTTCCTCGGGGGCGATCGAGGTGACCAGATGGGTGGCCGCCGCCAGCGCCTCCCCGATCTCGGGGGTGAGGGCTCCGTCGAACACGAGCGGCGCGACGCCCGCGCGGCGCAGCACCTCGAATTTTTCCGGCGAGCGCGTGGTGCCGACGATCGTGGCGCCGGCGCTTTCCCGCGCGAACGCCTTGGTGGAGTAGCCGGCTCCGAAAAGGAAGATATTCTCGCCGTTCAAGCCGAAGCCTCCGTTTCGATCCCGGACATGGCCGCCCGCCACTCGCCGCGAACGTCCTCGTCGCTTTCGCCGGGCAGCATCTCGCCGGCGAGATCGGCGAACTGGCGGCTCGGCAAAAGCTGCGACAAGGCCCAGACGGCGGCGCCGCGCACCAGCGGCGCGGGGTCGGCGGCCAGTTCCCGCACCCGCCCTGCGAGTAAGCCGTCGCCGGAATTGCCGGCGGCAATCAGCACGTTGCGCAGGAAGCGGTCGCGGCCGATGCGCTTGACCGGCGAGCCGGAAAAGAAGCCGCGGAAGGCCGCGTCGTCGAGGCTGAGCAGTTCGGCCAGCGGCGGATCGCGCAGATCCTCGCGCGCGGCGAGCTTGGCTTCGTGTGCGGTATGGGCGAACTTGTTCCACGGGCAGGCGGAAAGGCAGTCGTCGCAGCCATAGATGCGGTTGCCGATGGCCTGCCGGAACTCGTGCGGGATCGGACCCTTGTTCTCGATGGTGAGGTAGGAGATGCAGCGCCGCGCATCGAGCTTGTAGGGCGCCGGAAAGGCGTTGGTCGGGCAGGCGTCGAGGCAGGCGCGGCAGGAGCCGCAATGGTCGCTTTCCGGCACGTCGGGAACAAGCTCGGCGGTGGTGAAGATGGAGCCGAGGAACAGCCAGGAGCCGTGCTGTCGGCTGACCAGGTTGGTGTGCTTGCCCTGCCAGCCGAGGCCGGCGGCACCCGCCAGCGGCTTTTCCATGACGGGTGCCGTGTCGACGAACACCTTAACGTCGCCGCCGGCCCTGGCGACGATCTTGCCGGCGATCTCCTTCAGGCGGCCCTTCATCACGTCGTGGTAGTCGCGGTTGCGCGCATAGACGGAAATCGCGCCGCTTGCCTTGCGCGCGAGGATTTCGCGCGGGTCGTGGTCGGGCGCGTAGTTCATCGCCAGAACGACGATCGAGCGCACCTCGGGCCACAGCGCCGATGGGCTGGAACGGCGTTCCAGCGTCTCGGCGATCCAGCCCATCGAGCCATGGAAGCCGGCGTCGACGAATTCGGCGAGGCGCGCCGGCGCCAGCGGGATGGCGTCGGGCGTGGTTACCGCCACCACGTCGAAGCCGGAGCTCTCGGCCTCGCGGTCGATCAGCGCGCGAAGCTTCAGCGGGTCAGAAATCGAGGTCCGCATAGTGCGAAACGGGGCTGAGGCCACGGATGCGGTCGGCAAGCAGCGGCCGGAACGACGGGCGCGACTTGACCCGCGTGTACCATTCGCGCGCCGCGTGGTGCTCGCGCCAGTCGACCTCGCCGAGATAGTCGAGCACCGACAGCGCCGCCGCCGCCGCGAGGTCGGCGTAGGTGACGCGGTTGCCGGCAAGCCAGGGGCGGGTTCCGGCCAGCCAGTTGGTATATTTCATGTGCTGGCGCACATTGGCGCGCGCCGCGCGGATCGCCGCCGAATCGGGCGAGCCGCCGCCCGCGGTTTCGGGCATCACCGGCTTCAGCACGCGCTCGCGCACCAGATGCTTGGTGACCTCGTTCTCGGTCTTGGTCAGATACCAGTCGGTCAGCCGGCGGATTTCGGCCCGCTCCATCGGGTCCTCGGCGAACAGGCGCTTGTCGCGCTTGAGCACGCCCCGCGTCTCGTCCAGGTATTCGGCGATGACGGACGCCCCGACGATCGGCACGTCGCCCTCGGCGAGCAGGATCGGCAGCGTCCCGGCCGGGTTCAGCGCCAGAAACTCCTTGCGGCGTGTCCAGGGCTTCTCGTCGATCAGCGCCAGTTCCTCGCCGTACTCGCCGAAGGCAAGGCGCACGAAACGGCAGGAGGCGAACATGGGATGATGGAAAAGCGTCAGCATGGTCCAAAGGTGGCAAAAGCGCTCTGGCGAATCGCCGCTCGCGCCGGTAAGGCTTGTCGGCCCGATTCAAGGGCGGTCACGTCCTGCGACCTATAGGGTGAGTTCCACGCCGTGACAAGCAAGCCGTGCAGCGAGGTTCCATGGAAACCCATACCGTCGTTGGAGCGCTGATTCTCGGCCTGACCGAGGGCTTGACCGAGTTCATCCCCGTGTCTTCGACCGGCCATATCCTGCTCGCCGGGCATTTCCTCGGTTTCCGCTCCACCGGCAAGGTGTTCGAGATCGTGATCCAGCTCGGCGCCATCCTGGCGATCCTCAGCATCTACATGCGCCGCCTGTGGCGCATGCTGCTCGATTTCCCGCACGACTGGCTGACCCGGCACTTCACGCTCGGCATCGTGCTCGCCTTCCTGCCAGCCGCCCTCATCGGCGCGCTGGCGCACGACTTCATCAAGACGGTGCTGTTCGAATCGCCGAAGCTGATCTGCACCATGCTGATCCTCGGCGGCCTGATCCTGCTGTGGGTGGATCGCATGGACCTGAAGCCGGTGTACCGCGACGTCGAGCGGTTTCCGCTGCGGCGCTACATCGAGATCGGCCTGTTCCAGTGCCTGGCGATGATTCCCGGAACCTCGCGTTCCGGCGCGACCATCGTCGGCGCGATGCTGCTCGGCGTCGAGAAGCGGGCGGCGGCCGAGTTCTCGTTCTTCCTCGCCATGCCGACCATGGTCGGCGCCTTCACCTTCGATCTCCTGAAGAACCGGCATATCCTGAACGGTTCCGATTTCTCGCTGATCGCCATCGGCTTCGTGGCGGCGTTCGTCTCGGCGCTGTTCGTCGTGCGCTACCTGCTCGACTACGTGTCGCGCCACGGCTACGCGCTGTTCGGCTGGTGGCGGCTCGCCGTCGGCTGCCTCGGCATGGCGGCGCTTCTGATCTGGGGCTGACGGCCTCAGGCCGCCGGCCGGCGCTGGAACTGCCCGGCCGCGCGGAACCGCCACAGGTAGCTCGGCAGGATGGTGCCGAGCGAGCGCGGCTGGATGCCGAGGCCGGCAAGCGTCCTTCCCTCGTCGATCGCCGTCTGCGAGACGACGTTGTCGACGCGCAGCTGCGTCACCTGGTCCCTTGTCAGCAGGGGCTTGGGCAACAGGCCGAGGAAGGCGGCCATCAGGCTCGCCGCCCACCACGGCAGCGGCACCAGCAGGCGCTTGCGCTCGGTGACGGCAAGCAGCTCCTGCATGCATTCCTTGAAGGTCAGGACGTTCGGGCCGCCCAGTTCATAGACCTTGCCGCCCTGCACCGCGCCGTCGACCGAACGCGCCACCGCCTCGGCGATGTCGGCGACATAGACCGGCTGGAAGCGGGTCCTGCCGCCGCCGATCAGCGGCAGGGCCGGCGAAAAGCGCGCCATGGCGGCAAATCGGTTGAAGAAGGCGTCTTCCGGCCCGAACACGACCGACGGGCGCAGCACCACCGCATCGGGGATGGCGGCGAACACCGCCCTCTCGCCGAGCGCCTTGGTGCGGGCATAGGCCGATTCGGAGCGCGGGTCGGCCCCCAGCGCCGAGATGTGGGTGAAGCCTGCCCCGGCGGCCCGCGCGGCTTCCGCCACGGCCTGCGCGCCGAGCTGATGGACGGTGGTGAAGCGCTGCCGCCCGCTTTCGTGCAGGATGCCGACGAGGTTGACGACGTGGTCGGCGCCCTCGACGGCGCGCTCGATCGACCAGCGCATGCGCAGATTGGCCTGCACCGGCTGGATCTGCCCGACATTGCCGAGCGGCTGGAGGTGGCCGGCGAGGTCGGGGCGGCGGCAGGCGGCGCGGATGCGGTAGCCGCGCATGGCAAGGGAACGTACGACGTGCCGGCCGATGAAGCCCGAGCCGCCGAAAACGACGACCAGCTTTGGCGTTTCCAGAATTTCGGTCATGGCGAGGCTCCGGCGATTCTCTTGCCCGCAGCGCGGCCGAAGGCTGGCTGTCAGGCTGGCTGATGCCGTTTCATAGTCGGTTTTTCGCCAAAGGCAAAGGGCGGCTTCCGGTCGCTGCCGCCCCCGTTTCCGGCCCGGTCAGAACGTTTTGGCGAGCCGCGCGTCGACCGACTGGCGGTTGCCGCCGCGGATGACGAAGAAGGCGAGGATCGCCGCCCACAGGATCGACTTTTCCGCGCCGGAAAAGCCCTGTCCCATGGTCACCCAATGGAACCAGACCGTCACCAGAAGCACAATCATGCCGGCAAAGGCGGCCGGCCGGGTGAAAAGGCCGAGCGCGATCAGGATGCCGCCGAAGAATTCGGTGACCGAAAGCAGCGGCGACCAGAAGGCGCCGGGATAGAAGCCGAGCCCCTCGACCATTTCCGCCGCGCCGAACGGATTGACGATCTTGGAAGAGCCGTGGATGGCGAGGAAGCCGCCGGCGATGACGCGCAGCAGCGTCTCGGCGCCGTCGTGCAATTTTGCATAGAGGCCGCCAAGGGCCGGAATGATCAGCGTCTGGCGCGAATGCTCGGGCGTCATGTGGGGCTATTCTCCTGTTTGCTCAGGATGGTGACACTCGATGTCTTGTACACAGTCAAATGAACAAAAGTTGGTTGATTATGTCAAGAATACTTGTTCCTACGCCCGGTAGCGGGCGGCGAATTCGGAAATGCGCTGCACGACCTCCGTGGAGACGCTGAGGCCGCCTGCCGCGGCCCGCCCGGCGGCGTCGGTGCCGCTGCGGCCGGGTATGTGCACGCCATAGTTCAGCCGCAGCCGGTCGAGCTGGCTCGCCACCCGCCGCTCGAAATCCGGATCGAGCAGCTTCGGCTCGATGGCCAGCACGAACAGGCCGGCGCCGGGGCTTCGGGTTCCCCTGTCGAAGGCCGGCGCGTCGAGCGACCAGTTCGCGCCCGAAAGGCCGGCCGCCAGCACTTCGGCCATCAGGGCGAGATTGGCGCCGCGATTGCCGCCGAAGGCCAAGAGCGCGCCCTTCATCGCCGCCGCCGGGTCGGTGGTCGGGCGGCCGGCCTCGTCCAGCGCCCAGCCCTCGGGAATCGCCTCTCCGGCCTCGGCCGCCTTGCGGATGGCGACGAAGGCGGCGGCGCTGGACGACTGGTCGACGACCAGCGGTCCGTTCGCCGAAGGCGCGGCGAACGACAGCGGATTGGTGCCGTAGACCGGCCTGGCCGAGCCGGCGCCGGCAAGCAGCGCCTGGCTGTTGGTGGCGGCGAGCGCCACCAGCCCACGCTCGGCCAGCCGCCGGGTGAAATAGCCGAGCGCGCCGCATGTATAGGCGTTCTTCTGTGAAAACAGCGCGACGCCGAACAGCCTCGCCGCCTTGGCGAGGTCCTCGAGGGTGCGCTCGAAGCCGGTATGGGCGATGCCGCCCCGCGCGTCCGACGCGAAGACCGCCAGCGCCGGCCGGTTTACCAGCGGCTCGGCCTTGCCGTCGATGCGCCCGGCCTCGATCGATTCGAGATAGTCGATGAGGTGCGAGAAGCCGACCGCTCCGTTGCCCTCGGCCTCGGCCGCCACGGTTGCCGCCGAAAGCGCCAGCGCCGCCTCCTCGTTCGCGCCGGCGCCGAGCAGCGCCATGCAGCACAGGCCGCTTGCCTGGTCGAGACTGAGGTGCATAGCGTCGATCCCGGCGTTCAGCCCACTCTGTTCGGCATCCGCGCTTCCACCTTGCGGAAGACGAAGACGAGGATGCCGGTCACCGCCATATAGACTGCCGCCAGGAGCAGCAAGGGCTCGTAAGTGATGAAGGTTTCCTGCCGCACGCGCGAGGCGACCGAATAGATGTCGACCATGGTGATGGTGGCGACCAGCGGCGTCGCCTTCAGTTGCAGCACGGTTTCGCCGGTCAGCGTCGGCAGCGCGCGGTAGAGCGCCTGCGGCAGCCAGATGCGGCGCAACGTGGTCCAGCGGCTCATGCCGAAGGCTTTCGCGGCCTCCAGTTGTCCCCTCGGCACGCCGGCGAAGGCGCCGCGCATCACTTCGCCCTCGTAGCCGGCATAGGAAAGCGTCAGCGACAAAACGCCGTAGGGCCATGCCTGCCTCAGATACGGCCACAGGAAGGAGTCGCGAATCCACGGAAACTGCGGAAACAGCGAACCCAGCCCGTAATAGAGCAGCCACAATTGCAGCAATAGCGGCGTGCCGCGGATGACGGTGCAGAAGGCGCGCGCCGGGGCCGCGAGCCAGACCGGGCCTGCGGCCTGTGCCAGGCCGAGCGGGATGGCGAAGAGGATGCCGAGCAGGCAGGTGACGACCAGGAGCCAGATGGTGCGCCAGATGCCCTCGATCGCCAGCGGCAGGTAGCGCGGCAGCCAGTCCCAGCGCATGAGGAAGACGGCGGCCAGCACCAGGGCCAGCGCGATCGCCATCATGACGATGCGGTGCGGTTGCAGCCACAGCGAGGCTTTCGCGGTCGCATTCACGAGCGGGGCTTCGCCGGCCGCCATCAGTTCGCGTCCCTGAGCGAGGGCATGCCGCGCCGCGCCCGCTTCTCGATGCGGGCGATGAAGAAGTTCGAGACCAGCGTCAGCGCCAGATAGAGGATGCCGGCGGCGACGAAGAAGGTGAGGTAAGCCTTGGTCGCGCCGGCGGCGAGCCGCGTCGTCTGCGTGAGTTCGCTGAAGCCGACGATGGCCAGAAGCGCCGTGTCCTTGGTGGCGATCAGCCACAGGTTGGCGAGGCCCGGAATGGCGAAGGGCAGCATCGCCGGCAGCGTGATGCGGCGAAGAAGCAGCCTGGGCGGCATGCCGTAGGCGCGCGCCGCCTCGATCTGGCCCTGCGGGATCGACAGGATCGCCCCGCGCAGCACCTCCGTCGAATAGGCGCCCTGCACGATGCCGAGCACGCCGATGCCGGCGACCAGCCCGTTGATGTCGACGGGGGCATGGCCGAACAGGGCGAGCAACTGGTTAACGAGGTCGGTGCCGGCATAATAGAGCAGGAGGATGAGCACCAGTTCGGGAACGGCGCGCACCACCGTGGTGTAGACCTCGAACAGGTCGCGGATGACCGGCCCGCCGTAGAGCTTGCCGTAGGCGCCGCAGATGCCGATCACAAGGCCGAGCCCGAACGCGCCGGCGGCGATCTCGACCGACTTGAGCAGGCCGATCAGGAGGTTCGCCCCCCATCCGGGCGGCGAAAGCGACAGCAGCGCCAGCGTGCTGCTTCCCAGGGCAGCGGCAAGAATGTCGGTCAGGGCGGTTCCTCGTCGTCAGGCTCCGCGTCGGGCGGTGCGCCCGACGCGGGATTGGCTGAAACAGGCTTTGCAGCCGGCGGCGCTACGCTCAGTTGGAAGCGGCGTCGTCGCCGTAGATGTCGAAGTCGAAGTACTTCTTGGTGATCTCTTCGTACTTGCCGTTGGCGCGGATCGCCTTGATCGCGTCGTTGATCTTGCCGGCGAGTTCGGTGTCGCCCTTGCGCACGCCGGCGCCCACGCCCGGCCCCAGCACTTCGAGATCGGGAGCGACCGCGCCCTTCAGTTCGCAGCATTCCTTGCCCTGGTCGGACTTCAGGAATTCATCAAGCGCGATGCCGTCGGCCTGGGTGGCGTCGATGCGCCCGGCAATGAGGTCCTGGTTGGCTTCGTCCTGCGTCTGGTATTCCTTGATCTCGGCGGCGCTGTCGGCGAAATGCTTCTTGGCGTAGGCCGCATGGACGGTCGAGACCTGGACGCCGAGGATCTTGCCCTTGAGGCCTTCGGGCGTGGCGTCGAACGTTTCGCTCTTCGGCCCGACGATGACGGTCGGCGTGTTGTAGTACTTGTCGGAAAAGTCGATTTCCTTTTCCCGCTCGGCGGTGATCGACATCGAGTTCATGATGGTGTCGATCTTCTTGGTCTTGAGCGCCGGGATCAGGCCGTCCCACGGGATCGGCGTGAGCACGCAGTCGAGCTTGGCTTCCTCGCAGATCGCATGGGTGATGTCGACTTCCCAGCCGGTCCAGTTGCCGGAGGAATCCTGCGAATAGAAGGGCGGGTAGGCTTCCGGCGAAAAGCCGACCTTGGTCTCGTCGGCGCTGGCCGAAAAGGCCCCCGCCAGCGCGAATGCGGCCGCTGCCGCCGTCACCTTGAGGAAAGTCTTCATTCTCGGTTCTCCCATTTTGTTGATGCAGTCCCCGTTCGTTGCCCGCTCATCCGACGTTACGGATGAATTGCTTCAGCCGCTCGGACCTGGGCGCGCCGAAGATCGCCTCCGGCGGCCCCTCCTCCTCGACCACGCCGTTGTAGAGGTAGACCACATGCGTCGCGACCTCGCGGGCGAACTTCATTTCGTGCGTCACCAGGACCATGGTGCGGCCTTCCCTGGCAAGGTCGCCGATGACCTTCAGCACTTCGCCGACCAGTTCGGGGTCGAGCGCCGAGGTCGGCTCGTCGAACAGCATGACGCGCGGCTTGATGGCGAGCGCGCGCGCGATCGCCGCGCGCTGCTGCTGGCCGCCGGAAAGATAGGCCGGGTAGACGTCGCGCTTTTCCGCCAGCCCGACGCGGGCGAGCAGGACCTCGGCATCGGCGATGGCCTCCTCGCGCTTGACGCCCAGGACATGCACCGGAACCTCGATGACGTTTTCGAGGAGCGTCATGTGGCTCCACAGGTTGAAGTTCTGGAACACCATGCCGAGCCGGGAACGGATGCGCTCGATCTGCCTGCGGTCGGCCGGCTGGATGTTGCCGCTGCTGTCGGCCTTCATGCGGATTTCCTCGCCGTTGACGCGCACGACGCCGCTGGTCGGGTTTTCCAGGCAGTTGATGCAGCGCAAAAGCGTGGACTTGCCGGAGCCGGAACCGCCGATGATGGCGATCACCTCGCCGTCGCGCGCCGACAGCGAGACGCCCTTGAGCACATGCAGATCGCCGAATTTCTTGTGCAGGTTCTCGACGTGGATCGCTTCCGGCGCGAGCGCCTGCGCGTCCCGGGCGACCGGCGATGCCGCGCTTGCGCCCATTATCGCTTCGCCGCCGTCGAAGACGCGCCCTGCGGACACCGTCGCAGTTTCTCACCCATTACCCGCCACCGGCTTGTTGTTTTTCTTTGCAAGATGGACCGTTCCCGCCATCGGCGTCAACCGCCGTATTTGGACCATTGATCGTTGGGGGCCGCAACGTCTATTGAACGCTGACCGGGCTTGGCCGGGATATTTCAGGAGAAGGCCATTGGAAAAGACATACGGAGCGCAGTCGATGGCCGCCCCGCTGAAGCGGGTGATGATGCGCTCGGCCGAAAGCGCCATGCGCCGCGCCGACGCCGCGGAATGGCACTACGGGCCGGGTTTCGATCCGGGACGGGCGGCGATCGAGCACGAGGGGCTGGTCGAACTGGTGACGGCGGGCGGGGCAAAGGTCGAGTGGCTGACCGACGAGGACGACGGCCTGTCCGATTCCGTCTTCACCTTCGACCCCTCGCTGATGACCGATCACGGCGCGATCCTGCTTTCCATGGGCAAGAGGCTGCGCGCGCCCGAGCCTGCGCTGCACGAGGCGGCCTACAGGCGCATGGGCATCCCCATCCTCGGCCGCATCGAGGCGCCGGGCCAGGTCGAGGGCGGCGATACGATCTGGCTGGATAATGATACGCTGATCGTCGGGCGCGGCGTTCGCACCAACCAGGAGGGCGTGCGCCAGCTGTCGGAACTGCTCGCCCCGAAGGGGATTGCCGTCCATGGCTTCGACCTGCCGCTGTGGCAGGGCGAGGAAGCCTGCCTGCACCTGATGTCGGTGATCAGCCCGCTCGCCGACGATCTGGCGCTGGTCTATTCGCCGCTGCTGCCGGCGCCGTTCTACCAGATGCTTAAGGCGCACGGCGTGCGGCTGGTCGAGGGCGACGCGGAAGAATTCCGCATTTCCAACGGCCTCAGCCTCAACGTGCTGCCGACCGACCAGCGCAAGGTGATCGCCATCGCCGGCTTCCCGAGGACGAAAGCGGCGATGGAGGAAGCCGGCTGCACGGTTTCCACCTTTGCCGCGGATGCGCTGTGCGTGGCCTGCGAGGGCGGGCCGACCTGCCTGACCCGGCCGCTGCTCAGGGCATGAGCTCCGGGAAGATGAACCTCGTCGTCGCCATCGACGGCCCGGCCGGGGCGGGCAAGGGCACGCTGGCGCGCCGGCTCGCCGACCACTACCGGCTGAACCTGCTCGACACCGGCCTCACCTATCGCGCGGTGGCGCACGCGCTTCTGGGGTTCGGGCTGCCGCTGGACAACGTGTCGGCCGCCGAGACGGCGGCCGGCCAGGTCGATCTTTCGGCGCTGGACCGCGAGGTCTTGTCTGCGCATGCGGTGGGGGAAGCGGCCTCGAAGGTGGCGGTCATCCCGTCGGTTCGCCGCATCCTGGTCGAAAAGCAGCGGGAATTCGCGAAGATGCCGCCGGGCGCGGTGCTCGACGGGCGCGATATCGGCACCGTCGTATGCCCCGACGCCACCGTGAAGCTTCACGTGACGGCGAGCGCGGAAGTGCGCGCCAGGCGCCGCTTCGACGAGATCGAGGCGATCGGCGGCAAGGCCGATTTCGGGCAGATCCTCGCCGACATAAAGCGCCGCGACGAGCGCGACATGGGCCGCGCGGATTCGCCGCTCAAGCCCGCCGCCGACGCGCACTTGCTCGATACGTCGGAAATGTCTATAGAGGCCGCGTTTCTTGCGGCCGTGGCGATCATCGACGCTGCCGCGGGAAGAAGAACCTGAACCCGCCTGCCAGCATTCGTAATGCGCCGGAATTGCCGCATGAGAGCGGCCATGGGCTTTTTTGAAAAAAGCCCGGAACGCCGGCAGGCCAACGCAACGCTAACCCACGGCGCCGCCTCCGGGAGAGGCTTTTCAGGAGACCCTATGTCAGTAGCGAACCCCACTCGCGACGATTTCGCGAGCATGCTTGAAGAATCGT
>ERZ778017.2581-NODE-2581-length-14408-cov-5.316937_pt1 | contig 14408 bp, 21 predicted proteins | sample MGYA00375747_ERZ778017 | MGnify/ENA primary metagenome ERZ778017 (study PRJEB29350, sample SAMN05509838) | bioreactor metagenome | biome: bioreactor; material: wastewater | place: South Africa: University of Cape Town | collected 2014-03-17 ... | reverse complement strand
CGGTTGCGCTGACGGCCCTCACCGTCGCGGGGGCTGGGTATCTGATCTATCTGGGTCTGAGCGCGCTGTTCAGCAAGGCGGCGCACATCGAAGCGAGCGACAGGGAGCTCGGCGACGAACGCGTGGCGCAGTTCTTTCGCGGGGCGGGTGTGAGCGGCATCAACCCCAAGGGAGTGCTGCTGCTGATCGCGCTGCTGCCCCAGTTCACGACTCCGCACGGGTGGCCGTCGTCGACGCAGATGCTGGTGCTGGGTGGCCTGCACATCCTCAACGTCGCTGTGGTGTACTTCTGCGTCGCAGTCCTGGCTCGCCGGATCCTGCGCTCCCGCCCACGTGCGAGCATCGTCGTGACGAAGTTCGCGGGAGTGGTGATGATGCTGATCGGTACGGTGCTCCTCATCGAGCAGGTGGTGAAGGGGCTATGACCATCGGAGGCGAAGACCTGACCATAACCTGCGCTGACGGTTTTGCGCTCTCCGCGCGCGTGTACAGGCCCGAGCCATCGACAGACCTCGGCCGCACCGCGATCATCACCGCGGCGACGGGGGCGAAAGCGTCGTACTACTGGCGGTATGCGATGTTCCTCGCGTCGCACGGGTTTAGCGCGGTTGTCGCCGACTACAGGGGTGTGGGCCGGTCGGCCCCGGACGGCGGCCTGCGGGGCATGTCGACGCGGTGGCACGAGTGGGGCACACTCGACGCCGACGCGGTCATCGGTTGGGCGCTTGATGACGGTCCTGACCGCACCGTCGTCGCGGTGGGCCATAGCTTCGGAGGTCTCGCCGTGTGCCTCGCTCCGCACGCGCGTGCGGTGTCTCGGCTGCTCATGGTCGGCGCGCAGCACGCGCATTGGCCGGACTACGCCCGCCGGGCGCGGGCACAGATGGTGTGGCGCTGGCATCTTGTGATGCCCGTGATCTCCACGCTGCTCGGATTCTTCCCCGGCCGCCGACTGGGGTGGATGGAGGACGTGCCTCGCGGTGTCGCCCTGGACTGGGCGCGCGGACGAAGAAACTTCGCGCGCACGATCGGACGCGACGGCGACGCGATCATGGCACGTCTGGCACAGCTCGACTTCGACGTCCTCGCGGTAGCCGCGACCGATGATCCCTTCGCCACGAGCACAGCCACCGATCGGCTCCTCGACTACCTTCCCCACGCCCGGAACCAGCGGTGCTCGATCGCGCCCGACACGGTCGGATCCGCGGAGATCGGCCACCTCGGCCTGTTCCACGAACGCTTCCGCGACACCCTCTGGCCACAGTCCGTCGCGTGGTTGCGAGGGGTCGAATGTGAGGCTGCCACGCGACAGGGACGCGGAGAGAAGTGGGGGTCGGGCTGAAACTGTTCGAGGTCTCAACTTGGAGCTCGCGGTGCCGCCGCCGACTGCACCCGCCGTGCACCCGGAAGCCGATCGGCTACGGCAGCAGCTCGTAGAAGCGAGAAGGGGTCACTCGCGCAAGCTCGGGTAGTTCGACCAGACCCCGCCTGCCTTGCCTTTGCGGCGGTCCGCGGTGAGGGTGCGCACTCCGACGACATCGGCGACCACCGCTGCCGGCATCCGCATCGCCAGCAGGTTCATCCGTGTCTCTCGAGACACGCGTGGACGGATTCCCAGTTCGCCGAGGCGAAGCCTGATGTATGCGGCGGTCATGTGCGTTCCCGGCGACAGCCCCTCGAACAGCCAGTCTGAGCCCCCGGCGGCATAGCCTCGTCGCGGCGGTGCCGCGAGTTGCTGACGCACGAGCGCGCCGACCGCGTCATCGAGCACGACGGGGGTGACGCCGAACCGCACGGTCACCCGCTCTGCGGTGGCGTCGATCTGATCGCGGGTCAGGCTGACGGCACGGCCGAGGATCTGGGCATAGAGGAGCACGAACAGCCCGGCGATGCGAACCTCCAACTCCACGTCGTCATCATCGAGGAGACGGTCGGTGGCACGCCAAAGTTCCTCCTCGGTCATGGTCTGCATCGGGGTTCGTGGGGGATGAACGTTCGTGGCGAGGTTGCCGGCTAGTCGCGATCTCGATGCCCACCTCACGAAGTGTTCCACGGGCTCGCGCGTCTTGATGCGGGCGATGTAGCGGTCGAGCAGGCGCTGGTCGAGGTCGTCGAGGAGCAGCTCCTTGGCATCCATCCACGCCAGGAACCGCACGACCGCAGCGATGTGGCCGCGCCGGCCGATGAAGGACTCCGCGGAAAGGTCGCGTCCATGATCTCGGTAGCGACGGCGCAGTTTGGGCAGGATGTCCCACCGGTAGAAGCGGCGGAGCTTGTTCGCCGAGGTGGGGTCGAGCGTCGCAGCCAAGGCGGCGACGTACAGCGTCAGCTCGTGCTGCAGTACGTGGATCTCCGGGAGCACATTGGCCGCGATGAGCAGTCGCCTGAAGTAGCGGGTCGCCGGCCGTTGTGGCAGAAGATCAAGAGCTGAGTGATCGACCGGCAGCACACCGGTTGCCATGCCCCTCAGAGTTTCGGTGACATGCGGTCGTCGAAGCCAGCGGACAATCGAGTGCGGGTCCATGGGAGCATTCGCGAGGTGCGCCCGGAGCCGGGCCAACTCGACCGGCGCCACCCCGTCCGCGCCGATGAGCTCGTCCAGTCGCGTCTGCAGTCGGCACCGCCCGCAGTGGGTTCCTGTCAGGAACTCCTCGCTGCCGCAGGTGCGGCACGCGAAGCGCGGCGGATGGCCGGCGCAGGTCGCGCACGTGACCATGCCCGCATCGGTGAGAAAGGCGAGCACTCGGATGTTCCCGCACAGCGGGCATTCGGCAGGGTTCCGCCGGAGCGCGCTGTAGCAGACGTTGCAGATCTGCCCGCCGAGCAGGGAGTACAGGCCGACGGCCGAGCGTCCGCAGCGGTCGCAGGTCCGCAAGGGCGTTGCCGTCATCGGCGCGGATCGGCGGGACGATGAAGCCGCGCACGCACCGGGCGCAGATCTCCGATCGCCGTGTCACGCCCGCGCGCAGTGCCCGTCTTCCGGGCCGCTGCCGGTTGCGCCGTCACGGTGATGAGGTCGTTCGGCTGGCAGCCGAAGATGCGGCACAGCGCGGCCAGCACTTCGACGTTCAGCCGCTCCGGGGCCCTGGTAACCAGGCGGTACACCTGCTCGCGGGACAACTCGACACCTTGCTCACGCAGCGGCGCGATCAGCTCGGTGGTCTGGAACATCCCCGCCTCGGCCATCACGGCGCGCAGATGCCAGTCGATGGTCCCCTTGGAATCAGTTGTCATCACAGTTCCCCGTGTTCCTCTTCAGCGCGTCGGCGAGCACCCGATTCTTGTAGTCATCGCCGACAGATGTGTAGATCGCAGTCGTCGAGGCGAACGCATGTCCCACCTGATCCTGCACGAACTTCTCGCTGTAGCCCCACTCGATGAGGTTCGTCACATAGGTGTGCCGCAGCGAATGCAGAGTCAGCTCCTCCGGCAGCCCAGCCTCGTCACGCAACTCCGCGAAGCGGTCATTCAGATAGCGCCCGCTGACTCGTGTCCTGCGCTCTGTCGGCCACAGAATGCTCGTTTCCCAGTCGACAGTCATCCGCGGCCGCGCCTGACCCACCCACTGAGCGAGACCCTCAACGACCCAGTCGAACTCGGGCAGAGTCAACACGGTCCGCCGCTTTGGCCCCGTGCCCCGGCTGCCCTTCCCGTGCCGGACATAGACGGCGCCGAAGGTGCCGAACTGCTCTGCTACCGGGTTCGACCGCAGATCAGCGACATCAAGCCCGATGCACTCGGCACGACGCAATCCGAACGCGTAGATGGTCTTGAACATCTGCGCGTTCCGAAGCGCAGCAAGTGCGCCCTTTCTCTTCGTTCGGACGATGGCCTCGACCCGAGCATCCGCAGCATCGAAGAACTGCTCCAACTCGTCGAACGTCAAGGCTCGGCGACCGGGATCACCTTCATAGTCCAGCAGATGCGCGATCGTGTTCCAGTCGTGGCAGATCTGCTGCGGGGCAACACCGAAACGCACAAGACACTCCGACTGCCAGCCATACCGCTGGTCGGTGAGGAAGTCGCAGAACAGGCGCACCGTCGTCTGATAGCCCCGAATAGTCGACCGCTTCACCGGCTTCTTGTCCGGCCGTGCCCGGGTTGAGTAGTCCTCGAGGTCCTGAGGCTGCCAATGCCACGGGTATGCGGTGCAGTACTCCGTGAAGTGCTCGATGAGTCGCCGGCGTACGTCGATGGTTGTCGCCTGCAAGCCACGACTCGCCTGCTGATCGGCCCAGCCATCCAGCATCGACTCGAAAACGTACTTCCCCTCATCGAGGGCGACGACATTGCCTGTCAGTCGCAGCGAAGACCGAACCTCATCATCCGAACCAGAACGCACGCTCTAATGGTTGCAGTAGATGCATCATTGTTGCAACTGTCGGACACTATGAGTGATCCACGCGCGCAGGCAACGCCCCGTTTTGAGTCCTCTCATTGAGGCTCAGCGAGCGATTCCAGTCGACCGCGTCCTCATCTGGCGACGTTATCGCGGACTGAGCGAGATCCAGCATGCATCCCCGCGTTGCCGATGGCCCCGCTTGCGGCGGAGCTTCAGCGCAGAAAGCCCAGGTCAACAGGGTAATTGTACGCGAGGTTGCATCTGATGCTGATACTTCCCAGTCCCGCGTTCATCGCGAACCGTCCACACATGACGCCACTGTACATCGAGCAGGAAGGCCAAGCCGAGGCTCGGGCCTAGTCAGTTGTAATATCCCGACACGAAGGCAACGAACAAGATCAGCGTTGTGCCCCCAGCTACGGTACCGATGATGCCCAATGTGAGCCCGGCCTTCCGCCCCGGCCCGGGCTTTGCCTTCCGCGCTGCGACGATCGCGTAGATGCTGAGGCCGAGCCCAACCAATCCGAGGACTGATAGCCACGTGCCCGTCAGGAAATATCCGACGACGGACAGTACCAGGCCGGTGATCGATGATCCAAGCTTGTACCGAACCATCGCGGAAGCTGACGAGGTGGGGGCGGCCTCCGCGGGGCCACCCGAAGGTTGGATAGGGGTGTATGCATCGGGAAATGAGGCCGAGCGTCCTGGCGGAGTCGCGTGAACGTCCGAGCGGTCAGGCATCGGGAGATTCGGCACAGCCTTGGAGCGCAGCCGCAGCCAGTTGTCGTAGTAGGCGCGCGCGAGCACTGGGTCCGTCGCGATTCGTTCTGCCTCACTGTTCGAGATGTCCAGTCCAACTGCACGTCTAGCAAAGTCGTTGCGTAGCACAGCTTTGAACTGCTCGAATGAGGTCCCCACCCGGATATTCTGATTCAAGCTAGTCGCAATATCCAAGTCATCGAATTGGCGTATACGCCCCTATTGGGTTGGTCAGCCTGGACCCGTCGAGGTTCCCGGTCCCGGGAACAAGCTCTTCTCCCAGATAGTGACCTCATCTGCGTATCCGCGAGGACTCACCCAGTGGACGGTGACCGTGGGATGTACAGGCATGCTGGTCTCGGCGGACTGAAACCAACCAGAAAGACCCTGCGAATGAACAGACTGCATCTCGCCGGCTGGTACCGCACCGATGTCGTAGCGCTCGCGCGGCCGATCAGGAAACTCGACGACGAGGACAACGTCAGAGGCGTCGGACGTGCCATCGTTCGTGAGCGTGAAGATGTCCAACGCGCCCGAAGACGACTTCTCGGACCCGGCACGCCACTTGTAGTCCCGGAACTCTTGCTGCCGGCGATCGATCGTGGATTGTAGGTCGAGCGCCCTCCTCGATCGCCGGCTCGCACCGACCGCCACAATCCACGAGCCGACCGTAGCCGCCGCGGCCACGGCAGCAATCGCCGCAGTCACCCAATCCATGCGGACGACTCTAGTCGCGACACGCCGAAGCGTCGGTACTTGCAAGAAACCCGAGAAGACAGGGACGGTTAGAAGGTAACAACCAGGAGTATCAGCGGGCACGCCGCAACCTGACTCCGGCAGACTCGACAAAGTCTGCCTAGATCCAGACGGAGTACACCTCGCTACTGTTAGCGCATGCTCTCGGGGACATGCGCATTCTGCGGCAACCAGACACACTTCACGGCACGAGTAGGTCGAGTGAACGGCCCAAGCCGTAACTCGGCCGGGTACGTCTACCCGATCGAGATCGCGGCAACATGCGACGCCTGCCAACGATTCAACACTGCCTCTGGACAATCGGTGGACAAGGGCCGAAAACTGACGGTCGGCTCAATACTCAACTCTGCGCAAGCCGTTGAAGAAGGTGAAGCTATGACGATCGAGCAGTGGTCACCGCCTCCGATGCGCCCAGTGGACACGGCTTTCATCCCCGATCCTGTCGCCGGATACTTCAAAGAAGCCCATGACGCGTTCAGCATAGGCGCCTACCGGGCTGTTCTGCTGCTCGTGCGCAGCCTGGTGGAGGCAACCGCGAAGGACCGCAAGATCGTGTCTGGTCACCTTATCCAGAAGATCAACAAACTCTACGGCGAGGGACATATTCGCAAGGGCACAAGAGACATGGCGCATGCACTCCGCATCCTCGGCAATGACATGGCCCACGGTGATATCGAGGAGGTGCCGGCGCAGGAGGACGCCGACGACGCACTGACGATCGCACGATTCGTTCTCGATGACGTCTACATCGCCGACGCACGCCGAGCCGACATGCTTGAACGTAGAAGCGAAGCGAAAGCACCTGCATCCCCCGAAAGCACAGAGCCAGTCTGATCGACTCCCAGGCAGGGGTTGAAATACTCGGCCCAGAACGAAGCCCCGGCCCCCACGCGAGGGAACTGGGGCTTCGGCGTTCGAGCTACTTCGACTCGACGTGGACAGTGGTCGGCTGCTCACCGCCCTGCAGGTGACGCCATGCCGCCGCGAGGTCCCGCAATGCCGCCGCCCGCGGGCCCTCATGCATCGCTGCTGCCGTCACACGATCCGAAGCCGACTTGATCGCAGCCATCAACGCGTCGAACGTTTCTTCATCCGAAGACACAGAATTTCTCCATTCGCCCAGGCACCTTGCCCGAAGCACTCCAGGGTACGTCCCGCCCCCGACATCCCTTGCCGCCACCGGCTCCTCGCTCTCGACGCTCCTCAAATCTCGCGCCCGCACGCCCGACCCACACGCTGACACCGGGAACGAGTCCCTGAAGCGGAGGTGACTCGCCATGCCCCGAATCACCGACGAGCAGACAACTGAAGTTCTCCGCCTCCACAGCGAGGGCCTCTCCCGCAACGAGATCTCCCGCCGCACCGGCATCAGCGCCGGATCCGTCACCCGAATCGGCCACGCCGCTGGCCTGGCCTTTGACCGGTCCGAAACCAAACACGCGAATGAGGCGCGGCAGGTTGATCTCGCGGCGGCGCGGATTCGCCTGGCGGGGAAGATGCTGCACCGGTCGGAGCGGATGCTCGACGAGCTCGACAACCCGTACCTGGTGTACAACTTCGGCGGCAAGGACAACACGTACGAGGAGCACACGCTGGAGCGTGCACCGGTTGAGGTCCGTCGTAACGCGGTGGTGACGGCGGGGATCACGTTCGACAAGCTGACCCGGATTGTGGAGCGTGACGCCGGCGGTGTCGAGTCTGCGGCGGGCGTGCTGGATCAGGTCGCTGGTGCTCTCCAGGCCGCCGCTGATGTGATGCGGGACGAGGGCGCGACGGATGCTGAGGCTGAATAGCCTGGAGCGTCTCCTGTCCAGGGCGCAGGTCCTCAGCATCGTCGATTCGGTGAAGCGGCCTCTGTCGCTCTGGTATGGGGCGGTGTCGTCAGGGAAGACGTTCGCGTCGCTGATCGCGGTGCGAGTCGCGTCGAGATCTGGTCTGATCGTGATCGTCGGACGGACCTTGCAGACCGTGTATCAGAACGTGATCGTCCCGTTGCAGGACCCGGCACTGTTCGGCTCGGCTGTCGCGTCCCAGGTGATCTACACGCCGGGGGGCGACGAAAGCGATCATCTTGTGCCGTGAGGTGATGATCGTCGGCGCGCACAACGTCGAATCGGTGGGCCGGATCCAGGGTGCGACGATCGCGCTCGTGGACGAGGGTCAGGTTCGTGCCGGTGCTGATGGAGTCCTCCGGCATGTATATCGACCAGCCGCCGAGCTTCGCGGCCTCGGCGCGCACCTGTATGGTGGTCTGGCCTTCGCCGCCGATCCACCGTCCACGGCACCCGGGCGTTTCGCAAGTGATGGTGATGACGCGGTGCGCGCTCATGCGATTGCGTCCAGGATCTGTTGCGTCGTGTCGGCGTCGAGGCGCCGGGGTCCGAGCGCACCCCGGTACGGGATCGGCTCACGGAGCGGGCGCGGGTTCGGGAGCACCAGGTGGTAGGCATCGGACATCGCCCATGGCGAGCACCCGAAGACCTCATCGAGACAGTCAGACCAGTGGTGCACGTCTACGAGGTCGACCACGCCGAGGATGTGACCGAACTGGTCGAATCGCCCGTTCAACAGATCCGCAGGCGACGTCCACCACACATCGCGTGCGAGTCGCTGGATCTCCGGGTGCGAACGCGCTGACGTATCCTCGCGCGTACCCGCGTGGATCGCGATCGCTCCACGCCAAGTCCCCGCCACATTCCTCCCGTGGTTCTCGACATCCTTCCCACCGTGGATGATCGCCCAGGCCCACGGCTGCGAAACCGTCAGGATGCGCATTGAGCACCCCCTAGACTTCGGCACATGGACTGCGGTGATCCTTCGATCAGCTGCCAGTTGGACCGGATCGCTGACGAAATGTCTCGGTTCGACTGGGAGGGCCTGCTGTCTTCTTTTGGGGCGACACTGGTCGGTGCGCTCATCGCCGGTCTCGTCGCATGGATGGTGTTCCGCGGCGAGAGCAGAGAGCGGTACGAGGAACGACTGACCGACGCGGTCGAGTCGCTGTCGACGGCGTTGACCCGAACTGCACGCGACTTTGTGCTCTGGCAGGAACAGCTGATGTCGTACTTCGCGATTCCGGAGCCAGAACGCGATCGCCGGGAACGGCCCGACGAGCCAGACCGTGTGGCGCTCGACGTGGGGCTAGACATGCTGATTGCTCGATCGAAGGGCGCCGACAGGGTTACTGCGCAGCAGATCAGGGAGGTGGCGTACCAGTTGAGCTTCATCCGCGATGGGAGATGGGCAATGCTCGAGTATGCCACGCTGAGACGAGTCGTCGTGGCGTGGAGGGCGGGTCGTCGAACCCAGGAGCAGACTCGCGCGAGCCTGAAGATCGTGGATGACCGCCGCAAGGCCAAGGAAGCGAACCCCGACATCGACGAGTCGCAGCTCCCAACTGCGCCGGAGCGGCATGAGCCGCTGGAACTCGGTGCATAGTTCATGACGCCACCGTCTCCGCACTCTCGAGGAACTCGAGCGACCGCGTGGCCGAGGTCGCGCGCCACCGGCGGGGTGACCGCGTTTCCGGCCTGCTTGACCTTGTCCCGCTTCGACCCGAGCAGCAGATAGTCGGCGGCGAAGCCCATCCCCGCCTTGATCTCGTGCGGTTCGAGCATCCGGAACCCGGCATCGTCGACGTCGAGGCTGATCGGCGGGACCGGCCCGAGCAGCGACTGAGTGCCCGATGTCGTGAGCGCGCGGATCGGTTCGGCGACCGGCGTGGACATCTGCGCGGCGTCGCCCCGCGGGGTGAAGTTCCGCATGACGAGTGCATGGTGGTTCCCGTTCGCCGCGACGGCGTCGATCGGCTCCCCGGTCGGCTTGGCGACCCTGTGGCTGCGGAGCGGGACCCCAGCCCATCGGAGTCGCGCGTGGTGAGTGCAGCTATCGTCGACGATGTCGGGGAGGCATCCTCACGCCACTTGCCGCCAGATGCGACCCATCGACAGTTCCGCGAGCAGGGCTTCGTTCGTGTCCTTCGTCGGCGGGTGGCTGAGCAGCTTCTTCGCCTCGGCGCGCGCCGAGGCAGTGTTCTCGGTGAGGTCGCTCACCTTCGGCGAACCGTGGCTGTGCGCTCCGTCCAATGGTTGGCGCGGTCACCGCGGGCCATCTCCTCTCGGGCGCCGAGGTCCGTGATCAGGCCTTTCGAGATGAGATCTCGCTGGGTGCTGGCCCATTTGTCGCGGTCAGCGAGTACTGCGTTCAGCTCTGTGTGGAGGTCGTTTGAGATCTTCCTCAGATCCATCTTTGGTTCCTGTTCTACTTGTTCCCGAACCTGGATGTGACGGACCCCGCAAACGGGGCCGCCCGTGCGATTCGACCGTCGATGATCCGGGCGAGACCATCGCCACCGATCTCAAGCCGGCCGGTTATCTGCATCCGCGCGAGGTTGTCGTGCCCACGCTGCATGACGAGCGGTCGATCGGAGCCGCCGTCGGCGAATTGACGCGCCCCCGTGGGGACGAGGTCGAACCCGAGTCGCGACGCGGTCTCCGCGAGTACCGGCACCGACGTGGCCCGCTTCGTCGGCGACAGAGGAATGGCTGCTTCCCCGCCGGTCTCCGGCTCCGCCCACACCCAGTACGCGCCTGCGCGAGCGAACTGTGCGACGTGGTGCTCGCGCATGCCGCCGCCGGCATAGAACTCGGCGAACCCGCCTTCCGCGAACGTCCCGTACCGGCCGGAGCCGGACACGTCGCCGTTGAGGTCTTTCAATTGTGACCGTTAGATGATCTTGCCCGACAGGGTCCCAGACTTGCTCATGAAGTTCTGGATCGTCCACAGCGCCTGCGACGTGTCCGCGATCATCTCCCACTCGCTCTTCGTGGGGATCTGGTAGATCTGATCGGCGAGCGCCTTCGCCTGCTTCTCGTTCATCCCGAGCGCCTTGGCCCGGTCGATGAGCGCCTGCTTCCCAGCCTCTAGCGTCTTCTGGTACTTGTCGCTGACGTTGTCCAGAGCGCGCTGGGCTTCTGCCGCTTCCTGCGACTTCCGTGCGGCAGCGATAAGCATGTTCTTGTTGTCGCGGCCGGCCTGCGTGTTCTCGTCCAGAGTGAGGGAGTAGCCGTCGGTCCCCTTCTAGGCCTCCTTGATGGTCTCGTCGACCTTCGCGAGCGCGCCCTTGTAGTCGAGGTTCTTGGTGATCGCGTCCTGCCCGACACCGTTCGCCTCGTTCACGGCGTCGCGACCCTTTCCTACCAGGCGTGGCTCGACCAGCGTCTCACCGCGCTGAAGGACCGCGCCCGGGCACGTAAGCTCGTCCAAGCCACCCTCCGCGACCGGTTCGGATACTGACGTCGACGGCGGTGGGGGTCTGATCGCCAGAGACATTCGGGCCCTCCACCGTGCCACACACGGTGCAGCCGCTCACTCTGTGGGATCTACCACGTCCGCCGCCCAAGCATCAGATATCTCCACGTCGAGTCACCGGCGCCCTCGCTTGAGGTCCTCGATCTCGTCCTCAAGTTCTTCCGCCACACCGATCAGTGCGCTGATGGTGTTCTGCGCATGTGCGAGACCGACCGCGAGCAGCCGCTCAAGGTGAGGATCGCGGCCCATGTTGCCAAGTGTCTGAACTCCCGAGCTGTGGCCGTTGATCGCTTGGCCGATCATTCTTGCCTGACTCTTCGCTGTCGTGATGCTCGCCATGATGAGCGTCTCCCGTTCTCGCGCGACCTTCGCGCGCAACGACCATACGAGGCACCCCGGACAGTCCGGTCAGTCGACGGTCATACCTGGCGGCAGATTCCCACGGATCACCGCGAGGTACGCGCGGGCGTCTTCCTCGGGCAGGCCATCAGCGACATAGGCGGCGACGACCTCTTCGTCGGTGGCGTGTTCGACGTCGTCGAGGGACAGGGGGGTGATCACTTCAGGACCGAGATATGCGGCGCCGTGGCAACGTCAAACCATCGCGGGCACCTGTGCGGTCGCGCCTGACGTCCCCTCGGTCGCCTGTTGGATACGCGACAGCTGGTAGCTGATGGTGGGACGTAGATGGTCGAGCGTCCTCACGACCGAACTATGCACATGGAACTCTTCGCGGAGACGCGCGAGCGGAAGTTCGGCATCCAGGTTCAACACCTCAATGCCAACGACGACTCGCATCGCGTCAAGGTCGACCATGATCCCGTTGCCCAAGTCGACAGTTTCAACGATCGTCTGGTCGGAGAGTTCGATGTAGGCGGCGTTGACTGTCTTGTCAACCGCAACCTTGATGCTCATTTCGTCCTCCAGGCCGTGCTCTTTACAGTGATCTTAGCTGTTGGTGGCCAGTTGTCATCCGGAACGTACACGAGTAATACTCCGCCATTTGGTGTGACCCCCGTGAGAACGTAAGACTGCTGACCCGAGTCGTGCCAACAACTCTGGTACCCGGCCAGAACGGTTTCCACGTCCGTCCGAGTGATCTTCCGCATGCGCATGCGCTGTTGCGCATGCCAACTCAGTACATAGTCCACCAGGCCACCGACATTCACTCTGCCAGGGTGATATCGAAGGCGAGCCGACGCACCTCTTCTCCGTCGAGGCTGACGAAGACTTCGTACAAGCCGACCACGATCGGGACTGCCAGGTTAGCTGCAAACAGAATGCCTACCTTGCCGTCACCGTAGGGTCGAGCCTGAGGTCCGACGAACAGTTCTGTAGCGTTGCTGACCTCGAACATCCCGCCCGGGCCTCGGAGCCTGATCCCCAGTTCCGGGTTAGCCGCGCCCATCGTCGTGCGGACCCTTCCCGCGACCGAGAGCATGAACAGCCCCTCGGTCGACGCCGCCGTGACATTCGTGAAGCTCGCGCCGATGGACGAGAGCTTGCCGTCCATCACCTGAGCGTGGTCAGCGAGGAATACGTAGTCGAGCTCGGCCATGGTCTGAGCCTATCGGCGCACGGTCGAACAGCAGTCGCTTCGCCCGAGCCCAGCGGGTGATCGTCGCCGGATCCCAAAGTGTGCCATTGACGTTCACTACAGGGCCATTCTCAGCCGCATTTCGCCGCACTCGGACACCGGCCACGCGGCTCAGATCACCCGTCTGACCTGGAGCGCATTCAACCGCACTCAACGACACTGCGCTGCTGACGCCATCCCCGCCCCGAATAATCTCCCAAGCAGACAGCGCGGGTTCGATTCCCGTCAGCCCCTCCACCTCTCTCTCGCGTCACGCCTCGGCCCCGGCCCGACAGCGTGTGTCATCGGCGTCCCTCGTTGTGTCTACGGTGGAACAGTGAGCTCTCCTGTGGATGACCCCCGGGCATCCGCGATGCCGTTCGGCGGGCACGCCCGCGGCAGTCATGCCTACCGGCGCTTGCTGGCAGCACTGTTCTTCGCCGGGATCGCCACGTTCGCGCAGCTGTACTCACCGCAGGCGACGCTGCCCGAGATCGCGTCCGAGTTCGACGTGGATGCCGCGGCCTCCGCCCTCACGATCTCGGCGGCCACGCTCGGACTCGCCGTGGGCGTCATCCCGTGGTCGGCCGTGGCCGACCGGCTGGGTCGCGTGCGAGCGATGACGATCGCCATCACGACGGCGACCGTGTTCGGACTCGCTGTGCCGTTCACGCCCTGGTTCGGGATGCTGCTGGCCGGCCGGTTCGTCGAGGGCCTGATGATCGGCGGCGTGCCCGCCGTTGCGATCGCGTACCTGACCGAGGAGGTCGAGCCGCGCAGCGCCGCGCGCGCCGCCGGCACCTACGTGGCCGGGACCACGATCGGCGGGTTGAGCGGCCGGCTGATCGCCGGGCCCGCCGGGCAGTGGCTCGGATGGCGCACCGGGGTTCTCGCGGTCGCCATCGTGTGCGCGGCATCCGCCATCGCGTTCATCGCGCTGGCACCGCACCCGCGCGGTTTCGCGCCCAGCCGCGGAGGCTCCCCTCTCCGCACGTTGTTGCAGCAGCTGGTCACGCACCTGCGCGCACCGCGGCAGCTCGCACTGTATGCGCAGGCGCTGGCGCTCATGGGCGGGTTCGTCGCGATGTACAACTTCCTCACGTTCCGTCTCGAGGCTGCCCCCTTCGCATTGGCGCCCGGAGCGACCGCGCTCATCTTCCTGGCATACCTGGCAGGAACCTGGTCGTCGGCGCGCGCCGGCGCCCTGGCCAGCAGATTCGGACGGATGCCCGTGCTCCTGGTCTCGGCGACGCTGATGGGTGCCGGCGTTCTGGTGACGCTCATCGACGCCCTGCCGGTCGTCATCGCCGGCCTGCTGGTTGCCACCGCCGGGTTCTTCGGCGCGCACGCGGTCGCGTCCGGGTGGACGGGCGCGGACGCCGTGACCGGCCGCGCGCAGGCCTCCTCGCTGTACAACCTCTTCTATTACGTCGGGTCGAGCGTGTTCGGCTGGCTCGGTGGCGTCTTCTTCGCCGCTGCCGGGTGGAACGGCGCCGCCCTGATGATCGTGGCACTGGTAGCCGTGGCGATGCTCGTGGCCGCCCTCGCGCTGCGCGCACGGGCGACGTAGCCGCGCCGCGCGCACCTGGCTGCCGCACGGCCTGGTGCCTGGGTGGTGTTAGGTGAAGATGATGGTGTGGTTTCCGTGTTGGATGATGCGGTTTT
>ERZ778017.2578-NODE-2578-length-14415-cov-6.706476_pt1 | contig 14415 bp, 11 predicted proteins | sample MGYA00375747_ERZ778017 | MGnify/ENA primary metagenome ERZ778017 (study PRJEB29350, sample SAMN05509838) | bioreactor metagenome | biome: bioreactor; material: wastewater | place: South Africa: University of Cape Town | collected 2014-03-17 ... | reverse complement strand
CGCCCTCGTTCTGCAGTTCCGCGCGGCGCCGGGTGATCTCGTCGTCGGAGACGAGGATGTCGGCGGTGCCCTTCCTGAGGTCGATGCGCACGCGGTCGCCGGTCTTGAGCAGCGCCAGCCCGCCGCCGACCGCCGCTTCCGGCGAGGCGTTGAGGATGGAGGGCGTGCCCGACGTACCCGACTGGCGGCCGTCGCCGATGCAGGGCAGCGAATGCACGCCCTTCTTGATGAGATAGGCCGGCGGCTGCATGTTCACCACCTCGGCGCCGCCGGGATAGCCGACCGGACCGGCGCCGCGCATGAACAGGATCGTGTTCTCGTCGATGCCCTGCGCCGGGTCGTCGATGCGAGCGTGGTAGTCCTCCGGCCCGTCGAAGACGACAGCCTTGCCTTCGAAGGCTTCCGGATCGCGCGGGTTGGACAGATAGCGGTCGCGGAATTCCTTCGAGATCACGCTGGTCTTCATGATCGCCGAATCGAACAGGTTGCCCTTAAGGTTGATGAAGCCGGCGTCCTTCACCAGCGGGTCGGCGACCGCCTTGATGACCTTTGCATCCAGGTTCTCGGCATCCGCGCAGTTCTCGCCGATCGTCCTGCCGTTGACGGTGATGGCGCCCGGATGCGGCAAGAGCCCGGCCTTCATCAGTTCGGCGACGACCGCGGGCACGCCGCCGGCGTGATGGTAGTCTTCGCCGAGATACTCGCCGGCCGGTTGCAGGTTGACCAGGAGCGGCACGTGATGGCCGACCGCCTGCCAGTCGTCGTTGTCGAGCGTGACGCCGAGATGACAGGCGATGGCGTTCAGGTGGATCGGCGCATTGGTGGAGCCGCCGATGGCCGAGTTGACGACGATGGCGTTCTCGAAGGCTTCGCGCGTCATGACGTCGGAGGGCTTGAGGTCCTCGTAGACCATCTCGACGATGCGCCGGCCCGTCTCGTAGGAAATCTGGCCGCGCTCGCGGTAGGGCGCGGGAATGGCGGCCGACCCCGGTAACTGCATGCCGAGCGCCTCGGCCAGCGAATTCATCGTCGTCGCCGTACCCATGGTGTTGCAATAGCCGACCGACGGCGCGGAGGAGGCGACGATGTCCATGAATTCCTGATAGTCGATCTCGCCGGCCGAAAGCCGCTGGCGCGATTCCCACACGATGGTGCCGGAGCCGGTGCGCTTGCCCTTGTGCCAGCCGTTCAGCATCGGCCCGACCGACAGCGCGATGGCCGGGATGTTGACGGTCGCGGCCGCCATCAGCAATGCCGGCGTGGTCTTGTCGCAGCCGATGGTGAGCACCACCCCGTCGATCGGATAGCCGTAGAGCACCTCGACCAGCGACAGATAGGCCAGATTGCGGTCGAGCGAGGCGGTCGGGCGCTTGCCCGTCTCCTGGATCGGATGGCAGGGGAACTCGAAGGGAATGCCGCCGGCGGCCTCGATGCCGGCGCGGATGCGCTTGGCGAGCTCGAGATGATGGCGGTTGCACGGCGACAGGTCGGAGCCGGTCTGGGCGATGCCGATCAGCGGCTTGCCGGATTGCAGTTCCTCGCGGGTCAGCCCGAAATTGAGGTAACGCTCCAGATAGAGCGCCGTCATGCCCGGATTGTCCGGATTGTCGAACCATTCCTGCGAGCGGAACTTCTTCCTGGGCTGGTCGCCGGTCATTTTCTCGTCTCCGTATTTGTACGACAAATGGATATGGCAACGCGGGCGCGCGCGCAATATGCCGCAACGCCGCACGGACGGGTCGCACAGACTTTGGTCCGATAGACAAGGACGAAGCGCTACGCTACGGCTGGCGCACACTGTTTTGCGGGAGGATCGAAATGGCTCTGGTGATCGAGGGCGAGGAACGCATCGCCGCACCCGTCGACAAGGTATGGGCGGCGCTGAACGACCCCGCCGTCCTCAAGGAAGCCATCCCCGGCTGCCAGAAACTGGAAATGACGTCGCCGACCGAGATGGCGGCGACCGTTGTGCTCAAGATCGGCCCAATCAAGGCGACGTTCCAGGGCGAGGTGACGCTGAAGAACCTCAACCCGCCCAACAGCTACACCATCCAGGGCGAGGGCAAGGGCGGCATCGCCGGCTTCGCCAAGGGCGGCGCGGACGTGACGCTTGCCGCCGACGGCGACGACGCGACCATCCTGAAATACGCCGCCAACGCCGATGTCGGCGGCAAGATCGCCCAACTCGGCAGCCGGCTGATCACCTCGACCTCGAAGAAGCTGGCCGGGCAGTTCTTCTCCACCTTCGGGGAGAAGGTGGGGGGATAGGAGCGGCAGTAGGCAGTAGGCAGTAGGCAGTAGGAAAAAGATATCCTCACACGACGTTGCGCGATCCGGTTTTGCCCGATTGCCGACTGCCGACCTGCCGACTGCCGCGCCTATTCGAACACGATCGACGGCACGGCGGCCTCGGCGGCGCCCTTTTCGGCCTGTAGCCGCTCCCATACCATCGCGGCGACGCCGCGATAGATTTTCGCTTCGACGCCCTGCGGCTCGGAGGCGACGACGGGCCTGCCCTCATCCGAGCTTTCGCGGATGCCCATGACCAGCGGCACTTCGCCGAGGAAGGGCACGCCGAGCCGCTCGGCTTCGCGCCTCGCGCCGCCATGGCCGAAGATATCGTAGCGCTTGCCGGTGTCGGGGGCGATGAAATAGCTCATGTTCTCGACGATGCCGAGCAGCGGCACGTCGACCTTCTTGAACATGTTCAAACCCTTGCGGGCGTCGATCAGAGCCAGGTCCTGCGGCGTCGAGACGATGACGGCTCCGGCCAGCGGCACCTGCTGGGCCATGGTGAGCTGGGCGTCGCCGGTGCCGGGCGGCATGTCGACCACCAGCACGTCGAGCGGTCCCCATTCCACCTCGCGCAGCATCTGCGTGAGCGCCGAGATCACCATCGGCCCGCGCCAGATCATCGGCGTTTCCTCCTCGACGAGGAAACCGATCGACATGACCTTCAGGCCGTAGTTCTCCATCGGCAGCAGCGTCTTGCCGTCCTTGGTCTGCGGCCGGCCGCGGATGCCGAGCAGGCGCGGCATCGACGGGCCGTAGATGTCGGCGTCGAGCACGCCGACCCTGAGGCCGTTGGCGGCGAGGCCGAGCGCCAGGTTGACGGCGGTGGTCGACTTGCCGACGCCGCCCTTGCCGGAGGCGACCGCGATAATCGCCTCGATGCCGGGCACGCCGCGCTTGCCGCGGCTGTGGGAGGCGGGCGCATGCGGGGCGGGGCGCGAGGGCGCGGGCCGGGGCGGCACGGCCGGCCTCTGCCCCGGGCGCGGCGGCACCGGCGCTTCCATGCCGCCGCCCTTCTTCTCGGCGGTCAGCGCGACGATGGCGCTGGCGACGCCGGGGATATCCTTGACGGCGCGCTCGGCGGCGGCGCGCAGCGGCTCCATCTCCTTGGCGCGCTCGGCCGGAACGGTGATCGAGAAGAACACCTTTCCGTCGGCGACGAAAATCTCGGAGACCATGCCGAGATCGACGATGTTGCCGGAAAAATCCGGGCCGCTGATCGTCCTCAGGCGCTCACGGACGGTTTCCCTGGTAACGGACATGACGGCTCCTCAAATCGGTGGCTGCGGCTTGAGATAGGACAAAATCGCAGCCGCACCAAGCGCCACAACGCCGCTGTCAGCCGGCCAGCGTCGTCAAGAGATAGGTCAGCGCGGCAATGACGGCCGTGGCCGGGAGCGTCACCACCCAGGCGACGACGATGCTCTTGGCGACGCCCCAGCGCACGGCCGAGACGCGCCGCGCCGCGCCGACGCCGACGATGGCGCCGGTGATGGTGTGGGTGGTCGAGACCGGAATGCCGAGCCAGGTCGCGCCAAACAGCGTGATCGCGCCGCCGGTTTCGGCGCAGAAGCCCTGCATCGGGTTCAGCCGGGTGATCTTGGAACCCATGGTGTGGACGATGCGCCAGCCGCCGAACAGGGTTCCCAGCGCCAGCGCCGCCTGGCAGGAGAGAACGACCCACAGCGGCACGTAGAAGGTGTCGCCGAGCATGCCTTGCGAATAGAGCAGCACGGCGATGATGCCCATGGTCTTCTGAGCGTCGTTGCCGCCGTGGCCGAGCGAATAGAGCGAGGCGGAAATGAATTGCAGCACGCGGAACGCGCGATCGACCGCAAACGGCGTCTGGCGCACGAAAATCCAGGCGACGGCGAGCACCAGGACCAGCGCCAGCACGAAGCCGGTGAGCGGGGAAAGCACGATCGCCGCCACCGTCTTGGTGAGGCCGGCCCAGACGATGGCGCCGGTGCCGGCCTTGGCGACGCCCGCGCCGACCAGTCCGCCGATCAGGGCGTGCGAGGAGCTGGAGGGGATGCCGACGATCCAGGTGAGCACGTTCCAGACGATCGCCCCGACCAGGGCGGCGAAGATGACCGCCGGCGTCACCGTGTCGGCGTCGATGATGCCGACGCCCAGCGTCTCGGCCACGTGCAGGCCGAAGAACAGGAAGGCGATGAAGTTGAAGAAGGCGGCCCAGAACACCGCATATTGCGGCCTGAGAACCCGGGTCGAGACGATGGTGGCGATGGAATTGGCCGCATCATGCAGGCCGTTGAGGAAATCGAACACCAGCGCGACCGCGATGAGGCCGACCAGCAGCGGTAGGATGAGCGTCGCTTCCATGGACGGCTCAGACGTTCTCGACCACGATGCCGCTCACTTCGTCGGCGACGTCCTCGAAGCGGTCGACCACCTTTTCGAGCTGGCTGTAGATTTCGCGGCCGACCATGTAGGCCATCGGGTCGCTCTTGGCGTGGCGGCGGAAAAGATCCTTCAGCCCCTGCTCGTGCAGGTCGTCGGAGCGGTCCTCGACAAGGGTGACCTCCTGCGCGATGGCGGTGAGGCGCGGCACGTTGGCGCCGAGCTTGCCGAGCAGCGGGATCGCCTCCGCCACCAGATGGGCGGCCTGGACTATGGCCGCGCCCATTTCGCGCATCAGCGGGTCGAACTCCGTCTTCTCGAACAGCCGCACCGTCTTGACGGTCTTGTGCATCATGTCGATGGCGTCGTCCATCGACTGGATCAGGTCCTGGATGTCGCCGCGGTCGAACGGGGTGATGAAGGAGCGGCGCACCGCCAGCAGCACCTCGGCGGTGATGACGTCGGCCTCCTTCTCCAGCCGGATGATCTCCTGGCACCAGCGCTCGACGTCCGGCCCCCCCTCGAGCAGTTTCTGCAAGGCCTCGGCGCCCCCCACGACGGCGCGGGAGTGCTTCTCGAACAGGTCGAAAAAGCGGTCTTCGCGCGGCAAAAGCTTGCGGAACCAGTTCAGCATCGTCAACCTCGTCACACGGATGTCGTGTTCCCATAGCCCCACACCCGGCGACGCGAAACAGCCAATCGGGAAAAAGATGTGATTAGCATTGGCGGATAATCGATCCCCGACGCCGCTGGCGCGCTTGCGGGACCCGGCAACTTCGCCCACCCTGCGCCTGTAACGGGCCCGGACCATGATCGACAAGCTGGAATATTTCATCGCGCTTGCCCGCGAAAGGCATTTCGGACGCGCCGCCGAGCTGTGCCTCGTCACGCAGCCGACCCTTTCGGCCGGAATCCGGCAGCTCGAAAGCCAGCTCGGCGTCATGCTGGTCAAGCGCGGCTCGCGCTTCCAGGGGCTGACCCAGGAAGGCGAGCAGGTGCTGATCTGGGCGCGCCGCATCGTCGGCGACGCCCGCTCGATGCGCGAGGAGATGCAGGCGGCCAGGCACGGCCTGTCGGGGCGCATCCGCATCGCCGCGATCCCGACCGCGCTCGCCATGCTGCCGAGGCTGACGACGCCGTTCCGCGAAAAGCATCCCGGCGTGACGTTCTCGATCCTGTCGCACACCTCGATCGAAATCCTGTCGCTGCTCGGCAATTTCGAGATCGACGCCGGCATCACCTATCTCGACAACGAGCCGCTCGGGCGCGTCACCAGCGTGCCGCTCTACGAGGAGCGCTACCAGCTCATCACCGCGATCGACAATCCCTATTCGCAGGCGAAAAAAGTTAGCTGGGCGGAAGTGAGCCGCCTGCCGCTGTGCCTGCTTACGCCCGACATGCAGAACCGGCGCATCATCGACCAGCATCTGGCCGAAGCCGGCGAGCAGGCGCGGCCGACGCTGGAATCCAACTCGATGCTGGTGTTGTTTTCGCACATCGCGACCGGAAAATGGTCTTCGATCATGCCGCTCAACCTCGCCGAAACCTTCGGCTTCGCCGAGCCGATCCGCGCCATCCCCATCGTCGAGCCGGACGCCAGCCACACCGTCGGCATGGTGGCCGCACCCCGCCAGCCGCACACGCTCTTGGTGTCGGCGCTGCTCGAAGAGGCGACGGCGCTGGCGGCGGGGTTTCGCGGCAAGCAGGCGTCGTTATAAACGGAAAGGGAAATCGCAATAGGTTTCCTCTATCGAGCAACGGAACGGCTTTATTGATCTGCTCCGTTTGTTCTGGTTTCATAAGGGCTTAGTTGGACTATCCGAGGGAGGGCGCTGCATGAGCGTGCAGCCTGCAAGTACCGAAGTCGCGTCGCGCACGATGGCGATCATCGACGAGATGAAGGACATGGAAGGGCCGTTGCTGCCCATCCTGCACGGCGTCCAGCATGAATTCGGCTGCGTTCCGCGCGAGGCGCTGCCCGTCATCGCATCCGGGCTGAACCTCACCCGCGCCGAAGTCTACGGCGTGGTCAGCTTCTATCACGACTATCGCAGCGAGCCGGCCGGCCGCCATGTGCTGAAGCTGTGCCAGGCCGAATCCTGCCAGTCGATGGGCTCGGACGCGGTGGCCGCGAAACTGAAGCAGTTGCTCGGCATCGATTTCCACGAAACCTCGGCGGACGGCGCGGTGACGCTGGAGCCGGTCTACTGCCTCGGGCTTTGCGCCTGCTCGCCGGCGGCGATGCTGGACGGCAAGCCGGTCGGGCGCATCGACGCCGAGAGGGTCGAGGAGATCGTGGCGGAGGTGAGGGCATGATCCCGCGCATCTTCATTCCCGGCGATTCCGGCGCACTGGCGCTCGGCGCCGAAAAGGTCGCCGAGGCCATCCAGGCCGAACTCGCAGAGCGCGGCGTCGAGGCCAAGATCGTGCGCAACGGCTCGCGCGGCGCCTATTTCCTCGAACCGATGGTCGAGGTGGCCCATGACGGCGGCCGCATCGCCTACGGGCCGGTGCGGCCCTCGGACGTCAAAAGCCTGTTCGACAGCGGCTTCCTTTCCGGCGGCCACCACAAGCGCTGGCTGGGCGACCCGGACAGGATCCCCTTCCTCGCCAGCCAGACGCGGCTGACCTTCGCGCGCTGCGGCGTCACCGATCCGCTGTCGCTCGATTCCTACAGGAAGCACGGCGGCTTGCGCGGCTTGCAGAACGCCATCGCCATGGAGCCGGCCGCGATCGTCGCGCAGGTGACGGAATCGGGCCTGCGCGGGCGCGGCGGCGCGGGCTTCCCGACCGGCATCAAGTGGAAGACGGTGCTCGACGCGCAGGCGAGCCGCAAATACATCGTCTGCAACGCCGACGAGGGCGATTCCGGCACCTTCGCCGACCGCATGATCATGGAAGGCGACCCCTTCGTGCTGATCGAGGGCATGGCGATCGCCGGCATCGCCACCGGGGCCACCAAGGGCTTCATCTATATCCGCTCGGAATATCCGCATGCGGTGGCGGCGATGGACAAGGCGATCGCGATCGCGCGCCGCTCGGGCGTGCTCGGCGTCAACGTGCTGGGTTCGGCGCATGCGTTCGACATGGAAGTGCGGGTGGGCGCGGGCGCCTATGTCTGCGGCGAGGAAACCTCGCTGCTCGATTCGCTGGAAGGCAAGCGCGGGCAGGTCAGGGCCAAGCCGCCGCTGCCGGCGCACAAGGGGCTGTTCGGGAAGCCCACCGTCATCAACAACGTGATCTCGCTGGCCTCGGTGCCGATCGTCATGGACCGGGGGGCGGCCTTCTACAAGGATTTCGGCATGGGTCGCTCACGCGGCACCATTCCGATCCAGATCGCCGGCAACGTCAGATATCCCGGCCTCTACGAGGTCGCCTTCGGCCTGACGCTGGGCGAGATCGTCGACGGGATCGGCGGCGGCACGGCCAGCGGCCGGCCGGTCAAGGCGGTGCAGGTGGGCGGGCCGCTCGGCGCCTATTTCCCGCGCGCCCTGTTCGACACGCCGTTCGACTACGAGGCGTTCGCGGCCAAGGACGGGCTGATCGGCCATGCCGGTATCGTCATTTTCGACGACAGCGCCGACATGCTGAAGCAGGCGCGCTTCGCCATGGAGTTCTGCGCCATCGAAAGCTGCGGCAAGTGCACGCCGTGCCGGGTCGGCTCGGTGCGCGGCAAGGAGACGCTGGACAAGCTCGCCAAAGGCGTCGATCCGGACCGGCAGATCGCATTGGTGACCGATTTGTGCAATACTATGAAATTCGGCTCGCTATGCGCGCTGGGCGGCTTCACGCCCTATCCGGTGATGAGTGCGCTCCGGCACTTCCCGGAGGATTTCAAGCCGGCGCCGGTCGCCGCAGCGGCAGAATAGGAGAACCGCCATGGATCTCATTCAGGAAATCGACTTCGGCACGCCCGAGTCCAGAGCCGAAAAGCAGGTGACGCTCACCGTCGACGGCAAAACGGTGACGGTGCCGGAAGGCACCTCCATCATGCGCGCCTCGATGGAAGCGGGCATCGAAATCCCCAAGCTGTGCGCCACCGACATGCTGGATTCGTTCGGTTCCTGCCGCATCTGCCTGGTCGAGATCGAGGGCCGCAACGGCACGCCTGCCTCCTGCACCACGCCGGTCGGCGAGGGCATGGCGGTGCATACCCGTTCGGACAGGCTCGACGCGATCCGCCGCGGCGTCATGGAACTCTACGTCTCCGACCACCCGAGCGGCTGGAACGAACAGCGCGGCACCGGCGCCAGCGAGTTCGACCATGTGGCCGAAATGGTCGGGCTCGAGGAAAACCGCTACGGCACCGACGGGCGCAACCACGTCGCGCCGGGCGAAGGCACGCTGCCGGTGGATTTCCTGGCCAAGGACGAATCCAACCCCTATTTCACCTACGACGCCTCGCAATGCATCGTCTGCTCGCGTTGCGTGCGCGCCTGCGAGGACGTGCAGGGCACCTTCGCGCTGACCATCGAGGGCCGCGGCTTCGACAGCCGCATGGTGGCCTCGATGAACGAGGATTTCCTCGAATCGGAATGCGTGTCCTGCGGCGCCTGCGTGCAGGCCTGCCCGACGGACGCGCTGCGCGAGAAAACCATCCTCGAACAGGGCATGCCGGAGCGCTCGGTGCTCACCACCTGCGCCTATTGCGGCGTCGGCTGCAACTTCAAGGCCGAGGTCAAGCGCGACGCGGACGGCAACGACCAGGTCGTGCGGATGATGCCCTACAAGGCCGGCAAGGCCAACCACGGCCATTCCTGCGTCAAGGGCCGCTTCGCCTACGGCTACGCCACCCACCCGGACCGCATTCTGAAGCCGATGCTGCGCGAGAAGATCACCGATCCGTGGCGCGAGGTAAGCTGGGAAGAGGCGCTGACCCACACGGCAAAGGAATTCCGGCGCATCCAGCACCAGTACGGGCGCGGCGCCATCGGCGGCATCACCTCCTCGCGCTGCACCGACGAGGAGACCTATCTGGTGCAGAAGCTGGTGCGCCAGGGCTTCGGCAACAACAACGTCGACACCTGCGCCCGCGTCTGCCACTCGCCGACCGGCTACGGCCTCAACACCACGCTCGGCACGTCGGCCGGGACGCAGGATTTCGATTCGGTCGAGGAATGCGACGTGATGCTGCTGATCGGCGCCAACCCGACCGACGCGCATCCGGTGTTCGGCTCGCGCATGAAGAAGCGGTTGCGCGAAGGCGCGAAGATCATCGTCGTCGACCCGCGTCGAATCGACCTGGTGCGCACCCCGCATGTCGAGGCCGCCTATCACCTGCCGATCAGGCCGGGCACCAATGTCGCGATCCTGACCGGGCTCGCCCATGTCGTCGTCACCGAGAAGCTCTACGACGAAGCCTATATCCGCAAGAACTGCGAGTGGGACGCGTTCGAGGACTGGATGGATTTCGTATCGGACGCCCGCTACAGCCCGGAAGCGACGGCCGAGGTGTGCGGCGTCGACGCCGACCTTATCCGGCAGGCCGCAAGGCTCTACGCCACCGGCGGCAACGCGGCGATCTACTACGGCCTCGGCGTCACCGAGCACAGCCAGGGCTCGACCGCCGTCATGGCCATCGCCAACCTCGCCATGGCGACCGGCAACCTCGGCAGGAACGGCGTCGGCATCAATCCGCTGCGCGGCCAGAACAACGTGCAGGGTTCGTGCGACATGGGTTCCTTCCCGCACGAATTCCCCGGCTACCGGCACGTCGCCACCGATACGGTGCGCAAGATCTACGAGGACCTCTGGGGGGTGACGCTCGACAGCGAGCCGGGCCTGCGCATTCCCAACATGCTGGACGCCGCCGTCGAAGGCACGTTCATGGGGCTTTACGTCCAGGGCGAGGACATCCTGCAATCCGACCCCGACACCAGGCACGTCGCCGCCGGCCTGGCGGCGATGGAATGCGTGGTCGTGCACGACCTGTTCCTCAACGAGACGGCGCGCTACGCGCATGTGTTCCTGCCGGGCTCCACCTTCCTCGAAAAGGACGGCACCTTCATCAACGCCGAACGGCGCATCAACCTGGTGCGCAAGGTGATCGAGCCGAAGGCGCGCTACGCCGACTGGGAAGCGACGCAGGAACTGGCGCGCGCGCTCGGGCTCGACTGGAACTACACGCATCCGTCGCAGATCATGGACGAGATCGCCGCCACCACGCCTACCTTCGCCGGCGTCTCCTTCGACCTGCTCGAGCGCGAAGGCTCGGTGCAGTGGCCCTGCAACGAGAAGGCTCCGCTCGGCACGCCGGTCATGCACATAAACGGCATCGTGCGCGGCAAGGGCCATTTCGTGCGCACCGAATATGTGGCGACCGACGAGAAGGTGGGGCCGCGCTTCCCACTGCTGCTCACCACAGGCCGCATCCTTTCCCAGTACAATGTCGGCGCGCAGACCAGGCGCACCGGCAACGTCGCCTGGCACGACAAGGACCTGCTCGAAATCCATCCGCACGACGCCGAGGACCGCGGCATCCGCAACGGCGATCTGGTGCGCCTTTCCAGTCGCTCCAGCGACACGACGCTGCGCGCGCTGGTGACCGACCGCGTCGCGCCGGGGGTGGTCTACACCACCTTCCACCACCCGGAGACGCAGGCCAACGTCGTCACCACCGATTTCACCGACTGGGCGACCGGCTGCCCCGAGTTCAAGGTGACGGCGGTGCAGGTCATGCCCTCCAACGGGCCGAGCGAATGGCAGATCGAGTACGACGACCTGACGCGCAAGACCCGCCGCATCGCCGTCGAACCGGCGGAATAGGCAGTAATGAGTGGGCGGCCCGCGGTCACGCAAATCTCGCGTGTGGCGCATCGCGCAGGCGGTGTAGCCCATGCTGCCCGCATGGTGCCCGAGGAGACGCCGATCGCCTTCTCCTACGCCGGCACCACGCATGCGGTGATGATGGCCTCGCCCGCCGATCTCGAGGATTTCGCACTCGGCTTCTCGCTTACCGAAGGCATCGTTTCCTCACCCGACGAAATTGCGGCGATCGAGGTGCAGGACCTCGGCGAAGGCATCGATATCCAGATCCGGCTGAAGGACAGCGCCAACAGGCGCTTCGAGGCAAGGCGACGCAGGCTCGCCGGCCCGGTCGGCTGCGGCCTGTGCGGCATCGAATCGATCGAGGAGGCGATGCGCTCCGTGGCTTCCGTCGCAACCTCGACCCTGACCCTGGAAGCGGCCGATATCGTGCGCTCGGTGAAGCTCCTTTCCAGACAGCAGCCCCTGCACCGCGAAACCGGGGCGGTCCATGCCGCCGGCTTCTACCTTCCCGGGCACGGCGTCGTCCTGGCGCGCGAGGATGTCGGGCGCCACAACGCGCTCGACAAGCTGGCCGGCGCAATGGCCGGGGCCGGCGTGGACGGCACCGCCGGGGCGGTGGTCGTCACCTCGCGCGTATCCGTCGAGATGGTGCAGAAGACGGCTGCCGTCGGCGCGCCGTTCATCATCGCCGTCTCGGCCCCGACCGCGCTCGCCATCCGCACGGCGGAAGCCGCCGGCATGACGCTGGCGGCGCTGGTGCGCGGCGAGGAGTTCGATATCTTCACCCATCCCGACCGCATCGCATCCGGAGCCGCCCAACATGTCGCCTGACAAGCTCATCTACCAGGTCAACCAGATCGCGACGTTCTTCAAGTCGAAGCCGCATGCCGAAGGCGTCGCCGGCGTCGCCGAGCATATCAACAAGTTCTGGGAGCCGCGCATGCGCCGCCAGTTCTTCGAAATGGTCGAAAAGGGGACCAAGGGCTTCGACCCGCTGGTGCTGGACGCCGCGCCGGCCGTGCGCCGGCCCGTGGAAAGCCCGCTCGACCGGATAGCGCGATAGCAGGAGCGCGGCCCGTCTTCCACGGTGCGCCCCGGCCTGCGCTTTTTTCGCCGGTCGGAGGTTGACCGCAGCGCCTATCTGGTCAAGTTACCGGGCCGGAAGCAAGAGAGAGGGCCATGGCCGAGCAAGCGCTGATCGTCATCGACGTGCAGAACGATTTTTGCCCCGGCGGCGCGCTGGCGGTCGCCGGCGGCGACGAGATCGTGCCGCTCCTCAACGCCATGATCCGCGAGGCAGGGCATGTGGTGCTGACGCAGGACTGGCATCCCGCCGGCCATTCGAGCTTCGCTTCCAGCCACCCCGGCAAGGAGCCGTTCCAGACGATCGCCATGCCCTATGGCGAGCAGACGCTATGGCCGGACCACTGCATCCAGGGCAGTACGGGCGCCGATTTCCACTCCGGCCTCGCCTGGACCAAGGCCGAACTGGTGATCCGCAAGGGTTTCCGCACGGCGATCGACAGCTATTCGGCTTTTTTCGAGAACGACCACGCCACGCCGACCGGCCTTGCCGGCTATCTCAGGGAGCGCGGCATCTCGGCGCTTACGCTGGCCGGCCTCGCCACCGACTATTGCGTCGCCTTTTCTGCGCTGGATGCGGTGAAACAGGGCTTTGCCGTCACGGTACGCCTCGACGCCTGCCGAGGCATCGACCTCGACGGCTCGGTGGAGAAGATGCTCGGGCGGATGCGGGACGCGGGCGTTATTCTGGTTTGACGGGCTTTTTTTCCATGCGATCTTCAACGATAGCGGCGGCCGCGGCCTTCGCCGCCGCGATGCTGTTTTCCGGCCCGCTCATGGCCGCCGAGACGCACGGCCTGCCGGGCGCCTCGATGACGCTGTGGTGGGCGCTGCCGTTCGCCGGCCTGCTCTTGTCCATCGCCACCGGGCCGCTGCTGTTCCATCATGTCTGGGAAAACCACTACGGCAAGATCGCCGCCGGCTGGGCAGCACTCGCCGTGATCCCGATGGCGGCGGCCTTCGGCGTCCCGGTGGCCGGCGAAGCGGTGCTGCATGCGCTGCTTGCCGAATACATGTCGTTCATCATCCTCCTGTTCGCGCTGTTCACCATTTCCGGTGGCATCCTGGTCGCCGGCAACATCCACGGCACGCCGCTGGTCAATACCGGCCTTCTGCTGGTCGGCTCGTTGCTGGCCTCGGTCATCGGCACCACGGGGGCCGCCATGGTGATGATCCAGCCGATGATCCGCGCCAACGACAACCGCCGGTTCAACGCCCATGTCATCGTCTTCTTCATCTTCCTCGTCGCCAATATCGGCGGCTCGCTGACGCCGCTCGGCGACCCGCCGCTGTTCATCGGCTTTTTGCGCGGCGTCGATTTCTTCTGGACCACCGTGCATATCCTGCCCGACATGCTGCTGGTCGGCGGCATCGTGCTCGCCGTCTTCTTCGTGCTCGACACCATCCTGCATCGCCGCGAACAGGACCTGCCCAAGGTCAAGGACCCGACGCCCGACAGGAAGGTGCGGCTCCGGGGCCTCGCCAACCTGCCGCTTCTCGCCGGCGTCATCGCCGCCATCCTGATGTCGGCGTCGTGGAAGCCGGGGATTTCCTTCGCCGTTCACGGCGTCGAGGTGGAATTGCAGAACCTCGTGCGCGACATCCTCATCCTGGCGTTCGCCTTCGTCTCGCTCGCCGTGTCACGCAAGGAGCATCGCGCCGCCAACGGCTTCCAGTGGGGGCCGATCGCCGAAGTGGCGAAACTGTTCGCCGCCATCTTCATCTGCATCGCCCCGGTGGTCGCCATCCTCAAGGCCGGCCACGACGGCGCGCTGTCGCCGCTGGTGGCGCTGGTCACCCGGCCTGACGGCCAGCCGAACGACATGGCCTATTTCTGGCTGACGGGCCTGCTTTCCTCCTTCCTCGACAACGCGCCGACCTATCTGGTGTTCTTCGAACTGGCCGGCGGCG
>ERZ778017.2577-NODE-2577-length-14428-cov-6.213595_pt1 | contig 14428 bp, 15 predicted proteins | sample MGYA00375747_ERZ778017 | MGnify/ENA primary metagenome ERZ778017 (study PRJEB29350, sample SAMN05509838) | bioreactor metagenome | biome: bioreactor; material: wastewater | place: South Africa: University of Cape Town | collected 2014-03-17 ... | reverse complement strand
AGCTGAGGAGAATCGAACTCCCGACCTCTTCGATGCGAACGAAAATCAGGCGGTTCCGTGACCTGAAGTAAACGCAGTGCGTCCCGTTTGACGTGCTCATATAAATTCCCGCGGATCAGCCACGATCACGTGGATCGCCGCAGAGTGTGGGCATTTTGTGGGCACGGCCCAACTGACTGTCTGCAGGCTAGCACTTACCCGCCACCCTCCAGGAAACCGCCCGCCGCCATTCATGACGGCCATCAACATGAGCAGTGAACATGCCCGGCACGGATTAGCTACTGCAACCGATACAACGGCACCGGCCCGTCACTCTGGGTGCGAACCGCGGTGCGGAAACCGCTGAACGCTGTCGAGGGCACCGCAGCCCCGGCGGCAGGCCGCGCCGCATGGTGCTCAATGTCCAAAATGCCGCTGCACGTGCATCGCGACGCGCGCTGCGGCCCGCTCGGCATTCGAGGTCCGCCATGCATGCGCTTGAGGCCCGTCCCGATCGGTGGTCGCGTGCACTGACCTACCTCCAGGTACCTGCGGCATGGGGGACGCGGCAGACCTGCCGCGCCCGTAAAGCCACTCGGGTCTCCACGCCGAGAACCCATTGCCACAGTTCCGTGTCGCTTCGTGAAATCTGCAGGCCGACAGCTGCTCCTGGAAGGTAGTCGGCGAAGGGCGCGTCGAAGCCCACAATTGCGGCGTCACCGCTTCGATACAGCGACACTTGCGCCGCGCCCGGGTGATCGAAAATCACTACCGTGCTGCCACGAGAAGCAGCGGACACCCCATTGGCGCCGGCGTCCGCCCACGCGATCGCGACCGCATCGCGAACTGCCTGATCCGACCCGTCATCGAGATGCCCGTAGACCCTGACCACGAGTGTGCTCGCCCGCGCCTCAGCGCATAAGTAATGCCAGTCCCCTTGCCGCAACCACTCGGCGACACTCGGCGTGATGACCAAGACGTCACTGTGCCGCGGTCGCCACCTACTCACCGGCAGTTCCGCGACGGCGGCAATCGCATTCACCTTGCAGCGGTCAATGTCCAAGCTTGACTTGATGTCGGCAAGCATGCGGGGTTTGAGCATGGAATCGTAAATGACGCCAATCAGGCCAGTCGTAATCAAGGCAGCGCCAACGTTGCTCCACATGGTCTGCGCAAGTGGCGAGGCGGTCGCATACGCAACCAAGAAGCAGACACCACCCGCGAGAATCAGCAGTGCCCCCGCCAGCAGTGCGCCGTACTTCAGGCGCAGCATGGGCAGGGCCTTGGCCATCACGAGCCCTGTTCGCTGAACAGTGTTCGTGCCAGCGTTGCTCCGACGACCGGATTGCGCGCGACGACGAAACGTGGAATCGGGTGCGCTTCGCGGTCCGTGCGCTTGCGGGCGACGCTCGAAAATAGCTGCTCAACATCTCCCATTCCAAGCACAACGCCGCCATCAACCAAGATGGGGATCCCCAGAGCCGCAACGATGGGAAGGAACGCAGCATCGTGCAGCGTCTGCGGCTTGGTCGCGACGAGGACCGCTAACCGACCGGCTATGAGGCCCATCGCTGCTGGCGCGCCCGCAGTCGTGAAGATCGTCAGCGCGTCATCCCGCAAAATTCCTGAAATCAGAGACCGATGGCGCGGCAACGCACCTAACGCAGCGACGCTGTCGATACGGAACTCATCGTCCAAGGGCTCAGTAGTGAGCGTCAATTCGGTTGGCGTACCGATCGAGGCGCCCAAGCCCTGTTCATACAATGCCAGAAAGCCGCTCGAATTGATAACTGCCGCCAATAGGAGTTTGTCACGAGCGAAACCAGGACCTCGCTCGAAGGCCAAGAGATTCACGCTGAAGCCAAAAGTGAGGCTGTCGTATGGCAACGAACCATCAATCGCGTCGATCTGAAAGATGAGGGAGGATTGAGGCGCGTCGACTGCTGCATCCCACTCGTTGTCCGACGCCTCTTCGCCGACGACGTAGCAATGCGGGAAGTGCTGCCGCAGCGAATCGACAATCATCAGGTGCGTACGTCTGTCCGCCGGAATCGGGGCCTCACCGAGATGCCTCGCGACCTCGGCCTCACTGAAGTCTTGCTGGCTGATCAGCAACTGCAGCAGCCGTTCCCGCTCATCGGCAGGCAGGTCGCCCGGAGACCATGAGTCCGCCAGCAACGTCCGGTCTCCGTGAAGAAGGTGCCGCTGCGCGAACTCGAGCCCATCTGCCACAGCGTTGACCACAGCAGTATGCAGCGTCTCCGAATCCATACGTGTGTCTTACCAGATTCAATGGGACCTCGCAGCGCTATTTACTACAGCGAGTTCCAGACCTTCCAGCACGTTCTCCTGGCGCACTCTTGCGGCCTGTGCTTTAGCCGTCAACTCCGCCTTGTCCCTGAAGCGCGCATCCACGTAGTCCCTGACTGCCTCGCGGAGCAGCTGCGCCAGGTTCACGTCGTCAACAACGGCCAGCGCCATCAGCTGGCGCACCTGACTTTCGGGCAGGCGCACGGTAACGGGCTTTTCCATGTTTGTGGGTCTCCTTCCAGGGGCGCCGCTGACAGCGCCTCAAACGTCCAGTGTACGACTCGACGGTAACTCGTGTACAGATTACGAAATTTACTGGTAGGACGCACCAGGCTTGCCGGGGTTGCGCGCGTCGTCCGTCATCGCACAGGCCCGTGAATACCAAGGTGACGGGCGCGCTCGGGTGACAGGTCACGACTGCCATCGTCGGCCCGAGCGATCTGGACGACCTGCTCGCGTACAGGGTTGAGCGTTTGGTACTCGCGCGTCGAGTACGTAACGGACGACCGTCGGGTGCGGCTCGAACTGCTGCCCCCGCTGCCGCGGCTAGAAGACCGGCTGGCGTGGCTGGGGAACCGTCGAGGCGCCGGAGGAGGCGTGCAAGCGGGTGGCGGCGTGTAGTAGGTCGGTCGGTACGAAGAGCGGCAGACGGGGCAGTTTGCGGCACCGCTCGCCGTGCGATGACCTTCAACTGGAGCTGTGCACTGAGCCATGTGATCAGTACTACGAACGACCACCGACGAACTGTGTTCCCCGCTTGGAACGCGGATGCAAGTCAGCCAGGTTGGCGTCGGCGGAACGCAACACACGGGGTTCCGCCTCACGAACTTCAACCTTGCAAACTTCGCGATTGCGACCAAGGCACGCTCCCCTGAGAAACCGAAAGCTCGGGAGCCTTGCGACGTCCATGTCAGACGGGCCGGCCTGCCTGGAGGGAGGTGCCGATCCGGGTCGGACGAATTCAGAGGTGGAACGCCCTACTCTGGGGGGCGCCCCGGAGCCGACGCACTATCTTTACCCGTCGGTGATCCCAATCCTGTCGGTGCTCCGCGGGACAATCTGAGGATGACCCACGACGCACCGATGGCTCCCGTGGAGCTGCTTCCGCTGCTGGCGTCCGCTGGCTTTGAGTACCGTCGCCATGGCAACTTGCGCGTCGCGTTATGGGATACCGACTTCCTGTTGAACCAAGTTCGCGACAGCCTGAAGACACCCAAACCGCTACTGACGGGCTTCTCCGGCGTCCAACTTCGCCAGTATGCGTCTCAGCACGTCTTTGCTGAGCTGTACCGCGACGACGGACACGGTCATCCGAGCAAATGGCACAAGCTTGCCGAGCAGGCTGCAGCTCAGGGGTCTCCCACGGCTCCGGCCGTCTTCCGCGACCGTTTCGAGACGAAGTTCATGCCTGACATCACGTTCGTCGAGATGGGCGACCTGTTCGCAGATCACCCTCTCGCCGTTGCCGTCGGTGCGGCGCGAAACGGCAAAGGGGCAAGCGACGTACCGACCGCACAGCTCGCCGTGCTGCTCTCTCGACTACGGCCTGTCGCATACTCGCATGACGAGCACTTGTACAAGTTTGGGGTTGCGCCTCGCCCGGAAACTCTGCCCTCAGTACACGGCGCGGAACACCAGGTCTCGACAGGCGAGCACATCCAAGTAGGAGCGTTCGGCCTTGGTGCAGCGTCAGTCGCTGGTGTGGACTATCTCGCGCGAACAATCGGCAATTGCTTCGGCCTTCAAACCTGGTTGACTCGCGCGCTCACAATCGGAGCTGGAGCCGTCTTGCTGTCCAGTCCGCACCGACGCCACGCGATCGGGAAGAGACTTACTCCTGTCGTCGAGTTCGTGTTCGAGCAGATAGCTCGCGCCCAGGACGGGTTGCGGCTGCTCGACACGCACGCTGTCAACGTTGATCCGAGCGAATCGATCGAGGCACGAATTGCCGAAATGCTGGTGGCACGGGCTCAGAGCGGGCCTCTGCTTGCACGAGAGATCCAGGACCAGCTCCGCTCCTGCGATCCGTCTCTCCTAAACGTCCCATCTACCGGCGAACTGCGGGCCGTGCTCCACGCAACACCGTGCTTCGAGGAGGACCCCCGCCGGCGATACTCGCTTGGTCACCGCTGCGCCCGGGAATAATCGATGGGCGCGCAAGGGGCGCGGACCGTCTGCACACAATCGCGCCTTGTGAGGAACTACGCGTCAGTGCCGACCACAGGCATCGGTGCCTTCACTAATATGCGCTCGATCTCTGAACGCGCATCCTCAGAGAGCTCTGCACGGCTCAAGAGGAACGCATGGTCTATTTCACCAAGCTCGCCGTCGGCGGTGAACCTGAGGCTATCGACGTGCTCGGTCAGCAGCTCGGTTGCCACACTGCGGCTGAATCCAATCTCTTGTAGCTCGATCGCTCGTGAATCGGTGGTGCCGTACTCCACGAGAGCCGCCACGTTGATCCCGGCAGCCGCACGGCCAAGTGCGAGCACGCTGATGTCGTAGAAGTTCTGCAAGTAGCCGATGATTCGGAACCGCAGTCCGCCCTCGATGTCACGCAGGGTCCACTCGATCACGAGGTTGATGTGTTTGGCCGAGTTGGCATCGAACGGCTCGTCGACGAGACTCTCCGCGCGCGAGTAGTCCCGATACGTAATAGTGCCGCGGCTGTTGTGGTAGCTGATTGAGCCCACGGCCTCGAGGTTCGCATCCTCGAACCCGCGACGAGCATGACCAGCCCCTCGGTCACTACGCGCGGCAAATCGCCGTGAATGCTCGCGAGGCTGGCCGCCGCGCGATCTCGTCCGACGGCGAGGACCGCCTGCACCGCGTCGCCGACGGCGTACGCGGCGGGCACCGGCCAACGCCAGCCACGATCGACCAGACGGGCTGCGACCTCATCCAGGGCCGAACTGCCGTGGCCACCGGCGCCGGCGGCGGCCATTGGGACCTGCCCCGTCGGGTACCCGCGATCGGCTTCGGCAGCTGCCGAAAGTGGCACAAGCTTGACTGCCCCCGCATCGGGGGGCTGGTTACGCCATCTGCGGGCATCGAGTGACGACGGCGGCACAAGTTGGCTCCTCGCTGTCCGCTCCCAGTACAGGGCGCGCCGTGCCCCGGCGACGGCCGCTGGAACCACCAAGTCCGGGTCGCTCTGCACGGCCGCGACCGCGGTCTCGTAGGCGCCGATCCTCGCTTCGTGAACTGCCGTCGAATCCACCCAGCGGTCGTGGCCCGCGACAGCCTGCGCCACGGAACACGCCGCAGCCCACTGCATCGCCGGATCGCCGCTGAGGAACGCGGCCTCCCAATCCATCGACCGGCGGCCCGCACCCGGACGGCCGGCATCGTTTCCGTTTTCCATGGCGGCAGGGTGCGAAGTAACCGTTGCCAAAACGCTGCCGATGCGCTGCAACAGCGCTACACGAGGACAATTCGAGGCGCTGCAGAAACGCTGCATTCAAGAGTCGCCACCATGTGTGGCCTGCGATGCAACGCGGAAGAAGCGGCCGAGCTGCGGCGAGTTCAAACGAGTTCAGAAGAGACGCCGTTGCCTGCGCGTGGCGCGGATGCAACACTCCGGGTCCACGGTGTGCGCTCGCACCGCACTTCGCAGTCATCGTGCCCGGTTTCCGGCGCTGCACTCCCGTTTATCCTTCGGCGAGGCAGGGATGAGCGGCAGCGAAGTTCGGCCGTGCGCGGCGCATCCCGCCGTGCCCAGCCGAACTTCGGTAGGATCGAGTCCTATCGAACCGAAGGAGTGGCGATGCGTACGACACGTCAGATGAGCATCACGCTTCCGAACGAGATGGCCGACGCCGTCAAGTCGCACGTCGAATCCGGGGCATACGCCAGCGAGAGCGAAGTCATCCGCGACGGCCTACGAGCACTATTCGCGCGCGAGGACGCCGTCGAGTCCTGGCTGCGCACCGAGGTCGCCGCCGCCTACGACGAGATGCACGCCGACCCCTCCGTCGCCGTGAACGGCGACGCCATTCGCACCCGGCTCGCCGAGCGCCACCGCACCCGACTCGCATCGAATCGATGACAATCGCCGTCAGCTTCACGCGGGCCGCCGAGAGCCAACTGCTAGACATCTACGAGTGGATCGCTGACCACGGATCTCCCACAGATGCGCAACAATTCGTCGCCGCGATCATCAACTACTGCGAGAGCCTGGCAGACATGCCCGGAATCGGCACCAATCGCGACGACATACGACCGGGGCTCCGGACCGTCGGATACCGGCGGCGCGTCGTCATCGCGTTCGCGCCGACTAACGACATCCAGCTCACGATTCTCGGGGTGTTCTACGGTGGGCAGGATTACGAGCCGCGACTCGCGGCGGCTCAATAGTCCGGCCGCCGGACGGGATGGGGACATGTGACGGGAAACCCCAGCTCCACGGCGGAATCACTACCAGTCGATCAACCGAACAGGTAGCGATGCATCTCCGGATCGGCGCCGCCACCGGCCGGTGGCGATCGCGCGCCGGCACGGCCAACCCGCGGGCGCCTCAGCCCGGGGCAGTGCCGCCGCTGCAGGCCCTCCGACCACCCCCAAAATCATCGGCACACGACTTGCATTTCGCCACCCCCCCCCCGCGCCCTCGCGCTGCGCAGCCAGCTGGATGAGTGATCCGTAGCGATCAATTCCAGCTTCTCGTCAGTGACGAACGCATGCTCACCGGCTCCGTCGTGCCAATACACGAGAGTCGGCGACGTTCCACTGACGGCAGGCTGAGCAGCATCGAGCGCCTCCCGCGTCGACCTGGCGGACTCGATCACCGATTGGAACTGCGCGACGATATCCCTCTCGCTCTTGAGGATTTCGTTCTGCGCGTCTTTCAGCTGGGCGATGCTGCGCTGCACCGATCCCGGTCCGTAACCGGGCAGCACCGAGTCCGTCCAATTCATCTTCGCCAGCTTGGCCTGTAACTCGGCGATCTTCGCGTCGATGGGGTCGGAGCGGTGTTCGAGCTCCCGCCAGAACGCGATCCGCTCTCCAATGAGCGTTCGCAACTGGACAGCAACCCGCCTGACCGCCAGACCCACGACAATCCGCACCAGGCGAACCCTGCGGCGTCACCAATCTGCCCGGCAGCGCCTTCGAGCCACGGCGAGAACTCCGCTATTTTTGGGCGCCGAAGGAATCGTGGTCTCGTGGGGCGACGATGTCGCGCAGGCCAATGGTTCCGTCTACCCTTCAATCAGTTAACAGCCGGTACCCAGTTTCCGGGCAGGAGGACGCAATCTTAATGACGGAGACAGCGACCGTGCTCGTGACCGTCAAAACCTACCCCAGTCCATCGGACAAGTATGGCGAGACCGTATGCGTCGCCGGGGTCAGACTGGACGATGGAGTGCCCAAGTGGATTCGCCTCTATCCGATGAGGTTTCGGCTAGTCGACTACGAGCAGCAGTTCGCCAAATATGAGATTCTCGAGATCCCGGTGGTTCCACACGGTGGTGCGGATCCACGTCTCGAGTCGATGCGCCCTGACCAGACGCGCATGCGCTCCATCCGGAAAGTCGGCACTGCTCGGAACTGGGCGGAACGGCGCGACCTGATCCGACCGCTGATAGGCGCAACGACCACCTGCGAACTGATCGCTGCCAATCAGGCTGTGGACTACTCGCAATCCGCACCATCCCTCGGTCTCGTGAAGGTTAGCCACGTCGAAGTCAGGATCGCGGACGGCGAACCCTGGGACGCGAGTCAACTGTCCAAGGCGGTCAGGGCTGCCCAACCGGATCTGTTCAACCCGACCGGATTTCGTGAACTTCAGCCCGCGCCGTTCCGTGTAAGCATTAAGTACCATTGCGGCGCGCCAGCCTGCCCGGGGCACCAGCCGTCGTTGCTGGACTGGGAAACGGGACAGGCGGGACGACGATGGTCTCGAGAGAAGGGACCGGCTAGAGCCAAGCAGATGTTGCTGGACAAGTACGAGTCACTGTTCGACGAGAGCGTCGACACGCACCTGTTCGTGGGCAACTTTCACCAACACCGAGCGTCGTTTTCTGCGTTGGGAGTTTGGTCGCCCAAGGTCGAACGCCCCGGCACGATCGAAGCCCCTCTATTCGACTGAGCGCGCCTTACGCGTAGGTGACCTGCAGATCCTCGCATCGTGCGCCCAGCTCATCGACAACCTGGTGCCGGTGACAATCCGCGTGATCGCGTTCGAAGCACAGCAAAGCTACCGCTCCACCATCGAGCAGTTCAGTGACATGTCGTAGTGCAGACTGCCCGCCGGCTGAACTCAGTATCGCGCCGTAAAGATCCAACGCTTCCGACTCACGAGCTCGATACCCAGGACGGTTGGACTTGGGATTACCCAACTCGCGTAAGTGCACATAATCGATGCCCGCTGCCCGAACAGCTGCAGCAAGCGCAGTCTTTGAAAGACCCGGCTTGCGCGAGATCGGTGTCAGCCGAATATCTACCAGGACAGCGACCCGCTGAGCGCGCAATTCTTCTACGAGTTCAGAAGCGCTCCGGCCCTCGTAGCCAATACTGACAACCTGGGGGGCGGAAGCGTGCGTCATTGCCCCAGTATGACCGAGGTTGTTTGAGAACATGTGTGCCGACCCCAGAAGAGCCGCGAGACGCCTACCGCCCGCGTTGGATCACGCTCAACGACGCTGCATCTCGGTCGCCGGTGCCGGAAAATGCAGGCTCGCCTCCCGGCGACCCGCTCCATGTGATCGCTACGACGCCTTCTGGCCCATCCCAGCGGCGCAGTCGGGCTGGGCGCATGGGGGCCGCGGCTTCGATCGACGGCCTTGGCCGTGCGATTTCCAGATTGCATCCATATCCTGCGTGGCGAGCGCTTCACGCATGCGGGTCAACGCGTTGTCTGAGTAGCGCGGGTGGTTCTGTGATCCGAATACGAAAACGTGCAGACAGCTGGCATCTTGGTCAATGCCCAGATGCTCGCGGAGGGCAGTCGCTCGGGGTCGCGTGATGCTCAACCTGTCGGCCAGTTCGAAGGGTGACCAGTGGAACTTCTTCTGGAGATCCACTTCCCGGACTGCTGCTGCGTCGATGACCTCACCGTCTTCGTCGTTACGCACCAGCCGCACCGGCAACGCGTCTGGCTGCTTGACGATCCTCACCTTGACCGTCAGACCCTCCCCACTGATGTCGGCCGCGAGGGGGCTCAGTTTCGGGAAGACCTGCTGGCGAGTCTTGCCCGACTTGATGCCTTGCTCGACGCGATTCACGTCGGCATCGCTGACCTTCGTGTCCTCAGCAACGTGCGCCTCAAGCGCCAAGAGTGTGCGAATCTTGGCACGTGCCTCCCCGCGCGCCCGGCGGCCGGGGTGGAGGAGCCCGGCAATGTTTGCATACTCGCTGTCCACGAGCGTGAGGATGTCTTGAGGAGCCTCAGTCGAGACTGGAAGTACACGGTTGGGAAGGTAGTCGGCCAGTCGCTGGTTAAATGCGCGTAGCAGCAACTCGTCGAATAGGGTCACTGCTGCCCGAGCATGGAGGTAGAGCAAGCCCTCGGAGACATCGTTGAACCAGTGCTGCTCATCGTCTCGAAGGGCGTCAATCGCCCGTAGCGTCCCTGCCTCGTCCTGGGTGACCTTGACGCCCGCAAGCTGACAGGACTGGTTGACCGCTGCCTCGAATCCGATGCTGCGGCCGGACTTCTTGTCGAAGACCTTGACGCTCCCTTGGACTAGTGCCGCCTTGATGAGCATCTCGAACGCATGCTGAAGGTGGAGGAGAACAACCGTGGGTCTGCCGTCGTCGTGAGGACTGTTGAAGGCGGCCATCGCCGTGCGCATGGAAGAAAGCGCCTTCGCGTGCAGCGCCTTCGCAGTGGCCCTCATGCCGACATTATGCGTCACGGGCGGTTCGTGCCTCCTTGAGCTGCATGAACTCGTCGTGCTGGGCGAATGATTCCGGCCTGGATGATCGGGCCCGCAATCTCCCGACATCGGCTAACGGCGCAGGGGCGCCACCACTACTGGGTGTGGTGATGTCTGTGGCGAAGCTGTCGGCCGGCTCGGGGTACGAGTACCTGATGCGGCATACGGCGCGCGGCGACGCCCCGGATGTCGGTCATGACGCGATGACGCGGTACTACACGAACCGGGGCTACCCGGCGGGAGTCTGGCTGGGCAGCGGCATCGAAGGCCTCGACGGCGGCGGCGCGATCCGTGTGGGTGCCACGGTGACAGAGGAGCAGATGGCTCGTCTGTTCGGCGCAGGGCATCATCCTGTGACCGACGTGCCCCTCGGCCGCGAATACGCGAGACCGGCGCCAATCGACGTTCGGATCGCTGCGGAGGTCGCGAAGCTGCCTGCCAATCTGCCCGACGAAGTGCGGGCGGCACGGGTGGCGGCGATCGAGGCGGCTGCGCGGGCGCGGCCCAGCCGTGCTTCGGTTGCCGGATTTGACCTCACGTTTTCGGTGCCCAAGTCGGTGTCGGTTCTGTGGGCGCTGTCGGATGCGACGACGCAGCGCGCGATCGTGGCCGCGCACCACGCCGCGGTCACCGAGACGATCACGTTGTTCGAACGGGACGTGGCACGCACCAGGATCGGTACGGACGGCGCGGCCCGGGCGCCGGTCCACGGGCTGATCGCGGCAGCGTTCGACCACCACGATTCCCGGGCGGGCGACCCGCAGCTGCACACGCACGTGACGGTTGCCAACCGGGTCCAGGCCGTCACCGACGGCCGGTGGCGCACGCTGGACGGGCAACTGCTGTATGCGGCGGCCGTGGCGCATTCGGACACCTACGACCTGCTGCTCGCCGACAACATCACCCGCGTCCTGGGGCTTGCCTGGGAGACGCGGTCACGTGGCCGGGCCCGCAATCCGCGCCGCGAGCTCGCAGCCGTTCCGGATCACCTGATCGGCGAGTTCTCGCATCGGTCGGCCGCGATCACCGCGGCGAAGGACGACGCTATCACCGCGTTCGTCGCCGAACATGGGCGCGAGCCCACTGGCCCGGAGGCGGTCCGTATCCGCCAGCAGGCGACACTGTCGACCAGGCAACCCAAGCAGGCGTCGAGTCTCGCCGAATACACCGAACGGTGGGCGGCGCGCGCCAGGCTCGTGCTCGGTTCCGACGCCGGGGCATGGGCGCGACAGACCGTCACCCGCGCCGCAGCCTCGCCCGAACGCAATCTGGTCGCCGCAGCGGTGGTGGACGGCGCGACGATCGAAAGGCTCGCTGCGGCCGCCATGGATGATGTCGAGGCCAGGCGCGCGACCTGGTCGAGGTGGAATCTCGTTGCCGCGGCCTGCCGCGCAATTGGCGCCGCGAACCTTCAGTTCGATGGCGCCGCAGGCCTTCTCGACGTTCGGGGTCGCGTCGCGAAGTCCGCGATGGACCGGAGCGTGCTCCTCAATCCGTCAATGCAGGCCGCCGGCAGGGCCTTGGCCGGCGTCGGGGTCGACCCGACCACCGGACGGTCGATCTTCGACGCGCCGGAGGTATTCACCTCACCGGAGGTGCTCGCCGCCGAGGACGAGGTCCTGGCCGCGAACGCGAACCGCACCGGGCCGACTGTGCCTGCCGATCTCGCGGAGCAGATCACCGGAGCGCCGCTGCCGATCCGCGGCTACTTGTTGGAACCGGATCAGGCCGATGCGGTCCGGCAGGTGTCGACGTCCGGGCGTGTGTGCGACATCCTGGTCGGTGCCGCGGGCGCCGGTAAAACGACCACGATGGCGGGCCTTCGCGCCGTGTGGGAGGCGCAGCACGGGCCGGGATCGGTCGTCGGCCTCGCCACGTCCGCGGTCGCCGCCGAGGTGCTCGGCACGGAGATCGACATCGCCGCCGAGAACACGGCGCAGTGGCTCGCGCAGCAACAGTTGCAGCCGGGCCGGGCCGTCCGGATCGCCGATCTGCGCCGCCGACGCGACGAACTCCACGTGCAGGGGCGGCCGACAAACGGCATCGACGATGCCATCACCCGAGCGATGGCGCGCTACGACAGTTGGACGCTGCGCTCCGGCCAGCTCCTGGTCCTGGACGAATCCGGAATGGCCGATCTTGCCACGATCAACGCGCTCGCACGTCAGGCACACACTTCCGGCGCAAAGCTGCTCCTGGTCGGTGACCATCGACAATTGCCGGCGATCGGCGCGGGTGGCACGTTCGAGATGCTCACCGCCGCCCGGCCAGAGATTCCACAGCTGACCGAGATTCACCGCTTCCGCAACGGCGATGGCGCCGCCCGCTCCTGGGAGGCGCAGGCATCGCTGCTGTTGCGAGACGGAGACGCGCACGCGATCGGCGCGTATGAAGAGCACGGTCGTCTTACGGACGGCGACCTGGACGCCATGATCGACGCCGCCTACACGGCATGGAGATCCGACCGGGACCGTGGGCTCAACAGTTTGCTGGTCGCCGCGGACAACGCCACCGTCCAGGCGCTGAACCTTCGTGCCCGCGCCGAGCGGATCGCTAACGGGTCGGTCCAGGCTGGCGGCATCGCTTTGCACGACGGGAGCACCGCGGCGGTTGGGGATCGTATTGTCACCCGCCGCGTCGACCGCACTGTGCGCGACGGCACCGAAAGAGACACTAAGCCGGACCGGTTCGGGCGCTACGAACGCGGATTCGTCAAGAACGGCACTGCGTTCACCGTGACCGGCGTGGACCGCCACGGCGGGCTGCGTGTGCACGCCGACGGCGCCGCCACGTCGACAGTGCTTCCAGCGGAATACGTTTCGCAGCATGTGGAGCTCGGCTACGCGGTCACCGCGCATCGCTGCCAGGGCATGACGGTCGACACGACCCACACGATTGCGACCGACCGGATGACGCGGGAGGCGTTCTACGTCGCCATGACGCGCGGCACCCGATCCAACCGCGCCTACATCGCGACCGACAGCCCGAGCGAGGCCGATTCGCACGTCGCCTACGCGGCGCCACCGTCCAGCCGCACGGAAGTGCTGGCGGCTGTGCTCGCCCACGTCGGCGCGGAACAGTCCGCACACCGTATCCGAGCTCGTCTGACGGTCGAGCGACGAAGGCCGGCCGGCATCGCCGCGGCATCGACCCTCGGGCGCTGAACCACGGCAGCGCTGCAGTCCCCGCCGCGCTGGCTCACGCACACCGCAGCACCGCCGTCACCGCCGTCTTGATGTCCCGCCGCTGCCACCACTGCCGCCGGCCACGCAGGCGACCGCCAACGCCAGCCACCATCCCACGCGAACCGCTGGCCGGGCTAACGGCGCAAGGAAGCCACCACTGATGAGTAGAAGCCCATCTTCATCACCGAAGGGTGTGACGTCATGACTGAGCAACTGCTCACCCCCGCACAGGCTGGTGACCTCCTCGCGATGACCAAAGGCGCGCTCGCACAACTTCGGTACCTCGGCAGCGGACCACGGTTCGTCCGGGTCAGCGGGCGATCGATCCGGTATCGGCCGCAGGACCTCGACGAGTGGATCGAAGCGAACCTGTTCACCAAGGCCGCGAGTCACTGATGGCAACCATCGAACGCTACAAATTCTCGACGGGAGAAACGCGCTACCGCGTGCGGTACCGCAACCCGGAAGGCAGGCAGACCGACAAGCGTGGCTTTCGCACCAAGCGTGAAGCCGAGGCATTCGCCGCCAATGTCGAATCGGCGAAAATTCGCGGCGACTACGTGTCGGATACCGCCGGCAGCACGACGGTCGCCGAAATGCACGCCGCCTGGACCAACACCCATGCTCGTCTCAAGTCATCGACGGAGGCGAAACAGGACACGGCGTGGCGAGTCCACGTCGCACCCAGGTGGGGATCCGTGCCCGTTTCCGGGATCACTACGCCTGCGGTACGCGCCTGGGTGGCCACCATGGCCAGCAACGGCACGGGCCCGGCGACCATCGAGGTCGCGCTGCGTGTGCTGCGCGGCATCCTCGAATATGCCATCGAGGACCACAGGCTGGGCCGCGACCCGACCAAGGGCGTGAAGCCCCCACGCCGCGGACACAGCGAGCGCGGATACCTCACTCACGCCCAGGTTGCCGCCCTCGCGGCGGAGATCTCGACCCAGCCGATCACATTTAAGACCGGCTACACGAAATACATGCCGCAACCGACCTACGGCACGATCGTGCGGCTGCTCGCCTACACCGGGCTGCGCTGGGGCGAGATGGCCGCCCTGCGAGTCGGCGACATCC
>ERZ778017.2576-NODE-2576-length-14429-cov-5.143871_pt1 | contig 14429 bp, 9 predicted proteins | sample MGYA00375747_ERZ778017 | MGnify/ENA primary metagenome ERZ778017 (study PRJEB29350, sample SAMN05509838) | bioreactor metagenome | biome: bioreactor; material: wastewater | place: South Africa: University of Cape Town | collected 2014-03-17 ... | reverse complement strand
TCAAGTGTAGGTTGTAATTGTAGGTCTACTTTGAGTCGATTTCCGGACCTTTTTGTGTATTTATACCGTGTAAATAGTGCAGGGAGATATTGAAGAGACGAGTGACGTAGGCTGATGGAGTGTGCCGCTTCATTGTGGTGCAATTGGGCCGATTTCGTGGTGTTTCTGAAATGGTAAATAGTTGTTTCGTGCCGACTTTGTATACCGTTTGTTACGTTAATAGGCATTTTAACTAATGAGGTGTGACTGACAAGAATCAAGTATCACCAACACCAGGTACTCACATTCGTGTATCTGATTACACAGCTTCACTTTTCCTTCAACGACTCCATGGCTTCACGAATCAAGTAGTTCCCCTTAGGGTCCAAAATCAATGCAATGGTAAACTCCCTGATGGCCTGGAACTTGTCGTTCTGAATATTGTACAACTGCCCCAATAAGTAATGCACTGATGCTTCGTCAGGGGCCAAGTCTCGAAGAACTTCAAACCACTTGAGTGCTTGTGGGAATTGTTCCATTGAAAACAACAACTGGGCTTTTTTGAACATCGGTAATGGGTTGAGAGGTTGCAATTTACTTGCCAATTCGTATTGTCGTAACGCAAGATTCTTCTTGCCCAACTTCTCAAGGACCATCCCCACACAGCAGATCAAGATGATGTTGATAGGGTTGATGGAAACCGCTTTTCTGAAATGGAAATCAGCTTTTTGATAATCCCCAAGATTCACATAAACCATTCCAATCCCGTACAATGCGTTGTAGTGTCGACTATCTATCAAAAGACTAATTCTGAAGTTTTCAAGGGCCATTTCGTAATTGTCGCTTCCGAAATATTCGTGGCCCTTCAACGTATAGGCGTAGGTGAACTGGTCATCTAGCTTGATGGCCCGATTGAACGACTTGATGGCCTCATCAGGTTCTCGTGTGAGTGAAAACAAGTTTCCAATAACACACCATGTAATTGGTGATTCAGAGTCAAGGTCGTATAACTCGTTGGCGAGGTATGTTAGCTCTACTTTTCTATGTAAATGCCACAATAACGTCGAGAAATATTCCATGTCTTCCAACCTCGTTCTGTCTAGTTTCCGTAACTTCGTGAAAAAGTACTCCGACTGCTTGTAGTTTACAATTTCGTAGTGTAGCTTGCCTAGCTTGCTCAACACCCAAGGTGTATTCTTTTCCCACAGTGGAAGCGATTCCAATAATCTGATGGCCTTGTAGCAATCGTACTTGGAGATACATTTGTAGCTTTTTGCAAATGTCAAATACAATTTGAATAGGGTTTTATCGCACTGTTCGACTTCTTTGACCCAATTGTTGCTTGTAGCACTTGGTTCCATGATTACTGAGCTATTTCGTTTTAAGGTATTTCGCTTTGGTGGACCCTCTGACTTGGATTTTACACCCAAACCTGACTGGTTGGGGCCGGTGGACATGTTTGTTTTCATGGGCTGTGATATTAGCCTTGAAGTTATCCTGGAGTAGGTATTTTTAGGCTTTACTTCTATGGGGAACGCCGGTTTTGTGAACTCGAAATTGTTGCTTAAGTTGGAATGTGTTGATTTCCGCAACGGAGCATCAGGAACAGTGACGGGTTTAGTTCGAGGAGTGCAAATTGACGAATTGTTAAAACTGTCATCGGGATGGATGACGGGAGTTTCGGTATTTGAGCCAGCAAATGGATTTACAATTTCGTCATAGAACGATGTGTTGGAGTTGGAGCTTTGAAACATCGGGGTATTTGAGTATCCTGGAGTTTCTGTCAACCCGTCATCAAATCTGAGGTTCTGGTTGGCACCATAAATGGCCTTCGTGTTGACACTAACTCCCAATCTACAGAGTTTCTGAAACGCCTCAAAATCATACGGATTAAACCGCAACGCCTGGGTGTAGTTCAAAGCACTATTTTTCGTGTCTTTGATTCCATGAAATAGGTCCCCTAATAAATGGTACAAGACAGACGAATCTGGAATGATGGATCGTTTGTACTCATAGCAATGAAACAGAGAATACGTTGTGAAATACTGTACTGACTCGCCACACACTTCGTTAAAAAGATACTTCACTTTGTTCAACTGAAACAATCCTTCCTTGAACTTCTTCAACTGTAAACAGCACCTTCCAAACAAGTAGCTACAGCCCAAATGATCCACCGCCAAAACGTTCACCAACCGATGGTAGCATGACTTGTACTTGCCCTGGTGAAATAGGCACAAGCAGTATAAGTATAGCGAGTCTAGGTTGTCGCTATCCATTGCCAATAATCTTTCGCTAGCAAACTCACCATTTCTAAAATTGAAATTGTCAATAGAATGGACTATAATTGAGCGTAAATGTTGCTTTAAACGAGTATTCTCAGTACTTGCCGCCGTGTGGTCACCATTTCCGCCGCCAAACGTGTCCAGCAGTTGCATTGTGGTGCTATGGGCGTGGTTTGCAATGGTCGATTTATCTGTTTAGGTTTTGCACAAAATCACAATTTCTACATACAGGCGATGCCATCATCACAATCACGAATTGATTATATTTCACAATACTTGTATAAATTATAGACTAAAGGCATACTCATACTCGTAGGACGTAATCTCCCGTGTTATTAGTGGGAAGTGGTTAATTTACAGGCACTTTGCGCCGTTTTTCACCGAGATATTGCCTTCTAGTATCTCGTGTGTTTTGTTATCGTTGAAATTGTTTGCGACTCTTATCGTAATCAGTTCTTCATCGCTTGTATTCCACGTATAAAGAAACGAATTTGTTGGGTGGCATTTACCATCGTTGCTTTTGTTGTTTAGGCACTATCGTAGTATTGCTCCAAATTATGATTTGCAATTCTTCTGAAGTTGTTTCAGATAATAGACTAGTCTTGCTTGAACTCGCTTAATCTACAGCTTTCGAACCTCTCTTATTGTTTACTTCTTTTGCTTGATTTGGAAAGTAAGGTTCCCAGAAGCATCACTTGAGTAGCTGAGCATTCTGTCTCCAATGCTCTTCTTTCTTCCACTAACTACTCTGCCTGTGCTGTTCGAGAATTGCGTCTTGCTACCGCTGTATGCTGGTGAGTTTTCTACACTGTTGTCATGGTGTTCGTGGTACTCTTGCGACAGGGTTTCGTTTTCATTCAAGTAGTCTCTGTTGGACGATGGGGTATCCATTGGTGACGACATTCCTCCTGATCTGGGCGATAATAATCCAGATGCCAACAAATATGGTGAGGCAAATCCTCCTTGCATCGTGGGTAACGACGGAGTTGTTGGACTCTTGCCGTAGTTTCCTTTACTCAAATTTGAATCTATTGTGAGAGCTGGTCTGCTGCTTCTACTAGGAGAGCTGATTGTTGTATCATCGTTAGATGAAGTTGATATTGGTGAGCTTTGGATATCGCTCGACATGAAATTGGCAAATTCTTGTGGTGGCTGGAGCTGGGTATTAGGTTCATATCCATCTCTAATAAATCCCTTTGATCTTAATTCATCGTCTTTAATCTTGGTTTCTTCTCTGGCTTTTGCAAGCAACTCTTGTGCTTTGGACAAACTCACGGTTGGTGTCGAGCAACTACTGACAACTGGAACAGTATCGTCAATATCAATTGTTGCTGTCATCAATGCTTTCATCCATCCTCTCATTTCTTCTTGGGTATCAACAGCAAAATAATGAGTCTTTGGCTGGGTAAATGTTAATCCTTTCTTGAACCCTGGTGCTGGTGGTACAATCTTGAAACAGTATCTTCCTGAACCAGTGGACGAAGCATACAACGCAATATACTTATCGTTGTTGGATGACGAGTCTTGCTCAGCAGGCATAACTTTATGAGCAGTGATATCAATCAATCCCTTTTCTCTCTTATCTTTCAAAGACGTGAAATATGATAAACGAGTACCATGGAGTGTAAAGTATCTAGATCTCCAACTCAATGTGTTGCCTGATCTTTTAGACATCCAACCACTGTATGAAGCAGTCTTGATTGCCTCATCTGGAGATATCTCTTGAATACCTTCTTGGAATGCCGAAGTTTTTCCTTTCTTAGAAGTGGTCAAATTCCTAAAATTTTGTGTTGACGTTGTTCTCAACGTCTTGAGACGAGAAATGGCCGAAGTAGGATCAGAACCAACCCGTTTTTCTTCGATTGCTTTGTCACCTTCTCGTGGTTCTTCATCTTTACCAAATAAGTTTCTAGGTGAACTAGATCTTTGGTCAAGTTCGCTGGTGGAAGTGTCAGGAGAGTTGAAAGCACTCTTGATCTTTTGTGGTGAGAAGAAACCACTCTGACGTTTTTTGTCCTTGGATGGCGAAATCATTGTAGACGACCTGTTTGGGTTGTTTTTCAAAGTCTCTTGTGGTTTATCCGCAGACTTGATTGGAGATTTTGTTCCTGGTTTCTCCAAAGGCTTTGCTTTTGGTTCCTCATTTCCTGACATGAACGAAAACAATGACGAATGACGTCTGTGGTGGCCATTTGCACCAAGACCAGCAGTGGTCGATGATTGACGACGATGATGAGTTGGGGTTTTCGAGCCAGAAAAACCACGTTGATGATTTCCAGAATACACACTCGGCTCGTAAACAGACGACGAAGGACGAGCTGAATGAGCCATCTTCGTGGATGGCATCTCCTGAGAACCCTCGCCAAATTTGTACAGTCCACTCAAATCACTCAATGAATTACTTCTTCTTCTTTCGTGGCCCTTTCCGTAGATCGAAGCACTTGGCATAAGGCCGACTTGCTCCGCAGCTGGAACTTCTTTTGGAGTTTCACGAATTTCTTCGTTAGATCTGCTTACGGTGTTATTTGGAATTATGTCGCCGTTGAAATTACGGTTTGACGAATCTTGTTGACCAGACTTCTGTGATAAGTTCTTCAAGTTTTCAATTTCCTTGTAGATTTGGAATCTGGTACCAAACCGGTCGATTTCCAATTCCTTCAAATGGGCCAAGTCTAACTCAAACAATATCTCACCCGTGATTTGGTGCTTGGTGAACTTTTCTGCCACATCTTTGTCGAACTGGAGTCTGGTGAAATGGCTCGCTACTTGCTCTGGGGTCCACGACAAAGCATTTGATGGCGACAAAGCGTCATTCGTATTAGCAGCCTTGCTTGACACTGGTGGTGCAACCGAGCTAGACGAGGTATCAGGAGAAATGGGTTCTGGTGCACGAGATGTTTTTATGTTATCAGATGTTGTGTTTGGGGAATCTTGTTGTAATTGAGTAGAATTTATGCCACTAGTGCCCGACCGTATAGTAGACGAACTCTCCTGACGTACGGGCACCGACGAGATGTCGTTTTTGGAGGAAAAACTTGGCGATGGGGCATCTTCAACAAATCCCGATTTTCTAGCATAAGGATTATCCTTTATTTCCTTCAACACACTATCGATCTCGTTTATTGTGCTTGTTGTGTGGCTGATTCTTGATCCCGACGAAGGGATAACTGTGGAATATCTTTTACTAGCTTCTGAGTCCCCGGCAGCAGGTTCTGCGGTTGTGTTTAGTGGGCTGGTAGTGGCCCCATCGTCGCCATTTCTGAAACTCATGTTCTTCAACCCCGACGAAACGTCTCCAGCTGATGGTTGTAACGGAGCAGTGCCGTATGTTGACGACGAAACAGTATTACTACGCTCAGCCTGGGTGCCCTGGGTCGAGCTCACGGTGGGGAGAGTAGTGGAAGAGTTGTTAGCACTGACATTCCGCGACCGGCTCCGCAACACCGGGCTGTCTTGCTGCTTCAATATCTGCGTAAACGACTTGGGATACAACCCCACGTCGGTAGTAAGAAGGTTCTTCCCCATGTACCATCCATCGTTGTACTCGGAGTCATCAGCCAAAACCTCGATCTTGTCGCCAACCTTCAACGAAAGCTCGTCCCCGAGCCTTGCGTTGAACTGTTTAATACAAATATACAAAGACCCCGACATCTTCACTGTGGTATTGCTGCTTAAAACAAGTCGGTGTTTTGAAAAACATACGTTTAAGGTATTTGTCGTTAAATATATGGTATGCATATAACCGAGCTGTGTGCAGGTAGACACATCAAGGCCAGCCGTGGCACCACGCAGCCACGAGCAGAATCACAAGACAGCGTGGAGTAAACACCGGCACCACAAGACACTGTACACGCAGACGGGAGGCGAGACGGGGAGTTTCAGTGTGTGGTGATTGGGACGTTTGTTGTGTTTTTTGTGATTGTGGGCTTGCGGGTTTGTGGGTTTGTGGGTTTGTGGTGGTTGTACTGTCTGTGTGGTCCTGTTTTCCTGTAGGGGTTGGGCAATGGGGGCCTAGAATGGGAAAATTTTTAGCCAGCCTCCATCGGCCTAGGCAGTGGACCACAGAAGGCGGTGGCGGTGTAGAACATCATGACGGGCCGCCTGGGTGGTTGAGAGGAGTGGGAGGACTTGGAGTGTTTAGAGACACGGCCGCGGTGTAGGGGAACAGTATGTAGCAGGGGTGTATGTAGTAGGAGGACACGCCATGTACAACTTGCGTTGGTTGCACCGGGCGCTGGCATCATGCACGAGACTGTAGCGGATCTGGCGGTGCCTGCGTCGGCGTGGGAATTGCAGCAGTGGGAATTGCAGCAGTGGGACCGTAGTACGGAAGTCGGCGCTACCAGCTGCAGTGGTTTTACGGCTGTATCAACGTTGTGTGGTGGTGGTTGCGGTGCCTTCTGGGGTAGTTGCGGTGTCTTCTGGGTACCTTCTAAACGACAGCTTACTGTCACGCTAGATGCTCGTAGGATTGTCAGAATTTCGGTGTCCGGCTGCTGTTGTGGTTTCCAGCCCAGAGTGATTATGCAGGTGTTGACTAGACAAGCTACTGCTGTTGTATGAATTTAGCATTGCAGAGATGTGGATCTTTCCCTTTGAGAATCGACGTTTTGTTCTCTGTGCTTGTTTTAGTGCTGCGTTGCCAGAACATCTTTACATATTTGATATATTGTTCAAAAAATTACCGTTTTCGTGCAATTTCTTACTTTTTGTGTTTTTGAAAATTCGTAATCGCTCAAATCCCTTCGGGTATTTGGACGAACGTTACGTTGCGTGTTTGCACCTTGTATTGCTCTCTACAATAGTCTCGAAGATTGTTTGCAATGTATATTTCCACTTTTGACTTAAATCGATGGCATATTCCTGCACAGGGCTATATTTTGCAACCATTTTGTCCAAATCTAATCTGGTTCTTATTCCTTCTACACCGAGGAGATGACGACACCGATAAGCCAATCGTATCGCATTCCGAACCAAACACTGTGTTTTTTCAGAACATACTTTGGGGATACCTCGCTCTGACCCCACTTGACCACAAAAGCAGTTCACTGGCCCACACGGAGCAGTTGCCTACGCTCTAATTCCGCCGGTTGCTACACTCTAATTCCACTGGTTGCCATATTCCCACGGTTGTTTTAACCCTCTTATAGCATCGCAAACCAGCGTTTAAAAGCATTACCTTTTTCCTCCTCGTTTATTTTATTGCTACATTATCCGTTATAGAGGACATCACTTACCACCATACCTTCTACCAACTCCAACTACTCCAACTAAGCGCAGCTAACCCCCACCAGCCACCAACTCCCACTAGCCACATCAACTTCCACAAGACTTTCCACTGGCCCTCCCCAAATCCCACTAAATTTCACCAGAATCTAGGCCATTGTTCTGTACGTGGCCCTCCCCCAATTTATTCAGGCTCCCTTCATTTGCACTACTGATAAGTCTACACAACAACACACTTTGCTACTAACAACTATACTTGCATACCATCTCGCATCTATAACTACTACTGCCGTGGTCGCTTCACCGTGCCACCCTCATAACCACTCTTTTCCTGCCCTCCTCGTCACAGCCACCTAGGAGGTTATAAACGGCCTTAGCCTGCTCACTACTCTACTACTCCTGCGTCACCATTGTCATTCCACCGGCTCTGGCTCCGCTCCCGTTATACAGTTGCCTACTGGTGTCTTCTGGTTTCTACTGGAGTCTATTGTTGGCCACTGTTGTACCAGTGGTGCTACTGTGTTCACTACTGACCATTTTCTGGCACTCCACAATTCCAGTTAAACAACCCTGATAGAACCTTGATCTGATTCTGGAGACAGCTAGTTTATTCTGCCACATTATCGCATTGGACTATACATATTCAGACGTTAATTTTCCATCTGTTGTGCGTTTATCTCCTTTGGATTGGCACTCTATTAGGATCTGCATTACACCAGTTTACTGAGCCGTGCTTATCTACTGGTGAATCGTTGTCAATACTCTGCCGATCGCCTGTGGCCCTGTGATCACACGGTACTGTTCGTTCCTGTGGACATTTCTTCGATAGTACCTTGATAGTAGACAGATCACTGTGACTGTTGACGTTGGTTCGTTATTACCACAAGATGCCACCACCTTCATCACCGAACGACCGGTTGTCTCGTGTCAGATTCAACGTCAATTCGTTGAATCTTATCAGCCAATATCTCAACCACAACTCCAACTTGTCGATAGTCGATATCCCACTACAGTTAAGAAATATATCCATGGATACGGACGATGATTATGAGGTCGTCAACGATGACGACGCCGATGAAGACGTAGATGACGATGATATTGTCGAAGATATCGAAGACGAAGACGAGGACGACGATAACGACATTGCTGACGATAGTGAGCCGGCAATGAACCCAGCAGGCTCATTTGATACCGACATAGAAACACTATTTCCCACCATGTCTGCTGCTGACGACGGCGAATCCGATGATTCGGACGATTCCTCGTCGTTGAATCTACACAACATGTTGTACAATGACTTTCCGTTCAGCACAGAAATCGAAAATTCGTGGCATGTAAACTCACCAGAAACAGTCCTATTATCTTCAGCCAGATATCGGCATCATTACCCTATCGTTCCTCGACGGTATCCGTCGAGCCATTATCAACGACTACATTTGAACAACCCTGTAAATACATCAACAACTCATTTGCCAATACCATTGGCCAGGCTGAATGCGATCAGAAGAAAACCTAATTTGCCCGATTCTGATAGCAGGTCGTTGGACGAGAGAAGGGCAAAGCCATTCTTGGATGGCGAAGCAGCGTCTCTAAAAGCTCAGATCGAAACCATCATGTCTACATTAAATTTACTGGAGTACGAGCTTTCGCCATTGTTCATAATGAAGAAGTTCAGAAAACGCAGAAGAAACTTGGACTCAAAAGATAACTTGTTTCTCAACTTGGAAGACTTTATGGATGATTTCTTGAGGCTAAGAAAAAAGGATAACATTTGGGCTATTCCTAAAGTTAGTCGTAAGGTCAGAAAAAGAAAGAGAAAATCTGGTGATAGTGGTGACTTCAAATCAAACAAAAAACAAAAGTTGTGCAATCGGGATGATTCCAACAGAGACATCGATGTATCATTTCACCCTGGTAGGAGTTTATTTAGCAATCTTACTGTGAACCAAAAAAATGCTATTTTGGATATTCAATACTGCTCGATTTTCACATCAGGAAATAGCTATTCGTTAAATCTACCAAAAGAAAGCAGTCCAATATGCGATTTGGTGTTTACGAATATCAACTACACCACCAAATCAATCGACGGGATTTTCGATGTTTGTGGACATACACATAAACAGGTTTTCAAGAACTTGAAAAAGTTCAAGCAGTTTCTTTATGGGAATGTAACGAGTTCAAACTACAATCTACCAAAGCAAAATTACATGTTCAGAAAGATGAATGTGCTTGGTAGATTGGTCAGCGATTCAAGAATCCGTCAAACCATAGGTATAATACCGGGTCGTCCCAAGCAAGTAAATTTGGCAGTTTCTGGGAGCATGATTGATTTCAAAGAAAGAGATTTACGATTTTTGAACAGACTGAACAAGAGTGAAGGGCACAAAATCAAGACATTTCACTCATCAAGACTAAAATCTAATGGAGTAAGAATCCAATTGTCTGAATGGATGAGAATACAACCATTCATCCAATTCAAACAATCGTTTTTCTTAACATACATTAATCGGTTAGGAGAAATTTTGAGAAACTTTTCAAGTTGGAAAGCAACATCTACAATCAAGCAAATGATGCTACAGAGAGCGATAAGTTTCGTGCAAAGTATGGGTAATTTGATTTCAGATATCAATCTCTGTGAGCCTGGGTTGAGAAAGTATCGAGAAACGTTTCATAGTTCATCACGACAAGAACGAGATTATTTCTTAGATGAATGGAAAAAGTCGCTAGCAGAGCTATTGAGCGATCAAATGACCAACTCGACAACCACATTGCTAAACATCCAGTTAAATTATATTTTATTTACGTTGGAGGTTGATGTTGCCCACTTTTTAGATTTGGCAATCAAGTTCATCTTGGATAGCTGTCAGATGTATGATTCGGAGCATGTGGAGAAGTATCAACGAATTTATGATGGCATTGTAGAAGACGAGACGAAATATGATAAGGCATGCCAGGCGCAATCGAGCACTCAAAAACAGTCGTCCAAACAATGCCAGCAAGCAACATTGCTTTGTTCATTGAATAGAAAAACAAGTGAAATTCAAATTCACAGCACATTACAGTTCTTGAATTTCAAGAATATCCCACCAAACAGATCCGAGCCGGGGGAAATCTTGTCACGAAGAGAACGAGGATTGTTTCCACCGGCTGACGATGACCAGCTAATAAACGATTTCGAGTCGTTTTCATCAGACGATGAAGATGACCTCGACGATCTGTCTAGTAGAGGAACGTTTTCGTTCCGGCCAATTGACGAGCGGTCAACTCGTGAAGATCCATATGAACATCGTATGCCCACTGAACTATACGGGACGATGAAACGGGACAATCGAAAGAACACGTTTGGCGGAGGACATCCTACGTTTGGAGTAGTTTAAGAAGTAATTACGGAGATTACAATGAGAATCCGGGAAAATGGAAACAGGCTAGGAGTTTTGGAAGGTTTAATAGTTACGGAATATTGAGAAATGGGTATTGAAACGGATATATATGTACCAAATAACAGGAAAAGCAACCGCAAGGGAAACACAAAGGGAACCCAACCACAAGGAAAGTAGCAATGCACAACTAGCGGTACGGGATTTAATTCTGGCTAGGAAACAATTACTCAACTGGCCACCAATGGGCTTTGAAATGCACTAGTGCCACAGTGACTTGCACTAAGTATACAAGTCATTTTAAAACAAGTCCCATTTTAAAAGCTGGGACTCCACACCGGGACTCCACACCGAGACTACTCGGGCTCCAGGACTACACCCAGCACCGTTTCCTCCTCCTTCTTCCTCCCACCGAGACTACTCGGGCTCCAGGACTACACCCAGCACCGTTTCCTGCCCCTTCTTCCTCCCACTGAGACTACTCGGTCTCCAGCACTACACCCAGCACCGTTTCCTGCCCCTTCTTCCTCCCACCGAGAACCTACAAGTCGACCCCAGAGGATTCCTGGGGTAAACAACGGAACGGACATAAGCAATATATTATAAACGTCATACAATCCAACAGTATATACATAAACAACTGTAGAAACCTAGAGCGGCCAAAGCCGTGCCACTGTGGTCAACCCCGTGGTACGGTCGCACTATCAAAATGGGACCTTGGACAACTCACCACCAGCCCCACCCCTTGACACCAGACATCTTGTCCCGTCTCTTCTTGTCAAAAAAGTCCTTTTTACACTCCTTGTAGGCATCGAAAAAGTCCTGGCACACCAACCTGTCGTCCTGGTTTCTCAACACACAGTTAATGGATGCCTGTCTACTTTCTTCGCACGGATCGTAAAACTTGGATGCCTCCTTCATCGACCAGCGGTATTTGTGTCTGTGGTTTTCGGGGTTGTCAGGGTAGAATTTGAAGTTTTCCACTCCACCTTTGGTGAAGTCGACTTTTGACCTGTCGGTGATAACTTCATCCGACTCGAATTTCTCGGGGATTTTGGGAGCCTGGGCCGACGTGGTGGGTTCCACGGCGTCACTGGCGGCGGCAGACGTCGCTGGAGGCTGTTTTTGTTGTGGTTCGCTCATGGTGAAGCATACGGGAAAGTTTGTGAGAATCCGCGATGAGCAAAAAAAATCACCTACTAACAAGAAAACCCACTACGAAGAAAAGTTTCCTGGCAGAATGAGTTCGAATCCCGTCCAGTACCTCACGGAGACAGGGTGTACGTGTCAACAGTGTAAGCAGGTAGACGCCATATTAATCTCGAGACGGGAGCGGTTGTGCAAGACATGTTTTATTCGGTTTTTACGAGGCAAGCAGAGGAAGCAAATGCAAGGTGATAGGTACAAGGTGAAATACGGGGAGGTGGCGACCAAATGGGGCCGGCAACGGGTATTGCTAGCGTTCTCCGGGGGGATTTCGTCGTTGGTGTTGTTGGATGTCATGGCATCGTTGTTGCAAGAACAGGCTCTTCACCACAATGGGAAGCAAGGGTTTGAGTTGGTGATTTTGGCCCTAGACGAGGTAGAGACCCGCAGGTTGGACCGGAGTGTCAGTGAGGTGCTACCGTTGCTAGTCGGACGGTACAGCCCGGTGCAAATCACGTACAAGGTGGTATCGTTGGACACGTATGTGGTTGGCCGTGGGGTGATGGAGAAGATCACGATCGACCACCAGTTTTCGGGGTTTTCCCACCGAGTCGACGCCGGGTCGGCTGCCACCACCAAGGACTTGCTTGCAGCGTGCCCAAACAAGTCTTCGGCCGAAGACTTGCTTGGGGTTATCTACGATGAGTTGGTGTTGTCGACGGCCCATGCCGAGGGGTGCCAGACTATACTTTATGGACACAGCATGACGCGGCTTGCCAACGACGTGATTGCGTTGGCGGTCAAGGGACGTGGGTCTACGATCTACCGGGCGATTTCTGACCGCACAGAGGAGTTTTGTGGCCAGCAGTTCACCATCATTTATCCCATGCGAGAAATCTTGTTTGGCGAGATATTGGCATACGGCCAGTTGGGCGATTTGGACCAGTATGTCGTCAAGTCGACGGTGGCGAAGTCGAACGTCAACAAGAACCTCACCATCCGGGAGTTGACCACCAAGTATTTCTCGGTTTTGGACGACACGGGGTACGCATCGACTGCTTCAGCCGTGGTGAAGACGGGAGAAAAGTTGGGGGCGCCAACGACGGCCGTGGTGAGCAAATGCCAGGTGTGTGGCGTCAGCATCCACCAGGACCCCAAGAGGTGGCTCTCGCGCATCACCGTGAGCGACCCAGCGCCGGTGGCCACTGCCGAAGAGCACCAGTACTTGGAAATGTACCGGGAACAAGCACCACCGGCCGTGGGGGAGGACGGGGAAAAATTGCACGTTTGCTATGGGTGTTTGGTGACGTTGCGTGGGGTGGACGCGGGCTCGGGGTTTATGTGGCCCGTGAAGCGTGCCACCGACCCCCAGACGCCGTTGCTGCCGGTGTACGTCGACTCCAATGACAAGCAGGCCGTTCTCGACGAGTACGTGCTCACCGACGAGGAGTAGCGGCACTTTACCGGGTTTTGGCGGTGGCCCCAACCACACCGCAACCATATAAGTAGTTAGCACAAACAGGGTAGTTATTGTACATTATAGACGGTTATTAGGCATTGTAGTTTACTGATGTTTGTTAGGCACGGTGGTGGAGCGGTAAATGGAGGAAATTCGCGGAGAAAAATCGCGATGAGGTCGATCGACAATTTCACCACCCAATTGTCTTCACCACGGCAATTGTCCCCGGTATGTACTCGCCAGCGTTGTTTTCAGACGACCGATTCAACCTCTGGGGCCCAGGAAGGGGCGCCACCAGCAAAAAACCCCGGGTCGACGGCGACGATGTGACCCTAGGTCGCCATTTGTTTGCTCCCCCAATGCAAGCGTACTCGACAGACCAGCCAGGAGCCAGTATGGGGGAATTGGACTACACAATCCAGTCGATGGCGAACGCCCTGGCGTGTGTACGGCTTACCACGCCGCTGGTGCAACGGAAACTCGACCAGTTGCTGCGGATTCGTACTTGTGGCTACACATCTATACGGCCCATCGGGGTAAACAAGACCATGGAGGAGATTCAGATGGAGCACGGCAAAACTGCCACCGCCAACGACACGGAGGAACCAAGCTTTCACGCCGTGGAAAACACAAACCACTCCAACTTGGTTCCGGAGCACGATCTTGATGCCCAGGTGGAAAACATCGACGGGATGGCCCACGACGACGACGTGTTGTCGAGTGACGACGGGTTCATGGCGGACGACGTGGAGTACCAGGACGACCACAGTCTTAACGAGGCGATTTTGGAGAGTGCCCCGAGTGCTACGTTCTCGTATAACTTGCGGAGTGGGACCACGGTGCCCACCACGACGGCCAGTGGGAGTCCTCCGCTTAGGTCGAGCGAGGTGCACGACGAGAATGGCGATGAGAATGGCAATGAGAACGACGACATGGACATGACGATGGACGACTAGGGCG
>ERZ778017.2572-NODE-2572-length-14439-cov-8.934858_pt1 | contig 14439 bp, 13 predicted proteins | sample MGYA00375747_ERZ778017 | MGnify/ENA primary metagenome ERZ778017 (study PRJEB29350, sample SAMN05509838) | bioreactor metagenome | biome: bioreactor; material: wastewater | place: South Africa: University of Cape Town | collected 2014-03-17 ... | reverse complement strand
TGCTGGCATGGTTCGACCGCCACGGCCGCATGGACCTGCCCTGGCAGCATCCGCGCACGCCTTACCGGGTCTGGCTCAGCGAGATCATGCTGCAGCAGACGCAGGTGTCGGTGGTAACCGGCTACTTCAACCGCTTCGTCAGCGCCCTGCCCGACCTGCCGGCGCTGGCGCGCGCGCCGCAGGACGAGGTGTTGGCGCTATGGTCGGGGCTGGGCTATTACGCCCGCGCGCGCAACCTGCACGCGGCGGCGCAGCTGTGCGTGGAGCGCCACGGCGGCGACCTGCCGCGCGACCTCGACGCGCTCGTCGCCCTGCCCGGCATCGGCCGCAGCACCGCCGGCGCGATCCTGACGCAGGCATGGGGCGATGCCGCGCCGATCCTCGACGGCAACGTCAAGCGCGTGCTGTGCCGGCTGTTCGGCATCGATGGCTGGCCGGGCACGCCAGCGGTCGAAAAGAAGCTGTGGTCGATCGCTGGATCGCTGTTGCCGGGTGCGCGCCTGGCCGACTGGACCCAGGCGCAGATGGATTTCGGCGCCACCCTGTGCACCCGCGCCAGTCCCGCCTGCGCGATCTGCCCACTGCAGGACGTCTGCGTGGCCCGCCGCGAAGGCCGCATCGCCGAGCTGCCGACGGCCAAGCCGGGCAAGCAACTGCCGCAGCGGGAAACCCAGATGCTCATCGCGCAGGACCCCGAAGGCCGCGTGCTGCTGTGGCGACGGCCGCCGACCGGCATCTGGGCATCGCTGTGGTCGCTGCCGCAGCATGAGGACGCCGACGAGGCGCAGGCATGGTTCGACCGCCACCTTGACGGCGACTTCGCCAGCGCGCGCGCCCTGCCTGCGCTGGAACACGGCTTCACCCACTTCCGCCTGCGCATCCACCCGTGGCTGATCGCCGTCAAAGGCCCGCACGCGGCCATCGGCGATAATGCCGGCCTGCGCTGGACAAGCCGCGCGGAACTCGCCGCGATCGGCCTGCCCGCGCCGGTGCGCAAACTGCTTCAGGAGCGAACGGAATGACCCGCAAGGTGCACTGCGTGGTGGACGACATCGACACCGACGGACTGGATTTCCCGCCGTGGCCGGGCGAAGCCGGCAAGCGGGTCTTCAACGAGGTCGGCAAGCCGGCCTGGCAGCGCTGGCTGGCGCACCAGACCATGCTCATCAACGAGAACCGGATCTCGCCGATGAACCCCGAACACCGCGCCTTCCTCGAGGCGCAGATGGTGAAGTACCTGTTCGAAGGCGGCGCCGACAAGCCGCCGGGTTACATGCCCGAGGCCTGAGTCCCGGGCTTCTCGCGCAGCGACTTCTCGGCCGCCCGCAGCGCCTTCACGTCGAGCGGGCGGATTTCCTGGATCAGGCAGCTGAGCTGGCTGCTGCCGGGGGCGACCACCTTGTCGAACCTGGACAGGGTCATGCCGCTGAAGGACGACAGGCCGATGAATGGCGAGCCGCTGGTCCACTGCAGGCAGGGCCCGGACAGGCGCAGCAGCCAGCTTTCATTGGGACGCATCTGCAGGACCACATGCTGGTCGTCGATGCGATCCCAGCCCATCGGATCGAGGTAGCGGATCTGGTTCACCGGCGCGCCTGCGTGCTGCTGGTACAGGGCCAGTCGTTCGGTATCGCTGAGCCGGCCGGTCGCGCAGGCCGTCAGCCCGAGGGCGATTGCAGCGGCAATAATCGCTTTCATGGCGTTCTCCTGACCAGTGGATACCCGCCATCATCATCCCCTGAAGCGGAACGCCTGCCTAACGGTCCGGCCGCCCCCGCGACGGAAATGGCTTGCCCAACTGCCCGGCGATCCGTATCATGCGCGGCTCGCAACACAGCATGGCTCGGTAGCTCAGTTGGTAGAGCAGGGGATTGAAAATCCCCGTGTCGGCGGTTCGATTCCGTCCCGAGCCACCATTGCAACGCCCAGTCCTAGTCCGGCTGGGCGTTTTGCATTGTGGACACACCGGCACGATCCGCGCCGGAGCGAGGGCCGCCATGACCGCCAGCAACCACCCCCTGCACGGCTGGGACAGCGACCAGATCGCCCGCTACCGTCCGCGGCTCGAGGACGCCGACGTGGCCACGCTGCTGGCGCGCTTTCCGGACCTGCTCGGGCCCACCCGGATCCTCTGGCGCAGCCCGCGCCCGTTCTCGGCGGTAGCCCGGGTACAAACACCGGTGGGCGAGGTCTTCGTCAAGCGCCAGCACCGGTGCGTACGCCCCCCCGTCGCGTTGGGCGAGGAGCATGCACTGCTCGCACATCTGCGCCGCCGCGACATCGCGGTTCCGCGGGTGCTGGCCGACGTCGACGGCATGACCGCCATCCCGATGGGCGAATGGGTGTACGAAGTCCAGGCACCGGCCGCCGGCATCGACCTCTACCGCGACACCCCCTCATGGACACCGCTGCGCCAGCTCGGGCACGCCCGCCACGCCGGCCGCATGCTGGCGCGCCTGCACCAGGCCGCGGCGGACTTCGGTGCAATGCAGCGCAGTGCCACCCGGCTGGTCGCCCGCGATGACGCCCTGCGCGCACCGGATCTGCATGCCGCGGTGGAATCGCAGTGGGCTTGGCGTCCAGGACTGGCGGCCTACCTCGCCGGCCGCGACGGCTGGCGCGGGGAGCTCGCCCCGCTCGCGGCGCGCCACCGCAGCCTGCAGCCGCGCCTCGCGGCGCTGCCGCGGCTGTGGACGCACGGCGACTGGCACGCCTCCAACCTCTGCTGGACCGACGCGGGTGACGACGCCGACGTGGCCACCGTGCTCGATTTCGGCCTGTGCGCGCCGACCTTCGCCCTGTACGACCTGGCCACCGCCATCGAGCGCAACGCCATCGCCTGGCTGCAGCTGGAGCGCGGCATGGAGGCGATCCATCCGGCAACGGCGCGGGAACTGATCGCCGGCTATGCCGAGGTGCTGCCGCTGTCGCAGGCGCAGCGCGACCTGCTCGCCGACCTGCTGCCGCTGGTGCACATCGATTTCGCACTGTCGGAAATCGATTGTTACCAAGGCGCGTTCGGCGCAGGCACGCAGGCGGACCAGGCCTGGGACAGCTTCCTGCTGGGCCACGCGGCCTGGTTCGAAACCGCGCCGGGACTGGCTTTGCTGGCGTCGATCCGCGACCCCGACTGAGCCGGTGCTGGCCCGACCGCGGCCGTTCATGGTTCAATGTCGGGAGAAGCGGGGGTGCCCGGCGTAGCCGGGCTGAGAGAGTCCCTTGGAACCTGATCCGGTTTGCACCGGCGTAGGGAGCTTGATTCGAACAGCCACGTCCCGTGCGTGCGGCTGTTCGCCGTCGCTTCGCTCTCCCTCCTGAGACGACGACGATGAAATCCCTGCGCACCGCCCCCCTGTTGCTCGCCCTGCTGCCGCTGCTGGCCACCGCTGCGCCGGCCGACGAGGCCGATGGCCAGTCGAAGATCACCCGCCTCGCGCCGGTCCGCGCCACCACCGATGCCGACGACAAGACCCGCGATGCCGGCATCGACGGCTGGGGCAATGCCACGCCGCGCGACACCCCCGCCGCCATCCACGTGGTGGGTCGCCAGCAGCTGGACGACCGCCAGGTCCGCACCCTCAGCGAACTGGCGCGCGAGGACGCTTCGCTGGGCGACAACTACGCGCCGGTGGGCTACTACCAGAACATCGCCATCCGCGGCTTCGCGCTGGATGCCGGCACCGGCTATCGCGCCAACAACCTGGCCATGACCGGCGAGCAGGCCATCGCGCTGGAAGACAAGCAGCAGGTCGAGGTCCTGAAGGGTCTGGCCGGCCTGACCGCGGGTGTGATGGAGCCCGGTGGCGTGGTGAACTTCGTCAGCAAGCGCCCGGACGAGGTGCGCGATCTGACGCTGGGCACCGACTCGCGCGGCTCGCGCTACGTGGCCGTGGACGTCGGCGGTTGGCTGAGCCCGACCTTCGGCCTGCGCGCGAACGTGGCGTGGGAGGACATGCATTCGCACGTCCGCCACGCCGACGGCCGACGCAATTTCTACGCGCTGGCCGCGGACTGGAAGATCGCCCCCGGCACCACGCTGGAGCTGGACAGCAACTACCAGACCAGCGCGCAGCGCTCGGTCTCCGGCTACCAGCTGCTCGGCGGCACCGCGCTGCCCCAAGACCCGGATCCCACGCTGATGCTGGGCTACCAGCCCTGGCAGCAGCCGGTGTCGATCCGCGCCAGCAACACCAGCGCGCGCCTGCGTCATGCGCTGGGCGAAGACTGGACGCTGCGCGTGGCCGCCGGCCGCAGCCGCAGCGTGATCGACGACAACGTCGCCTTCGCCTACGGCTGCTGGTACGTCGACGCCTGCTGGAGCGGCAGCCCCCCCTGGTACTTCGGCCCGGACGGCAGCTACGACATCTACGACTACCGCAACCCGGACGACACCCGCACCGGCGACAACGCCCGCCTCAGCCTGGAGGGCCGCTTCCAGACCGGCGGCGTGGGGCACGCGCTGAGCATCGGCGCCAGCGCCTTCCACCGCAGCATCGATCGCCACCGCAACGTCAACGAGTACGTGGGCAGCTGGAACATCGCCGACGGCGATCCGCCCGCCTTCGCGCCCTCGCCCGAACAGATCGGCCCCAAGGTGCGCCGCCTCGACAGCTGGCAGCGCAGCGGCTTCGCGATGGACCGGCTGGCGCTGGGCGACCGCTGGCAACTGCTGCTGGGTGCGCAGTTCGTGCGCCTGCACGAGCGCGCGCGCAACAAGGCCGGCGCGATCGAGCGCGAAACCCGGCTGTCGCAGACCCTGCCGCAGGTCGCGCTGCTGTGGCAGCCGGACCCGGCGACCCGCGTGTACGCAAGTTTCAGCAAGGGACTGTCGCTGGGCAAGGAAGCCCCCTACTGGACCAGCAACGACGGTGCGATGCTGGCACCGCGGATCACCCGCCAGCTGGAAGCCGGCGTGAAGTACCGCTTGGGCGAGCGGCTCGACCTCGATGCCAGCCTGTTCCGCATCCGCCAGCCCTACCAGTACGCGCAGCCGGATGCGTCCGCCGCCGGCTTCACCTTCGTCCAGCGCGGCGATGAAGTGCACGACGGCCTGGAGCTGTCCGCCAACGGCCGCCTGACCGGGGCGCTGGGCGTCAACGCCAGCGTCGCGGTGATCCGCGCGCAGGCGGAAGGCACCGGCACTGCGGCGTTCGACGGCCAACAGGTGGTCAACGTGCCGCGCATGCGCGCCAGCCTGCACCTCGACTACACGCTGCCGGCGATGCCGCGGCTGGCGCTGCTGGCGGGCTGGCACCATGCCGCCGCCAATCCGGCCACGCCGGACGGCGCGGTGGAGGTGCCCGCCTACGACGTGTTCGACACCGGCCTGCGCTACACCGGCCAGCTGCGCGAACGCGCGTTCGTGGTGCAGCTGGGGATCGACAACCTGTTCAACCGCAGCTACTGGCGCGACACCGGCAGCTCGCTGGGCGACAACTACCTGTTCCCGGGCGCGCCGCGGCTGGCGCGCCTGACGGTGCGCATGGGCCTGTGATCACCTTCCACGAAACCGCCGCGGCCGTCCTCAGCGCCAGCGCCGTGTGGCTGACCACGCGGCGCAGCCCCTGGTGCTTCCCGGTCGGGCTGCTGTCGGTATCGGTCTACATCTGGGTGTATGCCGGCGCGCGGCTGTATTCGGAAGTGCTGCTGCAGTGCTTCTGGGTGGTGATGCTGGTGTCAGGCTGGCTGCGATGGCTGCGCAACCTGGATGCCACCGGCCATGTGCGGGTGGCATCGCTGGACGCGCGTTCGGCCGGCATCCACCTGCTGGCCGGGCTGGCCGGCGGGCTGGCGCTGGGCTACACCATGCATACCTACACGAACGCCGCCCTGCCCTGGCTGGACGCCATGCTCACCGCGTTCAGCCTGGTCGGGCAGTTCTGGCAGAACCGCCGCCATATCGCCGCGTGGTGGATGTGGATCGCGGTCGATGTGGTTTACATCGGCATGTTCGCGAACAAGCAGCTGTTCGTCACCGCCGTGCTCTATGTCGGCTTCGTGGGGCTTGCCGCGAAGGGCCTGCGCGACTGGCGGCGGGCGGCACGGCAGCAGACGCGCACGGACACCGCGCAAGTGGCGTCGGGCTGAGCTTCAGAACCCTTCCACCCCCGGCTCCCAAGGGTCGGCCTCCAGCAGCATCGCCCGCAGGCCGTCCTCATCCAGCCCCGCCAACAAGGCCATGGCTTCGGCCATGGTCGATACCTGCAGCGCGCGGCGACGGATCATGCCCGACTGCATCGGGCTGAAAACCAGCATGATGTTGCCGTAGGAGCCATCCAGCAACGCCGCCTGCCAGTGCTGCCCGTGGGAATCCTCGAAACTGCGCATGGCCGCTGCCACATCCGGATGACCGGCGACAGTCTAGTCCCACCCTCCGGTTCCGGGCCGGATCGCGCCCAAGAAAAAACCCCGCCGTAGCGGGGTTTTTTGGATTGGTGCCAAGAGGGAACCCGAACTGTCCTCCACAGACCGCATTGCATCTCAATTTCCTGAAACCGGTTTTTGGTCGTGCCCCCTTACAGGCCCCCAAAGCGGTGACCATCCAGGACTAGCCCAACGATCTGCTGGCTCAGGATCTGACCATGTCGGCGGACGTCGGCAGACATCGAAGGCTACTACTACAATTTGTACTTCAAGACGCCAGGAATCTCCGGAATGGATTTGCTGGATGGCGTTTCACGAGGCACTGCGGCATTGCCAACTCCACCGAGGCCCTCAAGGTCGAGAGACGATGACTGATGCGTGTCAGACGTCCCGCCCAACATTTGCTTCGATTGGAACTTCAGACGGTCGCGATCCTTCTTTGACTGAAGCTTGTTGAGTGCATCCCTGAACTCATAGTAGCCCGAGTCTTCAATGGCATCGCCCTTGATCAGGCCGGTCAAGTCGCGCACTGCGATTTCCTGGAACCCGATGTCCTCCAGTCGCCCAGCCAGCTCCAGGACTTTGGAATCCTTGTCGTCAACGGGCTGATCCATCCACCATTCAGTCACTACGAGAGCGGATGTGAGCTGCGGACTCAGGCCAAGCGCCTGGACTTCAGCTGCAGTGCGATATTCAGCAATCTTTTCACCACCGAACCTATCTGCAAACTTGTAGTCGCGTTTTACAAGAAGGGCGGCGGTTTTAACCCATCGCTTGCGCATGATGTCGCCAGGGGCATTGGCCCTGAGCCAGCTGACCAGATCTGACTCAAGAGGCTCAACCTCCCCCAATTGGTAGGCCGCAACAGCCGCCTGGTAAATCCAGTTGATCGGCATCGGCAGTTTTCGGCCGTCACCTCCAAGTGGGTATGCCTGCCGCTCGACCCCTACCCCACCCTTGAGCTGCCTGATCGCCTCAAGATCATTGACCATCAGGTAGAGGTCATCGAAACCGATGCGCAAAGAATCGACTAAGTCACCATCCAGCGCGGTCAATGGATAAATGGAAGAATCCTGAGCCGCACGGTATCTGGCACGGTTGACCAGGACACACTTTGCAAAGTCGATATCAACAAGCTCAATTGGCTCCGAACCCGTCGACATCGAGATGCTCGGAAGCGCAAGGCCGCCAGCCACAAACAGGTCAAGATCACGACTGCCTGTCAGCAGGATGTCCTGAACAGATTCGTCACTGAGCTGCAGGAACACCAATCGTTCATCGAAACCGATCGCAGGAAAATCCACACCTACCGCAACTTCCGGAAGAGGCTTGCCCACCAACCTTGTTGGCCTGTAAATGTATCGATATGTATAAGCAACGTGGGCTAAGCGATTGATCTTGATGTAGAGGGGAAAACCCCTATTGAACAAGTATCGCAGCGGGTGACCTTCAACAGTACTGAAGCTAGACCAGTCGACATCTGTGTACTTGATGGCGGCGAGGCTTGCGGTTGGTTCCGATATCGACATGGGCATGCACGGGGCTGCAGTTGGCTGGATCTTAGCCCAACACATCGATACATAGATTCCCCACAAAAAAAGCCAGCCCACGCTTAGGGGCTGGCTTTGTGTCCGGTCCTGGTTGCGGCACCCGACTGTACCCCTAGAGATCGATTCCACTGGGGTACCTGCTGCGCTTTCCGCCCAGCATTCGCTTCAACAGCTTGATCCTCTCAGGGGCGAATCGGGGCCGCCCCCGCTTCTTCCCCGAGCTACCGGTCGGCGACCTCCAGAAGTTCTTGACCTTGCCCCCGGAAACCTTCAGTACGCAGTCCTGCTTGGACAGGTAGTGGATGGCGATGCGCAGACCGATCATCTTCACCCAGTCGTCAAGCTCCAGAACACCAAGACCATCGTATCGATAATTGGGTCGATCGACATAGCAATTGTTGTAGCAACCCGGCCCTTGTCCGGTCCGCCTCGCCCACTCATCTCCGAGGGCTTGCGACAGATACCCCCCATTGCGCTGGGTGTTGCCATCGCAAATCACCATGAGGTGCCAATGCATGCCACGCACCAAACCGTTCTCACGCTTGATGATGAAGCCGAGGTAGCCGGGCAGCAGCTCTTTCCTGCACTTGGCGCCCCTGAGCCAACGCAAGAAATTGTGGACGTGACGATCCGCCTCGGAATGCTTGTAGTAGGGCTTGTAGTACAGGTCGATTCGAAGCACGAGCAGCCTGGAATGCTGCTCGGCAAGGCTGATGATCAATTTGCGGGCACTATTGAAGTTGTCCTCCGCCTGCTTCCGGTAGCTGCTTTCTTCGTTGATGAACTTCCAGCTGAAGAATACCCGCCTGACGAACCTCACAAACGAGTCCAGCAATCTGGCCAGCTCGGGGGAGTGGAAAACATCATTGGCAACCACTGCTTCTAGGACGATTCGGCGTGCATAGCGCTTCATTGCCCTCAGGAGCACGGTTACCGACGGCCGGAAGACATGGCTGGCATATGCCACCTCCCAATGCTCTTTGTAGTCGAGGCAACTGCTGAGGATGATCTGTCCTAGTCCCGTGAGCCGATACGCCTGCACCACGGGCCCACACTCACCCAATGCTGCCTGCTTACGCACCCAGGTCCGCGCTGCATCGTTCCCTCGCAGCGCCTCCTCCAGAGTAGCCAGACGCTGCTCGGTGTACTCCTTGATCAGGTGATCGTCAGATCCTGCGGCTCTAAACACCGGCCCGCTGCAAGGCACCGGGAAGGACTTACCAGAGATGGTGACGTGGCCATCCTGGACATCGAGCCTCACGTATTTCTCGGCCTCGTCCTGCCGGCGCTTTTCCTCCTTTGCAATTCTGTTCGCATGCCACTTCCGGACGGAGGAACTGCTGTCGCCCCATGACACCGATCCGTCACCAGTAATAGGCTGTTCGCACTCCATTGGTTGAAATCCTGTTGATGGCACGTCCCAGCCAAGACCGTCGGTGAGGTCTTGGCAAGCACGCACACATGCCGTCCACTAATGCTTTCCGCTTGTTATTGGCTAGTTGGCACTCCCTGCAGCGGCGCTACTGAACGCCGCATGCATCCAATTGATATTTCAGATAAAGCCTGATAGATAAACTATATATCCGTAATTTGGATCACCTCCGTTTCCCTGTATTGATGGAATTGACCAGGGGCACTCGCCCCGAACCCTTGGCGCTTTTCTGGTTGGCTCCTTGTGTCGAGTTGGCGGCCTTACTTGGAGGTGGCGCGGCTGGCCACCCACTGGAAGATCTCACTCGAAATCCAGCCAATGGCGCGCAGGCCGAGCTGGCGCGAAGCCGGGAAGTCGCCGCGACGCATGTACTCGTAGATCGAGGAGCGACTCAGGCCGGTGACCTCCCGGACCTGCGCGAGGCGAAGGATGCTGTTGTCGTTGTTCTGGCTCATAGGGGTCTCTGCTGTGCTTCCGTGTTGAAGACGGAGCAGATCCTGAAGCCCTTCTCCAAGCCATGCATTCTTTCCCGGGAATGAAGACTTCAGTCTCGGAAAAGTTGGACCACCGTCCCAGTGGAGCCACCAGTACCGAAGGGACTACGGGGTTAACTCGACACATCCGGGGACGTCCGCAAGGCGGGGGATCAGGGCAGCAACGTCCTGTCTGCTGCCGCTTCAGCAGATTCCGGGGAATGTTTTGGGCGGCGGAGCAGCCTCCGTATAACAGCGCCACTTTCCCCAATGGTCCATGCCAATGTTCCAGCCCCTGCCCGCTTTCCCCCGCATCAGCCCTCCCCTTCCCTTCAACTCGCTGCCTGAGCCCATTCGCGGAGCGGTCCTGCAGATGATCCTGGAGAAGGACATCCCTGCGGTCGTTGCCTTCACCGATGCGATTTCCGCAGTGGCCGCCGTTGTCCACTGTGGCTATGACTGTGTTGCGCCGGATGGCGAGCACCTGCCGACGACGATCAACACCTGCGTGTTGGCTCCCTCTGCAGATGGCAAGGGGCGCTCGATTCGTACGTACTTCAGACGGTTTATCGAGGCGCAGGTCGATTGGCAGATCAAGCGTGCTGATGAGCTGGCGCAGGAGAGTGACTCGGAGTCCGCGTCCAAGACCAAGACCAAGAACAAGCCCAAGTCGAAAGCCCCCGCCGTGGAGGCGATGATCAACAAGAGCAGCTTTGTGCGACTGATGCAGGAGATCCATGGCCACTGCAAGAACCTGACCATCCAGCGCGAGGAGGGGTTCAGCTTCCTCAAATCAGATCTGTTCATGAAGGACACGGATGCACTGACCCAGCTTTGGAGCGGCAACCCTCCCCTTGATCACTTCGTCAACGGCAAGGAACTGGTGGCGGCTGATGCACGTGTCAGTCTTGGCTTCAGGATCCAGCCTGACCTGATGTACAAGTACCTTCGGACGAAAGGACGTGATGCCGTCAAGCTGGGCTTTTGGCCTCGCACCATCGCAGGCTGCTACGACCCGGAACGCTTCCCCGAGAATCAGTGGGACCCGCCTCACCAGACGTTCGCCAGCGATGGCAGCGAGTTCCAGGCACGCATCGACGAATTGGCTGACGAAATCAATAACAGTCGCGCAGCGGGTTGCCGCCAACGAATCGGAGTGCCGCTGGATCAGAACGCAACTGGCTTCATGCTGGAGCTCGGCCACCGCATGAAACAGTGGAGGACCACCTACTACCAGGACATCCGCGAGGCTGCGGGCCGTGCGTGGGAGAACACCCTCAGGCTGGCAACTGTCCTCCATGTCTTCTGTAATGGCTCGGGCCCGGCCCCCTTGGACATGGTTCGCCGCGCCTGGGACGTCATTGAGTGGTCGTTGTCGCAGCACCGGCTGATTTTCGTGAGCGCTATGGCCATCAACCCCAAAGCACATGGCGCCGGTTACATCGCCCCGCCCCATGGTGTCCACCAGAACAAGCCCAAACGCGAAAAGATGCCGCTTCATCTGCGGGACGCAGAACACCTGCTGATCTGCCTGGACCGCCTGCGTTTCAACACTGCCTATCCGCTGCTTACGGATCTGCGCACCTTGTCCGGACAGACTGAAAGGCGCTTCCGGGCTGCACTGGAATGGCTGAAGCTTGAACGCATTGTCCAGATGAGCCTCGCCGAGCCTTACGCCGTCTTCCGGATTCGCTGACGCAGGAAGCCGAGCGCAGCCCGATCACTCGCTGCTTTTCCGCATGGGGCCATTACGCTGCCCGTAGGGACGCCCCATGACTCTGCCAAGGGCGGTTGGTTCGCACCTGCTCTGTGCGGCACCTCCAACCAATCGCTGCATGCGGTCGGCCGGTGACCCTAATAGAGCCAAAAAAAACAGACATCCCCCCGGAGGGCGGGAGCCTAGGCTCCCGCCAGTCCTTACCGATGCAGCGTCGCCCTTGGGGGGCCCTAAGAGCGCGCTGGCCGCCACGCGCTACCACCCCATCGCCGCCATGCTTGAGACGCCCTGCCCGCCCACGATGACGTGGTCCAGCAGCCGGATGTCCACCAGCCGCAACGCTTGCTTGATCCGCTCCGTCACCGCCCGGTCTGCCGCCGAGGGCGTCACGTCTCCTGATGGATGGTTGTGCGCCACGATCACGGCAGCGGCGTTGCAGCGCAGGGCCTGCTTCACCAACTCACGCGGATGGACTTCGGCCCCGTCGATGGAGCCGTAGAACAGTTCCACGTAGCTGATCAGCCGGTGCCGCGTGTCCAGCATGGCCGCGGCGAACACCTCACGCTCCTGTCCTGCCAGCTTGTCCTGGAAGTAGCGGCACACGACCTGCGGGTCGGTGAACATCTCGCCCCGCTGCATCCGGACGCCGACGATCTGACGCGCGGTGGCCAGCACCGTCTCGGGCTCCGCCCGGGCATAGCGTCCCGTGGGGCTCCGCACGTACAGCGCTTGTGCTTGTTCCATTGCGATCTCTCCTATGGTCCAAAACGACAACGGGGTGCCTCGATAGGCACCCCGTCGTATGTCCGCTGCCATTCATGGCCGCAGCCTGTGGCTGCACTACATGGCCGGTTGCGCCTCCTGCCATTCGTTACGTGTCGCCACGCCATTGCTGTAGACCGCCACCACGCTCCTGTGAGGCCACGGTCTTTCGGTCACCACGTAGCCCAGCCGATTCACCACGTGGCTTCCCGGAAGCGCGTAGAGCGTCTCCGACTCGCCGGTATCCACGACCGTCCAGAGCGTGGTCGCGGCCAGGTTGCCGATGCTCCCCGGCCCGCGGATGGCTTGGCCTTCTGCGGGATCGACGACGGGCCGGTATTTCTCCCAGAACATCTGCTCGTCGATTTCCAGCAACGCGGGTGGTGGCAGCGTGCGTTGCCGCCTCATGCGGCGGACTCCTGCGGCAGCTGGCCGACCTTCGCCTCCAGCTTGCCCTTCAGGCCGCTGGGTACGGCGGTTGGCCCCGGGATAACGGTTGCTTCGGGGAAGAACTCCTCGACTACCGCCGGCACATCCTCTTCCAGATCCTCGAACGCGCCGTTGGCAAAGCCCGCCCACGCCGCCGCCTCCATGGCCGCCAGATCGATGCCGGCCTCGCTCCTGCGCTTGGCACGCTCGCGCGCCTCCGCAATGGCGGTCTCCAGCGTGAAGCCCGTCCGCAGCACCAGGTCCACGTAGTAGATCGGCGCCCGGTAACTCATCGTGGTGGACTTGCCCCGCAGCTTGAGCTCCAGCGGCAGGCTTGCCAGCAGGCCGCCCGACAGCGCGCTGTAGTAGGCCATCCGTGCCGCCAGCGTGCGGATGGTGTTGAAGGACGTGGTGCGCAGCACGAAGCTGCCCAGCGCGTCTTCCTCCCCATCCCCGATCAGCACGTTGAGGCGGGCGTAGGCCTTGCACTCCCCATTGGAGAACGCGCACTCCTGCGGCCCGGGGCACGGCAAGGACTCCACCCCTGCCTGCGTCATCCGCCGGCAGGTCTCGCCATTGCCGACGCAGACCGGGCGACCCGTGGAGCGGTCGAACAGCGAGTAGTCCGCGCGCAGGTTCAGGGCCGGGTCGTTGAACAGCAGCCGGACCGGGATCGTCCGCAGCTTGCCCCCGGGGTCCTTGCGCAGGCTCTCGTCCAACGGATGCAGCACCCAGCCCTCCCGGTTCTGCACCTGGCTCGTCAGGGTGAACTGGTCGTCCTTCTCCGGCAGGCGCTTGCCGTTGCGCTCCACCACCCGGCCAATCGAGATCCGCCCGACCACGGGCGGGGTAATCGCCAAGCCCTTCAGCATGTCCTTCTCCTTGCTTCGTCTTGTGTGTGTTGGGCCAGCAAGAACCGCCTGGCCCCGGGTCGGGTGGTCGTGTAGCGGGAGGCCAACGCGGGGTGGTCGGCCGCCAGCCGCTTGGTGTCCAGCACCTGCGCGTCCTTGGCTCGCCGGAAGGTCACGACCCCATTGGCGAAGACCGCCTTGGACGCATCCCCCATGGCCTGCTGGATGGCTTGCTTGAGGCGCTCGGCCTCCTGCTCCCGGGCGTCCAGCTCGGCCTTGAGCCCGGCCAGTGCATCGAACGTGGCGCACAACCCAGCGTCCTCGGTGAAGTCCAGGCTGGTGTCGTTGCCACTGAACAGCTGCCGCAGCGCCCGGCCCGACGACTCGCTGCCGTCTGCCGGCGGCGGGGTGTCGGAGGTGACGTACTCCCAGAAACGGCACTCCAGCAGGGTCAGCCGGGCGATCACGTCCTCGTCGCGCGGGATCCGGTGGATCTCCAGCGCCTGTCCGCACAGCAGGACCGCTACATCCGCCGCGGCATGGCCGGTGACCGCCAGCTGGTGCTGCACCTGCAGCTGGATGTACTCAGGCACGCCGTCTTTCCAGAGGCGCGACCCGAACTCCCCGGTGGTCTTGCACTCCAGGATCCTGACCTCGGGATCCCCCACGACCTCGCGGTCGATGTTTGCCAGCATGAAGGGGAATGTCGGGTGCTGGAGCACAGCGTTGCAGCGCCGCACCTTCCGGTCGGTCTTCTGCGAATAGGCCACGGCCACGTAGGGCTCCAGCAGCGTGCCCCAGTAGCGTGGGTCGTCCATGCCCGGCGGGGTGGTTTCGGCCGGCGTCCTGCCGGTTTTCTCCA
>ERZ778017.2569-NODE-2569-length-14467-cov-5.668748_pt1 | contig 14467 bp, 10 predicted proteins | sample MGYA00375747_ERZ778017 | MGnify/ENA primary metagenome ERZ778017 (study PRJEB29350, sample SAMN05509838) | bioreactor metagenome | biome: bioreactor; material: wastewater | place: South Africa: University of Cape Town | collected 2014-03-17 ... | reverse complement strand
CCTGCGCCGGTTTCAGCTCGGTGTGCGGATCGTCGGTGGCCACCGCCGCGACGATGACCAAGGTCGCGATGAAGCCGATGCTCAGCCGCGGCTACGCGCCGTCGCTGGCCACCGGATCGATCGCGGCCGGCGGAACGCTGGGCATCCTGATCCCGCCGAGCGTGGTGCTGGTGATCTACGGCCTGATGACGCAGACCGACATCGGCAAGCTGTTCATGGCCGGCGTGCTGCCGGGCCTGCTGGGCGCGCTCGGCTACATCACCGCCGTCTGGCTGATGTGCCTGATCGACCCGAAGCTCGGGCCGCGCGGCGAACGCCTGCCGTATGCGGAGCGGTTTCGCGCGCTGCGCGGCGTCCTTCCGATCCTGGGCCTGTTCACGCTGGTCATCGGCGGCCTGTACGTGGGAATCTTCACCGCCACCGAGGCCGCCGGCATCGGCGCGTTCGGGGCCTTCGTCTTCGCGCTGTGGCGCCGCGCACTGACCCCGCGCCTGCTCCTCGAGGTCCTGATCGAGTCCGGGACGACGACGTCGATGATCTTCATCGTCGTGATCGGAGCGCTGATCTTCGGCAACTACATCAATCTGTCCGGCCTGCCCGAGACGCTCACCGCCTGGGTGATGCACCTGGACGTTCCGCCGCTCGTGGTGATCTTCGCGATCGCGCTGGTGTACCTGGTGCTCGGCGCCGTGCTCGAAAGCTTCTCGATGATCCTGCTGACCGTGCCGATCTTCTACCCGCTGGTCTCGGCGCTCGGCATGGACCTGATCTGGTTCGGGATCATCGTCGTGGTCGTCACCGAGATCAGCCTGATCTCGCCGCCGGTGGGCATGAACGTGTTCGTGATGCGCAGCCTGCTGCCCGAGGTGCCCACCGGCGTGATCTTCCGCGGCGTGATGCCGTTCCTGGCGATGGACGTCGTCCGGCTGACCGTGCTGATCCTGGTGCCCTGGATCTCGCTGATGCTGCCGTCGATGATGAAGTAACCGCGCCGTCCCCCGATTCCCGTTCCCGGAGGTCGCAGCTTGCTCACGTTCGGCCACCTCGCGCGGCACAACGCGCGCAACTATCCCGCGAAGACCGCCTACGTCGACGGCGACAGGCGGATCGACTGGGCCCGGCTGAATGAACGCGCCTGCCGCCTGGCGCAGTTCCTGCTGGCCGCGGGCGTGGCGCGCGGCGACCGCGTCGCGTCGATCAGCTGCGACTGCATCGAGCTGGTCGAGATCGTCGTCGCCTGCGCGAAGATCGGCGCCGTTCGCGTCGGCGTCAACCATCGCTATGCGCCGCCGGAAATCGCGCACATCCTCGAGGACAGCGGCGCCCGGGTCGTGTTCGTCCAGGCGGCCCTGGCCGGGCACCTGTGCGAGATCGCGCCGGATCTGTCGGCGGCGCCGCTGCTGGTCGGCTTCGACGGTCCGCATCCGTTCGCCGTCGACTACGAGGCGGCCCTCGCCGGCCATCCGTCCGCGGAGCCGGACGTCGCCGTCGTCGTCGACGACCCCGGCTACCTCTTCTATTCATCGGGCTCCACCGGCCTGCCCAAAGGCGTGACGACGACCTGGCGCCAGGTCATCGACTCGCTCTGCCACATCGCGCTGAACGAAGGCAGCGGCCGCGGCGACGTCTGGCTGCACACGATGCCGGCAGGCGGCATTCCGCTGCTGATCCTCCTGCGGGCGATCTACCACGGCGCGACCTGCGTGATCATGCGTCGCTGGGATCCGGAGCAGGCGTGCGCGCTCATCGAGCGCGAGCGCGTGACCCGGACGCTGGTCGTGCCGACGATGCTGGTGTCGCTGATCCACCATCCGGAGGTGCGGCGGCGCGACCTGCGCTCGCTGCGACAGGTCATCTACGGTGCGGCGCCGTGCACGCCGGCGAACATCCGCCTGACGATGGAGGTCTTTCCCGGCGTCGAGATGCTGCAGATGTACGGCGCCACCGAAGCCACCGGGATGGCGACGATGCTGTTTCCGGAGGATCACCGCGAGGCGCTGCGCACCGGCGAGCACGACATCCTCGCCTCGGCCGGCAAGCCGGTCCCGTACATGGACGTCGTGGTCGCCGACGAGCATGGCGTGACGGTCGCGAGCGGGGAGATCGGCGAGGTCCTGATCAAGGGCTCGCTCGTCACCTCGGGATACTGGAACGCACCGCAGCTGACGGCCGAAGCGGTCCGCGACGGCTGGCTGCACACCGGCGACCTGGGCCGCTTCGACGAGCGCGGCTACCTGTATCTGGTGGACCGCAAGAAGTTCATGATCGTCTCGGGCGGCTACAACATCTATCCGGTCGAGGTCGAGAACGTGCTGGCCCGGCACCCCGCGGTGAAGGAGGTCGCCGTCGTCGGCGTCCCCGACCCGCGCTGGGGAGAAGCGGTCAAGGCGATCGTCTCGCTGCGGCCCGGGCGACAAGCCAGCGAAACGGAGCTGCTCGGCTTCTGCCGAAGCCGGATCGCGGGCTACAAGGCGCCCAAGTCGATCGAGCTCGTCGACGAGTTCCCGCGCAACGCGGTCGGCAAGCTGGACAAGCGGACGCTGCGCGAACGCTACTGGGCGGACGCCGGGCGCAGGATCGGCGGTTGAGCATGGGCGCGCTCGACGGTCTCAAGGTCATCGACCTGACGCAGCGCCTGCCGGGCCCGTTCTGCACGATGCTGCTGGCGGACATGGGCGCCGACGTCGTCCAGGTCGAGAGCGCCGCCGGCGACGCCGCGCGCACGCTGGCAGTCGGCGAGGCCGCGCAGGGCGCAGCCTACGAACTGCTCGGCCGCAACAAGCGCAGCGTGGTGCTGAACCTGAAGAGCGACGACGGCCGCGAGGCCTGCCTGCGCCTGATCGCCGCTGCCGACGTCGTCGTGGAAGGCTTCCGGCCCGGCGTCGCGGCGCGGCTCGGCATCGACTACGAGGCGGCGCGCAGCCGCAATGCGCAGATCGTGTACTGCTCGATCTCGGGCTACGGCCAGGACGGCCCGTATCGCGACCAGGCCGGACACGACCTGAACTACCTCGGCATCGCCGGCGTGCTCGACATGACGCGCGGCGGCGACGGGCAGCCGGCGATCCCGGGCATCCAGATCGCGGACATCGGCGCCGGCGCGCTGTCGGCGGCGGTCGCGGTGCTCGCGGCGACGCTGCACCGGCGCCGCACGGGCCAGGGGCAGTTCGTCGACGTGGCGATGCTCGACGGCCTGGTCTCGATGCTGTCGATCCACGCGATGACCGTGCTCGCCGGAGGCCCCTCGCCGACCGGAGGGCGCGCGTTGCTCAGCGGCGGCCACCCCTGCTACGCGGTGTATCCGACTTTCGACGGCCACCTGACGGTGGGCTGCACCGAGCCGCACTTCTGGCGGAACTTCTGCGCATTCCTCGGCAGGGAGGACCTGACGCCGCAGATGTGGGCCGAAGGCGAGCGCAGCCGCGCCGTGCAGGCGCAGATCGCCGCGGTCCTCCGAACCCGTCCGAGCGCGCAGTGGCTGGAGGATCTCGCGACGGTCGACACCTGCGTCGGCCCGGTGAACAGCGTCGCGCAGGCGCTGGCCGACCGCCAGGTCGTGCACCGCGCGATGGTCCGCCGCGCCGGGATCGACGGCGAGACCGGGCCGGCGCAGCTCGGACCCCCCTTCCGGATGTCGGCCACGCCAATGGAGATCCGCCGGCGGGCTCCGCGCCTCGGAGAGCACACGCGCAGCGTGCTGGCCTCGGTCGGCTATTCCGACGAGCGGATCGACGACATGCGCAAAGCCGGCGCCATCGGCGGCGAATGACGACACGCCGGCCACGGGCCGGCGCGCTTGATGCAGATCAACCATCCGCGACGGCGATACAAACCATCTTCGAATACTATCTATACACTTTCAATCAAAGATAAATAAAACTTCGTCAGACCCGGGGATCGAACCGTACCGGCCGTCGATCCGATCGAAAGGAGACCTCAGTGGGGATACGAATCGGCGTGGATGTCGGCGGAACCTTCACCGACTTCCTGGTGAGGGACGAGGAAGGGAGTTCGCGGGTCTACAAGACTTCCACGACACCCGGCGATCCGACCATCGGCTTCTTCAACGGACTGGAGAAGGCCGCGACCGCCGACGGACAGACGCTGAAGGAATGGCTGCGCCGCGTCGAGACGATCGTGCACGGCACGACGATCACGACCAACGCGGTGCTGACCGGCGAGGGCGCGGTCACCGGCTTCGTGACCACCGAGGGATTCCGCGACGTGCTGAACATGCGGCGCGGGATCAAGGAGCAGCAGTTCGACAACCACGCGCCGCCGCCGCAACTGGTGCCCCGGCGCCGGATCGCTGCGGTCCGCGAGCGGGTGTCCTCCGAAGGCGAGGTCGTCACGCCGCTGGACGAAAGCGACATCCGCAGCGCGGCCGAGCTCTTCCGCGGGCAAGGCGTGGAAGCCGTCGCGGTCTCGTATCTCTGGTCGTTCCGCAACGATCGGCACGAGCGCCGCACGAAGGAGATCCTCGAGCAGGAGCTTCCCGGCGTCTACGTCTCGCTGTCCACCGAGGTGCTGCCGCAGATCCGGGTGTACGAGCGGCACAGCACGACGGTGCTGAACTCCTACGTCGGGCCGGTGCTGAACCGCTACCTGTCGCGTCTGCGGCAGCGCCTCGACGATCTCGGCTTCGGCGGCACGCTGCTGATCATGCAGTCGAACGGCGGCGTGATGTCGCCGGAGGTGGCGCAGCGCTTCGCCTCCAACACCCTGCTGTCGGGCCCTGCAGGCGCGCCGCAGGCGGGCATCCACTACGGATCGGTGCACGGGTTCCGCAACCTGATCACCGTCGACATGGGAGGCACCTCGTTCGACGTCGCGCTGATCCGCAACGGGCTGCCCGGCGTCACCACCGAAGGCAGCATCGGCGGGCATCGCGTCGCCTCGCCGATCCTCGACATCCATACGGTGGGCTCGGGCGGCGGGTCGATCGCCTGGATCGACGCCGGCGGCCTGCTCAACGTCGGGCCGAAGAGCGCCGGCGCCGTTCCGGGGCCGGCCTGCTACGGCCGCGGAGGCGTTCTGCCGACCGTGACCGACGCCAACTACGTGCTCGGCTACCTGGACAGCGCCGGCGACGAGCTCACGCTGGACGGCGAGGCCGCGCAGGAGGCGATCGCACAGCACGTCGGCCAGCCGCTCGGGCTCGATACGGTGGAGGCGGCCTACGGCATCTACCAGGTCGTGAACGCCAACATGGCAGCGGCGATCTCGGTGGCATCGGTGCAGCGCGGCTACGACCCGCGCGAATTCGTGCTGGTCGTCGCGGGCGGCGTCGGCCCCCTGCACGCGGGGGCGATCGCGCGCGACCTCGAGATACCGCTGATCCTGATTCCCCGCGAGTCGTCGGTGTTCTGCGCGGCGGGGATGCTCCTCTCGGATCTCAAGCACGACTACGTCCACACCTATGCGCGCGAGTTCGCAGCGGTGGATCTCGACGCGATCGCGCAGATCTACCGCGACATCGCCGGCCGCGCGATGCGGACACTCGAGTCGGAGAACGTTTCGTCCCGGCAGGTGGTTCTCGAGTACTCGGCCGACCTGCGCTACGTCGGGCAGTTCAACGAGGTCGAGGTGCCGGCGTTTCACGACGGCGGGTTCACGCCGGCGGCGCTCGAAGCGCTCGAAGCGGCCTTCCACCGCCGCCACGACGACCTGTACGGCTACTCGACGCCCGGATCGCCGATCGAAATCATCAATCTGCGCGTGAGCGCGCGCGGACTCACCGGGAAGCCGACCGTCGAACGGGTCGAGGCGCGCGGCGCCGATCCATCCGAGGCGCGCACCGGTTCCCGCAAGGCGTGGTTCAGCGGCGCATTCAGCGAGACGCCGGTCTACGACGGGCAGCGGCTGGTTCACGGCAACGTCGTGCCCGGACCCGCGATCGTGGTCCTGCCGACCACCACGATCCTGGTGCCGTCCGATTTCGAGTTGGTCTGCGACGCGGCCAACAACTACCTGATGCATCGCAAGGGCAGCGACCTGAAGGTCCTTGCCGGGCAACTGACCGAGGAGGCAGCGGCATGAACGCGACGAGCGGCGTTTCGGATGTCGATCCGATCAAGGTTTCCGTCATCGGCAGCCGGCTGGAAGCGATCAGCAGGGAGATCGGCCAGACGATGCTGAGAACCTCGCGCTCGCCGATCTTCTCGGAGGCGCGCGACTTCGTCACCGGAATCTTCGACCATCGGCTGCGGCTGCTCGCGCAGACCGCATACATCCCGGTGCTGATGGGGGCACTGCCGTTCGCGCTCGAGAGCATCGCGAAGGAGTACGCGGGCGACATCCACGAGGGGGACGTCTTCATCCTCAACGACCCCTATCACGGCAACAATCATCCGCCCGACATCACGATCGCCAAGCCGGTCTTCGCCGACGGCGAGATCCAGTTCTGGTCGGTGTCGAAGGGCCATCACGCCGACGTCGGCGGCGGCGGCGTGGTCGGCTACAACCCCGCAGCGCGCACGGTGTGGGAGGAATGCGTGCGCATTCCTCCGGCGAAGCTGCTGGACAAGGGCAAGCGCAACAAGTCGCTGTGGGACTTCATCCTGCTCAACGTGCGGATGCCATGGCTGGTCGAGGCCGATCTCGAATGCCAGATCGGCGCCTGCACGATCGGCGAGCGCAGCCTGCGCGCGCTGATCCGGAAATACGGGCTGCCGGTGCTGCGCGGCGCCGCCGATCAGATACTGGACGCCTCGGAGCGTCAGGCCCGAGCCGCGCTGCGCGACCTGCCCAACGGGGTGTACCGGGCCGAGAGCTTCATCGACCACGACGGCATCGACAAGACGAAGAAGATCGGCGTGCAGCTCGCGCTCACCATCTCCGACGAGGCTATCCATTTCGACTGGTCCGACAGCGATCCGCAGGCGAGCGGCTATGTCAACAGCACGCTGGCCAACACCGTGTCCGCCTCGTTCCAGGCGCTGTTCCTGACGATCTGCGCCGACGTCAAGTACAACGAAGGGGCGCTGCGCGCGTTGAGCGTCACGGCGAAGGAAGGCACGGTCCTGCATGCGCGCGAGCCGGCGCCGGTGAGTTGTTGCACGGTGTCGGCGTCGCAGGCGATCGTCGAGGCGATCTGGCTGGCGCTGGCGCAGGCCGCGCCCGAGCGCGTCTACGCCGGCTGGGGACGCTGGCTGGCGCCGGCGACGATGGGCTTGAACCCGCGCACGCAGAGGCTGTTCGGCGACATCCACTTCATGGGCAAGTCGGGCGCCGGCGCCACGCACGGACTGGACGGATGGGATCACGTCGGCCCGTCGTTCTGCGGCGGAAGCCTGCGTGCACCCGATCCGGAGCTGCACGAGCTGATCGACCCCTACACGGTGCTGCAGTACGAGTACTGGCAGGACAGTGCCGGCCCCGGGCGCTGGCGCGGCGGGCTGGGCACGGTCTACCGCTGGCGGGTGGAGGCCGACGGCATCATGGCGGTCAACTTCGGCGGCGGCGTCAACGACGAGACCCGCCCGTACGGGCTCGCGGGCGGGCAGCGCTCGCCGATCTCGGAGCTGCGGGTGCGCCGCCGCGGCGGCGGCGAGGCGGAGCGCATCGACACCGAGTCTTTCTTCATGCTGAACCAGGGCGACGAAGTCGAGCTGCGAGTGACCGGCGGCGGCGGATTCGGCGACCCGCTGGCGCGCGACCGCGCGAGCCTCGCCGACGATCTGGCCGACGGAGTGGTGTCGCTCGCGCAGGCGCGTGCCGCCTACGGCTGGGAACCGGAAGGAACGGCCGGCTGAACGGATGCATCGCCTTGCGCCGGACCGGCTGCGCCGCCCGCGCCGCAATTCGCCGGTGCGTCTTCCGGCGTGCTGTGCGGCTTTCCGGCGTGCCTACGCGTCGCCGACCTCGATGACCACCGCCATCGCGGTGTCGCCTGCGGCACAGCCGGCGAACAGTCCCCAGCCGCCGCCGCGGATCACGAGCTCCTCGATCAGCTCGATGACGCTGCGCGTGCCCATCGGCGCCTGCGGATGACCCCAGACGAGCGAGCAGCCATAGTTGTTCATCGACCTCAGCTCGACGCCGGTCTGCTGCGCGAAGTACAGGTCGTTGACCGCGAACGGGTTGTGCGTCTTGATCGCCGCCATCTGCCCGATCGTGCGTCCGGCCTGCTCGAGCGCGCGCCGCGCCGCCGGCACCGTGGCCTCGGGCATGTGGGCGAGCGCGGCGCGTGCCAGCCCGAAGCCGCGCAGCCGGATCGCGATCTTCGGATCGCTGGACAGCTCGCGCGCGCGCCCGGGGGCGGCGACGAGGATCGCCGCATTGCCGTCGGCCGGATGCGTCTGGCCGCCGTAGGTGACCGTGCCGCCCTGCGCGACGGGCCGCAGCTGCGCCAGCCCCTCGGGCGTGGAGTGCGTGACACCCTCGTCGCCCTCGAGCGTGCCGGCGCTCTTTCGGTAGCCGGGCGCCGGAACCTCGAACGGCAGCGTCATGAAGCGCTTGAGGAACGCCGCGCCGTCGGCCAGCGCATCGCGGTACTGCGCTTCGCGCATCAGGACGACTTCGTGCTGCTGCGAGGTGGAAATGCCGTACTTCTTCGCGACGTTCTCGGCGGTGCTCAGCATCGTGTGGCCGCCGAGCGGGTCGCAGCCGAAGTTGTCCATCACCCAGTTCTCGGCGGTGCCGGTGCCGCCAGGCCCGCGAGGATCCGGATAGTAGAGGTGCGGACCGTTCGAGGTGCGGTCGCAGTTGATCGCGAGTGCTGCGCTCGCCAGGCCGGCACCGATCTCCTGGGATGCGGCCAGCAACGTGCGAACGCCGGTGGCGCAAGCCTGCATCAGCGTGGGGCCGCCGATGTGACCGGCGCCGATGCGCCCCGCCAGCCATGGCAGGCCGTAGAACGAATGCTTCTGCGGCACGGAGATGCCGAGCACCCCGTAGTCGAGCACTTCCGGGGCGATGCCGCGCCGGGCCAGCTCGGCGCGCGCCACGTGCGCGGCGAATTCGATACTGTGCAGGCCGGCGAAGCTGCCTTGCCAGCGCGCGAACGGCGTGCTCCAGTAGGCCCCGTACGGAATCTCGACGGCGACGTGCATGGACGACTCGGGTGGGTTCGAGTTGCGCAGGTTAATATAAGATCAATTGAAATTCAACCTGAATTGAATCGATACAATCATCCTCTGGTGGCGGGGGCGCGCCGCGCTGAACGAAAATGAACGGATATGCGGATCTCCCGACCGATCGACCCACAACCCGGAAAACCACAGTGGACCTGAACTACTACCACGGCTTTCGCGGCGGCAGCCCCCACGAGGCGGTGACCACCGAGTTCGAATGGGCGGTGAAGCAGTTCCGCAACAGCTACGAGCGCTTCTCGCTGCACGTCGCCAGCCGCTGCGGCTTCGGGCACCTGAGCTTCGCCGAGGTGGTGCTGGTCCACCTGATCCGGATGCAGGACCGGCCCCAGACCGCCGCGCTGCTCGCCCGCCAGCTCAACGTCGACGGCATCTCGAACGTGCAGTACAGCCTGCGCAAGCTGATGAAGTACCGGCTCGTCTCGAAGAAGATCAGCGGCAGCGGCAAGCTGCAGACCTACGAGGCGACCGAGAAGGGCAATGCCTTCATGAACGAATACGGCCGCATCCGGCGCAGCCTGCTGACCGACCGCACCAGGAACATCGAAGGCATCGACGACCGGCTCGCCGAGAGCACTGCGCTGCTCCGGATGCTGATCGGGATCTACGACGAGGCCGGCCGGGTGGCAGCGACGTTCCCGGCGCCGGAGGGCGTAGAGCGGGCCGGGACGGCGTCCCCCAGGACCTGATCCGACGCAGCGCCGACCTCAGTCGTAGCTGCGCGCGTCCTCGATCACCTTGCCGTCGTTCGGCAGCGCACCGGGCGCGACGAGCCGGACCTCGCCGCGCAGCTTCGTGACGTCGCGCAGCGCGCCGGCCAGCCGCACGGCAAGCGCTTCGCGGTCGTCCGCGCCCAGCGACGCATCGTCAGCGAGCTCGCAGGTGAGCGTCATCCGGTCGTCGGCGCGCTCGCCCTCGATGACGAGACGCGCACGGCGCACCTGGGGAAAACGCCTCGCGACCTCGGCGACCTGCTCCGGATGCACGAACATCCCGCGCACCTTCGTCGTCTGGTCGGCGCGGCCCAGCCAGCCGCGGATGCGCACGTTGGTGCGCCCGCAGGGCGAGATGCCGGGCAGCACCGCGGACAGATCGCCGGTGCCGAAGCGGATCAGCGGATAGACGGGATTGAAGCTGGTGACGACGACCTCGCCCACCTCGCCGTCGGACACCGGCTCGCCGGTGCCCGGCCTCACGATCTCGAGGATCAGCTCCTCGTCGAGGATCATGCCTTCCATCGCCGCCGACTCGTAGGCGATCAGGCCCACGTCGGCCGTGCCGTACCACTGCAGCACCGTGTCGATGCCCTGCTCGCGGAACCAGCTGCGCAGGCTCGTCGGCAGCGCCTCGGCGGCCAGCAGCGCGCGCTTCAGGTTCGAGATGTCGAGCGACGCCTCGAGCGCCTTCTCGACGATCATTCGCAGGAACGAAGGCGTTCCGGTGTAGGCGTCGGGCGCCAGCGTGCGGATGATCTCGATCTGCTGCTCGATCTGCCCGACGCCGGCCGGGACCACCGCGCAGCCGATCCTTCTCGCCGCGCCGTCGATCATCCACGCCCCGGGCGTCAGGTGATAGCCGAAGCAGTTCTGCACGACGTGCCCGGCGCGGATGCCCGCCGCGTGCAGCGCGCGCGCCGCGCGCCAGGGATCGTCGCCGGCGCCTTCGGCATCGAAGATCGGGCCGGGCGACAGGAACAGCCGGGACAGGCGTCCCGGCTCGACCGTGACGAAGCCGCCGAAGGGCGGGTCTTCCTCCTGCAGCGCCTTCAGCCCGCTCTTGCGCAGCACCGGAAGCCGCGCCAGCGCCTTGCGCGAGGAAATCTCGCGCGGCTCGACGCCGGCAAGCTGCTTCGCCCATCCGCGCGCGTTGGCCTTCGCGTGCTCGACGAGCGAGGGCAGGCGCGCCATCAGCGCGCCCTCGCGCGCCTCGGCCGGACGCGTTTCGAGGGAGTCGAAATAATCGCTCATCGTCACCTTCGCGCTCGCGCTCACAGCCACCGCTTGCGCCGCTTGTACGATTTCAGGTTCTTGAACGAGCGGCGCTCGTCGCCGCCGCCGCCGAGGTAGAACTCCTTGACGTCCTCGTTGTTCACCAGTTCGTCGCGCGTTCCGTCGAGGACGATCTTGCCCGATTCCATGATGTAGCCGAAGCCCGCCGTGTGCAGCGCCATGCGCGCGTTCTGCTCGACGAGCAGCATCGTGATCTTCAGTTCGCGGTTCAGCTCGCGAATGATCGAAAACACTTCCTTCACCAGCAGCGGCGACAGCCCCATCGACGGCTCGTCGAGCAGGATCATCTTCGGGCGCGCCATCAGCGCGCGGCTGATCGCCAGCATCTGCTGCTCGCCGCCCGACAGGTAGCCGGCCAGCCCGGTACGCTCGCGCAGCCGCGGGAAGTAGTCGAACACCATGTCGATGTCGCGCTTCACGCCCGCGTCGCGGCGCGTGTACGCGCCCAGGCGCAGGTTCTCGATCACCGTCATGTCTTCGACGATGCGCCGGCCCTCCATCACCTGGAAGATGCCGCGGCGCACGATCTCCTCGGGCGCCAGATTGGCGATCTCCTCGCCCATGAAGGTGACGTTGCCGCGCGTGACCTCGCCGTCCTCGGTCTGCAGCAGCCCGGAGATCGCCTTCAGCGTGGTCGACTTGCCCGCGCCGTTCGGTCCGAGCAGCGCGACGATCTCGCCCTCGGGCACCTCGAGGCTCACGCCGCGCAGCACGAGGATCACCTCGTCGTAGACGACCTCGATGTTGTTGACGGCGAGCAGCGGCGGCCGGGCGTCGGCCACCGCGGCCGCGCCGTCGGCCTGCGCCGGGCGGGTCTGCGCTTCGATCATGACTTCGTTTCTTCCGAGTGGAGCGCGCCCCCCGCGAGCGGCGTGGCGCGACGCACCGCGCCGCCCGGGAGGAACGCGCCGGCCCGCCTTACCAGCCGAGCCACTCCGGCTTGCGCTCGATCTCGGCCTCGCCGATCTTCGAGATCGACTGCTCGCCGCCCTTCGAGTGCGCCTGGTAGATGAAGACCTTCGTCGTGCCGCGGTGGTCGGTCGGCGTCCACGTGGAAGGAATGCACACGCCCTGCAGCTCGGCCGGGACGTGGTCCTTCATCTGCTCCATCGCCTTCTTGATGTTCGGGCCGTTGACGCCGCCCGCCTTGTCGGCCACGTTCATCGCATCGCGCATGTAGTAGACCGAGCAGATGCCGCGCATGTAGTGCACCGGGCGGTACTGGTTGCCCGAGGCGTCGGACACCTTGGAGATCTCGCGCACCGTCTTCATGCCCGGAGCGTCCGATTTCCAGTCGGCCGCGCCGACGACGAACACCGTGCCGTTGGCCGCGTCGCCCGCCGCCTTCAGCGCGTTCTCGTCCATCGCCCAGACGTTGCCCATGAACTGCACGTCGACGCCGACCGTGTCGCACGACTTCAGCAGCGAGATCGTGGAACCGCCGGTGTTGGCGAGGAACGCGTAGTTCGCGCCGGACTCCTTCAGGCTCAGGCACTGCGCCTTGAAGTCGCCGGGCTTCAGCGAGTACTGGATCGCCGGGACGATCGTGAAGCCCATCTCCTTGGCGTAGTCGCCGCAGGCGGCTTTAGGCGCGTTCGGGTACGGATGGTTGTCGCCCATGTGCACGAACTTCGGCGACGCGATGTTCTTCTTCTTCGCGTCCGCCGCCGCCCACTGCACCAGCGCGCGGCAGCCGTCGGTGTACGACGGGCCGTAGAAGAAGTTGTAGGGCGCCGCCTTCGAGCCGTGCGTTCCCTTGCCGGTCGGGTCGGTCAGGTGCCCCGAGTACGAAGCCGAGAAGTACGGGATTTCGTCCTTGGCGACGAAGGTGACGAGCGCCTCGGTGTCGCCGGTGCCCCAGCCCTGGATCGCGGCAACCTTGTGCTCGCCCGTCCACTTCTTGTACGTGGCGATGGCGCGCGGGATCTCGTAGCTGTAGTCGACCGTCTCGAACTCGATCTTCTTGCCGTTGATGCCGCCGTGGCTGTTGACGTAGGCGAGCGCGTCGGCGACGCCCTGCCCGTACGGACGGCCGACGTCGGAGGTGGCTCCGGTGTAGTCGGCCATGTGGCCGACGAAGATGCCCTGCGCGGCGGCCGGGCCGGCGCCGATCAGGACGGCCGCCGCAGCGGCGGCGCTGAACATGGTTCCCTTCATTGCGGTACTCCTCTCCTGGTGATGTTGCGGGAACGGACTAGTACGAGAACGGGTACAGCTTCCAGTACGCCTTGATCAGGTGCCAGCGGTGTGCCAGCCCCTCGGGTTCGAAGATCAGGAACAGCACGATCACGAGACCGATCGCGCCTTCCTTCAGGAAGGCGATCCCCTCGTTCATCGACGGGAACCAGCCGCCCAGGCCCTGCGACATCCAGCCGATGGTCTCGGGCAGCAGCACCATGAACGCGGTGCCGAGCAGCGTGCCCATCACGCTTCCCAGGCCGCCGATGATGATCATCCCGAGGAACTGGATCGACAGCAGGATCGTGAACGCCTCGGAGGACACGTAGCCGAGATAGTGGCCGAACAGCGCGCCGCCGATGCCCGCGTAGAACGACGAGATGCCGAAGGACAGCACGCGGTACCAGGTGAGGCGCACGCCCATCACCTCGGCCGACAGGTAGTGGTCGCGCACCGCCACGAAGGCGCGTCCGTCGCGCGTGCGCAGCAGGTTCGTGCCGAGCAGGTACATCAGCACGAGCCAGACGAGCACGACGTAGAAGTAGCCATGGTCGCCGTCCACCGACCAGCCGAAGATGCCGAAGGGCTGCGCGAGCGTGCCGGCCGAGCCGCCGGTGAACCAGTTCGCGCGCGCGAAGAAGTCTTCGAGGATGAACTGCGCGGCGAAGGTGGCGATCGCCAGGTACAGGCCCTTGATGCGCGCGGCCGGAATGCCGAACAGCAGCCCCACCACGGTGGTCATCACGCCGGCGAGCGGAATCGACCAGAACACCGGAATGCCGAAGCTGTTGCTCAGCCACGCCGACGAGAAGGCGCGGAAGCCGAAGAAGGCCGCGTGCCCCAGCGAGATCTGCCCGGTGAAGCCCACGAGGATGTTCAGCCCCAGCGCGGCAATCCCGTAGTAGCCGATCTGGATCAGCAGGTTCATCTGGTACTTGCTGAGCCAGCCGGCCAGCGGCGCCAGCGCGAGCAGTGCCACCGCGGCCACGACGAGCCAGCGCGAGACCGGCGTCGGGAAGATCGTCGTGTCCCGGCGGTAGCTCGTCTTGAACTGCCCGCAGGGGATCAGTGCGGAAGGCGTGCTCGCCATAAGTGTCCTGTTACACCCTCTCGATCTGCTTCGTGCCGAACAGCCCGTAGGGCTTGATCATCAGGATGATGATCAGCGCATAGAACGGCACGATCGTG